>Ga0179592_10000704_pt1 | contig 13459 bp, 9 predicted proteins | sample CZODoug2_1_08_16_FD_148623 | JGI IMG/M metagenome (GOLD analysis project Ga0179592, IMG submission 148623) | Vadose zone soil fungal communities from Angelo Coast Range Reserve, California, USA - CZODoug2_1_08_16fungal (Illumina Assembly) | ecosystem: Environmental > Terrestrial > Soil > Vadose...
CGCCCATCGGCAAATTCCAGGGCGGCCTCGCCGGATTTTCCGCTCAAGAACTTGGCGGCAAAATCGTCGCCGAAGCCATTCGCCGCGCGGGCCTCGATTCGAATCAGATTGACGAAGCGATTCTTGGCAACGTAGTGCAAGCGGGCCTCGGACAGAATCCCGCACGCCAGGCAGCGCTCAAAGGCGGGTGCAATCCCCGCGTCGCCGCGATGACCATCAACAAAGTTTGCGGCTCTGGCCTCAAAGCCGTGGCGTTAGCCGCGCAGGCGGTGCAGCTCGGCGAGTCGGAAATTGTCATCGCCGGCGGCATGGAGTCTATGTCGAATTGTCCGTATCTCTTGCCGCAAGCCCGCACGGGTTATCGCATCGGCGATGGAAAAATTGTGGATTCGATGATCGCCGATGGCCTCTGGGACGCTTACGAGAATTTTCACATGGGCATGACCGGCGAACTCGTCGCCGAAAAATACGGCATTCCTCGCGAAGAGCAGGACCGCTTTGCGTTCGAGAGCCACCAGAAAGCGGTGCACGCGCGAAAATCATGCTTCTTCGAAACGCAGATTTTGCCGATCGAAGTGCCGCAGAAAAAAGGCGACGCCATCGTCATCAAGTACGATGAATCTCCGCGGGAAGACACTTCGGTCGAGGCTCTCGCAAAATTGAAGCCGGCATTCAAGAAAGATGGCACCGTTACCGCAGGCAATGCGCCTGGCACCAACGATGGCGCGGCGGCATTGATTGTTACCAGCGAACGCAACGCCTCGCGCCTCGGCAAACAGCCTATCGCACGCATCGTCGCGCAAGCCGTTAGTGGCGTCGAGCCCAAGTGGGTGATGATGGCGCCCGTTGATGCCGTCGAAAAACTCCTCACAAAAAGCGGCTGGGACCGCAACAAGGACGTCGATCTAGTTGAGTTGAACGAGGCCTTTTCCGTTGCCGCTATCGCCGTCACGCGGCAGCTCAAGCTCAATCCCGAAAAAGTAAACGTCAACGGCGGCGCTGTCGCACTCGGTCATCCCATCGGCGCGTCCGGCGCGCGCATCCTCGTTACGCTGCTCCATGAATTGCAACGCCGCAACCTGAAGCGCGGCATCGCCGCACTCTGTCTTGGTGGCGGGAACGCCGTCGCCCTCGCAGTCGAACGTTTCTAAATTTCGAAATTATTTTTACTGAATGAGCGTGCTCTGGCTGGCCACGCATTTCCATTGACCGCTTTGCTTGATCCATGTGTCCGTGAATCGCGCGCGCCGCGTGTACGGTTTTCCCTTGGTCACGCCGGTTTCGCGATAGACGCCTGAAACCACGCCCGCGTTGCTGTAAACATGAACCTTCATGCCCTCGTCGTACATGTGCTCGGGCGTCGAGCTGGGGTTGGCAACTGATCGCAGGTATTCCGCTCTAGTCTTGAGTGAGCCGTCGTAATCCACGTAAACGAGCGTGTCGTCGAAAAGTGACGTAATGGCCCCGGCGTCGCGGCCCATTTCCGCCTGATTCCAGGAGCGTTCCAGTTGGATGAGCTGGGTTTCGTCGTCTGCGGCTTTGGCGCGGTCCTGAGTTAGCAGCGTGAAGACCACTGCTATCATCGCCAGGAGCGGTAGCAAGATTCTTCTCATGAGGTTTTTCCTCCGGCCGCTAAAACAGTAAGGCAACAATGGTATCGGGCACTTCGTCCGTCAAGAAAAAACGCGGCTAAGGAGGCGGCGAAGTAACAGCCCGCGAAATTTCTTGAGAAACTTGGCGCATGCCGCCATCACCGCGCATATCTTCCCCGGGACAGGATGCGCGGTGCGGCAATATCCGAGGTGCCCATTCTGCGTAAGCTCTGTCATCAAAGATTATTCGGGCGTTTACCTATTGAATTTCCTGCATGGCAAGAATAGAGTATCGCCCGGGCGGGGACAGTGGTCTCCACGCCCAGGGTTGGTGTCCTAGAAGCAGGTCCGTGTCCCGAAGAAAGCTTTCATTCTTGTCACGATGGGGTGCCGTATGAAAAATACCTTCTGCAAGTGGGTTTTGGTAGTGTGCTTTGCCTTGTTCGTTTCGCAAGGGTTGCTTGCGCAGTCAGACCTCGGCAAGATTTCAGGTTTTATCAAGGACCCGTCAGGCGCGACGATTGCCAACGCCAAGGTTACGATTCGTAATAACACGGGCGTCGAACGCCAAACCACGACGAACGATTCGGGGTATTACGTCGTTACGAACGTGCCGCCTGGCCTCTATTTGATGATCGCAGAGGCAACTGGTTTCCAAAGATACGAGAGTTCAAACAACAAGCTCGATCCGAGCGCAGATCTGGTCATTGATGCGACTCTGATCGTGGGCACCGCTAACCAAACGGTCGAAGTTTCCGCGTCGGCGGTCCAGCTACAAACCGAGTCCGCCTCCGTGCAAAAGCTGGTGACCCGCGAACAAATTGATTCGCTCGAGCTCAACGGCCGCAACCCGGTCCTCATGGCCAATTTAGTGCCCGGCACTCGAGGCGGGACGCTGGCGGGCCTTAGTTTCAATTTCAGCCAGGGCCCGTCAAACATCAATGGTGCCCGCACTCCTGAGAGTCTGATTACCTATGATGGTGCTCCTGCAGTTCGCACGCGTTCTAACGGCACGAGTTTAGGGGCCGCGGACGTTGATTCCACGCAGGAGATTCAGATCCTCACTGCCGACTACGCTCCAGAATTCGGCCGGTCGTCCGGCGGTCAAATTCGCATTACCTCCAAAAGCGGTTCGCAGGAATTCCATGGCGCTGCTTACGAATATGTTCGCAATACGGTCTTCAACGCCAATCCCTGGCAGCGCAATGCGGTTGCGGCAACCACGGGCATCACGGCTCCGATTCATTACAATCAATTCGGGTACAACATTGGCGGTCCCCTGTACATCCCCAATCACTTTAATACGGACAAGTCCAAAGTTTTTTGGTACTGGGGAGAGGAATGGGTGAGGTACATCTTCACAGATTCGAATTCCCTGACAGTTCCAACGCTCAAAATGCGGACGGGCGATTTCAGCGAACTCCTGAACCCAACCAATTTCTTCTATGGCCATGCCGTGCAACTCGTGGATCCAAAAACCGGTCTCCCTTTTCCCGGCAACATCATCCCGGTGCCCGGGACCGCCACAACCGGGTCGACCGCGACTCCCAATGGCCTCGGAACACTGAATGCGTATCCGGTGCCAAATCTCAGTACACCTATCAATGGCAACAGAAACTGGTTTTTTTCAGCGCAGCACCCGCAATACCAGCGCAAAGATACTCTGGCTGTGGACGTGAACCTGACCGAAAAGCAGCGGCTGCGGCTCCGCCGCGTGTACTTCACTTTTTGGGAATACCAGCCGTTGGATGGCGGCACCAATGAGACGCCAAAGTACTTCGATCGTCCCAACCAGACGAATTCCATTGACCACGTTTGGGCCATCAGTCCAAGTAAGGTGAATGAGGTTTTGCTGGCTTTCAGCTTGGACAACGTCCACATCCCCGTGGACGCCGCCCATTTCTTGGATCGCACGCAGGGCGCCGCGCAGGGTCCTGGTCTGTTTGGCCTGAATTACCCCTACATATTTCCGACTGGCAAGCTGCTTCCGAACCGCATCCCCACAGTGAATATGTCCAGCTTCTCCGGACTGAGCGGCGGGCCGTATCCCTCTCATTCCGCGGGTCCCATCTACAATGTGTCGGACAGCTTTACGTGGATCAAGGGAAATCACACATTGAAATTCGGCGGCATGTTTGAGCGCTCCGGGGAGAACGACAACGATGAAATCAACGTGCAGGCATGCTCGACTTGCACGAACAACCAGAATGGCCAATTCCGGTTCAGCAACAACGGGGGAAATTTCGTGCGGCCGGGGTATGTTCAGGCGTCCTCCGGCGCGGATGTCGCGAATGCAGCTCTGGGCTTATTTGACACATACTCGGAAATCGGTCACCGCGCCTACACCATCTTTCGCTCCCATATGTGGGAGGGCTTCGCACAGGATTCCTGGAAGCTCAGGCAAAACCTTACAGTCAACTACGGCCTCCGCTATACGGTCATTGTTCCTTACCACGCACTGTGGGGAAACATGATCGTCTTCGACCCTAGCGTTTACGATCTGAGCAAGGCAGTCTCGATCGATCCCAGCACCGGCCGTATCGTAGGCACGATAGATCCCAAGACCGGCCTTGTCGCAGGCACTGGAGCAGATACTTATAACGGCATGGTCATCCCTGGCAACGGGTTCCCCTCCTCTGCGAATGGCCGCGTCCCCGAGGCCGACCCAAGTCAGTTCGATTTCAGCCGGCTGTTCCGCGGGGTTCCCAATCACTACTCTGACATCCAGTGGGGTGACATCCAACCCCGCCTGGGCATTGCTTACCAGCTCAACGACAAGTCCGTGATTCGCGCTGGCGGGGGCCGCTTCATTACCCGCCTGGGAGTGAGCGACTCTGTGTTCCTCGGCGGAAATCCACCGTTCCAACCCAACGCGTTCGTGTCCTCCGGCTCAGTCGACAATCCGGGGGCAGGTGGGGCCGCCAACATTCCCCTGGTGGTGACCACACAGAGCAAAGCCTTTAAGAACCCGGAAGCATGGAATTGGAACTTCACTTTTGAGCGCCAGATGTTTTGGAAGTCAATTCTCAGCGTTGGCTATGTGGGGCGCCGTGGCCTTCATTTGCAACGAGAGGCCGACATCAACCAGCCGACCACGGCTGTCGTAGCGGCGAATCCTGGCGTCAATATCAACGCGCTGAGGCCATACAAGGGCTTCGGCACCATTCGGGAAACCGATAATGTTGCGAACGCCATGTACAATTCGCTCCAGGTGGCTTGGAACCGCCGCTTCGCCAACGGTCTTTTGTTCGGCGTGTCTTACACGCTGTCCAAGAGCATGGATAGCGGGTCGAATCAGCGCGACGTAATTCCAAACACCTACGACCCGGATATGATGTGGGGGCCATCGGAGTTCGACGCTCGCCACGTTGTAGTCATCAATTATCTCTATCAATTGCCATTTTTCCGCGGCCAGAATGGTTTCGCCGCCAAGGCACTCGGGGGATGGCAAATTAGCGGCATCACCCAGTTCCAGACCGGCTTACCTTGTGGTGTTGCGGGCGGAAATGACTACGCCGGTGTAGGTTTGGACTCCAACTTTGGGTGTGGTGTAAACGGCCAATATTGGGTCGTGAACGGCGTTCCCAAGATCATCGGCACGTTTGGTCCAACGGGCCAGTGGTTCACCACAACCAACCCCGACGGGTCGCCAATTTTTATCAAGCCCACTGCTGGGACGTTCAATGATGCGCGTGTCCGCGGCATCATCCGCCAGCCTGGATTTCAGAACTGGAACATGGGCCTCTTCAAGACCTTCGCCTTGACAGAGAAGAGAGGACTGCAGTTCCGCGCCGAAGCCTACAACGTCTGGAACCACCCGAATTGGTGTGGCAACAGCGGCTGCAGCGGTACAACCAACATAGGTCTCGACCCCACCAACAGCGCGACCTTCGGCAAAGTGCTTACCAAGGGCAGCGGCAGCTCTGGCCAGGGCGAACGCAACCTGCAGCTCTCGTTGCGCTTCTATTTCTGATGGTACGAGGGCGTGTACGCTTCGTGCCCAAATTTATTTTTTCGAGGATTCCGTTGCCATAGTGGCAGTATTCTGACTGCGTACTGCTGATCTTTGCAATTCTAGGTCTATGATTCCTCGAAACGCCTCATAGGGTTTGGTACCAACGAACATCTGGCCGTTAACAAAGAGCGTAGGAGTAGCGGAAACTCCAAGCGAAACCCCGTCCGAGTAATCTCGCAGGACCTCGGTTGTCGTGTGCGAGGAGTGCAGGCAGTCCTTGAAAGAAGGCATGTCTAAACGAACTCGCTTGGCTAATTCCTCAAACTGCTCCGTCGCGACAAGATTGGTTTCGGCGAATAGAATTTTCTGCATTTCCCAGAAGCGGTTCTGCTGCGCGGCGCACCAAGCCGCCTCAGCAGCTCTCGTCGCCTGCTGGTGTACGGGAAAGTGCTTAAACACAACTTGGACCTGGTCCGGATAGTCTCGGTGCAGCCGCTCCAGAGTCGCACTCAGCTGCGAGCAGAATGGGCATTGAAAATCTGAGAATTCGACAATAGAAACAGGCGCATTCGTCGGGCCTATGGCTTGGCCCTGCGCGGCCGCGATTGGGCGAGTCAAACGCGGCGGCTCCATCGCCACAGTACTCGGATAGGTTGCCCGTAGAGAAGCCAAGAACTCATTTCTGCGTTTTGAGAGCCTCCGTTGGCGAAGGTCTTCGCTAGCTAGTTTAAGGGCCTGCTCAGCAGACATACTTTGATATTTTCCAGCCACAACTTCTATGACGGCTTGAGCTTCAGCTTCCGTGACAATTGGCGTCTTCTCGGTTACCTCCTTTCGGACAAGACTATCGACATTCATATTTCGCTTTGCCGCTTCGCGAGCAAGTAAAAGGTTATCAATATGCTCCTGGAGCGTAGAGTTCCGCAACCCGTACTCTTCGGTCTTTAGCCGCATCAACTTGTCGCCGACCCAAGCATCGAGCTCTGCTTCGGAGATGCGTTGACCATCAACAATGGCCACGACCACATTCTCGCCTTGACTCTGCCGCTCGGGTGTCTGAGAGCTAAGCGACGGCACCAGGATTGCTACCGTGACAACTGCGATAGATCTGAATGTAATCATTTGTAGGAACCTCCTTTTGATGGTGCACGATGATCGGTACGGACAAACGAACTTCTGCCACTGCCAGAGCCGTCAGGTTTTGATTTTAAGTTGACGGCCCAGGCAGGATGGCTTTTTGGAAGTTGCGGAATTTTCTACGGCGGACAATTATTCACGCAATGACTATATGCACTACTGCAAGCACCAGTACATGACGAATATTGCTGTTGGCACGACGATAGGGCAGATTGGTGTTGCGAATCGCAGCTGTTTCTTTCGAATTGGTAGTTTGAGTCGCACTCGCCGCAACAATAACCGCCGTCGCATCCGATGCAACACGTCCCTGGATTATTCTCGCAGTTATTTATACAGCTCGTGTGATTATCACTCGCCTGCGATGTGCACTGATTGTACTGATTATCTGCCGAAGACGTGCAGCCATCGTTGTTAAACGTGCACGGTGTGTTGCACGAGTCCTCCTGTTGTTGACACTGGGCAACGCACTCGTCGTGGGTTTGTGCGAACGCGGGCGAGGCCAACCCAAAGAGGAGAATCACAATGCATGCGATATTGGGTCTCACAGAATGTCCCTCCCTTCTTTTTGAGTGCCCCACCACTTGTCTGCGAAGTGGCTGATGTTATGGCTAGGTTTTTCTCGAGCCTCACAGAATCAATGGTGAATCGGAAAATTCCAGGGCAGGCGGGTTTCCGGAAAAGGCATCTGCAGCCTAGCGCTGCGCCGATCGAGGAAGCAAGGAAATTCAGTAATCAAATCGGAGAAAGACGTGACAATAGTGGCAAGTTCTTCTGCTCTTCCCATATTGCATCAGGCTCATACGGCTAAATAGGTAATACACCTGATTGACACTGTTATGGTAAAGTTCTACGTTTCTACTGCCTTTCCCAGCCCTTCTTTCGCTAGGAACGGTACGGTGTCTTACGACGTATTAGGATTGTTCTCTGCTATTGAGACACAACTTGCCTCAAACCCTGCCACGTCCCTTTCTGCTTTTTCGCATACGCTTAGAGTTGAGCGCCATACACTAGAGAAAGCTGTGCGTGGCAGAACCGGAAAAAGCTTTCGAGAGTTTAGGCAGGGAGTGCGCCTAAGCGCGGCCAAAAGTCTCTTATTGGCGAATTTCGCGCGATCCATCAAGGAAGTATCGCTCCTTTTGGGCTACAAGTCCCCACAAGCATTCGCGCGTTTCGTGAAGACTGGCTCCGGCCTAACTCCAAGTCAAATTCGCCAAGGACGCCCTCCTCAGCTAGACTTGTTTACTTGAATTATATATAATTTATTAAATAAATCACGACGTTCCAGCTGTTGCATTGCAGGGCCGCCGAAATACGATTGCAGTTTCTAGCATGCGTACGGCACTAAGCCGTGCCTTACGCAGAAATCTCAGCGGGGTTCAGCGCTGATTTCAGATCGTTGCCGCAGTAAGGGCAGAACTTGTCGGATTCAGCGATTTCGCGCTTGCAGTGCGGGCACGAAGGATGCAAGTTGCATTTGCAGTTCGGGCAGAAGTTGAAGCGCGCGCCCACCGTGTTTCCGCATTGCGGGCAAGGATACGGAAGCGGCTCGCGCATCAGAAAATAAATCACGAAGCCAATGAAGCCCCACGCGGGCAGCAGAATGAGCACCAGAATTGTCCACAAGGCAGCGCTCATCCCGCGGCGCGAAGCATCGCGGTTGACGTACGCGATCATGAAAATCATCACCGCCATGCCAAGGCTGGCTAGGGTGACGATTCCTGCCAAAGCCAGCGACGCCAGCGCCGGATTATCCCGCAGTTCCGGCGGAAACATGTCGTTTCCGTTCGGATTGTGTGCGTTCGCCAGGTTCACCGTAGTGGCGATCACCAGAGCGACCACATAGAGAAAGGCAACCAGTGCCATCAGCCAGCGGGGAATAATTCCAAACTCTTGCCAGAAGCGCAGATTTTCTTTCCGTCGCCGAAGGCGAATCAGCCGCTTCCTCTCGTTGAATGAATCGGTCACGCGTTGTTGGTAGTCAGACATTCTTTTTCTCTTTCTTCACCTGTCCCTTAACGAGTCTGCGGGGCAACTACCGAAACCATTTCCTCAGCGGCTAAAGCCGAACCGAGAACAAAGCACTTGAGTCGGACCTAAGGGTCCGACTCAAGTTCTCACACAGGCTCGTTAACCTCCCTGGTTGATCCAATCGACCAGCTCGCCCTTTCGCGAACTTTCCATCAACAGCACGGCCACGGCAAAGAGCGCCGGAATCGACCACCACAAGCCAAATCCAACTTCCCAGACCAGCTTGGGAACTCCTGTGCGCTGGCCAAGCCATTGAAACAAGCTCCACACATAAGGCGCGCTTGCGACGCCAAAAATCCACGACAGGCTGCAAGCCAGCCACAGCGCGCGGCGCCTCGGTTCGCGCTCGCGCAATTCCTGCGCGCGCAAGCGAACGCGGAATTGTGTGCGGCTGGCAAGTCCCTCCGGCAGGGAAATAGTCGCGGTCCGCAGCATTCGCAAAGCCCGATCGGTCCGGCGCGCATGCTCGGCACAGAAATCGCATTCTTCGAGGTGCGCCCGCAGCCAGTTGCGCTCGGTCTCCGGCATTCCTTCCACGCGCGCTTGAGCGATCAATTGCAGCGCGCGGTCGTGTGTTTTATGGTTCATGCAGCGCCTCCCTGGAGCACTCCGCGAAGCGCTTCGAGACCGCGATATAACCGCGACTTCACAGTGGAGAGCGGAATGCTAAGGACGCCTGCCATTTCGTCGATTTGCAATTCTTCCTGGAAGCGCAGGACCAGCACTTCGCGGTAAATTGCGGGAATTTTCTGGAGAGATGCTTGAACGTTTTCTTCTGTCTCGTGGCTAAGGACCTGGCGCAGCGGCGAAGGTTCATTCTCGTTCGCGAGTTGCAGAGGATGTTCCTGTTCGGGATCCGTCAGCGTGTCCAGACTCTGTGCTTTCTTTGAGCGCTGCCAGTCAATAACCAGGTTTCGCGCAATCGCGAAAAGCCAGGCTTCGAATCTTGATTTGCCGTTGTATTGATGGCCGCGCTCGAGGACGCGGATCCAGGTTTCCTGAAAGAAATCTTCGGCGCGTTCCTTGTTTCCGGTGATGTAGACGAGGTAGCGGAACAGGCGATATTGATATTGCTCGATCAGGCGGTCGAGAAGATCGGGGTCGCGGCGCTGCAGGCCGCGCGCGATGGTTCTTGTTTCATCGCCCATCAGCGTGGAAAAAAACAGCGTTGGACCCGGCATCGCCGATGGACCGAAGAAGATGGACCGTTGTGGCGTTAAGCATGAACTCGTGGCGCTCATTCTAACTGGTATACGGATGAGCGCCGCGAAAAGACGCAGGCACTGGGAAAGGGAATAGAGGAACATTATGTAGGGGGCCCCCATTACATTCATGATTATGAAAACAAAGGGCTTACAGAATGGGCAACTCGTAAGTTGTTCTAAATAGTTTGGTACTTGATTGTTACGACTAGAAAAGCGGGAGCAAGCTCCCACACTCCCAACGTAGTTCTCTACAAGGTTAAGTATATCAAGGAATAAGAGACAATCAAGGAAAAGTTGAAAGTCAATCGGAACTCGATTGAAAAGTCCCTCTTGCTAAAGCCGAGAAAAGTGTAACCTGGGGGGCCGGAAAAGGGCCTGGGGCATGGCACTCATGTATTGTCCACAGTGCAAAGCGGAGTATCGACAAGGGTTTACCCGCTGTTCGGACTGCGACGTGGAGCTGGTGGGAAACTACGTGGAAGCGGTTCGCCATCCGTTGGCTAAGAAAATGGCAATGGGGGATAAATATGGGGCGCGCTTGTGGCGCGGGACCGATCCTCACTTTTATTTGGCGCTGGTGTGGAGTCTCTGGAGCAAAAAAGTGGCTTGCTACGGCGCGCCCGAAAATCCACCATTACCAGACTACAGGAAGGAGCAGCTGCTTAGCAGTTCAGATCTGGGCGGATTTGAAGTCTGGGTATCGGAAGAAGATTTACCACTCGCAAAATGGATTCTCGACTCCGCCAATGAGGAGTTCGAGGAAGCAGCGTCCGATGAGAATTCTACGAAGACAATACTGCCCGATATCTCTCCTGAGACGAGTGGCGTTTGTCCCTTGTGCTTCGGGGAATTCACGACGGTTTCTGCGAATTGCCCGAACTGCGGAGTTCCGCTGCGCTCCCCGCAGGCAGAAGTTGCCGCTGAGGATTCGGCCTGGCAGCTGTGCAATCTTGCTCATCCCAAGTTCATCACCGAATTGAGGAAGGCGCTGCAGACGGCAGGGATTCCGTTTAATAACGCAAACATCTATCATGGCGACTTTATTTCCGGCCGGAGGTACGTCCCGAACTACGAGGTCTTGGTCTTGAAGAAGGATTTCGAGCGGGCGACGCAAGTGATTTCGCAAATCTTGCAACATTGGGAGTTCGAACCGAGCGCCGGCTTCCATGTTGGGAGAGATCCGTTCCTCGACTACGGGCTAGAGCTGGCGGCACAAAAGGGTTGGTTTCCCGAGGACATTTCGGCACTGGTTTGGTCCGGCGAGAACATCGGGCTGGTTGGAGGCATCGGCTTGGCACTCCAGGAACACGAAATCCCTTACCGTATGGAGACCGAGCCCCTGGGGTTGGCGAGAGTATTCATTCACCCTGAGGATGAGATTAAAGCCCGCGAAATCATCCGGGAAGTGGAGGAAGGCCCGCGGCCGGAGTAGGTCTTGCTATGGCTCAATCGAAACAAGCGGCGGTTGGGTTTCGCGTGCACTCGGGGTGGAGCGCGGTTGTTGCGGTGTCGCTCGAAAAAAGCGCGCCAGTTGTGCTGGCGCGCCAGCGCGTTCACCTGGTTGACACCTTCACGTATGAGTTCCGGCAGCCGTATCACACGGCAGAAAAAATGCTGGCGGGGGAGGCGCGCGAATTCATTTCACGGATGCAGGCCGAAGCGCGGCGGCTGGCTTACCGTGCACTCCGGGAGCTTGAATCCAGAACGCATGAACAGGGAGTGAAACTCACGAGATGCGGACTGCTGCTTGCTTCTGGCAGACCGCTTCCTGGGCTGGAGAAGATTCTTGCTTCGCACCCGCTGATACACACTGCAGATGGGGAGCTCTTCCGCGAGGGGATTCTCCACGCGATCGCCCGTTGTGGCCTGGAAGATTTCCGAGTCAAAGAAAAAGAACTCCTGGACCGCGCAGGGCGAATGCTGCGTATCAAGCCAAATGCGCTGATGCAACGCGTTACCGACCTTGGGCGGTCGGTTGGCTCCCCGTGGTCGCAAGACGAGAAGTTCGCCACCCTCGCCGCGTGGCTGGCGTTGGCCGCTCCATCAGAACGATAGGGAGACTTTGCGAGAAACTTCTCAAGTGGCGCTTCAAAACATCGAAGGGCGCTCGGGTACGCTACTTCAGAGGCTTGATTGGTTTTACCGGGGACTTCTGGGAGTATCTGACGGTGACGGTTACGATGCCCGAGGCGTAAGGTGCCTCTAACTGTCTTGCTCGTACAGTCACAATTTTCGGTCCCGGGCTTGCACTTGGCGCGGTGAACAGGCCACCTCCAAGGCTACCGGCCGTTGCCGTCCATGACACTAATTGCGAACAGCCAGATGGCTCGACGATGGCCGTGAACTGTATCACGCCCCCCGCAAATACGCTTCCTCCGGCCGGGCTTATAGACACCTTGCAGGGAGCCGCCTCTGCATGTGCGGGAAGCAATGCGCAAAGCACCAAACCAAGTTTTATGTATCGCTTCCTGTTGCTCATGCGGCCTGACTCTAGCTAACTCGATGCCCGGCAGGCTAACCAAGTTGCCTCAAATTCCGTAGGGCAGCGATCCCTGGCCACGCTTCCCGTGCTTGACGGTGACGCACACATCCGCGCATGCTTTACTGCCAGATTTTGCGGAGATGCTACAGATGAATTCATCTAACATCAAAACCGTCGCCGTTCTCGGCGCGGGGACGATGGGAAATGGGATCGCGCACGTGTTTGCGCGGTCGGGCTACAAGGTGATTTTGAGGGACGTGGAGCAGAGGTTTCTTGAGCGCGGGATGGACACGATTGGGAAGAATCTGGATCGGGAGATCAAGAAAGGGAAAATTGCGGAGGCGGAGAAGGGAACTGTTCTGGGCCGCGTGCACCCGGTGACGGAGATGGGTGCGATTGTGGCGGCGGATTTTGTGGTCGAGGCCGTGCCGGAGAAAATCGAGATAAAGCGCGCTGTGCTTGGGGAAGCGGACGGGATTCTGCGGCCGGAGGTCATCATCGCGAGCAATACTTCGTCGATTTCCATGACGGCGCTGGCGGCGCTGACGAAGCGGCCGGACCGGTTTGTGGGGATGCATTTTATGAACCCGGTGCCGGTGATGGCGCTGGTGGAAGTGATCCGCGCGCTGCAGACGAGCGATGCAACGTTTGGGACGACGATGAAGCTGGCGGAGAAACTAGAGAAGAAACCGGTGGCGGTGAACGATGCGCCGGGGTTCGTTTCGAATCGCGTACTGATGCCGCTGATCAATGAAGCGGCTTACTGCGTCATGGAAGGCGTTGCCACGGCAGAAGCCGTAGACGCGGTGATGAAGCTAGGAATGCACCATCCCATGGGGCCGTTGGAGTTGGCGGATTTTATTGGGCTGGATGTCTGTGTGGACATTATGCACGTTCTCGAGGAAGGGCTGGGGGATCCGAAGTATCGGGCGTGCCCGCTGCTGAAGAAATATGTGGCGGCAGGCTGGCTGGGGCGGAAGGCTGGCCGCGGATTCTATACCTACCCCGCGTAAGAGCGACATACGAGGCGAACACAAGGCGAATAATAATGTTTGCTTTT
>Ga0179592_10000710_pt1 | contig 13409 bp, 2 predicted proteins | sample CZODoug2_1_08_16_FD_148623 | JGI IMG/M metagenome (GOLD analysis project Ga0179592, IMG submission 148623) | Vadose zone soil fungal communities from Angelo Coast Range Reserve, California, USA - CZODoug2_1_08_16fungal (Illumina Assembly) | ecosystem: Environmental > Terrestrial > Soil > Vadose...
CACCTGCGAGCTGGCGCCGGGCACGAATATCATCAGCCAGAGAAAATTGACAGCCAGAATCAGCAACTGGCTGCCGCGGTTAGCAGCAGGCGTTGGGCACGCCGAGTGCGTCCTCATTATGCTTCCTTGGGGATTCTGTCTCGCGGTATCCATGCCCTCTCGCAGTCTCCCGGACTAAATTCCACTGGCCCAAATCTCAATTCGTGATGGTGATCGGCCAAAGGCCGCCGAACAATGCCAGACTTCTAATGATGGTGCCGTCGACATTTGCAGGAATCGCTTGAACAGTTGCAGTCCCTACCGAAGCCCCCGCGGTTGAGTACGTCACCGAAATCGAACCATTCGTTACGGTGAACACTTGGAACCTGCTATCCGAGGGAGAGGGAGTGCCTCCGCTGATTGTTCCTCCGCTCGAAGAATTGCAACTACCGTTGGTGACCGTCAGACACCCGGGCGCGGCTGTCACGGCGACATTCGTTCCATCCGGAACCGTGTTACCCGCGGAGTCTTTAATACCGGAGAACGTCACAGTGGCCGCGCCGCCCGCGGACAGCGAGAGCGTAGAAGGTCCAGAGGAGGTGGCCGAAGTTGTTCCATGAAGGAGAATTGTCCCGATTCCCACGACGTTACTTGTGAGGGTGCTGCCCGTGCTCGAAGCGGGAACGACGGAGACGTGGACAGTCTGGGTCTGATTCACGCCGGCAGAGAGGCCCTGGTCGGAATAGATCGCCTGAACCTTGCCTCCGGCAACGGTGAAAATCTCGAGTTGACTGTTGTTTGTGGCGCTTGTTCCATCTCCCGGAGAAGTGCCTGCAGAAAGGAGCGTTCCACCGGCCGAGGAGACACAGCTTCCGTTCGAGACAGCCACGCAACTCGGAGACACGGTCAGGGCTACCTTGGCGCCATCCGGAATCGGGGTCATTCCATCGGATTGCAACAGCCCAGTGAGGGTCACCTGGGTGCGATGATCACCTAGATCCGCGAAAATATCAGACGGGTTCGCCGCAACAACGGCGCTGCCGGGAGCCAGCAAGGAGACCGCGACAGTGGAAACCGGCGCACTGCCAATGGAAGCCCCTTGCGGGGTGACGGTGCGTACCTGAACAACTGCAGTTTGCTGGCTTGCCGCGACCGAAACACCCTGCGCTGAATACTGAAGGACAACCTGGCCATTCGCTACCGTGAACAACTGCGCGGATGAATCGAATGGAGCCGCGTTTGAGCCGATAATCTGACCACCAGCAGAGTTGACACAGCTCCCATTCTGGACGGTGAAGCAAAAACGCACGCTCACGGCAATAAGTGTTCCATCCGGGACGGGCTGTCCCGACGCGTCCAAGAAGCCGGTCAAGGTTATGGTTGTGCGCCGGTCTCCTCCGTCCGCAAAAACGCTCGGGGGGCTCGCTGAGCCTGACGCGGAGGTGAGCCCCGCTGCGTTCACAGGCACAATTCCAATCGGGCCACTGCTGAGCTTGTTACCCGAGGCATCCGTGGGAACCAGAACAACATTTGCTACTTGGATCTGCCCCGGGGATGACTGGACACCTTGGTCCACGTAGGTGACGTCTATCCTGCCGCCGTTAACGGTGAAGACTTGGTAGCTGGTCCCCGCGGGAGAGGTACCTCCATTCAAGACTTGGCCACCCGCGGAAGGCTCACACGAGCCGTTCAGGACCGCAGCGCAAAAGGCCGCGGAGGCCAAAACGTTCGAGCCGTCAGGAATCGGATTGCCGAAAGCATCGAGGACTGGGGTGAAAGTCACCGTTGTGGCATGGGCACCGCCATCACCCAGGATACTTGCGGGGTGCGCATATCCGACTGCGTTCGCCGGACCAAGAACTTCAAGCGGCACGAGGGCAATGGGACGCGAGTCGAGTCGAATTGAAGACGGATCAGCCATCAGGAGCTGAATGTTTGCAATGTTCGCCTGTCCGGTATTGGGAGCAGTGGCCCCCTGTACCGTGTAAGTTCCGCTCGCAATTCCGGAAGAGATCGTGTAGGACCTAAAACCACCGCCGGATGGCGATACACTTCCATCCGTGATAGTGCCTCCGGCTGATGAGACGCAAGAACCGGAAACAACCGAGGCGCAGAATTGCGCGCTCAATAAAACGACAGCTCCATCAGACACGAGTTGAGCTCGGTTGTCATGCAGGTGATGGACGGAAATCTGAACAGGAACGACAGGAAATACGAAGGGAACGGAGTTAGGAGTCAGAGTTATTTCGGACGATCCTGCTCCCGCGAGAGTTATCGTTGCCGTCCCAATGGGGGTGCTGCTGGTGCGATTTCCCAAGGCATCGCTGGGGAGAACTTGGAGCACAGCAAATTGAATCTGTCCTACGCCGGTCGAAATTCCTGCTGAAGAATAATCTCCCTGAACTTGTCCGCCTTGCGTAAGGAAAAGCCGATAATTCGAGCCGGCGCCAGCCGCTCCGCCGCCAGAAATCTGTCCGCCCGCCGAACTCATGCAGGATCCGTTGAGTACAGAACCACAAGACGAGGCTGTGACAAGAACAGGTGTTCCGTCGGCCACCGGGTTGCCCGACGTGGTCCTGACTTGGACCGTAAAATGGCTGCGGTGGTCGGCCGTGTCGGCGTACAACTCGGCTGGCACGGGACCTACGATCGCCTGATCCGTGGAAGCGCGCACATTCAAGTCCAGCGTCGCGACAGCGTGCGTGCCCAAGACATTGCCGGCTGCATCAGCCGCCTGCATCTGGATCACGGTTAGCGCGCCGGTGAGAGCGGCAGGCGTAACGGGTTGGCTGGAATAGGATGCTGTAACCTTGCCATTCAGAATCGTGTAGACCCTAAAGTTGGCGTTGTTCGCGGCGGCAGTGCCATCAACGATCGCCCCTCCCGCAGAAACGATTCCGTTTCCAACAGGATCCTGCGAAGCCATGTTGGCGGCAGACAAGGCAATCATGGCGCCGTCTGGAACGGCAGTCCCGTTGATATCCTTGATATTCGTGATCGTCAGAGTGGTCGTACCCGGCGTCGCGCCATTCACAACCACAGTGGCCGGGCTCGCAGCGATCGTGGCGGAATGCGCCACGTACTGGCGGTCGGCCGGCGGGACAATCGTGAACGATCCAACAAATTGAGAGCCGTCCGTGAACACAGCCGTGGCCGTGTACGTCGTGCCCGGCTGGATAAATCCACCATCGCCCGCGAAGAGCGTTAGCGTTGCTCCGGTTGTCAACGGGAAGCTTACCGGCCCGCTTGCGCTATTCAGCAATGGCGAGCCGACGTCTGCCGCAACGCCGAGAGGCGTATTCCCGGCTCTGGTACTGCGGAGCAAGGAGCCGCCAGTCAAATCGATGTAGGAGAGGGTACGCGTTATGTTGCTGCCGATGTTCAAGCTCAAGGTGAACACCGCGTCCGGCAACCCGTCTGGCGTCAAGCTGCCGGGCGTAAGGCCCACGCGGTCAACAAGGTTGCCTTGGTAGACCAGGGACGTGTTGCCCGACGAAGGTGGCAACGATGGCGTCGAGCGTACGGAGATCAAAGTGTGAGCGCTCACGTTGCCGACAACATCGGTCGCTGTGAGCGAAACCGTGTCATTAACCGCGGCAGGAAGGCTGGTCGCGAACGAGCCATCAGCAGAGGCGGTCGTTGTTACCGTGGCATGCGAAATAGTGTCCGTCACGGTGACCAGGAGCCCACCCATGCTTACCGCGCCCGGCAAACCGTGCACCAGGGACACACTGTTGTTCGGCGGCTCCGCAAAGATAAGATTGGCATTCGGCGCCGCAGGCGGCGTCTGCATTACGACGATGGTGACGGTCGTTGAAGCTGTATCGCCCACAAAATCGGTAGCTGTCGCCGTTACGATCTGTGGTCCATCGGCCACAGCTGTCAGGCTCAAAGTCCCTACGTAAGGAGATGCCGTAGCGGTGACCGTTTGCGTTCCAAGACTGAATGTAATTTTCTGCACCGGCTCGGACGGCACGGCAGTTACGGCAGCCTGCGCCCTGAAGGGAGCACCATTCCCTGGCGTGGTGATCGAAACGGAGAGCGCCACGTTTTCGACGAACGCTTGAATGGCCGCGCTAGCCGGGCCACTCGTTCCCGCATTGTTCACGGCTTGCACGGTGAAGTTGTGCGGGCCGTCTGGCACTCTGGTGGAATCGAGAGTGGCTGAGAAGCCTGGCGCAAGGAGCGAAGTCTGCGCGACTCCATCAACCAACAAGTTGATGTGGCCGATGCCGGAGACCGTGTCCGAGGCGGAGGCCGAAATTGCAATTTGTCCCTTCAGCACTTGCCCTGCGGTGATGCCGGTCAGGGTGGCTACACTTGGCGGAGCAGTGTCGATCGTAAACGACGATGTGAGCGTGCCCAAAATTCCCGCGTTGTTCTGCACCGATGCTGTAACCGTGTGTGCGCCGTCGGGCAGCGCTGTCGAAGGCGTGAACTGCAGGAACGAAGATCCAACGCTGACTGTAACCGGCCGCCCGTCGAGGATCAGCGATGCGCTGGCCGCGTTGATGCCAGTTAGCGCATCGGCTAAGGTAATCGAGATCGTCGGTTTCGAATTATTGGTAAACGCCCCGTTGGCCAGCGAAGTGAGTTGCAAAACAGGCGGAGTCGTTTCCGGAGAGATAAAGGTGCTCGTGAACGCGGACGTCTGTACATTCCCGCCGAAGGAAACGGCTCCGTTCACCGTCACGGTGTAGATCGTGTTGTTTGCCAGTGACGTGCCTGGTGTAAACGTCAACACGTTCGGCGCAGTCAGTGCTGCGGCGCCGCCGACGATGACTGAACCTGCGCTCAGGGTGATCACATTCGCGAGATTCGCTGTCGTAGAAAGCGCTTTATTAAACGTTACGGTGACAACGCTGTTCACCGGGACTTGAATCGTCTGGTTCGGCGGCGCAATCGCCTTGACGACCGGGGGAGTCAAGTCTGCCGTGGTGAAGTGGATCGTCTGCGCCATAGGCAGCTGCCGACCGAACACGTCCGTCACCTGGCTGCTCAAGTTGAGCGCGAGCTGAATGCCATCTGGCATTTGCCCTTGCAGCGTTACCGTTTTCCCATCAGCGGAAAGACTCGTACTCAGCGGCAAAAGACTTGCACCGTTGCTGACGGAGATTCCGCCGGTCCCAGCCAGCGCTTCGCTGAACGTCACCGTCAGAGCCTGGTTCACAGCAACGCCGGTGCTCCCGTCGGTGGGATTGCTGGCCACAACGGAAAGCGCGTTCGCATCCAGGACGATGCTTCCCAGCGCATCATTGAAGCCGTTGGAAGTAATGGATTGACCGCCGATGAATGCCAGTCCAGATGTCGATGGATCATTGATTCGGACGAGGAACCCGCCGAGGGGCACACCAGTTGCCTGGAATGTTCCATCGTTCTGAGCTTGCAGCGTGATGGAGCCACCGGCGTTCATTTGAATCGTTACGTTTGCGCCGACCGCGGGTGTCACACCATCCGGGCGCAGCACCAAACCGGAAATCGTTCCGCTCGGCTGCACTTGGACACTGAAATTGGTGTTTTGATTGGCTGCCACGTTGCTTGTAGTCGTTCCGTACAGCGTGAACCCGCCAATGTTCGCGCTCAGTCTTGCAGTAAATGGACCGGCCAACACTTGCGGCAACGAGAACGTTCCATCCGCGGCTGCCGTGAGATTGAAGCTATAGGGGAACGTGCCCGTGCCTGCGAGAACGATCGTCCCGGCTGTCGGTTGTCCGGAAGAATCGAGTGCTTTGCCGGTGATTGACCCGATACCATTTAGAGTGACCTGAACGGTGGCAGTTGAGGCCGCCGGCACAGTTACTGGTGCCGTTCCTTCGTCAATTCCTCCGAGGACTTGAGCCGTTATGGCCCCTGTTCCGGCGGGCACATGATCAAATCTGAAGTTTCCTTGACTGTCCGTCGTGGTCGTCGACGTTCCGCCGCCCACTCCGCCAACGCTGATGCTCACCGACGATACGGGCGCGAACGTTCCCGGGACCACCACTCCGGCGGGCACGACTTGCCCAACCACGGTACCCGAGGTTCGCAGATCAACGTTCAGCGTGTAGGTATTGCTGTCGCCACTGACTGGAAGTGAAGCGGTCCCGCTCAAAGACGCATTGCCCAAACTAGCCGTCGCCACGACAACGCCCTCGGGCACGCCGCTCATCAGGTACAAGCCGTTTGCGTCCGCGGTCGTCGTTGCCTGGAAGGTTCCGGAGACCAACACCACACTCGCGCCCGGCACCGCCGACCCGTTGCTGCGTACAACTCCCTGCACGGTATCGAGCCCTTGTGCTCTTACGTCCAGCGCCAGCACTTGTCCTTGCGCGTTGATAGTGCCCGCCGCGACTCCAGTTCGCCCGGTCAGAGGATCCTGCGCTCTTAAGTCCACCGGACCCGCCGGCACATACAAGAAGGAATACGAACCGACATCCCCCGTGCCCAGCGTCGTGACTTGTCCTATAACTCTGCCGCTCGCAGTCAGCTGAATGCTTGCGTTGGGAATGGGAGTTGTCCCGTCGGGCATGAGGAAGTGCCCTTGGACACTGCCGGTCGTCGTTAACTGCACTTGGATGTTCAGCGAAGTTGTCCCCTGAGGCAGCGTCCCGGAAGCGCGTCCCCCTCGGCCAAATGGGTCTGTCACTTGCACGCTGAACCCGCCCTCAAACACGCTCGGGAATGAAATCACACCCTGATTTGAAGCATCCAGCGCCCCGCTGAAACTCGAGCTCGGATAATCCGTTTCGGTTAGCGTAACGAAAGCGGCTCCCACATTCGCCCCGGCTCCGTCCACAACCGTCACGTTGATTGTGCCGGTGCCCTTCAGCCGCATGTCTTGTGTGGTGTCCTGGCCGGCGTGCAGGAAAACTTTCATTTGACTGATGCCGCCGGAAACGGGGTCGCTGGCCGTCAACGTGTAGAGGCCATCGGGGAAAATCTTTGCGAACTTGAAAAACCCGCTCGAGTTTGTGCTGACCGTTACGTCGGGCAGCGGACCTGTTGCGGTAACCTGGACTCCCGCACCGGCTTGAGTCGTTCCATCCGGCAAATAGACCTTCCCGGAAAGCACGCCGGAAATCGTGTTCACGAGTTGCACAGAGAGATTAACCGTGCCGCCGTTGCCAGATAGCGTGCCTTTCTTGCCGACCTGCGTCGGGAAAAACGATTGAGCGGCCGTTACTCCTACGGGGCCGACGTTTACGCTTGTGAATCGGAAAGACCCGGTGGCGCCCGTTTGCACGGACTGCGTGCTGCTTGCTGCCAACACGCAGTTGGTTTCGTCCACGGTGTTCGATATCAGTTGCACGATGGCGCCCAGCGCTGGCTGCGTGCTCGGCAGGGGTTGCAGGACGATTCCAGTCACCGTTCCAGACCCGTGGAACTGCATCGTCCCGAATCCCGTCGTGCCGTCCTGGGTAATCGTTACCGTCGCAAGCGCCAAATCCTTAAAACTGCCGCTCGTAAGGATCGCCGCCGCTTCTGCCGCGCCCACCGGCAGCCCAGTAAAAACCACCACTCCGTTGGCGTTAGTGTTTTGCGAAGTCGTTCCGCAACCGAAATTGAACCCATCGAGCAGAGTTACCTTCTGGCCGATGACGGGTTTCCCGCTTGGGTCAAGCACCGTGAATTGCGCCGAGCCGAGACCGGACATCGTGATGTTGGCACCTGTCACAGGAATCGTTGCGGAATTCACCACCACGCTCGTCTGCCCGGACCGCGATCCATCCGCTGTACGCGCGTAAATGGTTTGCGACTGCGAGGTCAGAACGGAGATTCCGGACAATGAGAAGGTCCCGTCAGCGTTCGAGAGCACACCGTTCTGATTTTGAAAAACGACCGCACCAGCCGCTGGAGTGCCGTTCGGGAGCGTAACTTTTCCATTCACCGTTCCGGTGGTCGGAATGACGATCTGCAGCGGTATCGTCAGGTTGTCACCGGCTGCTGCAACTCCTGATTGGTGGGCGCGCAGATTCGAATTAAACTGGGCCACCACGTCGTACGAGCCTGTCGGCATCCCCTTGATCGAAAAACTTCCATCCAATGCCGTCGTCGCCACTCCGACGGCGGTCAGTCCTGTAGGGGTGCCAGTCAGGTAATAAACAACGGGCAGTCCCGAAATCGGGGAAGTGACTCCAGCCAAGGTTTGCGTCACTGTGCCTGTTACGTTGACCGCACCGCCATTTAGCGTGACGTTGATTTGCGTCGTAGTTCCTGCGCGCTCGATATTTCCAGCGGAAGTTCCCAGGCTGATTCCCCTCAACGCCGTGACTGTCACCGGCCCCACCGTAATTCCGCCAATCGTGTAATTACCGGCCCCATCTGTGAACGTCTTTCCACCGGTCTGTGGATCGGTCCCGCTCACCGCAAATACCTGCGCGCCAGGGACCGGGTTATGAGACAAATCGCTTACGGTTCCACTGACCGTTCCCAGCCCTAGCATCGCCAGGTCGAGGACAATCTGCTGCCCCGGTGCCCTCACGTACGCGGTTGCTTGACGCAGTGCTCCAGTCTTCGGATCACGCGTCGACATCTCGAACGGGCCGCCACACTGATCCTGGTGGACATACCGGAACTGGTAGAAGCCGTTGCTCTGGACCGGTAATACCGTCAGACCAGTCGGTCCATCAAAAAAGCATAGGGGCGGGGAAGAAAAATTTGTGTAAGTCACAATCGCCGTTGGTGAGGGCGTCCCGTCGGGACCCAACACGCGCCCGGAAACGATTGCTCCAGGATCTGCCAAACGCGATTGTAAATTCACAGAAGCGGTCGGCCCAACGGCGTTTCGCTGGTCTGCCACGCCGCTGACCGCCACCGTGGTCGGTACATACGGCCCTTCCGGCTGAGACAAATTCGCGAATACCAATCGTCCAGAGAGCTGGCGGCCCGCCGAGGTCACCGTATTGTTAGGAATGGAATAATTGCTCGCTTTGCCCGACGTCGTAGCGTCCACGATGCGGTCGAACAGCAGCACCATGTTCAGGCCAAAAACCCCCGCCTGGCTCACTGTCTCTCGCCCAATCACCGTTGCGGAAATCAAGTTTGGCCCGGACGGCGAGAGAATCTGCGTGGTCAATGGAATGCTGGTCGAGTACGATCCATCGCCCGCGTTATCCACCTTCAAGATGAGACTGCTGGCATTCGTCAGGTCCGCAACAATCTTCATCTTCAGGCCTGGCGACACCTGGACCCCGGCCGCCGTCCCACGAACAACTGTTCCGTCTCCTTGCGGAATCGAAATCGCAATGTCCGCCGCTCCCGTGCCTTGCCCAGTCAGGCTCAGCGTGTATGGCGAATTCGTCGGCGCCGTCAGTAACCCGAGATATGTCGCATTCGGAGAATTTCCGAGCGTGAACAGCGCTCCTCCGACGATCGTTCCGCCTGGAGTAGCGCTGCCAACTTGATGCCCCGCGCTGTCCGTCAGCGTCGCGGAGATCGGATTTCCTGCTGTGCCACTCCCCACTCCAAAGCTGATGAAATTCGGCCCTGACGCCTCAATCTGCGCGAGTCGCAATTCGTACGGCAAAATCCCGCCCGCGTCGCTCATCGGCTTCGTCAGGTGCGCGCCCAGCACACTTACAAAATTCTGGCCCGCAGGCGTCGTGCGCAGCACTTGGTCAAAACCTGGGTCAACCGTTGTTCCGCCAAAGAAATCGACTGCCAGGTCGCGCAGCGCATTCGGCAAAGGCTCGCCAAGCGACTGCCGCAAGCCCGCTTCCGAAAGCGCCAGAGCTTTCTGCGTAACTACTGTTCGGGTCGTGGGAATCACGCCGGCCGGCAGCGTGCCCGGAGCAGCAGTGGCGACGCTCCACGCCTGTCCAAGGACCCGCATCGCCGCATCTACAACATCTGTCGGCAAGTTGTCCACAGCAGATGGCAGGACAAGAGTGTCCGGCGACATCGGCGTGCCGTTGGCAAAAACTCCCAGCGTGAACGCAAGGTTTCCCGTCGTGCCATCCTGCGTGTCAAAGTTCAGATAGCTTGCGACTACCTGACCGGTACGCAAACTCTGGAATTGGAAGGTCAGTGTGGTCGAGTCGCCCGGATTCAGAGTCGGAATAACTGGCGAGAGTCCGCCGACCAAGGTCACGCCGCTGGTGCTGGCGTTGTCGAAGTTCACCGTCAGATTGTTCGCGGCGACCTGGCTGATGTTTGTAACGGTCGCGAAGACGTTGAACAATTCTCCTTTTCGGACCACACCGGGCACCGTAAACGTCATGTTGAAATACGGATTGCGGACCAGGACGCCACCCTCGGCTGTTCCCGTCAGCGCCACAGGTCCCGTGGGCAACCCTTCCAGTGTGGCGTTAACGTCGAAACTGATTGTGTGGTAGCCCTCTTTGTCTCCCCGGATCGTCCATTCGGCCTGCGCTGTCTGGCCTGGATTGAAAGCCGACACGCTCGGTTTGCCATCGGGTCCGGGCGCCAAAATATTCAGCGTCGCAGATTCGGGACCGCTCGTTAGAGTAGGCAAGGAAAGCGGATCGTCGGACGTGCCCACCACGCCGTCCGCGCCCGGCGGCAGATTGATCGTTCCGGTCACGTTGTTTACGACCAGATTGGAGCCACCTGGAGCGCCGTTCGTGACGTACAATTGCGCGGAGAAAAACTGCTTCAGGAATCCTACATTTCCGGGAATCACGAGCACGCTGGGGATTCGCACTGGCACCATCGATCCATCCGGCAGTTGCACTTGTGGCGGTCCACTTCCATCCGCGGATTTCAGCAACATTGGCACGATCGTCGGCAATTGCGGTATACCAATGGGCGTTGGCAAGAGTGACGGCGGAGAAATCGGTTGCGGAACCGGAACTCCCTGGGAATCAAACACCACGGGGAAACTGATATTCACGACTTGCGATGAGAGCTGCAAGCCCACCGTGAACTGGAACCCTGTGTAATCGCTGCTCCCCAGCACAACGCCCATGGCTTGAATTTCATCAAGCGTTAGTGGCTTAGTTTGCACCGACGTAACCAGAACTTGATCGATCACCTTGACTGTGACCGAACTCGGAGACACATCGAGAACCGATTGACCATTCACCAGGAACCGCAAATTGCTTAGCGCATAGTCGCCGGCAGTATTGACCACCGGCAGAATGACGATTAAAGAATTTGCTGCAGGCGGTGTGGGCGGAACTTCAACTGTCTGCGTAAGACCGGGGCCTGAAAACTCGCCAACGACTTGAAACGGCCCGCCGAGGTACTGCGCGATTGCCGCCGGCGTAAGCGTCTGCCCATTTTGCGTGACGACAATCTGAACTCCGGAGGAAATGTTTTTGGGGATGACAGGTTGCGCAGGCGTAACCGTCGCCTGGATGCCTCCGATTCCCAGGTCTAGCGATCCAATCTTCGACTGTGGAGTCTGAGCGTACGATACCGTCGCGAGGAGGAGGGCCACCAAGCTTAGTGCACACTTTGATGCGGTTGAGGCTAGGCTTGATCCCAACCTGGATTCCTTTTATTTTCGGTTTTACCGACCCGGCAGAGATCGCCAGAGAAAGTGTCACGGAGTGTATCTACCGCCCGAGTATGGTGTCAAGGTATAAAATACTACCGCCATTGAAAATCTTCCCGACATATGCGTAGAAATTGATCCCGCCATTAAACCGAATCGGGTCTTCGCTGATGAACCTCTGGAGTTAATTGTTATAGTATTTGCACCCGCGGTCGGTGCAGCCCAGTCTGAATAAACCATAGGAGAGTCCGCTTTGCTTGATTCTCATGCGAACCGGGGATTATATCTGCAGTCCATGCGTGGTGAAAAATGGTGTCCTGATTCTGCATCCACATCCAGACTCCTCTGTGCCTTCTGTGACACTTCGCAATCGGGATGATGCTGAAATAATAGGCCGCGTGGTCGCCATCGTCAGGAGGCTTTGAAGCAAAGCCGTTAACACCTAGCCTTAGAAATGGGCGCCTTGACTTGTCTGCGACCCTAAATTCATCACAATCTTAGGAATTGCTTTTGCTGGCCTTGGGAGTCCCAAGCTCTGTTATTGAGCATTTCATTGAGCTGTGTCAACCAAGGCTCTGTTTTGGAATAAGGTCGCAGAGTTTGGTCCACCTATTTCAATATAAGGTTGATTTATGATAAGGATAGCTGCAAGTGAGCTCTTACTCGCAAGACATATGGGGATTCCATCTCGAATTCGCCGGCGGTCGGGATGACACTGCGTGATCGACTCACAGTAATCCAGACCTCTGCAAAATCCCCTGGGACTGGGACACGAATTGCATCCCTTGCTCTCATTATTTCCGGTGCTTTCCTGGGTGTATCTAGCGCCGCGGTAATCAGCAAATGGCAAAGCATCGCATCTCACGCGTGGGTCCCCACAGACAACTCTCGCTTACTACGTTCAAACAATTGAAGAATCTCAGCGAAACGCGGTTGCACGGTTAGAGAAGCTAATGTCCCCAAATGTTCCCAAATTTGAGAACAGCTAAACTGTTGAAGAGATTGGCTGGGAGACTAGGATTCGAACCTAGATAGCCAGATCCAGAATCTGGAGTCCTACCGTTGGACGATCTCCCAGCAGTATGAAAACAACTGACTTACATCATACCGCGACTGCTAATCGTGGGGCAACAGCGGCAATCTCAACGGTTTTTGATGCGTTTTAGGAGCGAAATCAGGCACTCGGGCAAGTTCATCACGCATGAAACGGGACGAAGATGCGTGTCAAGGTCATGTCAGCCTGTCACGCTTGTTCGTTCAGCCTTTCATTTGGCAGCGAGTTTTTGCTTTGCCAATTCCGTGCGGAAATCTTGTTCCTTTTGGGCAATGTATGTTTTGTAGCCACTAGGATCGATGAACGGGTTTGCGCCTTCGTCTTTCATAAGAGAGTACTTTTCTTCGAGTCCGAAATAGCTGCCATGCGCGCCGAGGAAAATATCGCACTGCAATGACTTCAGAACGCGCCACATGCGCTCATAGTCTTCGGCGATCTGGGGATAAGCTGGGTTGTCAACGAGTTTGTAGCCAGGGTTCACATTGGGACTGCCGAGGATCACCACCTTGTATGTCTTACCGCGTTCTGTCACCTCCATCGTCCAGGTGGTGCAGCCTTTGGTGTGCCCCGGAGTGACGTGCGCGACGAGCACCGCACTGCCAAGTCTCACTCCGTCGCCATCGTGCAAAACGCGGTCCACCTTGGTGGGTCGATAAAGGAAATTTGGACTGCCGTACGCAAAATCAGTCTTGCCGCCAGATTCGACCACCGGCACGTCTGCATCCATCACCATGTATGTCGCGCCGGTCAATTCCTTAATCATTGCGCTCCCGGCGTCGTGATCCCAGTGCGCGTGACTGATTAGCAGGATTTTTGTGTCCTTGAACTTGAATCCGAGTTTCTCGATACTTGCCTGAATCATCGGCACATTGGCTTCCAGATCGCTGTTGATAAGGATGTTCCCTTGCGATGTCGTGACCAGATAATTCGCCAGCCCCT
>Ga0179592_10000716_pt1 | contig 13369 bp, 12 predicted proteins | sample CZODoug2_1_08_16_FD_148623 | JGI IMG/M metagenome (GOLD analysis project Ga0179592, IMG submission 148623) | Vadose zone soil fungal communities from Angelo Coast Range Reserve, California, USA - CZODoug2_1_08_16fungal (Illumina Assembly) | ecosystem: Environmental > Terrestrial > Soil > Vadose...
GCCGCTCGCGTCGGCCGGGAAGCTAGAGCGGACGCCGTCAGCCAGGATGCTCTAAAACCTTGACGGGAGACGGCTTCGTGCTGGTACGCTCTCCGCCCGGAGGACTACACATGTCGCTGCTTGTCAGATGCTGCGTTTTATTTACCGTTTCATCCGCCTTGACCGGCCTTGCTCAGGCTCAGCAGAAGCCGGCCTCCGCCGCGCCGGAAAAAACCATCGCCATCCGAGCCGGTCGCCTGATAGACGGCAAAGCCGAAAAAGCGCTCGACAACGTGCTCATCGTCATAAAAGGCGACACCATCGTGTCGGTGACGCCCAACGGCACGCCGCCGGCGGGAGCCGAAGTCATTGACCTCTCCAAAGCCGCGATTCTCCCCGGATTAATTGATACGCATACCCACGTTTTGCTGAACGGCGACATCACCGCCGAAGATTACGACAAACAACTGCTGAAGGATTCGATTCCTTACCGCGCGATTCTCGGCGCGCGCAATGCACGAATCGCCCTTGAAAACGGATTCACTTCGATCCGTGACCTCGAAACCGAGGGCGCCATGTATGCCGACGTTGACGTGAAGAAAGCGATTGCGAACGGCGAAGTCCCCGGCCCGCGCATGCAGGTTGCTACGCGCGCGATGACGCCCACCGGAATGTATCCGCTGCTGGGATATTCGTGGGAGCTAAAGGTTCCCACCGGCGTTCAGTATGTCGATGGAGTTGACGGAGCGCGCAAAGCTGTGCGCGAACAGATCATGTATGGCGCGGATTGGATTAAGTATTACTCGGATCGGAAATATCACTTCGAAGCGGACGGCGTGCTCCACAGCATGGTCAATTTCACGGACGAAGAAGCGAGAGCTATTGTCGACGAGACGCATCGCCTCGGCAAAAAAGTGGCCGCGCACGCCATCGGCAGCGACGGCATCGCCGCCGCGCTTCGCGCCGGAGTGGACACAATCGAGCATGGCGACGGCCTAACCGAACCGGAAATGGATGAAATGGTGAAGCGCGGGATCTACTGGGTGCCGACGATTGTTGTCGGCGCGTACGTTGCGCCCGGCCGAGGCGGCAACTGGACGAAAATGGTCGATCTCGAAAAGGCTGCGTTTCAGAAAGCCGCCAAGAAGGGCGTGAAGATCGCTCTCGGGACCGATGCCGGAGGCTTCGATTGGAAAGAACTCAACGCCGCGCGGGAATTTCAGTATTACGCGGACTACGGTATGTCGCCGATGCAGGCGATTCGCACCGGAACTTCGGTGGCCGCCGAATTATTGGGCTGGCAGGAAAAATTAGGCACGGTAGAAGCCGGCAAGTGGGCCGACCTCGTCGCCGTCTCCGGCGATCCGCTCAAAGACATCACCGAGCTGCAGCATGTCAAGTTTGTAATGAAGGCGGGAGTCGTCTGCAAAAACGATATTCACTAGATTCCGTTTTCGCTGAATTGCTTCAGAACTTCGGTGGCAAGAACTTGCTCGGGTCAGGCAACATGCCTTCCCGCGTCGCTTTGGAGTGATCTTCGACTGCGCCCACCGCCGCCACCAGACAGGAATAGAAGAACGCGCGGAAGCTCTGCCGGAATTCTTCCGTAATTTTTTCGCCAACGCGGCCCACTTCTTCTTCGAGCGTCTGCCGCCGCGCGTCGCAAGCCGCCAGATTCTGTGCTTCGAGCGAAGCCAGGCTGGATGTGATTCGCTGGGACGTATCGGACATGGTTATTGCCGCGTGCGTATCGCTCTGCCGCCGGAATTCGCCGAACGCCTGCCGCGCCGCGCGTTCCACTGCTGCCAGCGCTTCGGCCGACTTTGCGTCCATGTGCGCCGTCGTCTCTCGCGCGATGTTCCGCGATTCCTCGACCAGCCGTACGAGGTGCCGGTCCGTCGTTTGCGCCGCGCCCGAATCGAATGCCTCCGCCGCTTTCTGTTGTGTCTTTTCCATGTGGGAGTTTAGCAACGGCTCCAACTCGCGCACGGTACGTTCTGCCACGGCTTTTGCTTCTTCCAGATCGCGCCGCGCCGCCGCGGTATGCTTTTCCACGCGTTCCAAAATTTCTTCCGCGCGCATGCGGTAGCCGTCCAGCTCCGCTTCCCACCGCACTCGTGCGTCTTCAATTCTTTCCTCAAGCCGTTCGAGCAGTTCGCCGCGTGTCGCATTTAGCAAAGTATTTCTTTGCTGAGTCGACGCTTCTTCGACTTGCACGATGCTTCCCAGCCGCGTTTCTTCGATGGCCGTCATCGCCTGGCGGATCGCCGGTTCGAGCAATTTGTCCAACGCTTCGCGCACCGCCGACTCCGCGGCTTTCTGCATCCTGCCCCGCATCACGCTTACAAGTTGATCCTGCGTCAGCACCAACCGGCCCGGCTTCGGCACGACTTCAGGGGAGGGAATTGCCGCTTCAGCCTCTTTTGCTTCACCGTTTGATTCGGATTGTCGTTGCTCTTCTACAAATTCGGCGTGCTGCGGCTTCGGCATTTCCACCAGGACGGATGATCGCGCGGGCCCCGTCGCCAAAGCCGTCTCACCGTTTCCGCGAAACCCGCGATCCAGTGGAGTCAGCCAATCCGCCGGCGGCGTCGGAACGCTCCAGATATTTCCCGGCGTTTCCAGTTCCACTCCGACGTGATGCAATTCGCGCGGGCTCTGCGGCATGTGCACGGACTTCACTTGCGCCCGCACGATCGTCGTTGAAGTCTCGATGAGTGCGTTCTCGCCGAGCTGCAGCGTAATCCAGCTGCCAACGTGCAAATCGTGCCGCGAAGGATACCGGCAGCCGTGCAGGTTGATGCTGATCGCGGACGTGCGCTCGAGAAAATCCTGGCCGTTGGAATCGCAGCCGGAAATGAAAATCGGAACCGATCGTTCGATACGCGTGCTTCGGCGCAACTCAATACCCGAATGGACGTGGGCTGGCGTCCCGAAAAAAGCTTGGCTCAAGTGTCCGCTCCGCCTCTACGGTTGGGGCTCATAGCAGGAACGCGGACGCGTGCAATCACTGCCGCAATTGCGCCGCGGCGCACCCCGGTGTACTCCGGGCACATTCGTGCGAAGAGGCTGTGGAACACCAGAAGTATATAAACACAGCCGCATCTGCGCAATGCGCAGGTTGGGATTATTGGGCCCTGTGACGCCCATCCGGTGTCACCCGACGCCCGATGGGCGTCGTTTTAGGAAAATACGGCCCCGCCGTCGACGTTGATCGCCTGTCCAGTTGTCGCGCTCGCCTGGTCGGAACACAGAAACAGCGCCGCACGCGCAATTTCGTCCGCCGTTTGGCCTCGGCCCTGCAGTATCGATTCGAGAAATCCCGCCAGCTGATCTTTCTCGCTTACGTTCAACTTCCGTGCCAGTTCCGCGCCCAAATCTTTCGACATCACCGTCTCGGTCACCGGCCCAGGACATATTGCGTTCACGCGTACGCCCTTTCGCGCCGCCTCGGCCGCGTTCACGCGCGTCAATCCAAGCATTCCAGCTTTTGCCGCCGCATATGCCGAGCCCCATCCGTACGCGGCCTTCGCCGAAATGCTCGAAATATTCAGAATCGCGCCACTTTTTCGTGCATACATTCCTGGAAGCACAAGCTGGCTCAGCAAGAATGCCGCGCGTAAGTGCACGTCAATCACGCGCTCAAATTCCTCAAGTGGATATTCTTCGACCGGCAACACCGGCCCGTAATGTCCGGCGTTGTTCACCAAAATATCCACGCGCCCGAATTTTTCTTCAGCCGTTTTCGCAACTGCCCGGCAGTCGTTTACCAGGCCGAGGTCGGCGCTAACGAACGCGGCCCTTCCGCCCGCGGTCGTAATGTCGGCCGCCGTCGCCGCAAGCTCAGCCTCCGATCGCGCCGTCAAAAACACTGCGGCGCCCTCCGAGGCAAACAATTTCGCAATCGCGCGGCCAATCCCGCGACCTGAACCAGTTATCAATGCAACTTTGTTCTGTAGAAGCACGGGCCAAAGGTAGCACAGCCACTCTTGTTTATCCCGCAGGGGGCTGTGCGCTATGTACCCCCGACTCGGCGCAACCAGAATAGGGGCGAGTCCCTGCTTCACTCTTTTGGCAGGATTTCAAAAAATGGCTTAGGCGTTTGCCGACGAACTGCTCGCCTGTTTTGTCAATTCAGACAATCCGAAGGCCTGCAAAAGCTGCTGCTGCACCTGGTCCGTCAATTTATTTATCTCCACCACTCCCGGCCCGCCCGACCCGATCCGGTAGCGCAATTGCCTTTTTCCAAACGGCGTCTGAGCGATCTCCAGCGCAGCATCAGCCACTTCGTTCGGGTCCCCCGCGATGCTTGCAACCTTGCTGTGCATTTTTTCGGGGACCGTCGCCATGCCTCTGTACGAAGCAATCCGCGCAGCGTCGTCCCCGCGGTCGATCTTTCCAAAAATCTCGGTCTTGTACGCACCCGGCTCCAGGCTCACGCAATCGATTCCGCATTCAGCCAGTTCGTAGCGATACGCTTCGGTCAGCGCCTCCAGCGCAAACTTCGAAGCGTTATAAATTCCGAAGCAAGGAAACACTAGCCGGCCCGCGCCACTGCTGATCTGCATTACCAGGCCGCTCTTTTGTTTGTGCATCTGAGGCAGCGCCGCTCGCATGGTGCGTTGCACGCCAAATACGTTCGTGTCAAAAATCTTTTTCGTCTGCTCGATGGTGATGGCTTCCATCAGATCGACGTACGCAAACCCCGCGTTGTTGATCAGCACGTCGATCCGTCCGGCCTTGCTGACGACGCCGGCAACGCACGCGTTCACCGACGCCTCGTCCGTCACATCCATTTCCATCACTTCAATCGGTAGCGCGTTCTGCGCCGCAAACGCGCGCAAATTCTCCGCCGACTTCGCATTCTTGCCGTTTGCGCCGCGCATCGTGGCAAAGACCGAGTACCCGTTCCGCGCGAATTTTTCCGCGAACAGCCTGCCAAACCCGCTGCTCGAACCCGTAATCACAACAACTGGTAAATTCATGCTCATTGCTTATTCCTCCGAAGACAGTTGGTCGAAATCGTCGATCGTTGCGTGTAGTGTCGTTTCCGGCCGCGGTGTGCCGGGTCGCAGCATCCACGCCGTCTGCATTCCTGCGTCTCGCGCGGCATCCAGTTCGGCCCCCACATCCGACACAAACAGGATCCTTGCGGCATCAATACCTAGAGTTGTGGCGATTGCCGTGTAACTCGCTCGCTCGCGTTTGGGCCCGGTCGCCGTGTCGAAATACGCGTCAATGTATTTCGCCAGGTCTCCTGCTTTCGAGTGGCCGAACAAAAGCCGTTGTGCCTGTACGCTCCCGGAAGAAAAAATCGCAATCCGCTTTCCCTCGGCGTTCCATCGCTCAAACGCGCGCGCCACATCGTCATAAACATCGCCGCGCAGTTCACCGCTGCGAAAACCTTCTTCCCAAATTTTCCCCTGCAATGTTTTCAGTGGAGTCGTCTTCCGATCTAGCGCAATTAAGTGCCGTACATACTTTGCTGCGGTCGCAATCTCTTCTTCCGCCGTTCCGCGCATCCAAACGCCCAACTGAGGATCCTGTGCCGCATCCGCGGCCTGCTCCGCGCGAAGCTCGCTCACCAGTCGTTTGATCTCCGGATCGGCCGCATGTCGGTGCAAAAAAGTTTCCACATGCGCGCTCGCGAAAGGGAAAAGCGTGTTGTAAACGAACTCGACGGAACTCGTCGTTCCTTCGATGTCCAGCAGGAGGCACCCGATAGAGGAACTTTTAGGCAAGAACGGCAATCTCAGCTCAAATTCGCGCGGCTAGGAAAATAGTTCGGCCCGAAACACACCGGCTCATATCCGCGATCGACACCGCTTTCGGTATAGTGCGGCGTCCATCCGCTCGTATCTTGAAACAAGCGGATCGCGCGAATTCGCCGTTCTTCACACAAATCAAACCAGTGCCACGTTCCGCGCGGCACGCGCAACAAATCCCCCGCTTCAACGGTAATCGAAACCACTTTTCCGTCGCCGTTCTTACTCCGGAGGTGAATGTGAAAAATTCCCCGGCCCTCGATGATGAACCGCACTTCATCTTCATCGTGCCAGTGTTCGCTGTTGAAGCGGTTCAGCATCGCTTCGAGACCCGGCGTCTGGGGCGTCACGTCGATCACGTCCGCCGTCACGTAGCCGCCTTGCGCTTTCAGCCGTTCAATTTCCGGAGCATACGCAGCCAGAATTTCCGCCGCCGAACCGCCCGCCGCCACTTCGTGCGCCGGCTTCCATCGCTGGTAGTCGATTCCCATCGTGCCCAATTGGGCGCGCACTTCCTCGAACTCGCTCAGTGTTTTCTTTTCGTCCGGAATGTTCAGTGTTGCCATGAAACTCGCTTCCATCAGTTGAATCTCAGCCCAAAATCCTGCGCAGACTCAGGCCTTCCGTTATTCCCCCATGCTCCGAAAGTTCGCGCCGTCCCACCACTTCCAGCAAAAACTCAAAAATCTCCACGTGCCGCCGCGCCTGCGCTGCGTCCTCGCCCCAAGTATATAACCCATGCCCGCGCAGCAGGAACCCATGCGGGCGCGGATCCTGCTTCAGCAGCGCCTCGACTTCTTTCGCCAGCGCCGGAATGTCCTGCGAGTTTTCGAAAATAGGAATCCATTCCTGGTGCGTGTGCGACTTCACTCCTTCCAGGCCTTTCAACATTTCGTAGCCGCCGATGGCCATGCTTTTCTTCGGCGCGTGCCGGTCGGAAAGAATCGTGCTCCACACCGAATGCGTATGCATAATGCAACCCGCCCCGCGCGCCCGCGCCACGGCCACGTGCAGCAGCGATTCCGCCGACGGCCGCCCATCACCACGCAAAATATTCGCGCGGTCGTCAATCTCCAAAAAATGTCTTTTGTTGAGCTGCGCTTTATCCACACCAGACGAAGTAATCAGCAGCCGCAGCGGCTTGTCCTTCAAGACCGCGCTGTAATTTCCGCTCGTTCCCAACGCCCAGCCGCGCACATGAAAAGCCCGGCCTGTCTCGGCCAACTCAGCCGCCAACTTTTTCGGATCGACTGTTCTCTTCTTCGCCACGCGAATCGGCTCCGTCAACCGAAGCCGATTATCTCACGCCTCCGCGGGCATAACGTTACAGTCAGTGTGCCTTCACCGCTTCGATCACAAACGCCGGCGATTTCGTCGGCACAAACTTCGTCACGCGGAATCCCGCTCCCGCAAACAACTCGCGGTACTCTTCCTCCGTACGCTCTTTTCCGCCCGGCATCAGCAGCATTTCCAAATCAAGCCATTTTCCCACGCTTGGCGCGTTTCCCGGAGCAATCACGCTTTCCAGCAAAATCACGCGCGCATCCGCTGCCGACGCCCTGTGAATGTTCTTCAAAATCGTCGTCGCCTTCGCATCGTTCCAATCGTGAATGATGTTTTTCATCACGTAGGCGTCGGCTTGCGGCACTTCCTTGAAAAAGTCACCCGAACAAACGCTGCATCGCCCCGTCAAACCCAGCGACTCAATCCGCGGCTTCGCGCCATTCACCACATGCTCCAGATCGAAAAGCTTTCCGCGAATCTCCGGGTGCTTCACCAGAATTTCCGTCAGCACCTTGCCATGTCCGCCGGCAATATCAATCAGCGTCTTCCCATTCAAATAGCTGAAGTCATATGCCTCCAGCACCGCGGCAATCACCACTGCGCTGAAATCCGTCATCGCATCGTTGAAGATCTCGCCGGATATTTTGTCTTTCTCAAAATATTCGAAGGCCGAAACGTTGTAGACCTTTTCCACCACCGTTTCGCCCGTCTTCAGTGAGTGCATCATTTCCGGCGAAAGTTCGAAGTGAATCCGCGTCGCCAGGAAGAGCATCATGTTGCGCATCGATCCCTTCGCATCGCGGCGAAGTAAATCCGCCGCCGGCGTCAGCGCAAATGTTTTCGGCGCCCGCTCCTCAAAAACTCCCGCAGTCGCGAGCGCGCGCAGCACGCGATAGAGCGGCTCCTCTTTTACGCCGCTTTCCGCCGCCAGCAGCGCGACACTCTTCGGCCCATTCTTCAGCTTGTCCGCAATCTCGAGTTCCGCTACGCAGCCCAGCGCCGCTGTGGTCATGAACCCAAACCCCAGCTGGAACAACTGCTCCACCGGCTGTGGTCCTGTTTGCGCCTGCCGTGATGGCGCGTCTGCGCTGCCGTGAACCGCCGCATTTGCAGCACTCATCGTTTTTCCTCCGTCTCGTTTTTAAACTTCTCCGTGGAAATTGGGGGACTAACCGTTAACGTATATTAGACTCACTTCGCCACGCTGCCCACAAAAAAGAAAGGCTGGACCGAAGTCCAGCCTTTCTCGATTTATTCTGTTCGTGATGTCTGTGTAGCTAATTCTGTGGCTTCAAATCCCGCAACATTCTCTTTACGCCGGAATTCACGTGCTGCTGATCCAGCCCGTTCCAATCCAGCGGTTTTTCATACGTCGCGCGGAACGCCAGCTTGTCCTCTCCGCGCCGCACCAGGTCGAAAATAATCAAGCCTGTGCGGTAGTGATAGGTCCGAACCGCGTATCCCGTCGGACCCCAATATCCCCACGATTGCCAGCAACCGTAGTAGCCGCACACCAGCACCGGCGGATTCACCGGCTCCGCCACACGCCCGCGATGCGATTCGACTGACACTTGGTAGTCCACAAAGAAATCCGCCGCGCCCGGATCGCTCACTTGCGTCAACCCTTTCGACGCCAGCGTCTGCTCGATCGCAATCCGCGTCCGCTGATGCACCATGTCTTTCTGCGGATCGTTATACCGAGGAAACTCGCGCTGCGCCCGGTCGCCGCGTGGCGTTATCACGTCGCGTGAAATCACCTTGCGCCCGCCTTCCGCGCGCGTTTCTTGCTGCTGCGTCGGCTGTGGCCGCCACGCCCACGTCATCCCGCGCTGCACTCTAACGCTCGGATCGCGATCGACCACTACGTGTTCGTCGCATCCCGCCAAAAACGCCACCGAAGCCAGCGCCAGCACTCCTAAAAGCCCCGCGCGGCCCTTCACCAATCTCATAGTTCTCATGACAAGCCTCTCCACCCCGTATAAACACGGCCGCGCACAAAAAGTTGGATGCAAAATTAAAATTTTCGGGATGTTCTGAGGAAGTGTCAGACTCTCCTGCCGCCCAGTCCGCCGCCGGAAATTCCACCGGCCACCTGTAGCGTAGGCTTCAGCGTGCGCTCTTACGACGTTGGTCCCCGATTCGCAGCACAATCCATGCCGGACCACGACCTTCAATTCGCAGAGCACTTTCCCAAGCCTCGCTATACACCCGCCTTTTCCCAATCCGCCGTCGGAAATTCCACCGGCCACCTGTAGCGTAGGCTTCAGCCTGCGCTCTTACGACGTTGGTCCCCGATTCGCAGCACAATCCATGCCGGACCACGACATTCCATTCGCGAAGTCCCCTCTTACGGGCGCTACGACCCCGCCTTTTCCCAATCCTCCGGCGGAAACTCCACAGGCCAAAACCGCGGCGACGGTTCCACAAATTCAAACCCCACCGCGGTAAATCCACCCGGCGGATTATCCACGCGCACCACGCGCGCCGCTGCCTTTGTCCCCGATCGTGGATGCATCAACTCAATCGGCTGCCCTGGCATCACTTCCATTTGCAATTTCACCAGTCCCCCGTGCGCATTCACGATCATCGTCTGCGTCTCTTCCCGCATCGGTTCGTGCTCCAACGTCTCCGTCAACACTACAATGGGAATCTGCAACATCACGCGTTCACTGCGCCTGCGGTTTGCGCCTTCGGAAGGGGACATTTTCCTCTCATTTCGCGCCGGATCCCGGGAGAGGTCGGGCGGGTGTTGGGTCGCGGCGACGGTTAACCTGACTCCGTGAATTGTCCTACTTTTTACCAAAAAAAAGTGAATTCGTCGCCGCGGAAGTTCTTAATCGTCGCCACGTGGGAACTTTTCATTCGTGCCTGCGTAACACCTCTTACCCGCCGACGTCCAACCTGACAAGGAGTAGTCAGATGCGACTCTACATTGCCTTCGTTCTTGCATCCCTCATCACCGCTCAAGCCCACGCGCAAGATATCACCCAGCAAAAGTATCCGCCCCCAGGCAAACTGATCGATATTGGCGGTCGTAAGCTGCATCTCTTTTGCGAAGGAAAGGGAAGTCCCACGGTCATTTTAATGGCGGGCGGTGGCGCGTTCTCTATTGATTGGGCTCTCGTTCAGCCGAAGGTCGCCAAAGACACCAGAGTGTGCTCCTACGATCGAGCCGGACTAGCCTGGAGCGATCCGGGCCCTGCCGACGAAACCGTCGAGCAAACCATTTCAGATTTGCACACGCTTCTTAAAACTGCCGATGAACGAGGTCCATTTCTCCTGGTCGGTGCCTCCGTCGGAGGCATTTACATTCAGGCATATTGGCGTGCATTTCCTAAAGAAGTCGCTGGTCTCGTTTTCACCAATAGCAGCAATCGGATCGGCAGGCTCGTGAACGGCAAACCAGGTCTCATTTGGGAACTCACAGACGAACAAATTCGCTCCACTTTTCCGCTGGCTGCTTCAGACAAAGGACCCGCGCCAACCAACGAAGACGACCCATTCGATCGGCTGCCAGCCGACTTGCGTTCTGTCCGGTTGTGGCTCGATTACAAGCTTTGGCAAAAGTGGGAACCAACCAAGGAAAAACCTGATTCGACCTTGTCCTGGCGAAAAGAGTTTCTCAAGGAATTCGCGGAGTCAGACGCAAGCACAGACCGCGTTCTTGGGCCGCTTCCCGTAGTCGTACTATCGAGTGAACCTCCCGCGCCGGAATCGCAGCGCCATACCCACGACGAGGCGGCCCCGCGCCTCGATTTCCTCAGCTCAAACACTATTCACGTCACCGCAACCGGCAGCGGACACGAGATTCATCTCTACAAGCCGGACCTGGTCGTGGAGACGTTGACGCGGGCCGTCTCGGCGATTCGCAACCATACCCAGCTCTCGCAACGGTAACTTTCTCCGCCAATTCAGCTGCACCAAAACGCACCGCTCTGGCAGTTGTAGGGCCGGCTTTCTGAAGCCGGCCGCTTTTCGATGTACACCGCCCCCCCAATTTCCATCCAACAAACCCCGCCCCTGAGGTATGATAGAGTTTTGATAAACCACTCACTCAGGAAGAAGATGCCGACTGAAACCAACGGAAAAGTACTTTTGCGCGTCCGCCCTCGCGGCTTTTGCGCCGGCGTGGTTCGCGCCGTGGACATCGTCGAATTGGCCCTCGAGGCCTACGGTAATCCCGTCTATGTTCACCACGAAATCGTCCACAATACCTATGTTGTGGAGCAGCTTCGCCGCCGTGGTGCCATTTTCGTCGAAACCATTGAGGAAGTTCCTCACGGCGCCGTTCTCGTCTTCAGCGCTCACGGTGTCCCTCCCACCGTTCGCGACGAAGCCAAAGCTCGCTCGCTCAAAGTCATCGACGCAACTTGCCCTCTCGTCACCAAGGTCCATTTCGAAGCGCTCAAGTTCGCTCGCGAAGACCGCACCATCATTCTTATCGGCCACAAAGACCACCAGGAAATCATCGGCACTTCCGGCGAAGCGCCGGACCGCACCATCGTCGTCGATTCAGTCGAAGCCGTAAACAAGCTCGAAGTGAACAATCCCGATAAACTTGCGTTCCTCACCCAGACCACTTTGAGCCTGTACGATACTCAGGAAATCGTTGCCCGCCTCCGCCAGAAATTTCCCAAGATTGTCGGCCCAAAGAGCGACGACATCTGCTACGCCACACAAAATCGCCAGGACGCCGTCGAACAAGTTGCCAAAGACGTCGACCTCATTCTCGTCGTCGGCTCGCAGAACTCTTCCAATTCGAATCGTCTCGTCGAAGTTGCCGAGCGCCACGGCGTCAAAGCCACATTGATCGATTCCGCCATGGATATCGATCCCAAGTGGCTCGAAGGCGTAAAGAGCGTCGGCCTCACGGCTGGTGCCTCCGCGCCAGAAGTTTTGGTCGAACAGGTCAGCCAGCGCCTCGCCGAACATGGTTTTACGGACCAGCGCGATCTCGATCTGATTCGCGAAGATGTCCGTTTCACGCTGCCTCCGGAGCTCGCCACCATCGCGCCTGCTCCGCGCCGCTGAAGCGCTTTTGTAGCGCAGGCTTCAGCCTGCGTAAGCTGGGCCACGGTGTTGTAGCGTAGGCTTTAGCCTGCGTAACTTCGGCCATGGTTTTGTAGGGCCGGCTTTTTTATCCCGAGCAGGTCCGAGGGACGAAGCCGCCCGTGACAGAACTGGCGAGATTGCCACAGTGCTCGGTTGTTGTAGGGGCCGCCTTCCGAGGCGGGCCATTTAGGCAAAGCTTTTGCACGCTAGATGGTTTTGTAGGGCCGGCTTTCCGAAGCCGGCCGCCGTGCGCCAGCCAAGGTTCTGTGGTTCGGACGGTTTTGTAGGGGCCATCTTCTGAGATGGCCCAAACGGTGTAAGATTCGGGCAACCAGATTTCTGTAATTGTAGTTGGCAACAGGGGATCATCCGGCCGCGGTCCCGGGCCTGTTATCGCAAACTTCAGGAGACGCTCTTGGCGGTCAAAATAGCCCGTCAGCAGAAGAAGATTGCCTTGATTGGCGCGCCCTCCAGCGCAGCCGCATTCTTGCCGGGCAGCGAAAAAGCTCCCGCCGCTTTGCGCGCCGCTGGACTCGTCGAACGCCTGCAATCCGCCGGTTTCGAAGTCATCGACCATGGCGACTGCGCTCCCCGCATGTTCGCCGAAGATGACGAACACCGTCGCGCTCGCAACGTCAACGAAATTGTCGCTGGCCTCACCGATCTCAAGGCGCACGCTGAAGTTGCCGTAAAGAGCGGCGCTCTCGTCCTCGTCCTTGGCGGCGATTGCGCCCAAACCATCGGCCTTCTCACCGCCGCCCGCCGTTACTACAAACATCTCAATCTTCTCTGGATGGACCGCGACGCCGACTTGAATACCCCGGCCTCGACTCCCTCGGGCCGCATTGACGGCATGGTCGTCGCGGGTATCATCGGCAAAGGCGCCCCCGAACTCGTCCGCTTCTGGGGAGAACCGCCGCTCGTTCGCGAACCTGACATTTACCTCTTTGGCGTCGAGCGTCTCGATCCGCCAGAGCAGGAATTTCTCGCGAAATCGCCGATGCGCCACATGCTTGCCGCCGATGTCCAGCGCAAGTCCGCCGCCGTCGCGGCAAAAGACGTCCTCGCGCATCTTCACGCCGATTCGCGCGAATACGTCGTCCACCTCGACACCGATCTCATTTCCAACGCCGAGTTTCCCGCGGTTAACGTCCCCGCCGAAGGCGGTCTACCGCTTAGCGATGTCCGCGCAGCGCTTACCGAAGCACTTCGCAGCACCTTTCTCGTTGGCCTAACCATCACCCAGTACAACCCCGACAAAGATCCCGACGGCTCTAACGCCAAAAAAC
>Ga0179592_10000720_pt1 | contig 13324 bp, 11 predicted proteins | sample CZODoug2_1_08_16_FD_148623 | JGI IMG/M metagenome (GOLD analysis project Ga0179592, IMG submission 148623) | Vadose zone soil fungal communities from Angelo Coast Range Reserve, California, USA - CZODoug2_1_08_16fungal (Illumina Assembly) | ecosystem: Environmental > Terrestrial > Soil > Vadose...
GCCGGGAGAACACCTCCGGCAGATTGTCGAGGCCCGGCACGGCGACCCTCTGTTTCATGGCGGCATTGCGCGCGCGCAGGATGATCTTGAAGACGTCCTCCAGGCTGTCCTCCGGACTCTCCTCGAATGCGGACGGGACGAGCTGCGACAGCGACAGGAAACCGGCTTGGCCGGCTTGCAGATATCCCGGCACCAGGATCGTGGGATCGAGCCGCGCGACCTGAAGCAGCTCCTGTCGGAACGTGTCAAGCGGACCGAGATCCGCATGATCGTTGGCCAGCGCGAAACACGGGCGCCGTTGGCTGAGCACCTGGAGGCTGTGCCGCAATAGCAGGTAGGCCGCCTTGCATCTCGCCGCGTTGGAGTCGCCACCCAGCTCGGTCAGCGCGTCCGTGAGCTGGTCATCGTTGTAGCGCACCCGCGCCAGCGACGCCCAGCCGGTGTTATTGAAATAGGAGGCCAACTCCATCGCTGGGCCCCTGCATTCCGGGTCCGCCAGCTGGCGCTCGAGCTCCTTGAACCAGTGTGAGGAAAAATACAGGATCTGCGTCGCCCATTGCTTCGATTTCTGGTCGACCTCGCCGATCATCTCGATGAGATCGATCTCCTTGAGCTTGCGCACGGCAGCTTTGTCGTAGGTCGAAAGCTGCCGGTATCGGGCGCGCAGCCGGTCCCACTGCACCCTCTGAGTCGGAAACTCCAGAAACCTGAGGCTGCGCGACCCGGAAGAGACAGTCCAGTTCGACACCGGTCGGCCTTCCACAGTCAGTTGCTGATCGATGAGTTCCCACAGGCCGATCAGCTGACGCTTAAATGCAAGGATTGCGGTAGCTCAATGACCTCGTCGCGCCTGATGACCTCGTCGATGACCTCGAGCACGTTGTCGAGGATGAGGCCGACCGGCAACAGATTGGCCACCAGCAGGTCGGCCCGCAGCGGTTGGCCATCGGGATCCAGCGGTCGGCCGTTCTTGAGGACGAAATGCTTGTAAGGATATCTGGCCAGGAAGAAGCACAGATCGCGCTGTCGCTCCCGCGCCGCCTGGCCCCACACGACCCTGAGCAACGCCTCAAGCTCCTCATCCACCGCCTTGACGGTTTCCGACGCTTGCTTGAAATCAAGTCGATGCATGACGCGGTACGCACACGCTACGGCAACTCCAAGTGTCGACGACCCCCGACCTGCCGCCTCATTACGCCTCATTATAAGCACGGCAGGCTGTCACGTCCCCAACCATTCGCGGGGGCCGCGATGGTCACGATCGCCGCTCTAACGACACCGAATGTCATCGTGTTCCTCTCGGATATCGACAGATCCGTGTGTTGGTGCCGCGAAAACGCTGGCCTTGCGGAAGCGCTGCGGCGATCACCTCGTCGCGGAATATCTCGCCAAGATCAATGCGATGAAGCGGCAGTTTCTGCACCTTGCTGCCAACGGCCGGAATTAGCGTCAAATGGATGTGTCACAGTGCCAGCCCACTCAATCAGGCTGACGCGACCCGGATGAGCGTCCGGGTCGGACGTTGGTCGATTGTTCGGCGTAAGTCACCAGACCGTCGGACGGCTATAGGCCGCCGTCCAGGCGGCGGACTTAAGCCTTGATATCCTGCGGGCGGGGTGAAATCAGAAAATCGAGAGGCGGGCGTCGTGGCACCCGCCTCCTTCAATAATTCGCCTCAATCAATGGGTTTGTTGGAAACCATCCCTTTCCTCGCCCTATGTGCGCCCCGGCATGAAACCGAAATGGACCAAAGACGACACCAGACTATTGGCCAAAATGCTTCCGTTCTTTGTTGGCGTGTTCGCGATTGCCAGCTTCTTCAAGGGCGATGGCCTTATTGCCGGTGCGCTTGCTGGCGTGGCCCTGTGGCTGATCACAATCGCAGCCCTCGGCTACGTGGCATTTTGGGCGCTGCGGCGATGACGGAGGGCATGTTCGTCTTTGGCTCGACCGCCTCGAGGCCGCTCTCCCCGTCGCAGTGTCGGGCCGGTGCCAGCGGCTCGGTAACAACGAGTCCAAAAGCCGAGGATGATGCTATTAGGCCCGCCGCTTGGCGGCTGCCGGGAAAACTTAATCTTGGCATTGTGTTCCCCGATCGATGCAAGCCACGCATTGGCTTGCCTTTTGGGGTAGAGATCAGGTACAGGAAAGAAATCCTAAAATCTTCTCTGTGCCCGGCCGACCGCTGCAATGCGGTCGGGTCTTTTCTGAGTCTGTCTAATGGCCCCCGAGTCTGTTTCGTCAAATAGAGCGCGACAAAGAGCTGCTGCTGCGTGAAGTGTTTGTGAACCGCTGACATATAGTCCCGCGAAACATGGGCCAGACTCTCGGAATATATTTTTTGTTGCTTTTGGGTTTGTTCTTCCTTGGACTTTCGGTCGGCGCTGTCGCGTACAAATTTGGACGCTTGGTGTGCGCCAGGCTTGGGTCGATTCCTATTCGCCGGATGGTGATCGGGCGGGGACCGGTTCTCGTGCGCGGACGCGTCGGCGACATCCAGGTGGAGTTGCGCCTGGTGCCCACGGGCATAGTGGTGACTTGCGCCGAGTCGGCGAGCATGCCGAAGCAGTCGGCAGTGGCTCTTCATTTGCTCAGCGGCGTCCTCGGAAACATCCTGGTGATCGGCCTCATCGTCTGGCTCCACCTCGTCGGCGCCGTGCCGACCATTCTGCGCAACGATATCGGCATGCCACTGATCATCCCACAGGTGGGCATTCTAATCCTGGCGCAACTTATGTGCATCGCGTCCAGTGTGGCAGAGCCGTTCGTCTATGCGGGGTCGCACAAGATCAAGACCTACCGCGAGGGCACGACGCGACCGCCGATAAGCACTCGTTCTCTTGGAATCGTGCGGATATTGTATCATGTCGCTCGCCACCAGCGGCTGAACGATCGAGGCAGCCATCGCAAGGCTTGGGCCGCTTTGCAGCGTGAGCTGGCTCGGGGCGATTTGACGCCCGAAGAGGAGATGTTCGCGCTCGACTGGTTGATCACCGACGGTCTAACCCCCACGCCGACCTTCGCAGATCCCTTGCTTCGCCGGAAACTCGACGAATGGTCCGAACAGGCCCTGCGGCTCGGGCCCAAGGTCAAGACCCTTATCGGGAGCCGGGGATCCGTCCTGGTCGAGCTTGGTCGCTACCAGGAGGGAAAAGCCTTGCTGCGAACTGTCGTGTTTGCCAAGGGGGCCCCCCTGATGGATTCTCTGCTGACTCGAATCTTCCTGGCACGCGCCGAGCATGCACTGGGTAACGCTGCCGCGGCCCGCAGGTTGATGGTGGAGGCGCGGGCGATCGCCAGGTCCGGCGTCCGAGGGCCGGCGCTGACTGCCTGGATGGGACGGATCCAGCGTGAAGCACGTGAAATGCGCTCACGCCGTCTGCCTATTCGGTGGCGTTTTGGTCGCCGCTCGCTGAAGGCACACAGCAAACTATCTCTGCCCCGACTTCGGTTTCTGGCGATGGATCAGGCTGCCCGATCGGCGCGGTCCCGCTGGTCGCGCGCGACGGTCATGCTCTCGGCAGCTCTGGTTGGACTGGCAGTCGGCTTTTTGCTGATATTGGGGCTGGTGCCTGAACTCAACCAAAGCACGGTGGCCACCCGCGCAGTCGCGCCGCTGGACAACAATCCGTCGCCCGATCCGCAGTTGAACGAGCAGGTCGTCAAGGTTCCCGTGACCGTGACGCTGCAAGGTGGGACCTTGCACAAGGGTGAGTTCGTGTTGACGACATTCAAGCCCAATGGGCCTGGCCCTTTTCCTGCGGTGGTGGTCAGTCACGGCCGCGTCGGGTCGCAGAAAGAGCGGGCCGCGTATGGGCGGGCCGAGTTCGGGCGGAGCTGGATGTACTACTACTGGACGCTGCGCGGGTTCGTCGTGCTCGCTCCGACGCGCATCGGCTACGGGGTCAGCGGCGCGGACATCGATCCCGAATACGCCCCCGGCCCCTGCAATGCCTTCGATTTCGCCCCCTTGGCCTCCGCAGTCACGGCCCACATTCGTGCGACCATCGAGTACGCCGCAACGCAGGCATGGATCGACAAGGACAACCTCTTGCTTGCGGGTCAGTCCGGCGGGGGCTTCGGCTCGATCGTGGCCGCAGGTGAGCGCCTGCCCGGCGTCAAAGCCCTGGTGAACTTCGCAGGCGGCGCCGGCGGCTCACCCCAATCGCACCCTGAGCAACCGTGTAGCCCACAAGATGTTGAGCTCCAGCTGGTGAAGGCGGCAAGGCGGGGCGCCATCCCAAGCATCTGGTTCTATGCGGAAAACGACCGCTTCTGGGGCGCGAAACTGCCGCGTGCGTGGCACGCCGCTTACGTGGAGGCTGGCGGCACGGCCGAGTTCCACATGCTGCCGCCTTTGCAGGAGGACGGTCACGAAATCATAGGCTCGGGTTACGAGCACTGGCGGCCGCGGCTCGATCACTTCCTGAACTCGATGGGCTTTGCGCCGCGCAAGCTGCCGGGCGCGCCGCGGCCCACCAGGTTCGCGCCGCTCGGGCAGGCCCCTCCAGTGCCCGCCCTGTTTGCGAGGTGCCTGGAACGCTACGACGTCTTCCTGAAGTGGGACGTGCCCAGAGCCTTTGCGCTCTCACCGACAGGAGACTGCGCCTACGCTGCAGGCGAGCTGGACGTTATGGCCAGCTCGCTCAAGCGCTGCGAGCAACGCGCCAAGCAAGCGTGCAAGCTCTATGCGGTCAACGACGAGGTGGTGTGGGTGCCTTGACACTTGCAACACTGCCCTGCGCGAGCGGGGCCGAGCGGTAAGCAACTCGAACAGTCCTCGCCAGCCCACTGAAACAAGAAGGAGCTCAGCTGGCGACGTTGCCGTCACGGCGTCCAACGCACCTAGCTAGGCATGATCATGAGGCCGTTGAGAAGTGGGATGCGGTCTTTTGGAAACCACAGAACAAGTGCCTTCAATCCGGAGGTCAATGAAGCAGCGACGCCGAGGCCGATCAACGGCCGGCCGGCGGGCAGGAGCAGAAAGTTATCCGACACGGCAAATAGAGCCGCACCCGCGGCCACCAGCGATACATCTGAACGAAGAACCCGCGATCGTTGTTCGTAAGATGGGCTCTGCCTCTCACCTCCGCCGCAAAACGATCAGCTGATGTCGAAGTACCGCATTCCCAGCCTCAAGCCGGCTTTTCGACTTGAATGGCGAGGCCAGCGCGACCAGAACGAAGCCGATCAGCGCTACCATTGCGCCAACTTAGCCAATTCTGTCACCTGATAAACTCGGATATGGTTTTCGGCACACACAGCCGCTCGGATTCAGTAACATTCGCTTGGAAAAGTCACCGGCCAGGCTGCAACTTCTTCCACTGAAGAAACTGCTGGTAAAGTGCGGCGTCGTTTTGCGAAAGGCCATTGGGGACGCCCTGGCGCGCGGGTCCGTCTGTTTTCATGGCCTGCGGGAAACCTGGCGGTTTCTCCACGTTTGCCTGTGTCGCTTGGCTGGCTCGGGCATCAAGCCATGCTTGCGCCGCCTCGAACCGGGTCCAACCCGGCAATTGGGCAGCGAGGCTAACCTCACGCCATTTCGGGTGGCGCGGCGGCTTCTTGAATTCGGCGATCTTGGGAAAGAGTGCGTCAACGAACCGTTGAACCCGCCGATAGCGATCGACATTGGTCTTCGGCCAATTGTACGCGATGAGGACCGCACCAACCGCAATCGTATCAACGGATTGCCCCGCCGCAATAATGTCGGGGTAGTCGTCATGCGTGAGCGAGGACGGATAATAATCGGCGATGAGTTGCGAAGGATACGGAACTGGAACGAAGTGCAAGCGATCTGCCGGGTTCAGCTTGGTCATCGACCGCACTGGTTTACCCGCAATCAGAACCGTGGCAGCTATCTCACCGCTCTTGACCTTTTCGAAGGCTTCGGCCTGCGACATGCTGACTTCTTGAATCTCAACACCAAGCGTCTTGAGGACATCGCGCATCGAGTAACTTGTTCCGCTGCCCTTTGCATCGAGGTTGACCTTAAGACCCCGCAATTGCTCAATCGAGGTGATCTCGTTTCGCGCAACGAGATGGACCTCCTCGGTGAACAGCCTGGCGATATAGACGATCTTGTTATCAGCCTGGCCCATCCGCTCGTTCGACCGGCGGAAATTGTTGAGAATGTTGGTTTGCGTGAGGCCGATATCGATGCCTCTCAAGTACCGCACGTCGCGGATGTTCTTGGGTCCACCGATGCCGGCGATCGGGAGAATGCGAAGATTGTCGCCGTCGTTGAGGACATCCGCGAGATCGTACGCGATCTGCAGATAGGTATCGTCCGAGTTCGGACTGCCGGATATCAGACCAATTGTATTTTCGTTGGGCTGCTCGTTTTTATATACGCCGACACCGACGAAATATTCGCCCATCCTTTCGATCCAGGCAGACTTGTCCTCGATGGTTTTTGTGACGGGGTTGAGCCAGCGGTAGTCGACCCAACCGTGTCCGGGGGAAGTGCTGGCGGTCCTGACAAATTCCTGAATCATGAACTTGCCGTCCTGATCCTTGAGATCAAGCAGGTTCTTTCCCCTCACCGCCGGCGTGACGCCGTTGGCAACGCAAAGACCCGTCAATTCGGTCACAAAGGGGTAAAGGTCGCGATCTGCATATCCTGGGGCCTTGCCGTTGATGGCCTGGAAGGCCGCTTCGGCGCCCTCTTTCTTGAATTTCTGCTGCACGCGCCGGACCATCGCCAGTGCTTCATCCCTGGTCCCGAACTCGGCGGCACCTGCAGGTAGTGTCACCGTGACCAAAGCGAGTACGACCGCCAAAACCGCAACAACACGAGACATTTGATTTCTCCCGAGACTGGGCCGGACGCGCGTATCGGAGTTAACGAGGTGGATTGTCAAAAGCACTTTGCCGCCATTTTCAGTTGGGGCGAAAACGGCGGCGAGGTGCTTGATCGGTCCTGCGCACGCGCGGGTAGACGAAGAATGCGGCGAATTTTCGGTTGAATATTACCTCTAAATTCCGCTGGGCGGGAATCAACTAGAAATAGAAAGCAGCGCTCCGGTTAAAAACGCTGGAAGCCCGCGTTCGCCGAACCGTTCTCACGGACCGAATCCGACGCGAGACCAACCGCTTACATCAAGCGCTTCACGTCGCCTACGCGTGACTCCCCATCGCCGGCGCGCGGCTTCGCGTCGCCTGCGCGTGGCTTGAGCGAACTAGAAATTTCGCCGGGACTGAATCTCAACCGTGCTTATTTGGTCTTCATCACCAGGCTGTTCTCGTCGATCGATCGGGTAATTTGACCCAGATCCTTCAGCACATTCACCCAGACCGCGAAGTCGCGCGGATCGAGCGAAAAGCGATACGTCACAAACGGTATTTTTTGGACCACCGCCTCGGGCAGCTTGGTATATTTGGCGAGAATTGCGCGCGCTTCCTGCGGATTCGCATCCATGAATTCCTTGGCCTGATTGAGCGAGACGACCCAGGCGTCGATCACCGCATGATTGTCTGCCGCCCATTTGCGCTCCGAAATCCAGAACGTGTAGAGGACCTCATCGCTTACGGAAAGCAGCGGGTCTCCGAGCGACCTGTTGCCGGCCGCAAGCAACTGTCCGGCAAACGGCTCAAGCGCCTCGACGGCATCGACGTTTCCGGCCTTGAGCTGATCGGGCATGTTGGGAAACGGCACTTCGACGGCCCGGATGGAAGCCGGATCGATGCCGTTCTTCTTCAAGCCATGGAGCACCGAGACATGGATGATGGCGCCGAGCGCCGGCGTTGCGATCACCTTGCCTTTGAGGTCTTGCATGCTCGTGATCGCGGAGTCCTTCCGGACGATCAAGTGCGTGCTCGGATTATCCTTGGTCTCGATCCCCTGCCCGGCGACGGCTACGACATCGATCCCGGCGAGTACGGCCTTGATGAGATCCGGCGGCGTCGACGGCGCGAAATCGAACTGGCGCCCGAGCGTTCCCGGCAGAACAGACAGGTTCTGCGTAACGGACAGCGTGACGTCGAGGCCGTTCTTCTCAAACAAGCCCTTCTCCTTGGCGACCCATGCCGGGAGCCACGAGACAACCGGAATATACGCGGCCCGCACCGGTGTCAGTTGCGCGGCGGTGGCGGGTGCCTTGAACCACGCACCGATACATAAAATACTCGCAACAACGACAGCAAATGAACGAGAACATTTAAGCTTTTGCGCCACCAGAGCCCCCCTTGCAAAACCATCACCTGGTACTTTTTATTTCATCTCGTGCGCGGCGAATTTGAGGCGGCGTCCTTTGCGGCGTGTCGATAAGGCCTCAACGACCTCGCGCGATCCATTCAGGAATCAGGACTTCGTCTCGGCGCGATCGGCCATCGCCTCGTCAACGAGGTTGACGACGAATACGCCGGTCTCGCGGATATGCTTGAGCGTGTCCTTCGGCGTGCCATCCGGCCGGGATTGCAAGCCGAGGACGACGAGCGCCGGATCCTCGCTGAATACATTAAAAAAAGAGAACGGTGCTGCATTGACGACGCCGTTTTTGCCGACCGTGGTGACGAGAGCGATCGGGCGCGGCACCACGAGCGCGGCCAGCAGCTTATAGCGAAGATTCAATGGCAGCGTACTGAAGTCGACCTCGAAAGGCGCGGTCATGCTGTTACCCCTCGGGTGACGGAATGTTTCCGGTTGGGTTGGATGATCTTTTCGGAAAACCTGTTTCCACTTTTTTTGATCATGCTCTAACTAACCGATCTGGCTGACGAATTTCTTAGCCGCCAGTTTGAGTTCGCGAACCGATTTGCCCTTGCTCGAAACATCGATACTTTTGGACGGCCCGACCGCAGCCAGCACCGCCATGAGGTCCTTCTTGAAGTCCAGCACCGGCACTGCCATGGCGTCTATGCCGCGTATCAGGTCCCCTCTGACCAGGCTGAAACCACGCGCGCGAACATCGGCCAGTTTCCTTGCAGCCTCTGCTTCGCTTTTCACAGGGAAGTCCAACCCTGATCTCTTATGTTCGGCGATTTCCTTCGTGATATGTTTTTTCGTCAAATCCGGCGGCAGGTAAGCCGCGCAGACGAGACCGAGCGCCGAGGTGAGCAGCGGAAGTATCGAGCCGGGCCTGATGATCACCGACACAGGTCGCGGCACATCAAGCCAATAGAGCACAGTAGGCCCGTCATTGCCCCACACGCCCAGGAAAACAGTTTGCTAGAGCACGTTGCGCAGGTCGACCAGCAGCGGGGCACCGATGCGCATGATGTCGAGCCGATTGATCGCGGCACGGCCGATTTCCCGGGCGGCGCCGCCGAAATCGTAGCGGCCGTCAATGGAACTCTGCTCGATCAAGCCTTCTCGAATAAGGCTGACCAGGTAACGATGCGCCTTGGCCGGAGACAGGCCTGCCGCGGCCGAGAAATCCTTCAGCGTTTGAGGTCCCCCAAGCTGCGCAAGCGTTTTCAACAGACGCGCTGCGACCTCAACGGATTGAACTCCGATCTGCCGCCTGTCAGCTCTGCTCAAGGTTCTCACTCACCTTCTTTTCTGCCAATCCCGCTGCAAGACCGACCCCAAGCCGCTCGGCTGCCCGGGTGTGGAACATCAGTTTCGCAACTTCGGAAGCACATGTTCGCCAAAGAGCTCAACGGTCCGGACCGGGTCCGACGCGAGGCTGACCGTGAGCATCAACCGCTTGGCGCCTGCTTCCTTGGCGGCCAACGCTTGATTCAGGCATTGTTCCGGCGTGCCGCAGATCGACAGACGTCCGGAAAGATAATCAAACAGGCCGAGTTCGCGCACCAATCTGATGTCGGCATCCCCTGGCCGGGTGCTGTAGCGCCGGCGCAGTTCGAGAAGCGGCTCGCGAAGATGTTCGGGCACTCCACGCGTTTCAAGATTTTTGTCGCCGATGACATATCCCGCCAGGAACGCCAGCATCGCGCCGACCTTGTCACGGGCGACGTCACCATCCATGGCACAGTCCAACGCCCCTATTTGCCATACCTCGACATCGCCAGCGGACCGGCCCGCGTCCGAAATTCCCTTGGCGACGATGGCCTCGGATTGAGCGATGTTATCCTTGCCCAGGCCGAAATTAAGAAAAACACCATCCGCGGTGCGTCCGGCTGCCGCCAGACCGAGCGGGTGAGAAGCCGCGAGAAACACCTTTGACGGCTTCTTGACCCACGGCAAATGCGCCGTTGCTTCTTTGAGCGTCGCGGCTTCGCCCCGCAGCAACGTCTTGATGAAGGTGACGCCCTCGCCGAGCTCCTTCGCGGTAGAGCTGCTGCGGCCGAGGTTCTTCGTCCCACTGTGGCCCGCACCGATGCCGAGAACGGCGCGGCCCTCGATGATCTGATCGATCGAAGCGATCGCGGCGGCGCTGACAGCGGCGTCGCGGGTCACAAGGTTAGTCACGCAAAGCGCTACGCGCGCCTTTTTGGTCACGCGCGCCGCGAGGGCTGCGGAAACCCAGGGATCCATCGCATTCCCCGGCGTATCGGCGATGCCGATCATATCGTAGCCATATCGGTCTGCGCGATCGGCAAGGTTTTCGACCAAACCGGGATTGTAGGGCCAGAAGAAGAAGCCGACTTCCATATCTTGAACTCCTAGAAATTTTCACTCTGGATTTTTGGGGGCCAGCGACGAAGCAGGATCGCCTCAAAGACGGCGAAGACGTTATTCACGAGCAATCCAAACAGGCCGATCAGGACGAGAAGTCCATAAACCTGTGGAGATTGAAAGTTGCGCTGGGCACCGATCATGAGCGCACCGATCCCTTCGATCGAGGTCAGGATCTCGACCAGAAGCGTCACGACAATCGCAACGGGCAGCGCCACGCGAATGCCGAGCAATACCGCAGGGACGACCGACGGCAGGATGATCAGCCTCATGCGATCGACCGCGGAAAGCCGAAACGAACGCGCGACGTCGAGCAACAATGGATGAACGCGTTCCGCGGCGGATGAGGTGTTCAGGAGAATAGGCCAGATCGCGGCAAGCACCACCACGGTCAGCTTCATCCGTTCATCATAGCCCATGAAAAGAATCGCCACGGGTACGACAGCCGGCGGCGGAATAGCCCTCAGAAATTCCAGAAGCGGCCCGACGGCACGGCTGAACCGCGGGAATACCCCGATGAGCAGGCCAACTCCGGTTCCGATGATGACCGCGACAGCCAATCCAAGCAGCAGGGTTATTGTCGTGGCTGACAATGCCGGATAAAGCCGCCCGCTTTTCGCCAGCAGCATCAGGCCGTTCCACCAGTCCGAGGGTGGCGGAAAATAGGGAGAATTGCCGGTCTGCAACAGCTGCCAGGCGACGAGAAGAGCTACAAGCGGCAACAATCCTCTGGCTGACGGAAGCGCCTCCACGACGAGCATGAAATATTGTCGCCACGGACGAGAGTACATCATTGCCCGCCTCGCAACTGACGGAAGGACGGAAACAAGGCCTCCGCAAGGGCCAGCATTCCGGCATTCAGCGCGATGCCAATAAATCCCACCGTCACGATATAGGCAAACATCAGGTCGGGACGCAGCGCTTGTTGCTCACGGACGATGCCGTAGCCGAGGCCGTCTGGATTGCCCACCATCTCGGCGACGACGGCGAGCACAAGCGCCAGACCAAGACTGATACGCGCACCGACGACAATCGGCGGCATCGCCGCGGGCAAAATGATGCGGAGGATGGTATCTTTGCGGCCGAGACGGAAGGTCCGGCCGACGTCATAAAGTCTCTGATGAACGCCGGTGACGCCTCCGATGGTGTTGACGAGCACAGGCCAGAGTACCGGGAGGATCGTGACGACCATTTCGGTTTTCAGCGAGAAGCCGAACAGCAGAAGTCCGACCGGTGCAAACGCAACCCCCGGCATCGGCCGCAAAACCTCGATGCTCGCCAGGCTGTAACGCCGCGCTGTCGGCGACAGACCAAGCAGGAAGCCGAGCGAGATACCAAGCACGATCGCCACCGTCCATCCGATCGCGACAGAAATCAGGGTGTGCGCAATATCGGGCGCCAAAATTCCTTGGCTGGCGAGTTCGCCAAAACCCAGGCCGATGGCCGACGGCGCCGGCAGATATTCGTATTCGAGCAATCCCGACCGGACCGCCGCTTCCCATGCGAGGCCGACGAAAACGAACACCGCGGTTCCGGGCCAATTGATCCGCGCGATGAAGCTGTTCTTATGCATATCCGCGCCCAATGGCCTGGTGCACGGCGTAGCGATATTCGAGAAACTTTGGCAGCTGGCGCGTCGATAGCTGATCGCGCGGCGCCGGCAGACCAATTTCGAATATCTGCTCAATTCGTCCGGGGGAGCCCTTCAGAACGGCGATCCGGTCGCCCAGGTAGACCGCCTCCTCGATATCGTGGGTGATGAAGACGAAGCTTGTCCCGGTCCGATCGCGAACCCGGAGAAGTTCGTCCTGCATGGATGCTTTGGTCATGGCATCGAGCGCTGCAAACGGTTCGTCCATCAGCATTACGGCCGGACGCAGCGCCAGCGCGCGCGCGATTTGAACACGCTGCTGCATGCCGCCGGACAATTGCCACGGATAATCCTCCGCGTTGTTTTCAAGACCCACAAGGGCCAGCGCGCCGTGGACCCGTTTTTCGATCTCCCTGCGATCGAGCGCTCGTTCTATTCCAAACGCCACGTTGGCCGCGACGGTGCGCCACTGTAACAAAGCGTTGGAATAATCCTGGAAGACGATGACGACGTCGTCGGGCGGACCGTCGAGTTGCTTTCCTTGCACCAGGACCGAGCCGCTCGCAGTCGGCGTCAGACCTCCCATGGCCCTCAACAGCGTGGTTTTGCCGGTTCCCGAAGGACCGACGATGGTCAAGAACTCTCCGGATCGAACCAGAAAGGAAATATCCTCGATGATGCGCTTGCGGCTGAACTTGTGAAGAAGCTCGACAGTGACCGATCGGCACTCGAATGCCGGACCTGCGGCCTTCTCGCTGGGATCGGATCTCTTTTCCGCCGAACTCATCTATGGCGTCACAACCAATTTGGAGGAGTCGACTTCCTTGTCGAGCTGACCGACATCCCTAAGTGCTGCGGCCCAGACCTGGATATCCGCCGGCTTGATGGCAAAGCGGTAGGTCGGGAACGGCGTCGCCTGCACCACAGCCTCGGGCAATTTGGTGTACTGCGCCATGATCTTACGCGCCTCCGCGGGATTTTTCTCGATAAAGCTTTTTGCATCTTCGAGGGCTGCAATCCAGGCCTTGATCGTCGGAAGATTGGCGCGCGCCCACGCGCCCTGCGAGATCCAGAACGGAAACAGCACATCCTTGCCGACCGACAGCAGAGGGGTCGCGATCGAGACATTGCCGTTCGCACGGAGCGCGCCGGCG
>Ga0179592_10000721_pt1 | contig 13315 bp, 9 predicted proteins | sample CZODoug2_1_08_16_FD_148623 | JGI IMG/M metagenome (GOLD analysis project Ga0179592, IMG submission 148623) | Vadose zone soil fungal communities from Angelo Coast Range Reserve, California, USA - CZODoug2_1_08_16fungal (Illumina Assembly) | ecosystem: Environmental > Terrestrial > Soil > Vadose...
GGATCTGTGCGCTGGGGCGTCTGCGGCGTTGCACGGCTTGCCCGTGGTAACCACCACGGGCGGCGCCGCGCGCCTTGCATCCGCTCCCTCTCCTTGCCAACGCGGCTCACGTAGAATACACACACAGGCTCCTATGTATCGCCAAAGCATTCAATTTCCCGCCAAGGACTTGGGGCTCCGCGAAGACGTTCATGCGTTGGGGACGCTGATCGGTGAGACCCTTCGCGATCAAGGCGGGGAGGAATTGTTCAACCTCGTGGAGGGAGACCGCCTCGCGGCGATCAAGCGCCGCGACGGCGACGCGAATGGGAGCGGCGATGAGCTCAAGCAGCGGACCGAAGGACGCTCGCCGTCGTCCGCCACCGACCTGACCCGAGCATTTTCGATCTGGTTTCAGGCGGTCAACACGGCCGAAAAAGTCCATCGCATACGCCGGCGCCGGCAGTACCTCAACGATGCGACGACGGGCCAGCCCGGCGGCATTGCCGATTGCATCACGCGGCTGCAGCGCGAGGGCCTGCCGCTCGAAGCGACGCTCGAGTTGATCGCCTCGATGAGCATTGAACCCGTGTTTGCGGCGCATCCCACGGAGTCCACGCGCCGCACCATCCTGCGCAAGCAGCAACGCATCGCGCACGACTTGCTCGAACGCTTGAATCCGGTGCTCACTCATACGGAGGGCGAGACGCTCTGGGCACGCGTGCGGCTCGAGATCACGAGCATCTGGCAGACGGAAGATCATCCCCGCGAGGGGCTCACCGTCGCCGACGAACGTGAGCACGTGCTCTTCTACTTGATCGAGATCCTGTACCGGGTGGTGCCGCTTTTTTACGAGGAAGTGGAGTCGGCGGTGGCGCGGGCGTATGCGGTTCCGGTGGAATCCCTGGATGTGCCGAGCATTCTGCATTTCGGTTCCTGGGTGGGCGGCGACATGGACGGCAACGCCGACGTGCACGGCAAGACCATCCGAGAGACCCTGCACCGGCATCAACAGCTGATCGTGTCGACGTACTTCAACGAGTGCGCGCAGCTCGCGGAGACCTTGAGCCAGAGCGCGAATCGCGTCGAAGTCAGCGAAGCGCTGGCGCGGCGCATCGACGCGTACAGCGGTCTGCTCCCCGGTGCGCAGGAACTGGCGCCCGCGCGTCACGACCGGCAGCCGTATCGTATTTTCTTCGGCCAGGTCCGCGAGCGCCTCAAGGCCACCTACGATGGGCGGCCCAATGCCTATCAGAGTTCGGACGAACTGTTGGCGGACATTCAGCTCGCCTCGGACAGCCTGGTGTCCAATCGCGGCCGGCATGCAGGCTACTTCTTGGTGCGGCGCTTTCAGCGACGCGTGCGAACGTTCGGGTTTCATCTGGCAACATTGGATGTCACGCAGCACGCGCACATCCATGATGAAGTGATCGCACAAGGTCTCGGATTGCCGGAGTGGCCGACGTTCACGCCGCAGGAACGACTGCAGCGATTGCGCGATTTGTTGGAGCGCGACCAGGGACCGACCGGCACCTTCGACGCCATCGGCCGGCGCAGCTTGTGGGTGTTCGAGGACATCGCCCGCGCGCGCAACAAGTACGGCGGACGCGCCATCGGCGACTACATCGTGAGCGGCGCCCAAGGCCCCGAGGACGTGCTTGCGGTGTTGCTGTTGGCCCGATGGGCGGACACCGCCGACAAGCGCACGGGCGAGTGCCCGCTCGACGTGGCTCCCTTGCTCGAGTCGATCGCGGCACTCGAGCAGGCGGGCGACGTGCTGCGCGGACTGAACGCGGAACCTGCCTATCGGCGGCATCTGGCAACTCGCAACAATCGCCAACAGGTGGTGCTGGGATACTCGGACACGAACAAGGAGGGCGGCATCGCGGCCTCCCGATGGGCCCTGCAGGTGGCGCAGACTCGGCTGCTCGACGCAGCGCGCGACTCCGGCATCATGCTCACGATTTTCCACGGCCGGGGCGGCACGCCGCCGCGCGGCGGGGGCCGCACCGAGCATCTGGTGGAAGCGGCGCCGCACGGTGCGATCCGCGGTGCGCTGCGGCTGACGGAGCAGGGAGAAGTCGTGAATCAAAGCTACGGCCTGCGGCCGATCGCCATGCGGACGCTCGAACGAACGTTCGCCGCCGTGGCTTTGGCCACGGCCCATGTCGATCAGGCACCTGCACCGCCCGCGCACCTCGCGGCCATGCAGACCATCGCGGCTCGCAGCCTCGATGCCTATCGGCGGCTGGCCTATGGCAATCCCTTATTTTTCGATTTCTTCCGCGCCGTCACGCCGCTCGACGTGATCGAGCGCATGCACATCGGTTCGCGGCCCGCCATGCGCGTCGGCAAGACTGGCTTGAATGGCTTAAGGGCCATCCCATGGGTTTTCGCGTGGACTCAAAGCCGTCACATGTTGCCGGGCTGGTTCGGGTTCGGCAGCGGATTGAAGGCTGCCGCCCTGGAACACGGCGACGCGGTCCTGGGACGCATGTTGGCCGAGTGGCCGTTCTTCCGGCATCTGCTCGACGACGTCGAGGCCATGTTGGCGCGGACCGACCTGGAAATCGCGGCGTACTACGACGCCCTGGCAAGCGACGAGCTGCGCTCGCTGCATGAGCCCATACACGAGGAATTCGCGCTGACGGTGAGTCAAGTACTCCGATTGCGGGGTACCGCGCACTTGGTCGACAGCGATCCCACGTTGCAGCGGTCCGTCAAGCTGCGCAATCCCTACATCGATCCCATGCACTTGATGCAGGTGGATTTGCTCAAGCGCTGGCGCGCCACGGGGAGGCGCGATGCAGCGTTATTTGCCGCACTGCGCGCCACCATCAGCGGCATCGCGCAAGGACTGCAGGCCACGGGTTAGGAGCCTGTCTGGGTATTTCGCGTGGCCGCGACCGCGGCAGATTTCCCCTCAGGCAAGGCGGAGCCGACGAGGTTGGGTAGATACCCAATAAGGAGGCGACAACGCCGCATGAGGGGAAATCTGCCCGGTCCCGAAGGGTTGGCAAGGAGAGGGGCGTCTGCGGCGTTGCACGGCTTGCCCGTGGTAACCACCACGGGCGGCGCCGCGCGCCTTGCATCCGCTCCCTCTCCTTGCCAACGCGGCTCACGCGAAATACTCAGACAGGCTCCTAGGCGGCGAGCGGCGGCGGTCCCGAGACCGGCACCTAGGGCGGCGGCGACTCCAGCAGTTGACCCAGGTACTGCTGCCACACGGCGGCCCAGGTATGCGTGCCGTGTCCATGGGTTTGATCCGATGCAGGAAGCAATACGAAGCGGCCCTTCGGCACGCGCTTGATTTCCCGCTCGGCTACGCCTAATTCCGGGGGGTTGATGAAATCGTCCGCCGAATTGACCCACATCACCGGCGCACGGATGTTCTCGAGTCCGGCCGACGGGTCGTAGTCGCGCGATGCGCTTAACTGATAGAGCAGGTCGTTCGCGTCCAGGTCCTGCAGTTCTCGTTCCATATATTTCTGTACGAACTGGTCGGCGGCGTCATGGGTCGGCAGCGCGAGCTGCATCTGGATCGGCGCGCTGCCGGCGATGAGCAGCAAGCCGGCGGCGGTGCGCAAGGCGCCGAACGGCTGGGTCCTGTATTCGCCTTGCCGCCAATCCGGGTCGGAGCGGATCGCATCGATGAGGAGGTCGCGCCAGACGCGGTTTCGCCCGGCGATCGGCACCGGCAGGCACGCGAGCGGCATCAATGCGTCGACGAAGTCTGCGTGGCTTTCCCCCCACATCCAGGTATGCATGCACCCCATCGAGGTTCCAAGCACGAGCCGCAGATGATCCACCTGCAGCCCCAGCGTGACCAGCGCATATTGTGCGGCCACCATGTCCTGATAGTCGTATTGAGGAAAGTGCGCGTGCAGCCCGTCGCTGGGTCTGCTGGATTGTCCGTGACCGATGCCGTCCGGCAGGATGATGAAATACCGGGTCGTGTCGAGCAGCCGTCCTTTCCCGAACAAAACGCCGCTGAACTTATCGGTCAGGAAATTGTGCCCCGATCCGCCCGTGCCGTGCAGAATGAGCACCGCATTGTCGACGTGCCCATGCGCATCGCGGTGCGGCTTTCCGAGCACGGTGTAGTGGATGCGCAGTTCGGGCAAGGTCTCTCCCGATGCGAAATGGAAATTTGGAGCGACGTATTCGCCTTCGAAGTGTTTTAGAGGATCGGCCGCCTCGGCGGCGGATACGGGCCGCGGGGCGACCATGATCGCCGCACTCGCGGCTGCGGCCACGATGGACGCCGCCACGAGGGCGCGCGGAGCGAACGTGTTGTGTGAGGGCATCTTGGTTCCTTACTGGGCGTCGAAGTATTCGCCGTTCGTGCCGCGGCCGAGGGCGCTCAACAAATACAAGAAGGGTCCCGTGACCGACGCAGGTGTCGGCAACGTTTCCGGATCTTCCGCCGGGTAGGCAGCGGCGCGCATCGGAGTGCGCATGCGGCCGGGATTGATGCTGTTCACGCGGATTTGGGGTTCGCCCTCGAGTTCCTGCGCCCACATGCTGCGCACCGACTCCAGCCCGGTCTTCGCCACGGCATAGGCACCCCAGAACGGCCGCGAGTTATGCACCACGCCGCTGCTCACGAAAACGATGGAAGGGTCCCGGCCTTTGCGCAGGCTGGGAAGCAACACCTGAGTAAGAATGAAGGGCGCCGTGAGATTTACATGCAGCACCCGGCACCAGGTGGGTATGTCGTATTGCTCGAGCGGAGTTCGATCGCCCAGTATTCCCGCCGTATGCACCAAGCCGTCGAGCCTGCCGAACTCCGCCTCGATGGTGCCGGCGAGCGCGTCGTAGTGGGTTGCCGTGGCGGTCGCGAGATCGAGCGTGGCGATAGCCGGTTGCGGCGCCCCCATCGATTCGATTTCATCGTAGACCCGGCTCAGCTTGGCGGCATTCCGGCCGCATAGGATCGCCGTTGCACCGGCACGCGCACACTCGATGGCGAGCGCACGGCCCAGCCCGCTGCTTGCGCCGGTGACCAGGACGACTCGCTCGGCCAGCAAGCCGGCAGGCGGCGCGAAGTTCTTGGGTATCGACATGAATTCTCCGAATGTTGCCTCAGCGGGCGGCTGCTGCGCGCCGCGCAGCGGTCCAGGCGTTATACAGGTCGGCCAGCCGAAATTCCGTGCCGGCCCGTCGCCCGCGTCCATTCAAATGCTTTGTGCCAAGCGTCGCAAGCACCAACAGGTGGCGCAGCGGCGGCCGCTCCTGTGGGGCGAGCGCCGCGGCTGCGTTCGCGAAATAGCGGGCCGCATGCTCGCGCATTCGCATCAGATAGGCATTGAGACGAGGCGGCGGATCGCGGGCTGCCAGGTCGTCGTTGTCGACGCCTGCCGCGAGCAGTTCGTCCACCGGGAAGAGGATCCGCCCGGCCCGCGCCTCACGGCCGTAGGCGGACAGAGCCCGCGCCACATACTGGGCCTTGGCCAGGGCCGCGATGCAGGCCGGCACCCCAGCCGTGCACGTCCCGCCGAGTCGAGCCGCTACCAGTAGCGGGGCTCCGAATAGCGCGTCGGCATGCGACTGCAATTCGGCGGCGCGTTCCAGAGGTGCACCGGCAACCTGTGCGGCGGCAGCCGCCACCGGATGGCCGAGCGGCGACCAGTCGATCGCTGCCGTGCCCACGAGATTCGCGAGGTAGCGGGAGATGGGATGCAGGGGAGAGCCGGCGGCGAGCCGGCTCATCTCGTCCCCCCACCAGGCGAGTTTGATCCGCGCGACATCCGCCTCGGTGTCGGGGTCCAACAGCGCATGCCACTCGGCCATCAGCGCATAGATGCCGAGAAGCGGTTCCCGGGCTTCGGGTGCGGCGAACAACCAGCTCCAGTAGCGCGTGGTCCCGGGCGGGACCGCGCGGCCGCGATACGGTTCTTCAAGTATTCTCAGAGTGCGTCTCGTCGCGCGGCGTGCGCGTCAGGCTGTCGACGGGTTCGATGACCTCAAGGTCCCGCTGGACGCGCAGGCCCAGCTCGGGAAACCGCCGTGCGGCGGGTAGCACCTGTTGTTCCAACGATCCGACCGCCTTGTTGAACGAGTCGACGCTCGAGCCCAATGATTTTCCGAGCTTGCCCAGGTGCTCACCGAACACCGCGAGGCGCTTGTACAGATCCTCCCCCAGCCGCCGTATCTCGGCCGCGTTGTCCGCCAGCACCGTCTGTTTCCAGCCGTAGGCGACCGCCTTCAACAGCGCGACGAGGCTCGTGGGTGTCGCCAGCATGACGTTCTGCCGCAACGCTTCGTCGATGAGGCCATGATTCTCCTGCAACGCCGCGGTCAGGAATTGATCGCCCGGCAGAAACAGCACGACGAATTCAGGACTGTTTTCGAACTGCGACCAGTACTGTTTGGACGACAACTCGCGCACGCGGGCGCCGACGATCTGCGCATGGCGCCGCAGCTGCGCGGAGCGCTCCTCGTCGTCCCGCGCTTCGACCGCCGCAAGGTAGGCATCCAACGGGGTCTTGACGTCAACCACGATATCGCGCCGCTCCGGCATGTGCACGATCATGTCGGGTCGGACCGCACCGGACTCCGTCGTTTGATGATGTTGCTCGGTGAAATCGACATGGGCTGTCATGCCCGACAGTTCCACCAGCCGCCTCAAGGTGATTTCGCCCCATTGGCCGCGGACGTCGGGACGGCGCAGCGCGGTCACCAGATTCCGGGTCTCGCGCGACAAGAGGGTTTGGCCGGTCGCAAGGACTTCCATCTGCGACCTGATGGTGGCGAAGGCATCGATGCGATCGCGTTCGATGCTCCGGATCTGGGTCTCGGTTTTGGCCAGGGCTTCGCGAATGGGTTGAACCAGCGACTCGCGCGCGAGTTCACCGAAGATTCCCTGCAATTGGGCGCGTGCGAGATCGAGCGACTGTTCGCGCTCGACACTCACGACGTCATCCGTCTTCAGGCTTGCCCGCAGGGTTTCCACCTCGACGCGCAGCGCCGATTCCCGTCCGGCGCGCCACAGCAGCGCCGCCAGCACTCCGAGCAGGCCGCCGACGCACGCGCCCGCCCCCAGGCTCACCGCGATGGTCCACAAGGTCTCGTCGCCCGTCACAGGCGTCCGCTGCGCTCGGCCGCCCCGCGGAAATGCGCGAGGTAGTTGACGCTGGTATCCGTCGACAGACGGAACGCGCGAGTCAGAGGATTGTACGAAATTCCGGTCAGGTCCATAAGGTCGAAACCGGCACCGCGGCCCCACCTGGCAAGTTCCGACGGTCGGATGAATTTGAGATATTCGTGGGTGCCCCGCGGCAGGACGCGGGCAATGTATTCCGCACCGACGATGGCCACGGCGAACGCCTTGAGATTGCGGTTCAAGGTCGAGACGATGACGTTGCCACCTGGCTTCACGAGCTTCCCCAAGGCCGCCAACGTGGCGGCGGGGTCCGGCACGTGCTCCAACATTTCCATGCACGTGACGACGTCGAATGCGGCCGGCCGCTCGAGGGCCAGGTCTTCGGCCGACACGGCGCGATAGGAGACAGCGATCTTTGCCTCGATGGCGTGCAGTTCGGCTACGTCGAGAACCGCCTGCGCCAGATCGATTCCCAGGACCTGCGCGCCGGCACGTGCCATCGACTCCGAGAGGATTCCGCCTCCGCAACCGACATCCAGCACCCGGCTTTGCTCGAGCGGGGCAATCCGCTGCACGTAGCGGAGGCGCAGCGGATTCAAGTCGTGCAGCGGTTTGGAGGGCCCCTTGGGGTCCCACCAGCTCTGGGCCAGCGCCGCGAACTTGGAGAGTTCCGCGGGATCGGCATTTCCGGACGTCGTATTCACATTCAATCTCCGAGCGGTGCAATATGCCGCGCAGCCAGACGATTCGCTGCGTGCGGCCAATCGAGCCGCGTGAATGCTCTCGAGTTGACCAGGTGACGACCCGACACCCAGACGTCGCTCACCAGGTCACGGCCGCCGTTGAACACCAACGGTGTCGCTGCGTCGAGCGCGGCGGCGAGCGCCCCCCATTGCGTCGCCGGACGTTGCAAGTCGATGCAGCACATGTCCGCCCATTTACCTTTCTCCAAGGTGCCGATCTCTGCATCCAGTCCGAGGGCCGCCGCACCGCCGCGGGTCGCAATGGCGAGCGCGTCCCAGGCGTTGAGACCTTGGTGCGCAAGATCCGTAAGACCCAAGCCCGGTGCCATCGATAGCAGGGCGAGGAATCTCATGGCAGTCCAGAGGTCCACGTTGCCGCCCGGGTTGGCGAGACCGCTGCCCAAGCTCAGGCGCAACCCGGTCGCCGCCCAGGACGCGACCGGCGGCGGCCCGTTGCCTGCTCGCAAACTCGACTCGGGACAAAGCGCAATGGCGATGCCGCTGCGCTGCGCCAGCTCCAGGTCCGCTGCATTCGCAACCGCCATGTGAACCGCGGTCAATGCCGGCGTCAGCAGTCCCAGCGCGTGCAGCCGCACGATGGGCCGGGCGCCGTGCCGTATCAAGCACTCGTCTACCTCCTCGCGCGACTCGTGGAGCGGCGTCACGATACCGGCGTCGAGTTCATCCGCCAACGTGGCAATGCGGGCGAAGGTCGCGTCGCTGATGTCGGTCGGCTCCTTGAGCGCGAAGGCGGTCGCGATGGTCGGATGCCCGCGATATTCGTCGCGGAAGCTCAAGGCGCGAGTCAGGTATTCGCCGGGACTCGCGGCCCACGGGCTCAAGGTTTCCGCGATCGGGATTCCGATGACCGCACGCATGCCCTGTTCCGCAGCTGCTCGCGCCGATTCCCGCGGAAAATAGCCCAGGCCGCAAAAACACGTGGTTCCCGCCTCGAGCATCTCGGCAATACACATCTGCGCGCCGTCATGCAAGCGGTCCGGTGCGATTGTACGGCCGGGGGGCGGCACGATCCGCGTGAGAGCGTTCACCAGGCCCGGCAGCACCAGGTGTTGGGATCGGTCCACATGCGCGGTGGCGGCGTAGCGCAGGGCCGCAAGGGTGGTCGGCAGCAGGTCCAAAATACGCCCGTCCCGAATCACCAAGGTGTGATTTTCGAAGACCTCGTCCGGCGAGGTCATGGGCAAAATCCAGCGGGAGCTGACGGTCAAATCGGCGGGGACGGCGGACATGCGGCGAGTATATCGGCTAATGCACATTGGAGGCTTAAGACGGATGGGGAAGTGTGCTAGAATTACCGGATGTCGAGACCATGTCTCCCCTTCAATAAAACCGCTTAAATTGAGCCCCCTAGGAACCTGTCTGACTTGCATTTCCTCCTGCTATGCAGCTGGCAAAAACCACGCTTTTTGCCGGCGGAAACGAAGCTGATGTCCGAAAAAGCGCCGCAGGCGACTTTTTCCAATGAACAAGGCTAACCCGGACTCTCGCAAATGGCCGAGATCGCTCGCGAAATATTGCCCGTAAATCTCGAAGACGAGATGCGGAAGTCGTATCTGGATTACGCGATGAGCGTGATCGTCGGGAGAGCCTTGCCCGACGTTCGCGACGGCCTGAAACCGGTGCACCGGCGGGTGCTGTATGCCATGCGCGAATTGGGCAACGACTGGAACAAGGCCTACAAGAAAAGCGCACGCGTGGTAGGCGATGTCATCGGCAAGTACCATCCGCATGGCGATGCCTCGGTCTACGATGCCATCGTGCGCATGGCGCAGCACTTTTCCATGCGCTATCTGCTGGTCGACGGCCAGGGCAATTTCGGCTCGGTCGACGGCGACCCGCCGGCGGCGATGCGCTACACCGAAGTGCGCATGTCGAAGCTCGCCGCGGAGCTGCTGGCCGATATCGATAAAGAGACCGTCGATTTCAACCCGAATTACGACGAGTCGGAGAGCGAGCCGGCCGTGCTGCCGACGCGTATCCCGAATCTCCTGATCAACGGCTCATCCGGCATCGCGGTCGGCATGGCGACGAACATACCGCCGCACAATCTGACCGAAATCGTCACCGCGTGCATCGCGCTCATCGAGAAGCCCGACCTCACGCTCGCGGAACTGATGCAGATCGTGCCCGGTCCGGATTTTCCGACCGCGGGCATCATCAACGGCGCACAGGAGATCGTAGCGGCGTACAAAACCGGCCGCGGGCGGCTGCACGTGCGGGCGCGCACTCACTTCGAGGACGTGGGAAAGGGCGATCGGCAGGCCATCATCATCACGGAGCTGCCGTATCAGGTGAACAAGGCGAGGCTGATCGAGCGCATCGCCGACCTGGTCCGCGACAAGCTCATCGACGGCATCGCGTCGGACGGCTTGCGCGACGAATCGGACAAGGACGGCATGCGGGTCGTCATCGAATTAAAACGCGGCGAAGTGCCGGAAATACTGCTCAATAACCTGTTCGCCCAGACCACGATGGAGACCGTGTTCGGCATCAACATGGTGGCCCTCGTGGATGGCCAGCCTCGGCTGCTGTCGCTCAAGGAAATGCTGGATGCGTTCCTGCGGCACCGCCGGGAAATCGTCACGCGGCGCACCGTATTCGAACTGCGCAAGGCGCGCGAACGCGGCCATATCCTCGAGGGGCTCGCAATCGCCCTTGCCAATATCGACGCCATCATCGCGGCCATCAAGGCGTCGCCCTCGCCGGCGGAAGCGAAGGTCGCCTTGATGTCGAGGCCCTGGGCTTCGGGCGCCGTTCCCGAAATGCTGGCCCGCGCCGGCGAGATCAGCACTCGCCCGGAAGGCGAGACCTCCGCGCTCGGCATCGTCCCAGGCGGCTATCTGCTGACCGAGTCCCAGGCTCAGGCAATCCTGGACATGCGCCTCAATCGATTGACCGGCCTCGAACAGGATAAGGTCATCGCCGAGTTCCAGGAACTTCTGGTGCAGATCAGGGACCTCTCCGACATCCTCGCCCGGCCCGCGCGGCTGCTCGACGTGATCCGCAAAGAGCTCGAATACATCCGCGACACTTTCGCCGACAAGCGGCGCACCGAGATCATCACGAACCACGAAGATCTCAGCATCGAAGATCTCATTACGCCCGAGGACGTCGTGGTCACCTTGTCGCATGGCGGCTACGCCAAGGCGCAGCCGGTGTCCGACTATCAGGCGCAGCGGCGCGGCGGGCGCGGCAAAGCGGCGACCAGCGTCAAGGACGAGGATTTCGTCGACAAGCTGTTCGTCGCGAATACCCACGACACGCTGCTGTGTTTTTCCGATCACGGCAAGCTCTATTGGCTCAAGGTGTATCAGCTGCCGCAGGCCAGCCGAGGTTCGCGCGGCAAACCCATCGTGAATCTCCTGCCGCTTCAAGCGGGCGAGCGCATCAGCGCCATGCTGGCCATCAAGGAGTTCGAGGAGGGCAAGTACGTCTTCATGGCGACCAGCCTGGGTACCGTGAAGAAAACCTCGCTGGCGCTGTTCTCCAGGCCCCGGACCAGCGGCATCATCGCGGTCGCCCTCGATGAGGGCGACAAGCTGGTGGGCGTGGCGATCACCGACGGCACGAAGGACATCTTGCTGTTCACGACGGGCGGGAAGGCGATCCGGTTCCTCGAGGACGAAGTACGACCCATGGGCCGCGAGGCCGCCGGCGTGCGCGGCGTCAAATTGAGCGACGACCAGCGGGTGAACGCGTTAATCGTGGCCGAGCAGGGTTACATCCTCACCGCCTCCGCAAACGGATTCGGCAAGCTCACCCCGCTCCCGGAATTTCCGACCCATGGGCGCGGCGGCCAGGGCGTGATCGCGCTACAGGTCACCGACCGCAACGGCGGGATGATCGGCGCCCTTCAGGTGAGCGTGGACGACGAGATCATGCTGATGAGCCAGGCGGGCGTCCTGGTGCGGACACCGGTCAAGGACATTTCCGTGGTCGGCCGCAACACGCAGGGCGTGCGGCTGATTCGGCTGGAAGAGGGCGATCAATTGTCGGGATTGGAACGCATCGATGGCATTGCCGAAGGGGAAGCCGCCCCGGGCGATGATCAGCCGGTCGACGACCCGCCGGGCGGCGACCCGCCGTCCGAGTCGTAAGCGTCGAGGCTGCCGTGCGCGTGTTCAATTTCTCGCCCGGTCCGGCGGCGCTGCCGACCGAAGTCCTGGAACAGGCGAGCGACGAGATGCTGGACTGGAACCAGGACGGCATGTCGGTCATGGAGATCAGTCACCGCGGCAAGGCCTTCATGGAAGTCGCCACCCAGGCCGAGGCGGATCTGCGCGAGTTGATGGGCGTGCCGCGAAACTACAAAGTATTGTTCTTGCAGGGCGGCGCCTCGGCCCAGTTCGCTTTCGTGCCCATGAATCTCGCCGGCGCGGACTCCGTCGCCGATTACATGAACACCGGCCATTGGTCGCAGCGGGCTATCACGGAGGCGCGCCGCTACTGCCGAGTGCGCGTCGCCGCCGACGCCGGCGGAGAGTACCTGCGCGTGCCGCCGCAGAGCGAACTCAACTTGAGCGGCGATGCCGCGTATGTTCACTACACGCCGAACGAGACCATCGGCGGCGTGGAGTTCGGCTACATACCTCAAACCGGCGGGATACCGCTGGTCGCCGACATGTCGTCGAGCATCCTTTCCCGGCCGATCGATGTGTCGAGATTCGGCCTCATCTATGCCGGCGCACAAAAGAACATCGGCCCGTCCGGGTTGGTGGTGGTGATCGTGCGCGAGGATCTCGTCGGCCGCGCGCGCTCAGGCACGCCGCTGGTATTCGACTACAAGGCGGTGGCCGACGACCACTCGATGCTGAATACGCCGCCGACGTTCGCTTGGTACATGGCCGGGCTGGTGTTCAAGTGGCTGAAGCGCAACGGCGGTGTCGCCGCCATGGGCGAGCGCAATCGTGCGAAGGCCGAGAGACTGTACGCGGCGATCGATAGATCGCAGTTCTATCGCAATTCGGTAGCGACGGATTCACGGTCCTGGATGAATGTCACCTTCTCGCTCGCCAAGCCCGAATTGGACGTGCTGTTCCTCGAACATGCTGCCGCGTCGGGTTTGAAGAATCTGAAGGGTCACCGGGTACACGGCGGGATGAGAGCGAGCCTGTACAACGCCATGCCGCTGGCAGGAGTCGATGCCCTGGTGGCGTTCATGGCCGAGTTCGAGCGCAGGCACGCGTGAGGTATGCATGGCGCGGCGTAAATTGACGGCGTCGAAAAGCGCGAAGGGGCGGGCGGCTGCGAAGGGGCGGGCGGCACAACGGTCCGCCGCTGCGCCCCCGGATCTCTCGAACATACGCGACCGCATCGACGATGTCGATGCCCATATTCACGTCTTGCTCAACGAGCGTGCGCGCTTCGCCCAACTGGTCGGCATCTCGAAAACGGCATCCGGCAAGGCCGTCGATTTTTATCGGCCCGAGCGGGAGGCGGACGTTCTGCGCAAGGCGCTCAAGCGCAA
>Ga0179592_10000724_pt1 | contig 13305 bp, 11 predicted proteins | sample CZODoug2_1_08_16_FD_148623 | JGI IMG/M metagenome (GOLD analysis project Ga0179592, IMG submission 148623) | Vadose zone soil fungal communities from Angelo Coast Range Reserve, California, USA - CZODoug2_1_08_16fungal (Illumina Assembly) | ecosystem: Environmental > Terrestrial > Soil > Vadose...
AGTTGGGCACCCCGACCGCACCGACGCCGCCCAGCGCCGGAGTGCCCGGCCCATGACCGGATCCCGAGAAGCGTCCGGTGGTCGAGTTCCACGTACCCACGGCCAGCGGACCGCACAGGCCGTTAGTGGTATTGAACAAGCCGCCGAATTGACCGCCGTCCAGCCCGGAAGTCGGCGTGGTGACGCACATGTTGTACAGGTTGCCGAAGATGTTCGGACCGAATAGCCCCGGCGTGGCCGGCTGGTAAGTGGTGGCGTTGGCGGTCGTCACGCTGCGGATCACATTGGCCAGACCCGACTGGTTTTCGTGGGTGTAGTCGCCGGAAAGGGTCATGTCCACGGCATCCGACGCATGCCAGAGCAGCTTGCCGCGAAGCGCCTGCACGTTTTGGCCGCCATTGGCGGACGAGGACTGAGTTCCGTCGGCCTTGGGAAAATCCGCCTGTCCAGAGACCTGGTATGGCGTGCTGCCGATGATGGAATCGGCCGGGTACGGAACCACCTTCTGGTACCCTTCACGGGTCTGCGAAGAGACACTGACCGTCGTCAGCACGTTGCTCGAAATCGGCATGTCGGCGCTCAACTGGATGTCGTGACGGTTGAACTGACCCACGGTGAGGCTGCCGTTGATTTTCGATTCGGTGCCCGGGGTGTGGGTGACGATATTTATCGCACCGCCGATGGTGTTGCGTCCGAACAGCGTGCCCTGCGGACCCTTGAGGATCTCGATGCGATCCACATCCAGCAGGTTCTGGTTTGCGCCGATCGTGCGCGCGAGGTACACGCCGTCCAGGTAAACGCCGACGCCCGGATCCAGGTTGAAGGCAAAGTCGTCCTGACCGATGCCGCGGATCGACGCCGACAGCACGGAACTGTCGCCCGAGAACGGCGCGCCGCCGTCGAGGTTGACGTTTGGAGTCAGGTTTGAGAGTGCGTGAATATCGTTCAGACCCTTGCTCTGCAAGGTCTCGGCGGTGAAGGCCGTGATCGCGATCGGTACGTTCTGGACGTTCTCACTGCGCTTCTGGGCAGTGACGACAATTTCCTCCAGTTGATCGGCGAATGCTGCCGATCCGATCAGCATCGACGCGACGGCCGCCGCGACCCAGCGCAATGCACAGCGGTAGCGGTGAACGTGTACCGGAGCTATTTTTCCCAGCATTGGTTTTCTAAACATCCCGATTCCCCCAATTTTCTTTCCAGCCCAAAGCGTGAAGACGGCACGCGATCGCAGTTGCGTATTATTGCTTCCCGTGTGCAGCCCTCTACTACTTATGACGCGCCGCAATCAGTCGGGGCCGCACTTGTTCCGGTTTATACACCATCAGCGCATGGTTGCTTCAATCCGACAGCGAACTCTTGTTGGTCCTACAGGGTCATTCCCCTAAAGTCCCTACCCATCCGGTGGTCGGGGAGTAAAGATCGGAATGCGGGGAGCAGGCTCTGGCTATACTGATGGTGTACACAACTGACCAGCGGGGATTCGATGACATCGCCGGGCATGGATCAACAACATCTCACCGCGCTGGAAAATGTCATCCGCGCGGACATCAAAGCCGGGCTGTATCACGGCGCCGTCATCAAGGTTGCGCGTGCAGGTGCGGTCGCCCTGGAGGCGGCCATCGGCGCCGCAGATGCGGCTCAAACCCGACCGCTGGCGCTTGACTCGGTATTCAGCATCTTCTCCATCACCAAGGCGTTCACCAATACGCTGGTGCTGCGGGCGATCGAGCTCGGACAGTTCGCGTTGACCTCGACAGTTTCAGAGCTGATCCCCGAATTCACCGGTCACGGGCGCGAGAAGGTGCAGATCTGGCACTTGCTGTCACACCAGGCGGGCTTTCCGATCATCTTCGAAGTCAAGCCCGGCATGTACATCGATCGATTTGACGAGATGATCGCCGCCGTCATCGAAGTGGTGAGACCCGTGGAACCGCCCTGCACCACGGTCGCCTACTCGCCGCTGGCGAACCACGTGCTGATGGCAGAGTGTGTGCGTCGCACCGACCCGAAGCGCCGCGGCTACCGCCAAATCGTGCAGGATGAAATCTTGACGCCGCTCAAGATGAACGATACCTCGGTGGGGCTGCGCGCCGACCTGAAGCCGCGCCATGTGGTGCCGGATTTTCGCGGCAACTATCCGATCGGGCATCGCGGGCATGGCAATCTCGGTCCCAATGGAGCTTTCGAAGAAGAACACGCCGAGATGCCCTGGGTGGGTATCGCCTCCACGGTGCCTGACATGTTCCGTTTTGCAGAGATGTTCCGCCAGAACGGCACACTCGACGGCGCGCGTATCCTGTCCCCGGCAACGCTGGCACTGGCGCGCCGTAACTGGACCGGCGAAAAGGCCAACGAGCTGTACGCCGCTCGGGGCCGCGAGCGCGGCTGGGATCCGATGCCGGCGTACATCGGCCTGGGGTTCTCATTGCGCGGCACGGCGATATGCCGTCACATGTTCGGTACGCTGGCGTCGCCTGGCACCTTCGGCAATTATGGCGCAGGCACCACGCTGTTCTGGGTCGATCCGGAGCGTGATCTCTCGTTCACTTTTCTCTCGGCTGGTTTGATGGAGAGCAATGCCAATATCGAACGCTTCCAGAAACTGTCGGATATGGTGATTTCCGCCGCGCAGTAAATCCGCGCCGCGCAGTACACCCGTCGGCAAATCGCGGGCTCAGTGCGCGGCGAATATCGCCCTGACGGGAAGACGAATGGGCCCGTGACCGATGGTGGTCATCCACGGTTCGGGTTCGCCGGCAGGCTGGAATAGTTCGATGCTCTCCGCTAGCGCTCCCAGCAGCGCTTCCGCCTCCAGAAGCGCCAGCACCCTGCCCACGCAGGCATGTACGCCATACCCGAAGCCAAGGTTATCGCGGTTGTTTCTGCGCACGTCGAAACGATCCGGTGCATCCCAGCGGCGCGGGTCGCGGTTGGCGGCGGCGAACATCAGGCCGCAGCGTTCGCCTGCCGGTATGACGTAGCCGTCGATCTCGACCTCCTTCATGGCAATGCGCCCGGCCATTCGCGAGGGTGAATCCCAGCGCAGACTTTCCTCGAACGCGGCCCTGATGAGCGCGCGGTCGGAGCGCACCAGCCGGTACTGGTCGGGAAATTCGCAGAATGCACGGATGGTGTTGGCGAGGGTCAGCACGGTGGTATCCGCGGCCGCCGACAGCAGGATGCCCACCAGGAGATTGGCTTCCTGCGGCGTGACCTCACCGCGATCCGCCGCCTCGTACATGGCCATGCCAAGGCTCCCGGGCGCGAGGCTCTCGCGTGTGCAGCACTGGCTCGCCCAGGCGATGACTGCTTCGGTGTTCTCCATGGCTTCATGGAACAGCTCGTTCATCGGCCCCATCGTCGCCCACACCATGTTGCCGAAGGCGTACATGTGTTCGCGGCCCTTCTGCGGCAGACCGATCAAATCGGGCAGCACCTTGTAGACGAACGGCTGCGTGATATCCGCGACCGCATCAATGGTCCGGCCTTCGCGCGAGCGCAGATTGTCAATGATGCTCCGGGCATCGCGGCGAAAAGCTTCAGCCATATGCGATAGGGCCCGCGGCGAGAGCGCGTTCGCCACCACGGCGCGCACCCGCGTGTGTTTGGGCGGATCGTCGGTGAGCAGCAGTTCGGGCCGCACGGAATTCGGATCGTGCCAGGGGCGCGAAGTGGACGAGAAATTCTTCCAATCCTTGAGTCCGGCGGCCACGTGTTCGTGACGCGCGAGCATGATGATGTTCTCCCGCGGCAGCTTGACGACCGGCGCCAGCTCCCGCAGCCGATCATCCACCGCGCGCGCATTGCGCACCGATTCGCGCGAGAACGGATCGGCATCAAATTCGGGAATTGCCTTAGGCATATGCTCACCTTGCGGCGGCGGATGCCGCCGCCCCTAGTTACCCGGCGGCGGCAATGCCGCCATCGACATGCAGAATTTCGCCGTTGATGAACGACGCCGCGCCGCTCAGCAGAAATGCGCAGGCCTCGGCGTTGTCCTCTTCGCGGCCAAGCCGCCGCAACGGAATGGAGTTCATGCGCCGTTCGTATTCGGCTTTGTCGTTGAGCCCCAGTGCGCCCGGCGTTGGCACCGAACCCGGTGCGATCGCGTTGACGCGCACGTTGCGCGGTCCGAGTTCGGCGGCCAGAACTTTGGTCAGCGTGACGATCGCGCCTTTCACGAGGCTGTAGGCCGCCGTGTTGGGGAAACCCTTCTCGGCCACGGGTGAGGCCATGTTGACGATCGCGCCGCCGCGAGCCGCATCGTAGTGCGCGAGCAGCGCCTGCGCGCCCCAGACGCTGCCGTTGATGCCGATGGCGGTCATGCGATTGAGCGTCTCCGGCGTGATTTTCTCCACCGCCTCGTAGCGCAGCAGCATCGCGTTGTTGACGACGGCGTCGATGCGGCCGCAAGCCTCGGCAAACCGCGCGGCGGCCTGCATGAACTCATCGCGCACGGCGACATCGACCAAGTATGCGAGCGCAGTACCGCCCATGGCGCAAATGCCTTTGGCGACCTCATCACAGCCGCTGCCGTCGATATCGGTCACGGCCACTGTGGCGCCACAACCGGCCAATTTTTCGGCCACCGACCGGCCCAAGCCGCGTGCGGCGCCGGTGATGAAGACGTGCTGACCGGACAGATCGGGGTAGGCCGCCATGCCGCTCATATCTGCAGCTTCCACGCCTTGCCGTCGGGCACGATCCGGCCCGCGGTAGGCTCGGCGAAGTGGCTGCCGATGACGAGCGCGCCGCTATTGCAGAAGCGCTGCACGAAGTCGCAGCGCGTGCGCGCCGCCCGGGGTTTGTCCATGTCGAAGCGCGCTTCGGTGGCAGGCACGGCGATCTGGATCGGGTTGTGCATCAAATCGCCGGTAATGACGGCCTGCTCGCCGCGCGAATCGATCAGCACGCTGACATGCCCCGGTGTGTGCCCCGGTGTGGCCATGAGCGAGACCTCATCGGTGAGGCGGAAGTCCGCATCGATGTATTCCTCCAGCCCGGCTGCGAGTATCGGGTCAATCGAGTCTTGCAGATGATTCATGTGATGATAGCCGTTGGTGTCGCGCAAATGCTTCCAGTGCTGCCATTCGCGCCGCCCGAAGAGATATCGCGCCTGCGGGAAGGTCGGCACCCATTTACCGCCGACCAGCCGGGTGTTCCACCCCACGTGATCGAAGTGCAGATGCGTGCACAGCACATCGGTGACTTGCGCGGCCGGGAAGCCGGCGCTGGTCAAATCCTCCAGGAAGGTGTTCTGCAAGTTGCAGAACACCTCGAACTCACGCTGCCGGTCGTTGCCGATGCAGGTGTCGATCATCGCGGTGCGGCCCTTCGAGCGCAGCACGAAGCACTGGAAGGAAATGATCATGCGGCCATCGCGCGTGGCGAAATGCGGCGCCAGCCACCCAAACTGCTGCACGAACTGCGGCGTGGCCTCGGGCAGCAGCATGCTGATGTCATCCTCAAAGCCGTAGACTTCCACGATGCGCGCGATATCGACATCGCCTACGCGCCAGTGCCGGATATGTTCAGCCGCCATGCCTGCCCCCGTTGGTATGCCCCGTTATCATATCGGCCGCCTTTTCTGCCACCATCACGATCGGTGCATTCGTGTTACCGCCGACAATACATGGAAAAACTGCGGCGTCCACTACCCGCAGCGCGTCGATGCCGCGGACGCGCAGGGTCGGGTCCACCACGGCCAGGGCGTCGATGCCCATGCGACAGCTCCCCACCGGATGATGGGCGGTGGCGGTCGCCTTGCGCAGATAGGCTTTAAGCTCGGCATCGCTTCGGATGCTGCGGCCGGGGCGCACTTCGGTGGCCTTATAGGGCGCAAAAGCGGGCGTGTCGCAGAGCTGCCGGGCAAGGCGCAGGCCGTGCAGCAGCGGCGCAGTATCCTCGGGATCCGCGAGGATATTGGGATTTACGCGGGGCGCGACCCGTGGGTCACTGCTCGCGAGCCGGACTTCGCCGCGGCTGCGCGGGTAGAGATTCACCACGCTCAAGGCGAAGCCGTGGCCCAGGGGTAGCGGAAAGGTGTTGGGATTACGACGCGCCGGCTGAAACGCGATCTGGATATCCGGGCGATCGGCGCCGGTCCCGCTTCGAATGAAGGCGGTGGACTCGAACACATTGCTCGCCAGCGGCCCGCGCCGCGCGAGCGCATACTCCGCGAGGCTCCACATCGCCCGCGGCAGCGTGCGCCACGACAATCCGTAGGAGGTGGTATCGCGCATCTCCAGGGCGATCGGTACGGCCGGGTGGTCGTGATAGTTCGCACCGACCCCACCCAGGTCGGCCTTGACGGCGATGCCGAACGATTCCAGGTGTCGTGCCGGGCCTATGCCTGAGAGCATCAGGAGCTGCGGCGAGTGAACCGCGCCGGCGCACAGCAGGACCTCGCGTGATGCCGGCACCAAATGTGGTCCGTCGGCGGCGGATACGTCGACGCCGGTGGCGCGACCCGCCTCGATGCGAATGCCGGTGACAAAAGCCCGCGTGAGCACGGTGAGATTCGGACGCTGCCGGGCCGGCATCAACAATGCCCGCGCGCTGGAGTCGCGTCGCCCGCGATAAATCGTGCCCTGGCGAAGTCCATAGCCCTCGGGATCGAGGCCGGTGAAATCATCGCAAGTTGGATAGCCGCCAACAGCCGCAAACGCATCAAGAAACGCCTGATTCAGGCGATTGGGTTTCGGTATGAAAGTAACGTGGATGGGTCCGTCGACGCCGTGCACGTTGACGTCGCGCCGGTCGGCATTGTTTTCCGACGAACGAAAGTAGGGCAGCACGTCATTCCAGCACCAGCCGGCGTTGCCGGCGGCCGCCCAGTCGTCGTAATCCTTCGGGTGGCCGCGATGATAGGCCATGCCGTTGATGGAGCCCGAGCCACCGATCACCTTGCCGCGCGGCAGCGGAATGCGGCGGTTGTTCAGCGCGGTCTGCGGCTCGGTGCTTAAACCCCAGGTGAGGCCCCGATGCATGATCGCGGCGCCCACCAGCGCCGGCACCTGAATGAAGGGGTGGCGCGCCGGCCCGCCGGCTTCGATCAGGCAGACGCGCGTGTGACGGTCTTCCGAAAGGCGCGCGGCGAGTACGCAACCGGCCGTGCCTGCGCCGACGATGACATAGTCGAACTGAGCGTCGGTCGTCACGGGTGCTCCGCGAGCGGCGGCCGGGGCCCCTCAGCCCCTGCGAAACGGCAGCGTCAGCAGAAACAGAATGAGCCGCGGCGTCAGCAGTTTGAGCGCCGCGCGCGCGGCCTCGGGCCTCAGGAGCGCGTTCATCGGCATCGCGCCGAACACCTTGCCCTTGATGAGCAGAGAGTTGCCGTCACGCGTAAGGGAGCTCACGGTCAGAAGTTCGCTGCCGTCGGTGGAGTGCAGTATCATTAGTGGCGCCCCTGTTTTTCAAAGTCCATGCCGAGCGCTTCGAACATTTTCATGGCCGTGGCGCGCCCTGCGCCGAACACACCGCCGCCCGGATGCTGGAACGGGCCCACCAGATAGAAGCGGTCGAGGCCGGGCACCGTGTATCCCCCAAGTTCCGGCGTGGGGCGATGCGCGCCGCTCTGATAGGTCGCGGTGGCGATGCCGTGCAGGTCGCCGCGCCGGAAGCTTGGGCTGGTGCGTTCCATGTCGAGGGGGCTGTCGATATGGGCCTGCAGCATACAGCCTGGAATGTTGGTGACGAATTTTGAAAGATGGGCGAGCATGCGATCGGCGTATTCCTGTTTCGTTTCATCCCAGCTGCGCCCGTCGGGGCGCCGGTAGGGCACATAATCCCACAAATGCAGAATGGCTTTACCCGGAGGCACGCGGCTCGGGTCGAACTGCGATAGCGAGCCCAGTCCGAGCAGGGGGTAAGGCATGAACTGACCGTAGCGCAGTTCGTCGAAGTCGCGCCGCAGGGTTTCGTAGCTGTCCGGCAGCATCTCGACCATCACCGCATCGACCGGGTCGCGGGTGCGGAACTTCAGCGGCTCGCTGAGCGCGGCATGCACCGTGATGCAGGCCGCAGCGCTGATGTGCGTGGCCTCTGCGGCGGCGCGTGCCTTGGTGTCCATGCCGTCGATCATGCCGCCGAGCAGGTGCGGATGAATGGCGCCGATGACGGCGTCCTTCGCTGCAAAGCTGCGGCCGTCGACCGTCTCCACACCGGCGGCGCGTCCGTTGGCCACCTTGATGCGGGCCACATCGGCATTGGCGACGACCTCGCCGCCGTGGTCCCGGATACAGGCGATGAGGGCGTCGGTCAGCCTGCCGGCACCGCCGCGCGCCACGCCGAAACCGCAGCCTTCGAGAAAGCCGAGGAACACGTAGACGCCGATGGCGGTGGCCTTTTCGTCGGGAGACACCAGGTTCTCGCCGGCCACGCGCGCAAAGTGCATGCGCACCTTCTCGTGCTCGAACAGGTCGCAGAGCAGATCGTGGCTGCTCATCTGCATGATGCGCCACAGGTCGCGGCCTTCGCGGCTTTGGTCGAACATCGCATAGGTGGCGCCGACCGGAGCCGGCGGCGCATACAGCGAGGACGCGATCAGCGGCAGCCAGGCGGCGGCCTGCAGCGACATTTTGCGAAAAGCCTCGGCATCGCGCTTCGAGAACTTCGCGATCTCGGCGGCCGATTTCTCGCGGTCGCGATGGAGTTTGAGCGTGCTGCCATCCTCGAACACCGACATCATCGGCACTTCCGGGAAGATGTATTCGAGCCCATAGCGCGACTTGAGCCCGAGCTCGTCATTCCTCAGCAGCGGATTGGCCTGAATGAAGATGTGGCTCATGGAGTGCTGGTCGTGACGGAAGCCCGGCAGCGTGAGCTCGCGCGACACCACGCCGCCGCCGAACCAGGCGTTGCGCTCGAGCACCAACACCTTTTTGCCGGCCGCCGCCAGATAGGCGGCAGCCACCAGGCCGTTGTGACCCGACCCCACGGCAACGATATCCGCGGTAGTTGCGATTGTGTTCATTCAGGGAGTTGCTTGTTGCAGCGGATCCCGCGAGCATAGCGCTATGGCTCCGAATTATGAAATCTGCGCGGTCCGCTATGCCCACCTTGCGCGCTCGGCCAGGCACAATTTCATCGGCGGCGACGAGCACGACGGGCCCATGCCGCTCGACTACTATGTCTGGACGATCCGGGGTCCCGGCGTTTGCTTTGTGCTCGATACCGGATTCGATGCTGCGATGGGCGCCGCGCGCGGCCGGCAGCTGGTGCGACCCGTCGAGGCGGGGCTCGCGGCCGTGGGTGTCGATCCGGCGCAGGTGACCGATGTCATCATCAGCCACATGCACTACGATCACGCCGGCAACCATGCGCTGTTTCCGCGTGCCCGTTACCACCTGCAGACCGAGGAGATGGCTTTCTGCACTGGCAGCGCCATGTGCCACGCCATCATGCGTGCCCCTTATGACGCACTCGATGTGCAGGCGATGGTCGGCAAGCTGTTTGCCGGTCGCATGGCTTGTCACGACGGAACTGCCGAGCTGGCGCCGGGCGTAACACTGCACCGCGTCGGCGGCCATACGCGCGGCCTGCAGGTCGTGCGCGTGCACACGCAGCGCGGCTGGGTGGTGCTGGCGTCGGACGCGGCGCATTTCTACGCCAATTGGCTTGAGCGGCGGCCATTTCCGATCGTGGACAATGTCGCGGCCTACCTCGATGCCTTTGCGACGATCGAGGCGCTCGCTAGTTCGCCGCAGCACGTCATTCCGGGGCACGATCCTCTGGTGCTGGCGCGCTATCCGGCCGCGCGCGCCGGCCTCGCCAATGCAGTGCGTGTGGATCTCGATCCGCGCAGCTGAGGCGGGGCTGCTAGACTTGAGCGCTGCGGGGCTGATAGAGGGGGGGGCTGCGTGGGCGAAAAGATTGCCTTCATCGGCGTGGGTCGCATGGGCTCGGGTATGGTGGCGCGGCTTATCACGGCCGGACATGAGCTCACTATTTACGATCCAGTAGCGTCGGCCATGGCACCGGCCGCCGCGCTGGGCGCGAGGGTTGCAAGGTCTGCGGCGGACGCTGCGGAGGTGTGCGCTGTGGTCATGGTCAGTGTGCCCGGTCCGGCCGATGCGCGCGAGACTGCGCGCAGTATCGGCGACTCTCCCGCGGTCAAGGTGTTCGTCGACCTATCCACCTCGGGTCCTGCCGCTGCACAGGCGATTGCGGCCCTGCTCGCGCCGCGCGGAATCGCCCCCATCGACGCGCCGGTTTCGGGAGGCGTGAAAGGCGCGGCCGCCGGCAAACTCGCGATCATGGCCTCCGGCCCCACTCTGGCCATGGCGCGGGTGCGCCCGCTCCTCGAGGTGTTGGGCAAGGTCTATGAACTCGGCGAGAAGCCGGGCCTGGGCCAGACGGTGAAGCTCGCCAACAATCTGATGTCGGCGGCATCGCTCGCCATCGCCGCCGAGGCGCTGGCGATGGGTGTGAAGGCCGGCGTCGATCCGGCCGCCATGCTCGACGTGCTCAACGCCTCGTCGGGGCGCAATAGCGCGACCCAGGACAAGATTCCGAAGCATGTGCTGAATCGCAGGTTCGATTTCGGATTTGCCAATGCACTGTCATTCAAGGACGTGCGGCTTTGCCTCGATGAAGCCGAGGCGCTGGGGGTGCCGATGGTGGTCGGCGCGGCCGTGCGGCAGATGTTGTCCATTACCCACCAGATCCATGGTGCGGCGGCGGATTGCACCGATCTGGTGAAGGTCGTAGAAAACTGGGCGGGCTGCCAGATCGGCAGCAAAGAGGAGTAAGTCTGTGGGACAGGATAAATTCGACTTGGGGCTGAAACTGCGCAAGCAGGTGCTGGGCGCCGACTATGTGGAGCGCTCGATGGCCGGCGCCGACGAGTTCAGCATGCCGATGCAAGAGCTTTCGATCGAGTACTGCTGGGGCCATGTATGGACACGGCCTGGCCTCGCGCTGCGCGATCGCAGTCTCATCAACATCGCGATGATCAGCGCGCTGAATCGACCGCATGAGCTGAAACTGCACGTCAAGGCGGCGCTCAATAACGGGGTGACGCGCGAGGAGATTCGCGAGGTGCTGCTGCAGGTGGCCGTGTATTGCGGTGTGCCGGCCGGCATCGACAGCGTGCGCATCGCGCGCGAGGCGTTTGCCGAGGTCGATCAGGTGAAGCCGGGGTAGCTTGCAAATGGTCAACGCGCGCACTCCGCAGGAACAGCTGGTACTCGATTTTTTCCGCGTTCTCTCCAGCGGCGATCTCGAGGCCATCCGCGCGACACTGCATCCCGATGCCACCTGGCGGCCGATGGTCGAAGGCGTGCCGGGAGCCGGCGTTCATGGGCCGCGCGACAAGATCGTCGATGAGTTTCTGGCGCCGGTGCGCGGCCTGTTTGCCCCCGGCGATCCGAAGACCACGGTCGATCGCATGGTGTCGACCGGCGATACCGTGATGTGTGAATCGCGCGGAGTGGGTACGCTGCGCGACGGTCGACCCTACAACAATCGCTATGCCTGGAGCATCGACGTGCGGGATGGCAGGATTTTTGCCATCCGCGAATACATGGACAGTCACTACGTCGCGACCCTCTTTGGCGGCGGCGCGTGACGCCGCACCGCTGTCGGCGCAGCCGATGAGCGATGTCTTCGACTACGTGATCGCCGGCGCCGGTACCGCCGGTTGCGTGCTGGCCAATCGGCTGTCGGCCGACGCAAGCGCCACTGTCGCACTGATCGAAGCGGGCCCGCCGGATGACGACCCGGCGATTCGCGTGCCCGCGATGGTGGCGAGAGCCATCGGCAATCCGCGCCAGTCTTGGGGCTACCAGACGGTGCCGCAGCGTCAGGTCGACAACCGTGTGCTGCCGGTGCCGCGCGGCCGTGTGCTCGGCGGTTGTTCGTCGATCAACGGCATGGTGTATTTTCGCGGCCACCCACGCGAATATGATGAATGGCAGCAACCCGGCTGGCGCTACGCCGATCTGCTGCCCTATTTCCAGCGACTGGAGAACTACGAGGCCGTGCACACGCCGCAGCGTCAGCGAGGCGGTCCGGTCAATGTCATCGATATCCCCAAACCGAATCCGCTGGTCGGGCGCTTCCTCGCGGCCGCCGATTCACTCGGCCTGCCGCGCTGCGCCGATTTCAACGGCGGCGACCCGGAAGGATTCGGCCCGCGACAGGCGGCGATCCGCAACGGGCGGCGCGAGTCGGGAGTGACGGCGTACCTGAATCCCGCGCGACATCGGTCAAATCTCAAGATCGTGACCGGCGCGCTGGTCACCCGGGTGTTGTTCGAGGGGCGGCGCGCAACGGGACTGGAGATCGAGCGGGGCGGCGCGCTCAGCATCGTACAGGCCCGGCGCGAGGTCATCGTTGCCTGCGGCGCCTACGGCTCACCGCGGCTGCTGCAACTCTCAGGCGTTGGCGATGCCGCAGCCCTTCAAGTATTAGGGATAGCCCCGCTGCTGGATCTGCCTGCGGTAGGCAGAAATCTGCACGATCACCCGGCCGCGTCGATTTCCGTGCGCACGGCCAATACCGAATCCTACGGCCTATCGTGGCGCACCGTGCCGCGCAGCGTAGGCATTGCCGCGCGATACCTGCTGCTTCATTCCGGCCCGCTGGCGAGCAATGTGTTCGAGGCCAATGGGTTCATGCGTTCAAGGCCGGAAGTCGATCGCCCCGATCTGCAGCTCATCTTCATGCCGGCGCATCGCAATGCCGGCGGGCACTGGCTGCCGCGCGGGCATGGCTACGGCATCATCTTCGTGAACTTGCGGCCGGCCAGCCGCGGCAGCGTCACGCTGACCAGTAATGACCCGCATGACAAACCAGCGATTGATTTCAACTTCCTCGCCTACCCAAGCGACATCGATGTGCTGGTGCGGGGTTTCGAGGTCGCGCGCTCGATTCTGTCGGCGCCGTCATTCGCGCCGCTTGCCGGCCGGGAAATTTCTCCCGGGCCGCACGTGCGCGAGCGCGCGCAGATCGAGGCGCACATTCGCGGCTCCTTGGTCACGGTGCACCATGCCTGCGGCACCTGTCGCATGGGCGATGTGGTGGATACAACGCTCCGGGTTAGAGGCATCGATGCGCTGCGTGTGGTCGACGCTTCGGTCATCCCCACGGTGATCGCGGGCAACAGCAATATTCCCGTCAACGCGGTGGCCGAGCGGGCGGCGGATCTTTTACTGGGGAGGCTGCAATGACACCGAGCGTCGCCGGCAAAGTCGCCGACCTCAAGGGACTGGGCATGACCATGTGGATTCTGGTCGGCATTGTCGCCGCGATCATCGTGCTGGCCGCGATGCTGCGCGAGACCGCGCCCGCGGTGCTGAC
>Ga0179592_10000725_pt1 | contig 13302 bp, 4 predicted proteins | sample CZODoug2_1_08_16_FD_148623 | JGI IMG/M metagenome (GOLD analysis project Ga0179592, IMG submission 148623) | Vadose zone soil fungal communities from Angelo Coast Range Reserve, California, USA - CZODoug2_1_08_16fungal (Illumina Assembly) | ecosystem: Environmental > Terrestrial > Soil > Vadose...
ATATCCGTCACCCAGGCTGCAAAGCTTCTCGGGGTCGGACGGCCGGCATTATCGAACTTCCTCAACGGGAAGGCGGCGTTGTCTGCCGACATGGCGGCGCGTGTGGAACGAGCCCTTGGCATTCCCGCGCAGACACTCCTTGACCTACAAGCGGCGCATGATGCGGTCGCGGCAAAAGCAAAAGGGAGCCCCGCTGACGCGAAGGCTTATGTACCGCCTTTCTTGGCAATCAAGGCAAACGAGATTGAGAGCTGGGCCGCGGCGAACATCTCTGCCCGAACCCGGATATCGGTTTTTCTCAGGACCCTTGTCAACTCAACCGGCGTTGTTCTGACCAAAGTAGATTTTCCGGGCAATGATGACGCCGAACGCGCCAACTGGGACGGTTTCGTGGTTGCGCCCGAAGGGACGCCTTGGATTCCGCAGGGTATTTCGGGATGGGAGTTTGGTTGCGGCATCGATCCGAAGCAGAAAGCCGATAGCGATTATGCCAACCGTACCAAGGCGACGGAGAAATCGGTTCGTGCGGAAACGACGTTCGTGTTTGTCACACCGCGCAGTTGGAAGGGCAAGAACAAGTGGGAGAGTGACCGGCGTGGCGACGGTCAATGGAAAGAAGTTCGCGCCTTTGACGCCAGCGATCTCGAACAATGGCTTGAACAATCCATAGCGGCTCAAACTTGGTTCGCCAACGAAACCAAACGTGCGACAGCCAGTGGGACCAGATCACTCGATCAATGCTGGACGGATTGGGCCAACGTCTCCAAGCCGCCGCTGGTGGCCGGCTTGTTCGCGACTGCAATTCGCGGCGGCGGTCCCATTGTCAGTTCAATGATCGCCAAATCTCACGACGGACCGATTATCGTTGCTGCCGACTCCACCGGTGAAGCGCTCGCTTTTCTCGCAACGTTGTTTAGCGAGGCAGCAGGCGAACTGGCCGCGTATCGCGACCGCGTCGTCGTATTCGATGAGCCGGGTGTTCTCCCGAGGCTCGCCGCCGGACTGTCAACCTTTATCGCCGTAGCGTCAAGCCGTGAAGTGGAGCGCGAGCTCGCGCCGTTTAGTCATTCCATTTCCTCGATCGTTGTCTACCCGCGCAACGCCACGAATACGACCCCTCACGTGGTGCTTGAGCCTCTCGACGTCGATGCCTTTCGTTTGGGCCTCGAAACCATGGGATTTGATCGGGGTGCGATCGAAAGATTGGGTCGAGAGTCCGGACGATCGCTTACGGTATTGCGCCGTCGGTTGTCCACGTTTCCCGCCATCCAGACCCCTGAATGGGCTGCAGACACGGCAAGAGCGGCGCGCCTCGTACCGTTCCTTTTCGCTGGAGCGTGGGACTCTACAAATCGAAACGATCAGGTCGTCTTGAGCTCGCTCGCGTCAGGAGTCGTATATCCGGCGCTCGAAAAAGAACTCCAAGCTCTAACGCAGCTGAACGACGCGCCCGTGTGGTCAGTCGCAAGTCATCGAGGTGTGATCTCAAAAATTGATCTGCTTTTTGCCATAAGCGCCACGATAACAACGCCAGAGCTCCAGACCTACTTTGTTGTAGCCCGCTCGGTGCTGGCGGAAGACGATCCTTCCCTTGATCTACCCGAGAAGGATCGGTGGGCTGCAGGTCTTTACGGCAAAAAGCGCGAGATATCTCCGGCTCTGCGCGAGGGGATCTCTGAAACACTTGTCCTTCTCGCCGTGCACGGCAACTCGCTCTTTCGTCAAAGGCTCGGGATCGAGGTCGAATTGCTGGCGGCAGATCTCATCAAGGGACTCTTAACACCGTTAACCGCCCGAGCGCTAGAGGCGCAGGAGCGCGACCTTCCCACCTACGCCGAGGCCGCGCCAGACACTTTTCTTAAGATGATTGAGAAGGATGTGAAGGACAAGCAGCCCGTCTCTTTTGCTCTCATGCGACCCGTGGCGTCAGGTACCTTCGGAAGATGCATGCGAGCTGGTCTCTTGTGGGCGCTGGAGAATCTGGCCTGGTCACCCGTGACGCTTCCCCGCGCGGTCCTCGTATTGGGCCGGCTTGCGCAGATCAAGATTGAAGACAACTGGAACAATAAGCCGATTGAGTCTTTGAAGGCCATCTTTCGTTCCTGGATGCCCCAGACCGCTGCCAATCTCACGCAGCGGCTCTCGGCAATGACGCTTCTCGCCGAGCATCATTCGAGCGTTGCGTGGGAGATTTGCATGGATCAGTTCGGAGAACGGAATCAGATCGGTCATTACAGCCACAAGCCACGTTGGAGGAATGACGGACACGGGTTTGGAGAACCCCTTACAGATCGAACAATAGTTGTTGGTTTTCAGTTCAAGATGGTTGAGATGGCGCTGAGGTGGAAGAATCACGATCGCTTCACGCTGGGCGATCTCATCACGCGACTGCACTGCCTGATGGAAGAACATCGAGCCGTCGTATGGGATCTCGTCAGCGAGTGGGCGGCAGGCGGACAAGCGAGTGATAACGACAAAGCCTGGCTGCGTGAGAAGATCCGGGTCAGCGTCATGTCCCGTCGAGCAATCGCCAGGAGTGGACGGCAGGAGACGGACAGTAAACTCGCAAGGCGTGCGAAAGCGATATACGAAGCGCTCGCGCCTCAAGATGTTCTTAATCGCTACGAGTGGCTGTTCCGCGACAGCTATGTTGACGAATCCCCCGGCGAGTTAGACGGCGAGGCGAATTTGGAGAAGCGCGAAGCGCGAATAACAGAAATACGATTAGATGCGTTAAGGTCGATTCTGAAGGACCGCGGGGTTGACGGGATCCTTGATTTCGCGGAAATGGGTAAGGCTGCGAACATCATTGGCTGGTTAATGGTCTCTCGCGTCCTGCCGTCAGACAATATTGTAGCTTTCATACTTGCAACCCAAGTGGCGGGAGCGAATGTCAGCTCGCTAGCCAGAAAGAACTTGGTGTTGGGAGCTTTGGGTGCGCTCGCCGATGACGTCCTGACGAGTGTACTTAGGGACGTGAAGCGATCACTCTCGCCGGAAGCATTCGCAAAGCTGCTCGAATTCGCGCCGTTTCGAAGGTCGACGTGGCTGCTGGTTGATGAACTGGATGAGCCGCATCAACACTCTTATTGGGAAGCGGTCAATCCGCACTGGTTTCGGGCGGCCGAAGGGGATCTCAACGAGGCCGTCGAACGGTTGCTGAAGGTTAAACGCCCGCGTGCAGCATTCAGTTGCGTCCACATTACCCTCAAAGACTTGAGGCCATCTCTGCTTTTCCGATTGATGACAGAGATTGCTTCCGGAGGCGAGGATCTGCCCGGACAGTATCAACTGGAGTCTTACTACATCGACAGTGCCTTTACTTTGTTGGATAAAAGCGGTGAGTTTTCGACCGAGCAGATGGCGGGGCTCGAGTTTCCCCATATCGAAGCCCTCGCCGGGAAATGGGGCGCAAGCGAGCCGCGTGGTATCCCTCATCTCGAGCGCTATCTAGAGGGACATCCTGAACTCTTCGTCCAGGCCGTCGCGTGGGTCTACAAGCGAAGCGATGGAGGGCAGGACCCCGAGGACATGAGGCTTAGCGATCCCGAACTCGTGCAGAGTCGCGCCCATAGAGGATACGTCTTCCTGGAAGCGTTGAGGCGCATACCCGGTCGAAACAAGGTTGACGAGGTCGAATCAGACAGGCTTCTGAACTGGATCAACACGGTGCGTCAGGCATGTACGGATTTGGGTAGAGCCATCGTGGGAGACCAGTCGCTCGGAAAGCTCTTGTCCCACGCACCCGACGGAAAGGACGGCGTTTGGCCCTGTGAACCCGTGCGCGAGGTACTCGAGCGTATCGGGTCCGAAGATGTGTCAGGCGGTGTCACGATGGGTTTATTCAACGCACGCGGGGCTCATTGGCGCGCCAAGGGCGGCGAACAAGAGCGTGAGTTGGCCGCCATGTATCAGAAATGGGCGAACGCCTTGCAGTATTCGCACCCATTCGTGGTCTCATCGATTCTCAATCACATGATCAAGACGTATGAGAATCAGGGAGAGTTCCACGACTCTGAGGATGAGATTCAGAAAAGGATTAGGCGTTGATTCAGCCTGGCCACCCCTGGGCAGCATGTGATGACAAAAAAAGGAAATAAGGCCGGATTGGAGGCATTCAAACGAGAGGTTGCCAAGCTGCATGCGCTGATGGATCAGGACCCGGAGCAAGCGATCAGGCAAGCCCGTGCGTTGTCTTCGGACGTGGCGGTGGACGGTGTGCTTTTCACCGGTCTTAAGGCAGGCGTCTTGGTCGATGCCGGTACCGGGGCGAGTGATAGACAGGCAATCGAAGAGGGAATTGCCCTGTTTAGGACGTTGTCGGCGGCCCGCCCAGACGAAGGCCACCTTCACTACAATCTAGGTAACGGCCTGGCAGCTCTCGCCGACCAAGAAAAATATACTGGTTTGGGCTGGTATCTCAGCACGGCGGCGTTGCGGCACGAAGCCCGGAACGAATTTCACCGTGCCGTCTCCTCGCCGAATCCGGGTGACACCGTGGCGATGGCATTCACCAACCTTGGCAATTCTTTCAGTAGGGCACATCGTTGGGTTGAGGCCTATGACGCCTATCTGAGTGCGCTATCGTGCGATTCATCGAATTCAATCGCCTCAACGGGCGCAGCTAAGATTCTGCTTCGCTGTATCGGACGCGGCATTGGCGATAAAAAGATCCTCAAGGGGGTCGCGGCACGACACGTTGAACGCGCAAGAAAATATGCACAACGTATAGTCGAGTTAGCCGGCGTACGGGCTGAAGCGGAGCTTGCGACGCTGCTGACATGGAAGCCACGCGGCAGCGTGGATCCCGACCTTAGCAAGGCTAGCGAATACGAAAAATTCGTAGCAGAGCACAGGTTGGCCCTCTCCCCGACAATCGAGGGCGTTGATTGTTCGCTTAGCCGGTGGGACTCGTTGCGGTTAAGCGGCATACACGAGCGCGGTCCGAAAGCAGGCGTACCGCCCATCTTTGCGATGTTCAATGTCATGAAATCGGACTTCCTGGCGGCGCGCTATCTTGCGTTTCAGGCGCTGACATTGAACATACCTGAGAGTGGTCTGTACGCCGACACGCTCGACTACGCGACGTATGGCGTGACGCAATCGATGCTTGCATTGGCCCAACGTGCTTGTATCGACGTGCTCGACAAAGTGGCCGTCGCCACAACTGAATATTTGGCGCTTCCCGTCGGCCCGAAACCGGTCTATTTCTCAAATCGCTGGTTCGCAGAACGAAAGAAGGGTCAGCCGCTGAAATGGCACGAAGCGCTGCGCTCTCATATCGAGAAAGGCAACACCGCGTTGGTTGCGCTCGCCGAGGTATCTCTGGACGTCAGCAAGGGCGGCGCGCTTCATAGTAAAAAGGCATTCCGTCACTCCTCAACGCACCAGTTTACCGTGCTACACGACATTGGCTGCACGCCAAGCCGAGATTCGATGCATATCGAACATTCTGGCGTTGAGGAATTCACACTGCTTTTGATCGAAAGTCTCCAACTAGGGCGCGCGGCGATCCTATACTTCGCGGAAATGATCGCGATCAATGAGACCAAGACTCCCAAAGGTGGAGGGCTGGTGACGGAACTCAACGTCCCCAGTCATCACTTCATTCGCGGGGAGGACATTCGTGGGTCTCGCGCAGCGCGCAAGACTCGCGAGAGTCACATGGCACGAAAAGTCCAGCGGGATCGAAAGTGAGGTTAAGATAAAGCGGCATGACCACTCGCGACCGATGGCAGCCCGCTGGGGGCGCCTCCGCGGATCAGGTGCCAAAGATTGTCGACGGATCGCGAGACTCGATTCGTACATCTTGTCGGGGAAATTCGACGCGAATTGAAAACGAGGAACGCAACGCTCTGCCTGATAGAATCCTGACGTGGAAAATATCGGCGCGAGGTTACTCAAGGATTCAAATATGAAATGGATATTCGTAGCGCTCCTCATCGCCAGCCAAGCGGCCCATGCCGATAGTCCGATTCCAAAACAAAATGTCGCCACGCAGGACGGGTCAGCGAAGGGTGCGGCTCAGGCAAAGCCGACAGAAAATGCGGTTGCTCTATATCGCATAGAACAGTCAACAAACAACTTCAACAATAGCCAAATAGCCCCCGAGGAAAGCCCTAACAAATGGATTGGGAGGTGGCTTGATCCGGTAGGCTTCTTTACCGGTCTCTTGGTTCTCGTTACTGCGTATCAGGCGTTCATCACTCGTACCAGTTTGAAGGACTCTAAGTTAGCAGCAGAGGCAGCGAACCGAAGTGCGCAGCTTGCCGTCAACATACAAGTTCCACGGCTCGTTCTTTTCAAATTGGTCATTCAAGAACTGGGGGTAGGAAACCTGGCGGCAAACCTTCAGAGCCCCAAGGCTCACGTAGTCTTGAAAAACTACGGCCAGACGCCGGCATTCTTGGAATCACAAGCACTAGGGATCTTCGTTGGGTCCGCTTTGCCGAAAGAACCCAACTACGCGCCATTTGCTTATGAGCTTGAGCCGGAGAACGTCGTCGAACCAAATGCTCAGTACAGCATCGAAGGTATTCGCCCGTTCCTGCAAGCTGAACAGGTAACCAGTATCGTGGAACAAAAGACTTATCTCTGGGTCTTCGGTTATGTCCAGTACAAGGACTTTTTGGGTGGAAAGCATATGACGCGTTTTTGTAAGCAACTGTTGTTCAGCGCGCTGAAGAACGACCACTATCAATTCTCGGAAGGTGCGGTGCCTCACGCGTACCTCGAAACCATTTAAAATGCTAGCGGTCCAGGTCGTTTAGCTGTGGAGAATCCCCGTACAATCGCAGCGACGGCTTTCCTCTGACGTCCGCGCCGAGCGATACCTGCACGACATGGGCCTGGCGGGAATCTGTAGTTGGCGATTAAGAGCCGGAAATCTATGACCCGCCTAGTACGGCATACCAACGCGCAACCGAGTCGAGGGGAAGCCTCGCAATTGCGCCCGTTCACCGATTTCACTGACCACGCGAGTCTGGTGCTGTTGGGAGATCCCGGTGCTGGCAAGACGCACCTATTCAAGGAGGTGGCCGCTCGCGAACACGCCATCTTTCTGAAAGCACGGGCGTTTCTGTCGACGCCAGCGGCACGATTGACGAATGAGGTGCTCTTCATCGACGGTCTGGACGAGAAGCGCGGTGGGCGTGGAGACCGGGACACGATCGACCGAATGGTTGAAAAGCTCTTTGAGGTGAATCCTCGCAAAGCTCGGATTTCGTGTCGAGTCGCCGACTGGCTGGGGGAGAGCGATCTCGCCGCCTTCAGTCCCTACTTCCAGCAAAGTGGCGATCTACCCGTTCTCCTGCTGCAAAACCTATCTGAAGTCGAACAACGTGCGGTCCTTGCGGCACAAGCAATCAGCCCGGAGGCCGCTGACGGATTTCTTAAAACAGCCCAAGAGCACGGGCTTGACGATCTTCTTGAGAATCCCCAAAACCTGATCATGCTGTGGCGCGTTGTAAAGAATGGCTCGTGGCCCGCTGGGCGGCGGGAGCTGTTTGAGCTGTCAACAAAGCTCCTGCTTCAGGAAGCTGATCCGGATCGTGCGCGCTCAGGGGCGGGCGCGCATACCGCATCCGAGCTACGACCTGTTGCCGGGGCCCTCTGCGCCCTTCGCCTGATCACGGACGTGGATGCCGTGAGTTTGCGCAACCAAGAGGGCACCCCCGAGACTCCCGGATATCGAACAGTTGGTTTCGTTGATCAAGACAAGGCCCAGGCCGCCCTGGGACGTCGCGTCTTTGAGGCCGGTGCAGAGCCGGAAACCGTGGACTACGCACACCGCACGACCGCCGAATACCTGGCGGCCGCGTTCCTTGCGCAGCGGGTTCGCGACGGACTCCCCCTCGGCCGCGTCTTGGCGCTCATCGGCGTGGATAATCAACCAGCACCCGAGTTGCGAGGCCTGCATGCGTGGCTTGCGGTACATCTGCCCGAGTACGCTGATCAACTAATTGAAGCAGACCCATATGGTGTTCTCACCTATGGCGATGCGGCTTCGCTGTCCCCATCGTCGTGCACCTCGCTGATACAGGCGTTGGGAAAACTGTCGAACTCCAATCCATGGTTCCGATTGCATCAATGGCAGTCGCGTGCCGTGGGCGCGCTGTCGCGGCCCGATCTGATCGGCGAGCTGCGGGCCGTGCTGGCTGATCCTCACGCCGGCATGGGAATCCGCTCGATTGTGATTGATGCGCTGGCGATGGGCGCGCCGCGGCCCGAACTGCATCCCGAACTCGCGGGTATCTTAGTGCGCGAGGACGTGTCATACCGGGAGCGCCAGCGGGCGCTGCTTGCGCTTCTTAGGCTGGGCGAGGCCGGACGCGGCGCAGTCATCGATGCGTTCAGGCACAGTCTTGATTCGAGCATCAGTGACCTTCGCCTCCGCACGGAAATCATTCAGCGTCTCTATCGCGAACCGTTCGGGGCGAGCGATGTGATGGCGATCATGAATGGGGCATTGGAGGCCAACGACAGGTCAATTACCGGTGTATTTCGGCCACTTGCCAATCAAATCCCACTGGGAGATCTTCCCGACATTCTCGACGGTATTACCCTTCCGCAGAAAAGAAAGATACGGTACGACGGGCGGCAGCGGTGGGAGGTCGCGGCGTTCTATCGCTGGATTCTCACTCGACTGTGGGCCTCAGAGGTTGCCCTTGATCCAGTGCGTGCGTGGCAGTGGCTCGAGAAGTTACGAGGCTTGAGTGAGGGCAATGACAATGGATACCTCAAGGAAATGCGCGCCGCCATGGCGGCCAAGCCGGACCTACTGCGGGCGATTGCGGATCATTTCTTCGAAACATTCGATCCAGAAAAGGACCGCTGGTCAGCACTTATGCGGTTCCGCGACACGCTGTTCCGTTGCCTGTCGAACGCCACAATACTGGAAGTCGTGCTCCAAAAGCTCGACGGTGCAGAAGACGGTAGCGCAAAGCAGCTCGCTCTTTACGAGGCGGCGTTCAGTTTCTGCTACGCGGCGGAGCAGCCCTTTGCCGGAATCGCCTTTGAAAAGCTACTCGCCTACGCTGACTCAAGGCCCATTCTCGCTGACACCCGCACACGTTGGATTACCTCCAGTTTGGATGATTGGTATCGCTTTGGAAGAGTTCGGAAGACCGCCGAATTCGAAGAGGGTCGCGCGAAGCAGCTTAAGGACTTCGTAGCCGACGCAGAGGCCATCTCCTCCGGAGCGCATCTGGGCTGGCTTGTACACTTGGCACGGATCTACTTCGCGTTGTACGGCGACGTGGATCGCAACCTTACGTTCCGGCAACGACTAGCTGCGTGGCTTGGCGAAGCGCATGTCGAAACCGCTTTGGCCGGTTTTCGGGCTGCCTTATCTCGAAGCGATGTCCCGACGTTTGCAACGGTCATTGCGATGACCGCCGATCATCAACAATATGACTGGTGGCACGCCCTGATCGCGGGGATGGATGAGCGGTGGATAACAGGGCAGCGTTTTGACGGATTGTCCGATGACACATTGAAGGCATTGGTCGCGTTCGATCTCGTCAGCCCAGTCACGGAGGTACGCGATGGGTCAGAGCAGTTTTATGTGGCGCCATGGAGGCAGCATCTACTGGATCAGCGCCCCGAACTGATGCGTGATGTCTACCTCGGTGTGGTCCGGGCGAGGCTCTCAAAGAATCTGACGTCCCATCCGGAAGGTTTACATGAGCTTTTGACGCAGTCACAGTTTGAACCTTATCGCGAGAACGTCGGGATCGAACTACTACGGGAGTTTCCCAATGTCGGTGAGTTTCAACTCCAACAAGTGTTGCTCGCGCTGAAAAAGCTGCCCGCAGCTCGCGGTCCCCTGCGGGACCTTGTTCAGCACACCCTGTCTGCGGTGAACCTTGAGGAACGCCAGAAGGACCTTTGGCTTTCGGTCGGGTACGTGCTTTCACCGACTCAGTACGAGCACACAGTCGAAGAACGCGCCAAATCATGTCCGTCTCTGGTCTTTGACTTGCGCGACGTGAGTCGCTCCGATCTTGTCGGTCAGCCGCACGAGGGGCCGCTAAGTCTCAATACGTTGGAGTTCATGGCCTGTCTTACCGGTCGGTGTTATGCGGATACGCCCCATCCGGAGCAAGGTTGGAGCGGTGACCGGAATTCCTGGGATGCATCGGAACACTTTCGCGCACTGGTCAATGTGATCTCCGCATCGGCCAGTCAAGCGGCGACGGCGGCGCTGATTCGGATGGAGGCGGACTCCACTCTTTCCTCTTACAACCGGCATGTTCGACATGCCCTAGCAAACCAGCAGCAACGGCGGCGCGATGCGCAGTACGAGCGCCCTGATTGGCTAAGGACCGTGGCGGCTCTTGACGGCGGTGCACCGGCGACGGTGGCAGACCTCCATGCACTCACCGTGCAGCACTTGCGAGACATCCAGAATCAAATCGAGCGAGAAAACACCGATATCTACAAGCGTTTCTGGAACGTTGACGGATCCGAAAAACTGCTCACCCCGCGCCCCGAGGGGTCCTCTCGTGACTATCTCATTGACCTGATGAGAGCGCGCCTTCTTCCAATGGGGATTATGGTCGAGCCAGAGGGTCATATGGTGGCCGATAAGCGGGCCGATATCAGTGTGGCGATGCCTAAGCGCAAAATCCTGTGCGAGTTAAAGCGCGACTATCACGGTGAAGTGTGGACGGCCATCGAGCAGCAGCTGGATCGATTTTATACTCACGATCCTGAGGCCAAAGGATTTGGGATCTATTGCGTCTTTTGGTTTGGTCCTGGGAGACCGACTGAAATCCCGTTGCCACCGAACGGACTCAGCCGCCCACAGTCGGCCGGCGAGATGGAGCAAAGGCTGAAAACGTCTCTCGCATCGTGCGACCTGAATCGAATTGCCGTTGTCGTGATCGACGTCTCCGGATCGTTCTAGTCTGCTCAGGCGCGCACACTCGCGGGGCTCCGAGTCAACTCGCTGACGATGCAGTTGCCGCGCTGTTAGGGACGTCTGTTTGTAAGTGATGGCGCTTGACGCTCCGCGTGGCCGCTTACCCAAAAATACGGTTGACTAGAATCCTTGCTCCCGAAACTATGGGACAACGACGAGATCGTAAGTCATTGTTCAGTGTGGAAAAATACGGACTTAGCAATCGGCTTCTGTTAATCAACTCGTCGATGAGAATTCGATGGGGCCTTTCCGGGGGCCCGGGGCCGCAACGCATGAATCAAGAACAAGCGGATTCAACATGTTAGTGATCGAGTATGGTGGGTAGCCGAGCTACCGAACTGAGCAGGGCCGCGAAGCCCGGCAGAAACATCATCGAACGTGAAAATCAGCCCCTCAAATTACGTGACCACACTCACAGGCCGAGATGGAACCCCAGTTCACAGTTCCTAACAAGCTCTGATGGCTGCTCACTTCGTCGAGCGTCCGTAGAGAGTGGCCGAGCGGGAGGTCGAACCTGTTTCGACCAAAAACACTTCCTTAAACGCATGGTGTACACCGGCCTGCGTCACGAGCGCTACGGCTTCGTCCCATTCATCTTCCAGGGTTAGGCCGTTCGGTACGCAGTAGACAATCAACACCGTCTCCGCGTCGTAACCCTTTGCGCTCTTGCTCTTAATTCGCTCAATTATCTGGGTCGCCAGGTCCGTCTCCCGTTCGCCGTTCGTCACGACGTACGGTTCTGAGACGATGGTGCCCGTCTTCTTGTCCCGCGAAACTCCCTTTACGCCGAAGGCGTGCCCTTGTGCGTGTAGCCGTTGGCGCACGAGGTAATCGTTCTGATGAACGGCCGTTGTCACTTCGACGATTACCCTTCTTGGAGTTATGCCCTTATCAACAAATACCCCGGAAGACAAAAGAACGGCGTCGTATGGCTGGGACCCGCTGAGCCAGCGCACTTTGATCCGGCGACCTTCGCGATAACGAGCCTGAACGTAGCGAGCGACAGGAATTAGCTCCTCGATCAGCCGCTTCTCGTTCTTCGACGAGCGAAGTCGAAGTTTGCCGATTCCGCCAGGACTTGCCCGTGTTTGATTGAAAAGCTCATAAGCCTTTCGGCAGAAATTGAGTCCGTCCAGGAGTCGGCCGTCAAATGTGGAAAGGTCCAATGGTTTGGGCTTTCTCTTTCTCATCGCCGAGGACAATCTCCAAAGCTCTGCGATTTCATGATTTCGATCTGATATTGACGCGATCCCTCGGCGAATCGAGTGTCATGAACTGACACCCAATTGTCACCCAGGACCCAATATAAGGTGACACCCAGCGAGAATCAGCAAGAAAAATCCCTTTGGAATCAATGGTCTGGGTGACAGGATTTGAACCTGCGACTCCTACGTCCCGAACTTACTGCTCTGACCGAACCACTGCTGCCCGGGCACACTCTTCCGAATCACTGCACTGGCACCTTTTATCGAGTCTGGTTTTGTCGGGGCGTAGGCCGGGTCTTGGCGGGTATGGAGTGCGGCGTTAAACGCACATCTGCCTGCTGCGGTTGCGTGATCCACATACTTTTACACGCATTCGTGCACTGGCCCTGCCACACATGCGCCGGGTTAGGCGCGGCCTATGCCGGCGTCTTATTTTTATCGACTAGCGCCTGTGCGATAAAGCCCGACTTGCCGCGCGCCTTCATTAAGTCATCGATGAGCGCCTGCATGTCAACCCGATGAGTTCCGACAGTTCACGCTGCCCTGTGGGCCCTGAATGCGACAGCGGCACACAACGAGGCCGCGGGATTTCTGCGTGAGGGGTCGTCCTTCCGTATCGCATTGCGCTTCAGCGACTCCCGTCACTTCCAAGATCTAATTGATAACAGACAAACAACGTTTGTGACAGCTCCGGTGGGCGCGCGCAGTTGACTGCTACCGGTCGTTCATCCCTGCGGCGAAGCGCTCACCGAGATCTTTGTCGACCTTATGCCAATATTCGAGGGTCTGCGCGAGTATGGGCGCGGAGACCCCGTCCGTCCTTAAGTTGCTCACCAAAGCGCGCACGCGCCGCATCGTCGAGTGCGTGACGCACCATGGTGCCGGCCTTACCGAAGTCGTCGTCTTCGGCGCGCAGTGTACGCTTTGCGCACCATGTCGCCGTCGGCGTACCAGAGTCCAGCCTCGTCGGTGCGGGCGGGGTCGGCTTTGGGGCCACCGCACGAGTTCGGAGCGTATATCGGGTCCGACACGTTCTCTACCCGCATGGCACCGTCCTTGCTACAGCTGTGCACCGGCGACTTCGGTCGGTTCACCGGAATTTCCTTGTAATTGATGCCAAGGCGGGCGCGGTGTGCGTCGGCGTAAGCGAATCCGCGCGCGAGCAGCATCTTG
>Ga0179592_10000726_pt1 | contig 13293 bp, 20 predicted proteins | sample CZODoug2_1_08_16_FD_148623 | JGI IMG/M metagenome (GOLD analysis project Ga0179592, IMG submission 148623) | Vadose zone soil fungal communities from Angelo Coast Range Reserve, California, USA - CZODoug2_1_08_16fungal (Illumina Assembly) | ecosystem: Environmental > Terrestrial > Soil > Vadose...
CTTACCATTACCTTATTTCTTTCAAGTTCACTGAGCGAGAGTGCAACGACCTCCCGTGTTGCCTCGTTCAGGTCCAGTGATTCGCACGTGACGCCTTTCTTGCAGAAAAGTGCGCGCAACCGCTTAATCACCTCGGAGGCTCGCTCTGCATCGCGAATCGTGCGGCTCGCGCTTTCCCGCGCTCTCTCGATGTCTGGAGGATCTACCCCGAGCATGCGCCGACACATGCTGGCGTTCGTAACGATGCCCGCCAAGGGCTGGTTGACCTCGTGCGCAATCGCTGCCGTGAGTACTCCAAGGCTTGCAACCTTCGCCGCTCGCGCGAGTTCGGCTCGCAGTTTGGCGACTGCCTCTTCCGCGTGTCGGCGATGTGTCACATCCTGAACAGCACCGATATATTCCAATTCGCCCTCTTGATCGCGAGTTCGGTGCGCAACGACGTGCAGATACTTGACCGAGTTGTCCGGCAGCAGTAGCCGATGCTCGAACTCGAAGTCGCTCACCCCGCTTCGGGCCCGTTCGATCATTTCATGGAATGACGGCAGGTCCTCGGGATGGATGCGAGTGCCGATCAGCCCAAGTGTCACCGGCACTTCTGCCGCGTCGAGTTCGAAGAGCTGACCGAGTTCTTTTGACCAGCTGATCTCGCCTGTCTTCGCGCGCCAGGAAAAACAACACGTTGAACTAAGTTGTTGCGTTCTTTCGAGAAGCGCGGCACTTCGGTTGAGCGCTTCGTCGCCTCGCATTCGCTCAATGGCGGCGCTCGCGAGGGTCGTGAACTGCGCGATGTGTGCAGATTGAAAACGGGGATAGTCGGTCTTGCTCTCGCGCTGATAGATGGCAAAGATTCCGAGCGGTTCCCCAGTTACCGATAAAATCGGCGAAACCTTGCACAATCTGAAGCCACTCGGCGCGGCGGGGGCCGCCTCCTCGCGTAGCGTATCGGAAACGGGGTGTAATACGATCACCGGTGTCTTCTCATTGATCGTGGCGCCAAAGGGAGTCTCGACCCACCTGACCCGCTTGCCCTCGAGCTGCTTCATGTAACTGGCGGGCAAACCAGATCCGGCGGAGCTTCGGACTCTCGTACCAGCGCGGTCAAGAAGAAGGACGCTGCTGGAGCATCCGTGGACGGTGGCGTCGAAGTGCTGACACAGGGTGGTTAGAACGACGGGTAGTGGAAATCCCTGCCGAATCAGTCCGCCGACTTTTGACGCGACTTCGGCAAAGCCGAGCCCCACCCACGTTGCTGCCTGGTCTTCTGCCGCCGCGCCTTTTCTGTCGCGATGACGTGGGGGCAGCAACCCAATATGCCGCTCCGATGAACAGCCATTGTCGACGACTTCATCGCAGATTAGCCGATCCAGGTTCAAATTTGCCTCGCGTCCAGTGTGATTTCGGCCCAAAGCAGCCTCGAATCCGGGCGATTCTGCTCGGCGTCATGTGCCAAAGGGAGGCATTGGCTGGCGGCACCGATACCCTGAGAGGCTCCCGTCGTAATGATGGCCTTTCGTTTCGTAGTCATATGAGTCTTCGGTCTTCTGCTGTGGTTGACGGTCCCGCGTTCTAATCACCCATCCTGCACAACACATTCTCGGGCTGCGCGGTACCGATGATTAGATGGGAAACTCTGGAATCTAAATTCCAAAAATGGCAGAGTGCCCCCATGGCGAACCTCGACGACGTCCTAATATTCGTCAAAGTGGCCCAATTCGAGAGCATCAGCCGGGCAGCCCGCTCGTTGGGTATGCCCATCTCGACGGTGAGCCGGCGGTTATCGGTGCTGGAGTCGAAGCTCGGTGTGTCGCTGCTGAGGCGCACAACGCGACGGGTGACCCTGACTGCGCAGGGACGTGAATACTTCAATCAGTGCAGGGAGCCGCTGACCCTCATGGAAGAGGCTGAGCGAGTTTTGACCCTGGGACAGAAGACGCCCGAGGGTATGTTGAGGATGTCCGTTCCGGTCATTCTGAGTCAGGAGCCCTTCTTGGACTTTCTCTCGGGGTTCCTGAAAGTTCAGCCGCGGATCCGGATCGATCTGTTCATCACGAATCTCTTCCTCGATCTGGTTGCGGAAAATATTGATGTCGCGATCCGCTTCGGAGAGTTGGAGGACTCGAGCGTGGTCGCCATGCGGATCGGTAAGAGCATTCGCTATGTTGTAGCCGCACCCGAATATCTGAAAAGCCGAAAGCTTCCTGTTGAGCCTGCGGACCTCAAAGTGCACGACTGTGTGATGCTCAATGCCAGGAATAACGAGACCGGCTGGGACCTGGTCAGCGGTCGGAAAAAGGCGCGCATCCATGTCTCGGGGCCGATATCGAGTCACGACTTCAATTCCGTCAGTACCTTCGTATACCGGGGTCACGGGATCGGACTACTCCCGTCGACCTATTGTGACGCAGCAATCGCGAGCGGTGCGCTCGTACGTCTTTTACCGAAATGGTCGTCCGCGGAAATCCCCGTTTTCGCTGTCTACTCGAATCGGAAATTCCTGCCTTCGAGGTTGAGCGTCTTCTTGAACGCGCTAGCGGCCTGGCGGAGTCCACTGTGGATCAAGGATTGAAGGGAAGGGCGAGGCTCGCCCGTTGCCGGAACACTAGCAACCGATCGCGTGGCAGTCCCGGGAAAGGACGGGCACCCAACCGACCAAAACGGTCTAGCGAGAATCAGCATTGAGATGCCTCCCGGGAGGAACCCGGGACCGGCAATTGGATAAGGGTCACCAAACTGAGGAACTCCGCCCTCGACGTTTCGGTGGAAACTCTGGTGTATTCGCTCAATCGCGATGAGCTTTTATGGTCGAGCACGAGCCGCACTATTAACCCCAAGAATATCGACGACCTGGTGAACGAAGTCGCCTATGCGACCGCCAAGGAAATGGTCAAGCAGGGGCTCCTCGCCCGTCAGTGACTGTGCGCCCATGAGCGTCCGCTTCGCGGCGGCGAGTTCGTATCCATCGCTGACTGGTTTTGGGGCCGGAAGCGGCCTGTCGTTCAGTTTAAATTACAGATTTGGCCTCTACCGGTTATGCGGCAGCGGGTGAGACTTCTCGCGCAATGCGCTTGGCGTTGCTGATTTCCGCTACACGCAGATCGTAGGCGCTCTGGAGATTCAGCCACGAACGTGCATCGCCACCGAAATATCGCGCCAACCGCATGGCCGTATCAGCAGAGATGCCGCGCCGCTCACGAACCACATCATTGATCCTTGGTGCAGGCACGCTGAGCGCCTTTGCCAATGCGTTAGCGCTCATGCTAAGCGGCTTCAGATAGTCCTCCCGAAGCACCTCGCCTGGGTGGACCGGCCGCATTCCATTCTTAAACATCTTCTCTACCCTCAGTGATAGTCCACGATCTCGACGTCCGTCGGCCCCTCGTTGGTCCAACGAAAGCAAAAGCGGTATTGGTCATTGATCCGAATACTGAATTGTCCTTTGCGATAACTCTTCAGTGCTTCTAAACGATTGCCCGGCGGCGAGCGCAAAAATTCAAGGGTTTGTGCTGCATCGAGTTGAGCCAATTTTCGAGTCGCGACTTTAACAATTGCCGCAAATCTCTTGCACTTGCCAGTCTCGAACAGGGCTTTCGTATCTGCGCAACGGAAGCCCTTGATCATCGGCAGATAGTATAACGCGTAACGTTAAACGACAAGGGTTGCACTCAATGATTCGGTGCCGAATTCACAAGGCATCGAGCCTGCAGAACGACGCTCGTGGTTGTGCCATTGGAAGACGTCGATATTCGTAAATTCAAAGACTTATCCCATCTTAAGTCGGCGAATCGTGGCACAGTCACGAGGTCTTAAGTGATTGTTTTTAGTGAAATTAATATAGATCGGCGTCTGCGTCTCTTAATCAATTGGTCGTAGGTTCGATCCCTACACGGCCCACCATTTAGGCAATATAGTCAATCACTTGCGCCGCATTTTGCATCGCCCGTGGATGGACGACCTCGACCAGGAATCACCGACTTCGATTTCAAAGATTCGGCGATTCGGTTGAATTTCTAACGGAGCGATGGCTAGGGTAGGCAAGATGCCAGTGAGTTATCGACCGCTAATCGCGAAACGGCGACTGGATACGATTGACTGCAAGTACCGACCGATAGTACGTGAGCATTTCCTCCATTCGCTCCGCCACCTCCCGCAACCGACCCGCAGGTTCCTCGGCCAGACAGCCACCATTAGCAATCACATATCGTAGTGATGCAACCAACGCATGAACTATATCACCCTGAACTAACATTCCAGGATAGGCCCGACCCGGGCGGCGAGAATGTCTTCACCCACTTCACCGGACTGTGCAAACCCTGCTTATACAGGTCACTGTTCAGCCCTTTGATCTGCTGCGACAGCGGAGTTTCTGACAAGCAAATCTCTACATCTGGTTCGTCCTGGCGGCACTGTGCGCCGAAGAACTCCACTTCGCACGCGCCCCCGAACGACTGCATATTGAACAGTCTCCATAGTCAATCCTGCCTGCTGCTCCTAAAATTCTCACATCTGCATAGCCAGACACGCACTCTCGATCGATGCAGGGCGAGTCCGCATCCCGCAAAAGCAAGATGCAAATCAGTAGTCCGGTGCTTTTTCCTACGAAGACTTAACCTCTGTTCGGCACTTGGAATGGAGACGGATCACCGTCCACTGTTAAGCGGCGCCGGTTTCCTCACCCCAATGTCACATTTGATGGTGATCGTCGGTCTGCGCTGTCAGCCTTGGATCTGTCGCAACAGCGTCGCGAAGTCGGCGACTTCCCAATGCTCGGTGAGTTGACCGTTCCGTATCCGATAGAGCTGGAACGCCATCGCATCAACGCGCTTTCCCGTAGCCTTGAGGCCGGCGAAATCGCCCTTGTGCGTCCCACGCACGGCGTTCAATACCGCCACCTTGTCGCCCTCTGCCACTATTTCCGAAATCGGCAGCTTCAGATCTGAAAAGGCCGCGTGAAGTCCACCGAAATACTGCTTGAGGGTTTCGCGTCCCGGACTCTGTCCGGCCAGATGATCGAGGTAGTCCTCTCCCACAATCTGGTCAAAGACCTGAAAGTCGGCCGCTTCGATGGCGGCAAAGAAGTGCCGTACCAGTGCCTTGTTCTCTTCTATGTTTGACCGCATACCACTACCTCTTGTTTGAAAATTTCCGTTCGATCGCGCACGCAGTGCACCGACGATGCCGATCACCCGAGTAGAACGAATTCCTTGGCGGCCACACCGCCGCCGAACTGCTGCGCACGGCCACCTTCCGCGATAGCGCCCAGGTCCACTGCAGCGAAGCCGAGGCGTTCGATAAGCGCGACGACGACCCCGCGGGCCGGCGCGTCATCACCCGAGACGAAGAGGGCACGACGGCCGCCAGGTACCGAAGGGTCGGCCGCGAGGCTGGCCGCCGGAAGCGTATTGAACGCCTTGACGACACCAGCACCAGGGACGGCAGCGGCCACAATGTGTGTGGACAGACGCCCGTTGAGATCTCGGGCCTTAAAGGCCGGAAAGTCGACAGCGTTTGTTGCGTCCACCACGATGCGACCTTTCCATTCGACTCGATTGACCGCATCGGGCACGGCATCGAACGGGATTGCGAGAATGACGACTTCGGCTCGGAGAGCTTCCGCGGTCGTCACGGGTTTCACCAGCGGCCCGAGTTCATGCACCAAGGTGGCCAGGCTTTCCGGACCCTTGGAGTTGGCAACAGCGACCTCAATTTTACCAGCGACGAAGCGGCGGGCGAGCGCACTGCCGATGGCGCCTGAACCCATAATTGCGTATTCCATGTTTTGTCCTTTCATGTTGTCGTCGACGTTCAAAGGCGGCCACGGCAGCGCCATGGCCGCCTCTTCTCAGAACATGCCCTGGGGATTGGCGCGGGGAATGTTCGGGGCGACCCAGGGGGCTGAATTTGTCGGATCGCCAACGAGTTGCAGCGCGTCCCAATGCTCGGCGGCCTTTCCGTCAGCGTCGAATCGGTAGATATCGACACCCGCGACGCCCGTGTCGCTGGGATCATCGGTCAAAAGGTTCAGGAAGTTGACATGGGCGAACACGTAGTCGCCGACGGCGATGATCTTGTGGACCACAACGCGCGCGCGCGTATGCTCACGGGTGACCTGTCCGAAATACTGCCCCAAGGCCACCGCCCCATCGGGAATCAAAGGGTTGTGCTGGATGTAGTCGAGACGGAGGAACTTCGCCGTCCCTTCTTCCGACTTCTTCTGATTGATCATCAGGTCATAGAGTTTCAGCACGTTGTCCTTGTTGCGGATGGCGCGGCTGTCTTTGGGGTCTACAAGTTCGAGCATTGGTATCTCCTAAAAAAAGTGACCGTAGGGGAATCAGTCGAGACCGACGATCCGCAAGCGGAGGGCATCCAGTTCGGCATCGGATTTCTCGCGCGCTGCCTTGAGCATCTCCTCGGCGTCGGCTCCAACCGCGGCCCGGCTTGGCGCGGGCACCTGTTCGGCCAGCTCGATCACGCGCGCGGCGGCCGACACGGCATCGAGCCCATTGCTTTGCATGCTGTTGAGCGTGGCCGCAAACGTGTCGAACGCCGGCCCGTACAACGCGCGCTGCTCCACGGTCATACCATTGGAAATGCGCGTAAGCGCCGATGCAGTCTTTGCGGGACCACCGGTCTTCATGTTGCCGGCAGGGGCGACCACGACGTCAATCCCCGAGGACTTCAATTCGGCGCGATACACAGCCGAGAAAACCTCCATGGCCGCTTTCGATGCACCCGAAGGTCCGTTGAAGGGAAGCGGCACGCTAGCCGTCCACGTGCTGACTTGGACGATGCGGCCGCGTGCTTTGCGCAATGCCGGCAGAAAAGCATTGATGACCGAAAGGGCACCGAACACATTGACATCGAACTCACGCCGGATCGCGGCGAGCGGCAGAACCTCGATCGGCCCTGGCGTCAGGATGCCAGCGTTGTTGATTAAGAGATCAAGACCGGCATCTCTGAGGGCATCGGACACCGCCCTCGTCCAAGATTGCACGGCCGCTTCCTGCGTCATGTCGCAGATCGTCAGTCGGACCTGGCCCGCCGAGACGCCCGCCAATTCCCGAATCTCCGCGTCGGACGTGGCGGTGCCGAAAACGGCGTAGCCCTTGGCGGCAAATCCGAGCGCAATCTCGCGGCCCAGCCCACCGCCGGCGCCTGTGATCGCGACGGATCGACTCGATAGTGAAGATAAAGATGGCATGTCGTTTCCCTTTCGTTGAATTGAGGTTTCGGCGCAGCTCCCAAAGAAGTCAGTCAGGCGGTGTGGGTCGGCTGCAGAAACCCCTTCCACGTATATGAGGTGCGAGTCGGGCCTGGCGAGTGCTGCCCGAACGCCGCCTGCCCATAAGCGGCGCCATGTCGTCGGCGCCGCTGGCCCAAATCCAAGTCACTCGCTGAGCGGGTAGGTCACGGTGGGCCGGCGTAATCGAAATGCAGCGTTGTAGAACGCGGTGGCCTCGACGGCTCCAACAGTCGGTAGCTCATGCAGCGCAGAGAAGGCCGAAGCCCCGGTGAAGGTCAACGATCCATCCCCAGACCAGATTTCCCCAGCGTAGAACTGCAGTGTCGATGGCACGAGTTCGCACACCATCAGGGGACCACCCGGGACGGCGGAACCAAACACCCGCAAGCCGATGGCCTTGATTGTCTGCGGCTCATCCTCGCTGATCTCGCCGACCAACTCGCTCGGCCGGAAAATTCCTTGCGCCAACGTGATACCGGCTGGCCGGGAAAGCTGCGCCGTCACCATGCCATATACGTTGGCCCGGTTCATATCGAAGTCGATCTCGCCCAGCAGCTTGGGATAGCCCTCTCTTTCTCGTCCGGCAAGCATTCCACGCTCGTTCGAGATGAAGATATGCGGAACGAATCCAACCTCTTCGCCGCGGAAGCGTGCGTGGACGATGTGGATGTACTCGCGGAACGGGCCAACGCTGCTGAAGCCGTAGGATAGGAACATCACCGACACCTTGGGGTTCTGTTCGATCTCCAGCTCGGCTGGCAGTAGCGCCGCAGCGGCGTCAGTGTGGGTGCGGTAGCTGAACGTCACCTGGTTCACGCCTCTGAACGATGCGTTGGTGAAACTCAGCGGGTCCGCATGGACCGGCATCGTTTGCGCCAGGCTACTGCGGGTTTGCTTACCATTGATTGACATCTCGTTTCTCCATTCTTCGATACATTTCGCGAAGCGCACCAACGCTGCCATCGCGGGCGATCAAGCTTTACAAATGAGTGCCGTAAACAAGGGCAATGAGAAGGGGGAACCTTCATTCACGGCTTTGGATGGAAAGACTTTGATATTTCTCCAAGAGCGGTAAGTAATTTGTTTTACCGGCTTGTGCGAAATATCATGCAGTACCAATCCAAATATACCTGCGTAGCGCTGGACCAGCTCTCCCACAGCGGGCACTGTTTCAGTCCTTGCCCAGTCGCGCTGCAATTCAAGCAAATACTGGATTGCTGTTATGGGCTGCGCTCCGGCCTGTACCATCCTCGTAACAGCGCGCTCATGCGCTTCCGTGGTTACATCGCCGCAAGCATCGGTGATGATATACACCTCATAACCTTCGTTAATGGCTGATAGGGTTGCTCCATTGATACAGACACCGGTCCGTAGTCCAGCCAACACAATCTTTTTCTTATTTTTGCTTGTTACCGCCCGATAGAAGCCCGGCTCCTCCCACGCGTTCATTGACGTTCGAGGCACATATGCGTCCAGATCCGGGTACACGTCGATGATTTCCTGGAAAACAGGACTGATAAAGGCCGCCGTGGACACTGTAGAAACTACAGTCGGCACGTTGAATATCTTCGCTGCATTGGCAACGATGGCTACTTTGTTGCGTAGCTCATCTCTGGATGTGTTCGACACGGAAAACGACATCAGCGCAACCGCATCAATGAATGCCAGACAGTGATTGGTGGGATTGAGCATCGCTGGGCTGGGAGATCCGGCGTTAAGATTGCTCTTGGTCATTTTCTTCTCCTTCCATTCTGGCTACGCGTTTGAGAAATCACATCGAAGGGGGGGGGAGCGGCCAAGGTTTCTGCCTTACTTCGTAGCTCGCAATCGGCGGCATCGTGATTGAGCGAACCCGCGCCAAAAGCAGCCATTGATGCAGGCCGCCCGCAATATAGCGATGTTTTTGATGCAACGGATCATCTCGTTCAACGCGATCTCTTCCGAGGTCCAAACACCATTTGCTGTTCACCGGTCTTGCCCGGCCAGAACAGCGCATTACGTCTACTCAGCCTTCGAAGGTGTGAGAATGTCGTTCCATAAGGTAAAGTGGTAGCCTCGCCACGCGCCACGCTGTGTCGCAAAAAGTGGAACGCCGCCAATAGATATTGAAGACATGCAAACCTTTGTGGAGGTCGCTGACGCAGGCGGCGTCTCGCCGGCGGCTCGACGTCTTGGGGTGTCCAAGTCCATCGTTAGCCGGCGGCTGCTCCGACTGGAAGCTGAACTTGGGGTACAGCTACTTGCGCGGACTACCCGAGGCGCCGCCCTCACCGAGGCTGGCGTTACGTTTCGCGATCATGCCGCGCGGGTTTGCGCAGAGATCGACATTGCGCGGGAATCGCTCCTGCCTACCGGCGATCTGCGCGGCCAGCTGCGGATTGCGGCGCCACTGTCGTTCGGGACGACGCATCTGGCACCAGTGCTGGCGGAGTTGGCGCGGCGACATCCGCGCCTCAACATGCTCGCCTCTTACAGCGATCGTTTCGTCGACATCGTCGGAGAAGGTTTCGACTGCGCCGTTCGTGTGGGATACCTAAGCGATTCAAACCTGATCGCGCGGCGCATCGGCCCGGTCAGTGGACGACTGGTTGCCAGCCCCGACTACATCAAGGAGCATGGGTCTCCCGAGACGCCAGACGAACTACTCACGCACCAAGCCCTCATGCAAGGCACGGAGGCGTGGAGTCTCATTGACGGGAACAAAGTGGTCACCGTCCATCCGCAAGGTCGGTACAAAGCGGACAACGGGGCGGCTCTGGCTGCGGCTGCCATCGCGGGGCTTGGCATAGCCGCGCTACCAGATTTCCTGACTGAGACAGCTCTGGCATCCGGAGTTTTGGTCCCCGTGATGAGCCACTACCCATTGCCCGAAGGTGGAATCTTCATCGTCCGGCCACTAGGGCGCCATCCGGCGCGGAAGATTCGGGCTCTCACCGAGATCCTGATCGAACATTTTGGATGACCCACTACCGTTACGCATGGTCTTGGTTGCTAGTGCATACGTCCGATCGTCGATCAGACTCAACCACGAGCACGGTATCAGTCGATCGACGCACCCCGCTGGCGACCGAAGTTCCAAGATATCCCACTGCTACGCACCGGCGCAGCAAGCTGCTGCCCCAGCCGCTTCTCGATCACCGGTTTCCACGGCGCCAGACTGAACCCCATGCCGTCATTGAGCGTGGAGTAAAGCCCGCTGGCCAGCATAGCGCTGCGCCGTTAGATGCCGACGACTATGAGTTAGCCGAATCGCCTCAGTGTATTCGCCTCGGCCGGTTCGAGTTGAGCTACGAACACACATTGCCGCCGAAATATCGCGCGGATTGCGAAAATCAGACCACCTCCGAAGATGATTTGTTTCGAGGCCGACCACCCATACGACCGTTGGTTCGCGAGCTTTTGCGCTTCTCGCGTGAGGTCGCCTGGCCGCCGCGACTCGCAAAGATAGCTGCAGCAATGGATCGCGAGGGCAGCATCGCCGGCAGGATCGCTGTCAGGAGCCCATGCACACTAATCTGAATGTCTCGGTCCTCGAGTTCAATCGCCGATCCGTCCGGACACACTTCGAGTTTGCTCAATTCGCCGGTAGGAACGTCCTGCAGTGCCCCGATCCACTGCCGCGGAATCAAGAAGCCAGGGCTCTGGTGCACTGAGGGCTTCAGGGTAAACCACAGAATTTTGGTTCTTATGGGAAGCCCCAATGAGCAAAGCCATAGCGCGCGACCCGATCTATTGGCTAGCCCAAAGAATCATTTTAGATTGGAAGCGTGGGTAATTGGGATCCTTGCGGTCATCCCGGACGAGGACCAGAGCCTTAGGTAATCAAGCAGCCAACTTTAATGTAGGTTGCAATCCCACTCGAGAAGCCAACACCAACAACATGTCGGCGCTGAAATCCCGCCAAGCACCTTTCATCAGTGCTGATACACGGGGCTGAGTGATGCCGAGTTCCTTAGCGGCCTTACTTTGCGTCCAGCCCCGCCCCTTGATGTGCTGGCGCAGGGCGGCCATAAGATCGGCACGCATAGCGAGAACCCGCGCTTCAGCCTCATCGAACCCCAGGTCATAGAACACACTGCGGTTGGCAGGTGTCGTATGTTGAATATTGCGTTTGCGCACGTTGCTAATCTCCTATCTGAGCGAAGCGGCCTGCAGCCAGTTCTATATCCGCCTTGCGAGTCTTCTGGGTCTTCTTTTGGAAACGATGCAGCACATAAACCGCTTCCGGACGTGTGGCCAAATAGATTACGCGATAGGCCCCGGTTGCGTCGCGTACGCGAATCTCTTTCACCCCAGGACCCACAGTTTTCATCGGTTTCCAGTTCTCCGGTTCGAGGCCTCGTTGCACGAAGTCCAAATTGAAGCCGGCATCCCGCCGCGCCTCACCGGGGAAGGCCTTCAAATCATCGTGGCTGGTACCCACAAACTGAAGCGGTTTACGTATAACTTCCACATGATTACTATACAGGTACTTGTATAGTCATACAAGTACCTGTATAAAAGCCGTCAGATCTCGAACTGGCGATGAAGCGATTTAAATCGATCGCAAGGTGAAGTTGTGAGAGCCAAGAAGGTTGAAAGTAGTGAACACGGACCCCGTCACGTGACGCCGGCGGGGCGTAGCGTCTTTTACGATCTGTTTCCTGCCGAGAAGGCGGCCGAGCTGGAAATGCGCGCGCAACTAATGATGGGTTTGGAGCGATGGCTGGAAAAGCCCCGCGTGACGCAAGCCCAGGCCGCCAAAGTGCTCGGAGTGACTCAAGCACGCGTGTCGGATCTGAAGCGGGGCAAAATCAACCGATTCAGCATGGACTTGTTGGTACGGCTGGCAGCGCGCGCTGGACTCAAACCCAAACTGAAACTCGCGGCGCACGAACGTACATGCCGAGTCCGCCCAATGCGGCTGCGAGAGCTGCTGCTGCAGCTGCGCCAGCTCGGGCAGGTCGGGCACGAGCGAGATGACTTCATCGGGGTCCACCGTCAGCCGGTCAGGGTGCTACCAGCCGGCCGCCCTTGCGTTCGCGAAGAAGTCTTGATTCCTTCGTCCCGGCACCATCGCCCCGAAAGTTGAGCGAGCCGTCCCGCTCAGCTACGCTCTTGACGATGCCGACACTACGGCGCGCATCAAAGATTCTGGGTTTTCAGTCCGAGCTTCGAAGCTGATCAAACCCCCGTCCGGACAGCACCCACCGCCAAACGTCGCGTCATGCCGTGACCAATACTTCCGGACGCATTTCACCCGCCAGCTCAATGACGATATCCGCCGGAAGACCAGCGCGCCTGGCAGCCTCCCTGATGGCATCTGCGCTTTCTGCTTCGTAGAGGCAATATGTCTTTCGTTTATCCGCAGACAGGAACGACTGCAGCCATTTGACACCGATTTTATTGTTGATCTCGACGATAGCCTTGAGGTCGGCCGCCGAGGCGTTCAGCGCCGCGGCGAAATTTCTTTCTATCATGAATAGCGCCATGATCATCTCCCACCAGGGTTAAGTGGCAATCGAAGGCGATTCCGATTTCTGCAATCCGTGCCTGATTGCGTAGGCAGCGGCCTCGGTACGATTAGCGCATTGTGTCTTGTTCAGAATGCTTCGGACATGCGTGGCAACGGTATTCAGACTGATCGACAGTACGAGGGAAACATCCTTATTGGTCCGACCGATGGCAAGCAGGCGAAGGACCTCTACTTCGCGCGCAGTAAGATCGTCGGGGAACGTTACGCCATCACCGGCCCCATGAAGCAAGGCATTGATGTCGTCAGTCAGGCGCGTCATTCCGATTCGGCGCGCGAGGTGCTCGGCTTCGCGTAGCTGTTGACGGCCGAGCCGCCGGTCTGCATCCGTCTGCAGTGCTATCAAAAAAGCCCCGTGCGAAAATAGGCTTCGGGCAAGCCAGGGCCACGCGCGCATCGTGCGATTAAGCGATATCGCGTGATTGAAGTGATCGCGAGCGCGATCCGGCCTTTTCGCGGCGCAAGCGAGCATGGCCAAGTACAGGTCGGCAGCGCCGAAGCAAACGGCGGTCGGATGTACGGCTGTTTGACCTGCGTA
>Ga0179592_10000727_pt1 | contig 13279 bp, 12 predicted proteins | sample CZODoug2_1_08_16_FD_148623 | JGI IMG/M metagenome (GOLD analysis project Ga0179592, IMG submission 148623) | Vadose zone soil fungal communities from Angelo Coast Range Reserve, California, USA - CZODoug2_1_08_16fungal (Illumina Assembly) | ecosystem: Environmental > Terrestrial > Soil > Vadose...
GCCACAATTCGACGCTGATACCGGTCCACGATCCATCGGCTTCTCGGATATCGAACGGTGGGCCTTCCGCGAGTCCGACGATAAGCTTTTGCTTGGGAACAGGCGGGAATGGTACCGGAGACGGGAGATTTTCCGGAGGCGGCCCTGCCCGGCTCATGGATAGAGCAAGAGCACACAGAACTATTATGTAAAACGTACCGAGAAACCTCTTTTTCATGCAAATTCATGATAGAAACCTTCTGCCAAACAATCGATCTGTAAGATGCCGAAAAGCGCCTAAGCAAATGGAATCATTGAACGCCAATTTCTGAAGGCTGCGGCTTTTTCTCTCATCGGCAGCGTATGTGATAATGCCAGCGGATGCTCCGTACGCACCCCTTCGGCGAGAGTGTGATTAAAGATTAAGGATGGTTGGGGAGATTTACTCGACTCTAGATTATGTTCCGGAACAGAGTCTTACTGATTAGTGGCTTAAGACTCTGGATAGCGAATGAAGTCTGCCAAGATGGGTGTGAGAAAAAAGGAGCCCAAGATGTTTACCTACAGAGGTTCGACTGCGATGATCACCGGTGCCTCCAAGGGATTGGGTGCGGCCTTTGCTAAAGAGCTTGCGGGCCGCGGTATGAACCTTGTTCTGGTCGCCCGCTCGATCGATACGCTGCAAGCCCTCGCCGACTCCCTTGGCGCCCAATATGGCGTGAGATGCGTGGTCCTGCAGGCTGATCTTGCGACATCGGACGTCGTAAACCGGCTCGTGACGGAAATCGAGCGCCTGGATCTGAAGATCGATCTGCTGATCAACAATGCAGGGCTGGGTCTAACCGGCGACTTCCTATCTCACGACCTCGCCGAAGAGCTGGCTAGCATTCAGGTCAATGTGCAGGCGCTGGTGGGATTGTCGCATGCCTTGGGTGCCAAAATGGTCTCACGAGGCAGCGGCGGCATCATCAATCTGGCATCCAATTCCGCATTCCAACCACTTCCCTACATGGCGACCTACGCGGCAGCGAAGGCGTTCGTTCTCCACTTCAGCGAAGCACTAAAATTCGAACTCCGGGGTCGAGACGTCCAGGTGATGGCCGTTTGCCCCGGACCGACGGCGACGAGTTTCTTCGAGGGTATATCAACCAAGATGAAGGCCGATGTGTTCGACAGCGCCGAGCTGGTGGTCCGCCGTACCCTGCTGTCGTTCGATCTGAAAAAGTCCGTCGCCTATCCCGGACGGTTCAGCGTGCGCGTTGCTATTTGGCTTCCCCGTCTGCTGCCCCGCAACGTCATGGTTAGCGCTGCCGCGTCGGCGACCGATAAGATGGGTCTGGCGAGGTAAGATCTATTCTTTTGCCAACCAGGCACCGCGGAGTTTAGGTAATCCATTCCAGAGTTTGCGGCTTTAGCGGGTTGAGAAATTGGACCTCATCCTGTACCGCTAACTGCCACTGCTTTTTCAACTCAAAGTACCAACGAGCTTGGGTGTCTGGATCTCCTATTAACATCTGTTTTGGGTTATTCTGTAACCCTGTGCTGAGCTTCCTGAATATATCCAGATCCTGCCCGATGAAGGTTTTGCCCAGTTTTTTCAAGGGCCACGAGAGGTGCTTCGTGAAATTGAGCGAGCTGTAGAAAACATGGTTTAGCTCGGTTGTCGTTTCGTTGATCGGTGTCAGCAGAGTGATCGATACGATCACATCATTCTGTCCCACCAGGATGTGCTCGAACCGGTGGCCAGGCAGCTGGAAGCTGATCTCGGTGGAGGTTGCCCCATTCAGGATCCCGTAGCCTTTGGCATTAGCTGATGGCTTATGTCGCACCATTCTAAATCCCAGCCCAACCGGTTCAAACTGCTTTCGCTTCAGTTTCAGAGATTTGGCGCTGCGCCAAAACCAGGATTGATGCACGAACGTCACGTGGGCCGGATCGATGAGCCCGATGATAGCATCATCGATATTGGTTGGCAGCTGAACGGTCTCGACGTGACGCAACCGTTGCTCAGACGAAACGAGCAAATCAGGAAACACTTTCTCCGGGACCGCGGGTCGACGCTGGTTATTTGCCATGTAGACCCAAACCGTGCCGCTTACTTCTTTGCAGGGATAGGCGTACGCCTTGATTTTCCTCACATCAAACGAGCTATCCGCAAGGGCCGGGATCTTTTGGCAGGTACCCGAGCAGTCGAACTGCCAACCGTGATAGCAACACTCGATGGCTCGTCCGTCGAACTTACCCTCCGAGAGCGGCACTCCTCGATGTGGACAGTTGTCCCTCAGCGCGAACGGATTTCCGCTGGAATCTCTTCCCAGCACGACCCTTTCGCCAAGCAGTTCTTTGGCTTGCAGTCTGCCCTTTTTCAATTTGTCGCCAGGGAGGGCGAAGTACCAGAGGTTTTTCAGAAACAAGCCGTTTTGCATATACCCGAATTGCGTGAGTTGTTCGATGATGCTGCTCCGTACCTCATCATCGCGAGGAGTGGGTTAACTAGTAGTCTTGTCTTGCGCTCCTTGCGTTGTGCTCTGGATTGATACGGGCATCCCTTCATGTAAATCGTCAGCTGGGTTCTGAACCACTCGGTCCTGGGGATCGAGTCCACTGAGAATCTCTCTCTTCGTGCCAAAGTCACGACCCAATTTTACGGATTTAATATGAATTTGGTTAGAGGCATCGACGACCACGATCCGCGATCCTTTTGCGTCGATCAGAATTGCGTTATTCGGTATCAAGAGGGCCGCCGTCGGGCTCGGCAGTGAGAATCTGGCGTGGGCGTACATACCGGCGAACAAGCGACCGTCCGGATTGGGAACGTCAATCTCCAATAGGAGTGTCCGCGAAGTTGGATCGAATGCCCCGGCGTCTCTTGCTATCTTTCCGGCAAATGCCTCGTCAGGGTATTGATCTACAGTGATGGTGGCCGGTGCGCCAGGTTTCACGCTGCTGATATCCGCCTGTGGGACCTGTACCAACACGCGAACCGGATCAGATTGAATCAGATCAAAAAGCGTATGGACGCTGGTGACACTGCCTGATGTAACCAAAAATCCAACATCAATGAACCGCGCGGTGATCGTTCCCGCGAACGGCGCTCGAATCTGTTCAAACGCCTTCATATCCTGCGCACTCTTGAGCGCCGCCGCGGCGTTATCCCGGGTCGCTTTTTGGACTTGTTCAGTTGCCAGTACCGTGTCGAGTTCCTGCTGGGCAATGACATGGTTCTGGAAGAGCTGTCGCGAACGCACTGAATTGGTTTGAGCTAACTTGAGATTAGCTTCCGCCAGTTCCAGTTGAGCTTGGGCCATGCGCAGATTGGCATCAATTTGCGGGGCATCAATATCCGCCAGCACTTGGCCTGGCTCCACGTGTGCGCCGATATCGGCATACCACCGCGCGATATAGCCATCGACTCGGGCAAAGATCGATGTCTGCTGATTCGCCTGAATATTGCCCGGAAGCACCAGGTCGGGTGCACTCGATGTCTGCGTAGCTTCGACTACCGTTACCGCTTTTTTTCCTGCGGCGGCGGCAGCGGCATTGAGTGCTTGATAATTCTGAATTCGCGGATAAATGGCCAGAAAATAGACACCAGCGCCGATCACAATGAGCGCCGTTATTGCTATTAACGTCTTCCGCATAAAACGAGGACGCCGGGTGCGATCGGAGCGTTGCCTCTCTGGTCCTTCCGTCATCGGTTTGGTCACCGTGGGAGCACCAATTTCACGATATTCGATCATAATGGGGTTTGCGTTTGTGGACACTTCTCTTACTTAGCCAGCGCTGGCGCGTGACTTTCCTCTTCCGGGCTGGAGCGCAGGCGCGGATGGAGTGCACGCGGTCCTAGAGCCCTTGCTCACGGGAGACATGGCTCGGTCTGGTGTACCCGTCACTAAGAATCTTGGAAAAGTTGACGAGCTGGAGATTGCCTATCAGTCCGTTCGACTCGACCGCCGAAGTCGCCCGGGCGGGCGCTTCAATGTGAGCGGTTGGCGAATATCTCATACCTATGAAATCAAGGCAGGAAAGGGCTGATGAAAAGATCCATTTATGCTAAAACGAGCAAACCACATTTACCGTGTCGGAACCAACGAGACCTGCCGAGGTGAAAGTGTGACCAACACCCTTGCGATGAATTTCTTGGCTCGCAATAGACGCGATAACCGACTTCGCACATCCAACGCCCTTATGAGGGCGTGCGTTTGATTGGATCTTTCCCCGGGGTTAAAACCCGGGCTGAGTCCTCCTGCCCCTTCCTCCTTCGTCCCGCCGTCGCTTCGCTATGGCGCGGCCTTGATCTTGCGGGCGCGCCGTAGCTCGAAGAGCGAAGGTGGCATCCTGACTACGGCGGACAGGTCGGAGTAGAGATCCCACTCCAAAAAACCTTAAGTTAATGCTTATGGTGTCAGGAGGAACGGCCTCTCTTCGCCATTCAATTCACTCTGGCCAATCATCAACATCGTTCATTTTAATCCTTTCGAACAAGCAATAACCGCGCAGCACAGACTCCGTCAATGGCGCAAATATTGCTAATGAGTGAGCGAAACTCCTAATAAACCCTCCTGCCCAATTGAGCGCAAAATGTTTTGTTGGGCCTGGAGATGCGGCGCCCGCCGCTTTCGGAGGCGATCGAAACCGCAAAGGGATACTTGAACCGGTTTGGTCTCGGTGGTTTTGAGAACGCTTATCCTCGCACGCTTTCCGGAGGAATGCGTCAGCGAGTAGCGCTCATCCGAACGCTGATTATCGATCCCGACATTCTCCTGCTTGATGAGCCGTTCTCTGCGCTGGACTACCAGACTCGTTTATACTTGGAAGGAGTTCTCATGGAAGCCGTGCAAACTTTTCGAAAAACCGTTGTCCTCGTTACGCATGACATTGACGAGGCAGTCGCATTGTCCAAGCGCGTCATCGTACTTTCCGGAAGACCTTCGAAGGTCAAGAACACGTACGATATCGACATCGAGGCTTCCAGCCCGATCGCGGCGCGCGGCCACGCTCAATTCACCGAATATTTCCACGCGTTGTGCGGTGAACTTGATATCCAGACAAAGGTGAAAGCGGCATGAACGAATCGATTGCTGTAGATCATCCACACGGTTCGGAGCCCAGCAGCCAGCTGCGGATCCGTTTCAACACAAGGTCGGCGAAAAGAATGATTGAGGACAATGTGTATCCGAAAACTGTGGATATCCCCCCTGATGCGTTAAAGGTTGCCATGACAACGCAGATCGCGATCGGCAATCTGGCGGAGCAACCCGTGTATGAAAAATTTGTCGAACGGCGTTACATCACCAAGGCGCTGCAGACAATGCACTAAATTCGAAGATCCGTGCTCAAGAGACAGTTGCTTGGCCAATCGATGCGACGGAAGGAGCGGAAACTGGAATAATGAGTACAACGAATCTATTCCAACTCGGGGTGCTTGAAGTTCTTGAGCGTTTCAAGGCCGGATCCTGTACCCCGGCGCTCTACCTGACTGAACTGCGCAATCGGACTCGAGTTCTCGACCCGCAGATTCGGGCATTCACGTACCTGGCGGAGGAGATCGAACCGGGCGCGTTTGACGGAGCATTGGCCCTCTCCGGTATTCCTGTCGGCATAAAGGATGTTATCGATACGGCCGGTCAGCCAACGAGCTATGGATCCCTGGCCTACGAGAACCATTTTCCCGAAAAGGATGCGTGGGTGGTTAATCGATTTAAAGAGATCGGTGCCTCAGTGTTCGGCAAGACCGCTACCACTGAGTTTGCGTGGCGGAGTCCCGCTCGGACTGTCAATCCATGGAATTATGATCATACGCCGGGCGGCTCGTCCAGCGGCTCGGCGGCTGCCGTCGCGGCTGGCTTCGTTCCGCTGGCGGTTGGTACACAAACCCTCGGTTCCGTGATACGACCGGCCGCGTTTTGCGGCATTGTTGGGTTTAAACCAAGTTTCGGCTCGATTTCACGGGCCGGTGTCTATCCACTCGCCGGCTCTCTTGACCATGTTGGATTCTTCGCGCGCAATGTCGACGATGTCACGCTTGCCTTAAGCGTGACTTCGCAATCAGATCCGCAGGATCCGGCAAGTTCTCCTCTGGCATCTTTTAGCCTCGATCTTGCCAACGGACTTGATCCATTGGGTCCTCCACGCCTGTTGATCATGCACCCTCCGTTTTGGGAGCGTGTGCAGCCAACTCAACACCGACTCTTTGAGGCGACAGCAAACAAGTTCGTGGCAGCAGGAGCGACGATTGAAACAAGAGAGTGGCCTGATAATCTTGAGCAGGTCTGGGCTCTCGCTCACACAATCCTCTCCTACGAAGCTGCATTGATCCATTCCGATCTTGTCGCACGTGCTCCTGACAGAACAAGCGATCACCTTAAAAATCTGGTTGCAACCGGCCGGAGGACCGGTGAACACAATTACGCTTCGGCGCGAGAACAGCAGGAGCAGTTGCGCAATTCCTTTTCAGACGTTTTCACTGGAATCGATGCGGTCTTAGGTGTTCCCGCGTTCGGAGAGGCTCCATCAGGATTGAGTGATACGGGTGACGCCGCCTTCTGTACTCCCTGGACGTTTCTGGGTCTTCCAGCGATTACGCTCCCTTTAGGGTTTGGGCCGGGCGGGCTCCCGCTCGGTATACAACTAACGGGCGGCAACCGTGAAGATTTCAAACTCGCCCGAATCGCCTGTTGGTGCGAACGAGTCATCGGTTACGAACGAAGCTGGCCGTCCAACTGACCCAAACTCCGAAGATGAAACAATGTTTCCTCTGCGGAATTCTCCGGCTTTGCCGGAAAATTCCGGTGGCGGGTGAGATTTGTGGGCTAGGACGTCAGCTTCTCTAAAAGCGTCTTCTTGATTCCCGCGCCCACCGAATACTTCGGATCGACGACATTTCCCAATCGCACGATTCCAGATTGGCTGAGCAGCATGTATGCGTCGTAACGGGGAATGCCGTATTCTTTTTCCAGCCAATAGACGAGTTCGCGATAAGCGATTCGTGTCGCGTCCTCCAAGGGTCGCGCGCTGCCAATGGCCATGATGAGCTCTTCATTTTCCAACCGAGGCCAATGGAGATTCCAGCCTTTGATGAGATCGACGTGAATCGTTGTATAGCTGGCGATCTCGACACCGGTACCGCAAAGTTCGCCGTCGCCCTGGCAGGCATGCGCATCACCAATAAAAATACGCGCGCCCGGTGAGCGAACGGGCAGATACACAATGGCCCCTGGAGCCACATCGGGCACGTCCATGTTTCCGCCATGGTTGTCGGGTGTTAACGAATTAATTGAGTCAATTTCTGGCGAACAGCTCAATGTGCCGATGTGCGGCTTATAGGGTAGCGTGAGCTTATCATTCCAATAAATACCGTTCTCATCGACGTTCACTTTTTTCACGATCTCCGGCAGGGGCAAATTGAGCGTCGCGGTGAGGTCGGTGCTAGTAAGTCCGCCGAAGTCCGGGATCATGCAGATTGTTCCACGCGGATTTGCGCCCCGTGGAATGATCGACTCGATATGGATGGCAACGACATCACCCTTTTCGGCACCTTCGACCAGGATCGGCCCGTTTTGTGGGTTCAAGAACGGGAGCACCAGTTTTTCGCTCGGAGAATCTTTCTCGGTTTTGATCAGGCCGCCGAACGCATCGAGTGTTTCCGTTACGATTCGGTCACCGGGACGGATTGTGATAGCCGGCTCAGAATAGGGACCCATGGTAAATTGAAATTTACCCTGGCGTTCTTCAGTTAGTTGGTGCGTTTCTCCTACTTCGCCTTGAGTGACACCACGTCTATGCATCACGGAGCTTGATAACCAACTCATTTCTATTCGTTCCTTTCGTTCTGTTTCCTCGTGATTGGTTATTCAAACCGAGAGATAAGTTCGGAGCCGATCTCGGTCATGCAGCTCTTCGCGTGACAATTCAGCAACGAGGCGGCCTTTATCCATGACGTAACCTCGCTGCGCTACAGCCGTGATCATGGCCATATTCTGTTCGACTAACATCACGGTCAGTCCGGTGGTTTGATTGAGATGCTGGATCGCCCGACCGATTTCCTGGACGACGGAGGGTTGAATTCCTTCGGAGGGTTCATCGAGCAGAAGCAGCGAAGGATTGGTCAGGAGAGCGCGACCGATCGCAAGCTGTTGTTGTTGTCCGCCTGACATGATTCCCGCCTTTTGAAAGCGTCGTTCTTTTAGGACCGGAAAGAGATTGAATATCTCGGTAAGCGAAAGCTGCTCTGATTTCGGTGCAATGATTCGGCTCACCGCGAGGTTTTCTGCGACGGTCATGCGCGCGAATACGTCTCTTCCTTGCGGTACATAGCCGAGACCAAGGCGTGCCCGTCGATGGCACGCCAGATTCTGGATCTTTGTTCCACGAAAATAGATCTCGCCTGGTTTTGCTGCCAGCAGTCCAATCAAGGTCTTCATCAAGGTGGATTTACCGGCGCCGTTTCGTCCGATAAACGCTACAATTTCACCTTTGCTCAGCTCAAAATTGACTCCCTGCAAGACCGGTTTGCCGCCGTATCCCGAACGGAGCCCTTTTGCTGCCAGCCATGGATCGTCAGGCATAAGCCGGTTCTCCTAGATAGATTTGTGCAACCTCTTCGCTTGCCATGATTTCGTCGATCGTTCCTTGTGCGAAGATCTTGCCGAAATGAAGTACCGTCACACGATGGGCAACTTGTCGCACGAAATCCATGTCATGCTCAACCGCCAGGACGGAGATCCCACTCTTGTTCAATTCCATGATCATCTCACCTGTCATATGCGTTTCCTCGGGCGACATGCCCGCAGTCGGCTCATCCAATAAAAGCAGGCGCGGTTTGAGACTCATGGCCATGCCGATTTCGAGCCATTGCTGTTGGCCGTGGCTAAGGTTGCCGGCTCGCTCCTCAGCGCTACCGTCGAGCTGGAGGAATGCACGCAATCGCTGTGCTTCCTCTTGCAATTCTTTGCTTTTCAAGCGGGATTGCAGTGCGATCTCCAAGTTTTGGCGGACGGTTAATCCTTTGAAGATGCCCGGAACTTGAAATTTGACACTAATCCCCCGCTGGACCCTTTGGAATGGTTTCAGACGAGTGATTTCTTCGCCCTGGTAGAGAATATTCCCACTCGACGGTGCGTATTCGCCGAGCAGAAGCCGAAATAATGTGCTTTTGCCGGCCCCGTTAGGACCGATTAGACAATGAATTTCGCCCGTTTCAATGGTTAAATTGACGTCGTCGGTTACGTGCAATCCTCCGAATGATTTGTTAAGCTTAACTGTTTGAAGTAGAGACATCAGTTCCTCCGCCTGATTTTTAGCCTGACCCGAAAGAGTTGCAGAACCAATCCTTCCGGAGCGGTCAAGACATTCACTAACAATAGGACGCCCATGATAATCAGAGCGTACTGAGCGCCATTGACAGTTAACGTTTGGAATACGATTAACGTTAAAAGAGCTCCGACCAAGCTCGCGGTGATGTCGCTGCGGCCACCGATTGCAACCCAGACAATCGGCAACGCAGCGGAGGTCAGACTCATGCTGGAAGGTGTAATATATTGTCCCCAGCAGGTGTACAGCACACCACTCAGGCTGGCCAACGCGCTGCCAATAACAAATGCGCCTAACTGAAACTTGCGAACATCATACCCGAGCATCTCGGCTCTTAGCGGATTTTCGCGGATGGCGACGAGAACATTCCCGAATCGGGAATTAACCAGGATTCTAATTCCAAAATAAACAAAGAGCAGAAGGCATAATACGACATAATAGAAACCGAGGCCGGCTAACAGCACGATGTCTCCACCTGGCCAAGGGATGGTTAAGGCCGGCATGCCATTCATTCCGTTGAATCCATTCAACCGCGCTTCACCAATATGCCATTGCGGCCCGGCCGTCTGCGCCATGAATCGCTCCAGCAAGATGCTGACAGCTAGAGTCACGATTCCGAGAAACACGCCGTTGATACGGCCGTAGAAGAGGAAGTAGCCGAGAAGGCCAGCCATGATAGCACCAAAGATGATAGAGGCCGCCAGCGCATACAATGTCATCCCATTGTCAGCGCCGAAATTGATAGTCAAAACCCCGTAGGTATAACCACCAATTCCGAAAAAGGCCGTTTGCCCAAAACTCAACGTGCCGCCGTAACCCCACATCAGACAAAGACCGGCAGCCATGAATAACCAAGTAAAAAAGTAAGCGACATTTCCGGTTGTGTAATCGTCACTGAACATTGGGAAAGCGAACGCAAGCAAAAGGACGAAAGCGAACGGTATCCAAAATCCCAGGCCACGTCCGAGGGTCTGGGGTCCGTTAATGCGAGAGAAGCATTGGACCAGGCGCCTTGTCATCTTTTATTCCACATTGGATCTCCGTTTCTGCTCCGACTCTGAACAGCACTGTCCCGGTGTTCATCTCCAATTTCCTCGAAGAAGCTCAGGGCGGACCGTGATTTCATCGCAATTTCGTCATGAGCGTTCTTTGAGAATCCATCCTGATAACCCTTTAGGAAGAAGCCGAATGACCAGAATGACAGCAATAAGAAGTGCAATTTGGCCGGTTAACTGTCCTTGCCACGAGGTGAACAGCGCTTTGGTAATCCCTAGCACACCCGCTGCTGGTGCGGTCCCAATAAATATATCGGCACCACCGACAACCACGGTCACGAACGCTTCCAGGATAAACGTGCTACCCATGGTGGGAACCATCGTCATCGTCGGAGCGTAAAGGCCGCCGGTTAATCCCGCGAGTCCGGCTCCGAGCCCGAACGTAAGGCTGTAGATGGTTCGCGTCTTGACGCCCAGCGCTTCGGCCATGTGTGGAACCTGAATCGTAGCTCGTGCCAGAACCCCAAACCGCGTTCGATTGACGAGTAGCCAGAGTGCGAACAGCAAAAGAAGAGCGGCCGCCATTAAAACCAGTCGATACCAGGAATAGCTATAAGCACCCACGGCGAAGCTACCAAACGGTGTACCTACACCAGGAAAGCTGGACCCGAGAAGAATGAGTGTTCCCTGACTGAAGATCAGGCTGATACCCCAGGTTGCTACGATGGTATCGAGAGGTCTCCCGTAGAGCCTGCAAATAACCAACCGCTCAACGACCATGCCGATTACTCCGGCCATCAAGCTTCCGAGGGTGATTGCAACCGGAAGCGGTAAGCCGGCCCGAACCGCTATAGCCGTTCCATATGCGCCGAACATGATGAACTCGCCATGAGCCATATTGATGACTCCCATCATACCGAACACCACCGCCAAGCCGGTAGATGCGAGTACCAGGAATGCCGCCGCATCGCCGATCTGATAAAGAAACCCGAAGAGTGCGCTTCCGATATCCACGGCGAGGAAGAATTCGAGGACCTAGACCTTACGAATTACAAGGTGAGCTAACATGCGGTTACAAATGAATCATCGATCGGATTAAGGAACCTTTGGTGGGTTACTTGGAGTGTACTGAGTGTGCGGATTCGATTTGGTCAGATCCGCTCCGGCTTCACCCAACCAATACGGTTTAATATCGGGCCAAATTTTAGGAAACGAAATTGAGTGGTCGTCGTTGACCCTTGCCAAATAGATCGTGTGCGACATATGCTGGCTTTTCGGATCAATGGTTACTTTTCCTTCCGGCGCATCGAAATTGATATCCCCTGTCGCGATTGCTTTGCGAATATCGGGAATCTTTGTTGATCCGTTCGCTTTCTCGACCATCTCTTTATAGAGATAAACCGCGAGATAGGAGTTTTCTGCTTCCTGATTGATGTACGGTTCGTTTGGGAATTTTGCTCTCCAACGTTTGACGAAGTCTTTGCTTTCAGGCGTATCGACCTCTTCGATATAATTGGTGGTCACGTACATGTTCGCCAGCGTCGGCGGCTTGAAGCGCTTGTGTTCGTAGCCCTGACCTATATTAACTGAACTAGCCATTGGGAGTTGCAGTCCCCCTGAGCGAGCCTGCTCATAATAGGAGGATTGGGCTGTACCGACCAGGAGTGTCACCACAAAATCGGGTTTGGCGGCTTGGATGTTTTTGATGGTCTGCGAAAACTGCGAAACACCCAACGGGATAAATTCTTCTCCAACCATTTCACCGCCATTCTTTTTCACGATGTTTCTAACCCATTCCGCGGAGATCTGTCCGAAATTATAGTTTGCGGCGATCGTATAAACCTTCTTCCCGTATTTCTCCATCATCCATGGAATCAAAGTGGAGAACTGTTGCTCCGGCACGGCACCCGTCACAATCATGTTGGCATCGCAGACGCCTCCTTCATATTGATTATTGTAAAAGCAGAGGCCGTGCAGCTGATCGACAATCGGTCGATATGCTTCTCTAGAGGCGCTGCTGAAGCCGGCGAACACGACATCGGCTTTGTCTTTTTGTAACACGCGTCGCATGAATTCCTGATAGCGCGTGTTATCTGATTGTGTGTCGTAAATCACTAACTCGATGGGTCTTCCCGCGATTCCTCCCTTGGCATTGATTTCGTCAGCGGCCAGTTGGATGCCATGCACTTTGCAAATCGTCGCCGGCGCGAAATCACCCGATTGATCTTCTAATACACCGATCTTGATTGGATCGGCGGCCAGAGACGCAGTGATTAAGATACCGAAAAGAGCGAGCACGGCGCTGAATCGTGCCCCGGCCGCACGCCGAATTGAGAAAGTACAAAGGTTCGCTAGAGTATTCATGATGGCCCATTTGAACCGGACCGATTTTCGATCCGGTAGTAAGATTACGGAAAAGAGCAGGTGGTATGCCAGCGAAAGCTGGCAATCCGGTTCAGGCCTCTGACCAACGCGAGCCCGCTTGGTCAGAAAATGAACCGTCCTATACAGGACGCAAATGACATTCGGCTTTGTACCGGTGCGAACGAACGGTGAGAACGGCACGCAACTGTGCGGATTTTTCCATGCTGCGCGATATTAGAGATCAAATTGAGACTTCGGGACCGTTCGTGATGCCAATGCAAACAAGGTCAGCAATGCTAGCAACTGGTAACATTGTTATACAAGATGACGACGCAGATGCGCCGAAGGCGCAAAAGAAACTTAGCCCAGGGTGAAGGCTTTGCGGAACCCTGGGTACCGGCAATAAAACGCGCTTAGCTCTGAAGGAGCGAAAGAAATCGTTCCGAACGCAGAGCCATAAGAGCCGCGTAGGTTCATCGCATTCCGGGATAGATGTTTGCTCTTCAGCTATTCGATGATCGACTGATAGCTGCCCTAACGCGTCAACTTACCGAGGCGAGGAAAGGCGAGTCGGCGCGCTGAGTAGGTACGCCCTTTCGATATGCTTCCCGACGCGCCGGGCTTGAGCC
>Ga0179592_10000729_pt1 | contig 13251 bp, 15 predicted proteins | sample CZODoug2_1_08_16_FD_148623 | JGI IMG/M metagenome (GOLD analysis project Ga0179592, IMG submission 148623) | Vadose zone soil fungal communities from Angelo Coast Range Reserve, California, USA - CZODoug2_1_08_16fungal (Illumina Assembly) | ecosystem: Environmental > Terrestrial > Soil > Vadose...
ACGCGAGAAACGGATGCGAACGCCCATTCCTTAAGTCTACATAGGTAGAGTTGGTTTGCCAAGTCCTATCTGCGCTGCCTTGGCAACGGCCAAACGGCAGCAACTATCCCGGCGCTACGAATTCCATTGACGACGGCCCCGCAAAGGGCATCCAATACTGTAGTTGTCCACTATAGCCCCAGCCGGGAGGAAAAATTGCTCTCGGATCATGTGTTTCATCTCTTTGGCCGTACGATCACCATCACAGGCAGGGAAGAGCTTCTGGCGATTGTGGTTCTCGTCGTGGCGGCGACAGCCTGGGCCGTGCAGCAGTTTCGCCGGAGGCGTGCCGTCGTTTTGCAGAGGTCCGTGGTGAGCGACCAGATCGTCTATGAATTGTCGCGGATCGCGGATGCACTCGATCGCATGTCCAATCGGCCCGTGGACCAGTACATTGCCGCACCCAGCAGAGAAACGGACGAATCGACTGGTGGGCGGATTCCGCTCTCCATGTTCGGACGATAAAGCGTCAAACGAAATCGGAATCTCTGACTGTGCGCCCCGACGTCGCCAAGGGTAGGAGTGTCAGCGAATCCCATTAGGGAAGGTGCGCGAGCAACAATCGACGAAAGATGCCGAGATAGCGCGGCTGGAACAAAGCCAGGTCTGCGGCGAAAAAAAGCGTGGTGAGTGTGCAGGAAACCAGAAACCTGATGATGTCACTTCGGGGTTTTGCTGGCTTCCGTGAATATGCCCACGCACACCCAATTATGACCAACAAATTGGAGAACCAAGCCGGAACCGCGATGAATAGATCTGGGCGCGCCATCCGGTATGGACCCAATGAGATAGCTCTTCGAGCCGGTTGAAGAAGAAGTTAGTTGCAAAAACATTTGCATAATCCCAGAAGCCTGCGGCGGAAATCCCGACGAAATATCCCCAACGATTGCCCTTTAGCAGCTTGTTGAAAAATCTGGATTAGAGATGGTTTTTGCCTTGATTTCTAGTTTTCAGCGCATGCGAGCGAGAAACCGAAGCGGAAAAATCAGCCGCGCACGGGCCTTTGCGGCGGCCGCCCAGAACCACGGGACGACCCGGCGGCCTTCTGCTTCATGCGCCCACCGCCTTCAGCCGACTCAACCGGTACAGATTGTAGACCGCGCCAGCAAACGTAAACAGCCAACTCACTTTCTCTCGCCCTCGCAACTTCACCTTCTTCAGCAGCCCAATGATTTTCACCCAACCGAAGCTTTGTTCGATGCGCTTGCGTTTTTCCTGACTCACCGCATAGCCGGCATGCCGGGTGGTGCGCTCGTCGATGGCGCTACCGCCGCGCCGCAGCAGATTTTGCGCCACGTGGGGCGTGATGCCCAGGTCGCGCAATCCGCTCACAAAATCGTAGGTGTCGTAGTTTTTGTCCGCGCCTAAGGTCACGCGTTTTCGCCAGCGCATCTTCTTGGCCATGCCCATCGCGGCGTCGCGTTCCGCTTTTCCGGTGGCCGCACTTACCTGCGTTTTTACCAGCAACCCGTGACGGTTTTCCATCAGCGCGTGCCCCAGATAGGCCAGTTTGGATTCGCTGCCGCGGCTCTTTTTGTACAGCCGCGCATGCGCATCGGTGGCCGACTCATGCGTGGTATTGCTCCGCTTCTCGCCGCGAAAATCCGGGCTGTTTCCGTCGCGCGGCCCTTGCCCATCTTTGCGTCGAAAGCTTTTCTGGCTGGCCCACGCCTCGATCAGCGTGCCGTCCACGGTGAAGTGTTCGTCAGACAAATACGGTTCCGCCTGCCCCAGCACGCGCTGAAAGAAGACCTCGGCAAGTTCCTCGTTCAGCAAGCGCTCGCGGTTGTGGCTGAACACCGCGTGATGCCACACTGCATCGTCCATCGTCAAACCCACGAACCAGCGGAACAGCAAGTTATAGTCCAACTGCTCCATCAGCAGCCTCTCGCTACGCACCGAGTAGAACACTTGCAGCAGCAGCGCTCGCAGCAGCCGCTCCGGCGCAATCGAGGGGCGCCCCACCTTCGCATACAGCCGGGCAAAACGCGGCGACATCTCTTGCAACACCGCGTCCACCAGCTTGCGAATGGCGCGCAACGGGTGCTCGGCAGGCACGCGCTTCTCCGCCGAGATGTAGCTGAACATCGCTTCCTGCTTTGCGTCTTCGCCGCGCATCCGGTTTCCTCCAGCTTCTCTTGTGAAACGGATGCCGTTCACAAAAGTTGCAGGAAACCGAGTTTTTCAACAAGCTGCTAGAAGGCTAACCTCTTAACGCGCTGCAGAACAGCGGCGCGGAAGGGAAGCCGATCGCTTAAGGATAGATCAAGTTGTGGCGGCAGTCTTCTTGGCAGCAGCGCCAGGCCGATACTTGCTGCGGATGCGCTGGAGGTCGTGGCGCAGCTTATTGTCTTCGTCGCTAAAGGCAGCGTCGCGCTCGTCCCGCGGGCTCTTGTCCAGATTCGCTTTCTGCCGCGCGGTGATAAAGCTCCCATCGGTCTGCTTCTGGTGCCACTTGCCGTCCTGCGGGTCGAACCAGGAGATGTAGCAACCGGCCGGAACGTCCAGCGCCTTATTCAAGCGGCCAAGGAAGTCAAACTGAGTTCCCGCGTGGGCTTTGGTGTTGTAAAAATCCCGGGTTATAAAATCCGAGACGGAAATGCCGTTGATTGGATAGGCGAAGACTTCGCAAGGGTCGCCGACTTCGACCAGGTACTCGACTTGATGCCCATTGGACGCGGGATCGATGTCCGGATCACGGATGAGTTTGTGGCCCAGCGGGTCGACGAGCATTTCAAGGAGTTCGTGGCTGGCGGTTATGCTCCAGTCGTCGCCGCCCTGAATTTCGGCGAAGGGCACGCCGTTCTTGTCGAGATGCACGCCCAAGCCGGCGCTGGATTGATCGAGAATGGTCATTGGCCAGGCGCGAGCCGGGACAGCTTCTCCCGTATCAAGCGCCTGGACCTGGGCGTGGACTCCCCAGACGGGAGTGAAATCACGGTCAAGCTGGATTTGCAAGGCCTGTGCTACTTGATCGAGCTGATCGAGGGATAGTTTCATCGAAGACTTGTCTTGAAGCGTGACATGACGGATTTTCATTCGGGGACCTCCTGTACGAGGCGAACACCTCGGGTTGAGGTCCGTAACTATACTTTAAAGTTGTGCAAGCTGCAATAGACCTGAACGCTGGGATTGAGATGGCGCGTCACGACTTTCTGCCGGTCACACTGATGTTAATTTCGCGAAATCGGGAAAGGCGGTCTCATAGAGCGTCGTTCCGCGCTGGCTTATTGCTCATCCCAATCTCCTTTATTTGTCCGCGCGGTATTGCTCGTCGCTGACATGTTCCATCCAGTCGACAACCTTACCGTCGAGTTTTTCCTGAATGGCGATGTGCGTCATGGCCGTTGTCGGTTTGGCCCCATGCCAGTGCTTCTCGCCGGGTGGGAACCAGACCACATCACCCGGGAGAATCTCCTCGATCGGTCCACCTTCGCGCTGGGCCCAGCCGCACCCAGCCGTGACGACGAGAGTCTGACCGAGTGGATGCGTATGCCATGCAGTCCGCGCGCCGGGCTCGAAAGTTACGCTGGCACCTTGAACGAGCCCCGGATCGCGTGCTTGAAAAAGCGGATCAATCCGCGCAGTGCCAGTGAACCACTCTGATGGTCCCTTGACAGAAGGTTGCGAGCCAATTCTCTTGATTTCCATTTTATGAAATCCTTCGGTTACTTAATGTTCTATTTTTCCAAACCGCTCGAACCAGTACGCCAGCTCCGGGCGAGCCCAAGATGCCAACTTGCCCACAGCTCTACCCCGGCTTTGTTTTCTCTTCTGCTGCTCAGCGGCCCACCATTTTTTGCAGATCTTCAGGGTACCGTGCCCCTTGCACCGTAATCTTCGAGGCGGCGTTCTCGATTTCACGGAGATCGTCGGACGTGAGGTTGACTGAAGCTGCTCCGATGTTTTCTTCGAGGCGCGCCAGCTTAGTTGTGCCCGGGATGGGAACGATCCACGGCTTTTGGGCGAGCAGCCAAGCGAGCGCGATTTGAGCAGGTGTCGCCTTCTTCCGTTCTGCGATCTTGCCAAGCAGATCAACCAAGGCTTGATTCGCTTTCCGGGCCTCCGGCGTAAAGCGAGGGACGATGTTGCGGAAATCGCTTTTGTCGAACTTCGTGTCTCCGCTAATCTTTCCGGTAAGGAAGCCTTTGCCAAGAGGACTGAACGGAACGAACCCGATCCCGAGTTCCTCCAGTGTCGGGATCACTTCCGCTTCAGGTTCTCTCCACCAGAGCGAGTATTCACTCTGGAGTGCGGTGACGGGCTGAACTGCGTGTGCACGACGGATCGTCTGCACCCCTGCTTCAGAAAGTCCGAAGTGCTTCACCTTGCCTTGCTGAATCAGCTCTTTCACCGCTCCCGCAACGTCTTCGATCGGCACGTTGGGGTCAACGCGGTGCTGATAGAACAAGTCGATGACATTGGTCTTGAGGCGCTTCAGCGAGGCCTCGGCGACTTCCCTGATGTGCTCTGGCCGACTATCCAGCCCATTCAAACCTCGCTCCGCCTTGGGATCAATTTTGAACCCGAACTTGGTGGCTATAACCACCTGGTCGCGAAATGGAGCGAGGGCTTCGCCCACGAGTTCTTCGTTCGTGAACGGGCCATACGCTTCGGCGGTGTCGAAGAATGTGACGCCGCACTCGACGGCTGCCCGAATCAGTGAAATCCCCTCCTGCTTGTCTAGAGGCGGACCGTAGCCATAGCTCATTCCCATGCAGCCCAGCCCGATAGCAGAAACTTCCAAGTTACTTTTCCCAAGTTTGCGCTTTTGCATTGTTTCTCCTCGAGAGATGTTGAACGGTAAAGGTCGAATCGCTTCCTGCCGGTTCTTAGCGATAACTACAAGATGCTAGAATCAACGACAAAGAGTGTAATCTGCTTACGCTTCGGGCGTTTGCCTATCCCGCCAGAGTATTTGCCCAATCCTCGAGACTCCTGCGCGATTGGATACAAACCAATGACTTGAGCAACTGACTCCCGATAAGCCGGGAATTGACCAACTACCCAAGCTGGAAATGCGGCCCTGCGGGAGGCTCCGGAAAACGCAAAACAACGAGCAGCATGCAGCAGGGGCGCGTCAATCTCAAAGTGAGTCAAGGTGGCACGCAGTGTCAGTGCTGAGACGGTTTTCAAGCGGGGTGTCGGCGAAATACGGGTCGTGACCTAGTGCTCAGATGGCCACAAAAAAGGTACCACTGAGGAAAAGTAACCGGGGACACCACGATGAAAAAAAAGAAGATGGCGGCGTAAAGACGCCGCTACCAGTGTGTGGTGGAGCATTCTCGAGCCCATACTGTGAAAGCGAATGAAGTGATGTGCGATCTGGCAATTGTGGTGCAGGTATGAGGCACTGGTCCGCGCACGCGACGGTTGGCATCCAGGGGAAATGGTGCAATGCGCTGGCGAGACCACAACCGCAGTCCGAAAGCGACTGTTGGAAGTGGCTGTTCGCGGCCGTACGGATTGCCCCAGCAACCGCCAAGTCTCCTGAGGTAATGCCTCAAAAGTGCGCCGCAGGTCCTGATGCTGTGCAAATTGCAGAACGTAAAGAAGTTGTGTTTCATAGCTGGATTTCCTCCCATCCTTCTCGTCACCATGACTGCGTTTGTGTGGGCACCAATGGGGAGGGCGCAAGCCGCCACCTCTGAGCTGACGGACGGAATCATTTCCGGGACTGTGCTCCTGAAAGCCAGCAACCGGCCCGCGAGCCAGGTGGCCGTAAAACTGAAATCGCACGCGGCGGGAGTCTTCCGCAGCGTTTTGACGGACTTTGAAGGCCACTTTGAAGTGCGAAGCCTCCCTCCCAGCACATACGAGATCGTGGTCGACGAACCGGGCTACGAGCCGACGCAAACAAGCGCACAGGTCGACGGCACTGCCTCGAAGCTGGTGCTCTACCTGAATTCATCGAACTTGCGGCCAGCCGAGCGAAATCGTTACACCGTTTCGGCGCGCGAGCTAAGGATTCCCGGCAAAGCGAAGAGTGAGTATGAAAAGGGAGTAGAAAGGCTGACCAAGAGAGATCTGGGTGGGAGCCTGAGACGCTTCACAAAGGCTGCTCAGGCGTTTCCCGAATATTACGAAGCCTACTATCACATGGGCATGGTCGAGACTACGCTAGGACACTTTGATGCAGCGATGCAGGCCTTTCAAAAGGCCATTGATTTGAGTAACGGTAGGTACGCCTGGGCGGAGTTCGGCCTCGCGTATCTGCTTTTTCTGCAGGCAAAACCAGAAGAGGCGGAAACCGCGGTCCGCAGAGGATTGGAGTTCGATAGCAGTTCGCCCGATGGGTACGTCATCCTGGGCATGGCGCTACTGCGGCTCGATCGCGCGGACGAGGCGGAAAGAAGCGCGCGTGAAGCTCTCCTGAGAAACCCCAATTTTGCGCCAGCGTATTTGGTGCTGTCGGATGTTTGTGGACGAAGACACGAGTATCGCGCGCAACTGCAAGGTCTGGATACGTATCTAAAACTTGAGCCAAATGCTGCAAACACCGAACACGTCCGCCAAGTGCGTGAGGCGGTCCAGAGATTGGCGGCCAAGTATTATGCCGAAGACTGAGTTAGCCGCATACAAAGACAGCGCTCTCTTGCATGCAATACTGCGCTAGCCCACGATCGGCTACTGCCCACAAGTTGGGGTACCAATGCCCCATTTCGACATGAACTGCCCTCAGGACGTGGCGCGTTTGCGCCAGAAGAAGTAGGCGGGCAGGCCAATGAGAAACAGAAGGATGGCGGCGGCGAGGTTCATGAATTGGGAAGGATCGCGGAAGGCGAGATAGATGGCATTACCAACGATGGCAGCGGCGGCAAGAACGAAGAGCAGGGGCGTCCAGGGATAGCCAGGAACGCGATAGGGAATTGGCTTGCCCGCCGAAGCGCGGCGAAAGGGGAAAATGGCGGCGGCACCCAGGCCATAGAAGATCCAGCCGATAAAGATCACCCCGCCGATCAACGCGCTGAAACTGCCCAACTCACCGGCACACACCAGAACTGCCGACCAAACACCCAGTCCGATGATGGCCGCTGCGGGCGTCAAGAACCGCGGATGGACTTCCGCGAGCTTCTTGAAAAAGAGTTTGTCGTTGGCCATGGCGTAGAAAACGCGAGGAGCAGTCAGGATCACGCTATTGGCGGCGCTGAAAGTGGAAATCAGAATGGTGAGCGCCACGATTTTGCCCGCCCAGGAGCCGAGGACGGCGGTGACAGAAGTGGCGGCGATGGTTTCGCTCATGGCCATTTCGTCAGGGCCGAGGGCGAACAGGTAAGCGACAACGGCCAGGAGATAGAGCCCGACGAGAATCAGGGAACCCATCAGAAAAGCGCGCGGGAAAGCCTTTTGCGGATTAATAACTTCGCCGGCGCTGTAGGTGCCGAACTGCCAGCCTTCATAAGCCCAGAGAACGGCGATCATCGCCAAGCCGAAATTGGACCAAAGGCCCTGACCGTATTGAACGACGCCAAAGGCGGAGGGAATGTCACGAGCATGATGGCCGAAGGCTAGCAGCAGGGCACTGAGGATGACGATGATGCCCATCTTGACGAGGGTGGTCCAATTCTGGAGGTCCGAACTCTTACGCGTGCCCCAGACGTTTATGACGGTTACGACTCCGATCATCACGACGGCAGCGACGGTCTGCTCTAGTGGAGAAATCGGGATCACTCTGGCGAGATATTCGCTGAAGGCTCGCGCCAAGGCGGCGACCGAGCCGCTGGCGATCACCAGGAAAAGACACCAGCCATAAAGGAAGGCTGCGAGACGGCCGAACCCGTCACGAATATAGCAATAGAGGCCGCCTGCCTCGGGATTGGCAGCGGCAAGCTCCGCATAGGTGAGCGCGCCGAGCAAGGAGAGCACTCCACCGGCTACCCAAACCAAGAGCGAGAGGCCGACGGAACCGTTGACCTGGCGAAGAATGGGGCCGGGCGTCCGAAAAATGCCGGAGCCAATAACGGAGCCGATGAAGAGGAGAAGAAGATCGCGAAGGCGAAGAGTGCGAACGAGTTCGGGCATAAGCGATTGGCGCGGCTAAGCGCATTCAGACCGAAGGCATCATAACCGTAGATTGCAAAGGGTCAATGGGAAGTTGAAGAAAAGGAGAGCGGTGCGGGCATGAAACAGAGGAGCAAGACAAGAAGCGCAAGAAACGCTCCCCAGCGGCGAAGGGGATCGAGCGGAGTGGGATCGTAAATGGGCGCGATGCGAAGGAAACGCATGCCGAGAAGGAGCAGTCCCCAAACGTACCAGCCTTCCCAGAAGCGAAATAGTCCGAGCGAGAGGAGAGCCAGAGGAAGAAGTAGAGATACGTAATGGTGGAGACGAGCGCTGAGGGAGTGCAGGATATGGCCGCCATCCAGCTGGGCGACGGGCAAGAGGTTGAGCGAAGTCGCGAAAAGCCCGACCCAGGCGGCGCGGCCAACGGGATGGAGCAAAAGCATGCCGGGGTGAACCCCTGGATGCAGGGCGGATGCGAAGAGACGCAACAGGAGTGGAGTGCCGAAGGCCAGGTCGACATTGCGAGTGTCGTCGAGGCCAGGAACAATTTTGGCGTGGAGCACGCCGTAGGCGAGTGCGGGAACGGCCAGGATGAATCCTACGAGAGGACCGGAAGCACCGACATCAAATAGTGCGCGAGTGCTGCGAATCGGAGAACGAATGAGAATGAATGCGCCAAAAGTGCCCATGAGCGAAGGAAAAGGAATGAAAAAAGGGTAGCTGGCGCGGATATGATGATGGCGGCAGGCAAAGAAATGGCCAAGCTCGTGGGCGAGCAGAATGGTGAGCAACGTGAGGGCGAAGGGCAGGCCGGCGGCAAGAGCTGCGGGGTGTCGGTAAAAAAGAGTGAAGGCGTTGAGGAACTCGTCGAACGAAACGGCCTGATTCTGCGCGTAGGCGACCGCAAATTGAGTTCCGGCGACCAGGCAGGTGCAAAGCGTGAGAACAAATAAAATGCCCGCGATGAAAAGCGTCTTGAGTGAAGGGCGCGGGGGAACGGTGGTATGGGTCGCCGCACCGTAGGGAACGGCGTGCCAGTCCAAGTGGATGGGAATGGATGGCGGAGGATTCTCTTGGGGTGGAGTGCTCACGAAGTGGCCGGCGCGCTCGATGAAATCAAACACCAACCAGTACAGCACAATTGCGCGGGTTCGCGCCAGTTTCGAATGGGAAAAAAGTTGGCTTGCTTGAAATGGCGGAGACGAGTCTGAAGCGCGACTATGCTTCTTTCTTATTCTCGTCGATGCCCTGAAGCTCTTTACCGGGCTTGAAGCGGACCGCTTTGCCCGGCGGAATGTTGACCTCTTGGCCGGTGCGCGGGTTGCGGCCGATGCCGGTCTTGCGCGGCTTCACGCTGAAGACGCCGAAGCGGCGGAGTTCGATGCGTTGGCCACGGCCGAGAGCCTGCTTCAACGATTCAAAAACCGTCTCGACGGCCTGCTCGGCTTTGGTGCGGCTGATGTTCGTCGTGGCCACGACGGCATTTACGATGTCCAGCTTAATCACGCAATCCCTCCGGCGCTTCCGAGGCAGATGCTAGAGGGTGTAGCCCAGGTTGTCAAGACGGGAGGGGTAATCTACACTGAACATCTTTCGCGCGCTCCATCGAAATAATTTGGCGCAGCAACAAATCGAAAAGACACATCGAAGTTACATTTCTTGGGGAGGAATGGATGGCCGTCAAGCCAGACCGCTGGATCCGGCGCAAGGCGCTGGAGCAAAAGATGATCGAGCCGTTTACCGACCGGCAGGTGCGAGAAGGAGTGATCAGTTATGGAGTGTCGTCGTACGGCTACGATATCCGCGTGGCGGACGAGTTCCGGATTTTCACGAACGTGAATTCCACGATCGTGGATCCCAAGCGGTTCGATCCGAAATCGTTTGTGGAGTTCAAAGGCGACGTGTGCATCATTCCGCCGAATTCGTTTGCACTGGCAAGGTCGGTGGAGTATTTCCGGATCCCGCGCAACGTGCTGACGATCTGCGTGGGCAAATCGACGTACGCGCGATGCGGGATCATCGTAAACGTGACGCCGTTCGAGCCAGAATGGGAAGGCTTTGTGACGCTGGAAATCAGCAACACGACGCCGCTGCCGGCGAAGATTTACGCGAATGAAGGGTTGTGCCAGGTGATTTTCTTCGAGTCGGATGAAGATTGCGACGTGAGTTACAAGGACAAGAAGGGGAAGTACCAGGCGCAGAGCGGGATTGTTTTGCCGCGGCTGTAGAGGATACGAAGAACGCCTATTTTGGATTCGCGGTGAGCGTGGGGGTGTCGAGCGGGTAGCCGCGTTCGCGCCAGGCGTCCAGACCGCCCTGCAGCGGCCGAATCCGCGTGATGCCTTTCTTCCTGAGGAGCAGCGCCACACGGGCGCTGGTGGCTTCGTTTGGTCAAGTACAGTAGAGAATGATTTCGCGGTCGCGGGGCAAGCGATCGTTGTCCCCTTCCAAGTCCTTGGAGTCCATGTGGAAGGCGCCGGGAATAGTTTCCGGATCGGCTTCGAAGTCCATCGAGTGGCGCAGGTCAACGATGACCAGTTCTTCGCTGGCGTCGAGTTTTTCTTTTAATTCATCCACGGTAATGCGAGAGATGCGCAGATCGCGGAGAAAACGCTGGCGAGCGACAAATTTATAGGAAATGTACGCGCCGAGCACGCCAAGCAGAAGCACCAGAAGCCAGCCGCCAAGAGAAGCGAGATGCTCCGCTACGCGCTCAATCTCCCCGCTGAAAATATAGCCGAGGCCGAGGAAAGAACCGGCCCAGAGAAGCGATCCCGCGGCATCGAACAAGAGGAAACGCCGCGGACGCATATGAAAAATGCCGGCCAGGGGAGGGGCCACGGTGCTCAGGCCCGGCAAGAATTTTGCAAGCAAAAGCGAGCGAGCGCCCTGCCTGGAAAAAACGCCTTCGGTGCGGCGAACGCAGGAATCTGGCTCAAGCGAAATTTTGCAGAGGAGCTGAAGGATCTTGATGCCTTTGCGGCGGCCAAGCTGATACCAGATGGAATCCGCCGTTACGGCAGCCAGAACCACGTAAAACAGCGAGGCGAGAAAATTCAAGCGGCCAGTGCCGGCGAGCGCGCCGGCCGCCAGCAACAGCGGCATCGAAGGAACCGGCAAGCCTATCTGCTCGGCGAAAACCCATCCGAGCAACAAAGCGTATCCGTGATGGAGAAGGAATTCGAGCGTAGCGTGCATGGCTGGGCCGGCATCTCCTCTTATTTCGCTGCGAAAGGAGCAGTATGCCCCCACTGGCCAACCATGACAAATTCGCCAATCGGTTTGCGTGTCCTGGGTGTCATCTCCCGGTCCTTCAACGGCGCAGGCAAAGAGGCTGGATCGCCCGCGTAACCGATGGCGAGCGCGGCGATGGGTTCCCATCCCTTGGGAATCCCAAACGCCTGGCGTGCTTTTTCTGCATCGAACCCGGCCATTTGATGGACAGCCAGGCCGCGTGCGGTCGCCTCTACAGAGAGCAGAGCGGTTGCCGCGCCGGTATCATATTGGGCGTTGCGGTTGGGTGCGTTGTTATTAGCAAATGCCAGTTTCGCGACGGCAAGCGCCAGCACGGGAGCGCTCTTAGCCCACTGGGCGTTGAAGTCCACGAGCACGCTTAGCATTTTTTCAAAATTTTCTTTGTCGTCTTTCGTGGCCACGATATAGGCCCAGGGCTGTTCGTTATAGCTGGAAGGCGCCCAGCGGGCCGCCTCGAAAATGCTGCGCAGAACGTCTTGAGGAACAGGCTTGTCAGCGAAAGCCCGGGGGCTCCAACGCTCGCGAATGAGTTCGTGAACGGGAAAATCGCTTGGCGCAGGCTTTTTCAAGAGTTGGTTCCTTCCGTTTGAAGCGACCTGATTCGATGATCCAGGCGGGGCGATCGGCGCACGCTTTACCGACCACTCCTTTCCCAAACCGTGCTGGCAGGTCGTCTGTCAGTTGCCAGATTTTCCCGGCGCTTGCTTGATCATTTCCGCATCGATGGTGATATTGACGTCATCACCGACGACTACGCCGCCGTTGTCCATGGTGGCGTTCCACTTCACGCCGAAGTCCTGGCGATTGACTTTTGAAGAAGCGTTTATAGCAATCCTTTGATTGCCCCAGGGGTCTTTCACAGGAGCCGTCGGCCCATCCACGTCAAGGACGACTTCCTTTGTAGTGCCGCGAATGGTGAGATCGCCGGTGACTTTGAGCTTCCCGGGAGCGACCTGCTCGACTTTCTTGGATTTGAAAGTCATGGTGGGAAAGTGCGCGACGTCAAAGAATTTGTCGCTGCGCAAGTCGTTGTCGCGGTTAGGCTCGCGAGTATCCACGGTCGAGACGTCGATGGTTACGTCGACGGTGGACTTGGTGATGTCCTTGTCATCCAGCACGACTGTGCCATTGACCTTACTGAAGGCTCCACGCACGGTGGAAATGGCCATATGGCGGACCGAAAACTGCGCGGACGAATGCTGCGGATCAATCTTCCATTCGGACGTGGCCGCGCCGGCAGGCAGCGACAGAACGGCTGCGAGTGCGGCGTTTACTGCGATTCGAGATAGATGGTGGCCCATGATTTTCTCCTCTTGGTATTTGATTGGATGATGGAACTCGCTCCTAAGGCCCGCTACGCAGGCTTGCGGTTGCGGACTTCTTCCAGCAGATCAGAAAGAATCTTCAAGCGCGCGGCGGACATATGGCGGAACTGGCGTTTATGAAGGTCGTGAACCGGCTGGTCAAGGGTTTTTAGAAGGCTGAGTCCTTGCGGCGTGATGCGCGTCTTTACTACCCGGCGGTCGTCGGTCTGGCGTGCCCGGATGAGCAGGCCGCGCTTTTCCATGCGGTCGAGGAGGCGCGTCATGTCCGGGTCGTGAGAAATCATGCGGTCACCGATGCCCCGGCAGGGCAGGCCTTCGGGTTCGGCGCCGCGGAGAATGCGCAGGACATTGTATTGAGCGCCCGTTAGACCGGCTGCTTTGGCGAGATGTTCCGCCTCCTGGGTCAGGGCGTCGGCAGATTGCAAAAGGGCGATGAAGACGCGGTTTTCCAGGGAGATGGGCGGCCTGGAGGGTTTGGAACGCGAATGCACGCGGTGATAATAGTCGTTATAACGATTATTGTCAAGAGGAAAACACTGGCTTCTTATTTTCAATTTAGGGTTTCCGCATCGGCCGAAGGTCAATCCCGCTCAAGAAGCTCCGCGGGCCTTGCGTGACGATGGCTTCC
>Ga0179592_10000737_pt1 | contig 13182 bp, 11 predicted proteins | sample CZODoug2_1_08_16_FD_148623 | JGI IMG/M metagenome (GOLD analysis project Ga0179592, IMG submission 148623) | Vadose zone soil fungal communities from Angelo Coast Range Reserve, California, USA - CZODoug2_1_08_16fungal (Illumina Assembly) | ecosystem: Environmental > Terrestrial > Soil > Vadose...
CAGCGAGTCGCTGAAACCGCCCACAGCCCACTTGGCCGCGTGATACGGCGTATTGCCGGGAACCCCGAGGCGGCCACCGACCGAAGACACCTGAAAGATGTGACCGCTCTTCTGCTTGCGCATCACGGGCACGGCGGCGCGCGTTGTGTACACCACACCGTAAAAGCAGGTGTCCACGATAGCCTGGAAATCCTCGGCACTCATCTGCTCGAACGGCGCAAACTGCCCATAACCGGCGTTGTTGACCAGAACATCTAGCCGCCCGAAGGTGTCCACCGCCAACTGCACGGCTGCCTTTGCTGCTGCCTCATCGCGCACTTCCAGCGTAACGGGCTTCACCCGCTCGCCGTACTGCGCCACCAGAGGCGCTAGCTCTTCCGTTCGACGCGCTCCGGCTACCACGCTGTCGCCTGCGGCCAGCGCCGCCTCGGCGATGTCCCGCCCCAACCCGTTTCCGCTTCCCGTAATCAACCAGATCTTCGCCATTGCAAATATCCTCCATTCTCCTTCTTGGATAGACCTAGACCCAGCCAGCCGGCCTTCCAAGCGAGTTCCAGTGTGAGTACTCACTCATTTATAGGATACACAGACTCATTGCTTGGTTACGCCGGCCCAGAACATTTGAAAACCGCTATCGCGGTAGTTTTTCGCTTTGGACGGGTTCGACACCGTAAGGTCTATCGTCGTCTCCACCAAGGCAGCTAACGACTTCGAGATAAGTTCCACCGGGAGATCGTTCCGAAAGATACGCTGCTCAATCGCGTCACGAATCATGGTTTGGAACTCGACGAACGGCGCGCTACCGGCGTCTTTAGACTCTTTGGTGACTACCTCCGACACCTGGAGCTGCGCCAGCACCTTGCGCTGTTTAGGATTCGCAATGCCCCAATTCACATAACGATCCCAAACATGCCGCAGCCTGGTACGAACATTCTTCTTCCGCGGGAAATCCGACATCATGGCGTCAGCGAGTTCCAGCTTGATCTCCCGGTAGAGCGAATTGATCAAATCATCTTTCGTTTCGAAATACGTGAAAAGAGTTCCCTCGGCAACTCCGGCCCGCTTGGATATTTCGGATGTCGGGGCAGCCGCGAGACCGCGTTCCGCAAAGAGGCGCGTTGCGGCGTCTTGGATTGCACTTCTCTTGTCTTCGCTCTTAGGGCGCGCCACGTAAATCCCCCATGGATGAGTCAACACTCAACTATACACCATAGCGCTCCATTGGCACGTCTCCAACATCAAATGTAAGCTTTCTAAGCGCTTCGCGAACTATCATCTCGAAATTCTCGTCTAGAATGTACCGGACACATCGGCACCGGCATCCAAGCACCGGGATTAGCGACAGAACATCTTTGGAGAAAACCATGGCGCTTATCAAGCGGAAACTGGGAAATTCGGGACTGGAAATTTCCCCAATCGTGTTTGGCGGAAACGTGTTCGGATGGACGGCAGACGAAGCAACGTCGTTCAAGTTGCTGGATGCGTTCGTTGCGGCGGGATTCAACGCTGTGGATACGGCTGACGTTTATTCCAAATGGGTGCCGGGAAATAGAGGCGGGGAGTCCGAGACGATCATCGGCAAGTGGCTGAAGCGCAGCGGAAAGCGGCAGCGAGTGATCATCGCAACGAAAGCTGGATCAGAAATGGGGCCAGGAAAGAAAGGACTTTCCAAAGGCTACATTCTGGCCGCGGTGGAAGATTCGCTGCAACGATTGCAGACCGACTACATCGATTTATATCAGTCGCATGTTGATGACGCCGATACACCGATCGATGAAACGCTCGAAGCGTACGCGAAGCTGATCCAGCAGGGAAAGGTACGCGCGATTGGCGCATCAAACTACGACGCCAAGAGGCTGGGAGAAGCGTTGCAGGTCGGTAAGCAAAAGGGCCTGCCGCGGTACGAGAGTCTGCAGCCGCACTACAACCTTTATGAGCGGGCGGAGTTTGAAGCGGAGTTGGCGCCTCTTTGCCTGCGCGAAAACGTCGGCGTAATTCCTTACTTTTCGCTGGCCAGCGGATTTCTTGCGGGCAAGTACCGTTCCGAAGCAGATTTGGCCAAGAGTGCGCGAAGGACCCTCGTGAAGAAATATCTGAATGAGCGCGGTTTCCAAATCCTGGGCGCGCTCGACCAAGTGGCGAAAACTCACGGCTCGACGCCGACCCGAGTAACCCTCGCCTGGCTGTTGGCACAGCCGAGCGTTACTGCTCCGATTGCCAGCGCGACAAATCTCGATCAGCTCCGTGAGTTGATCAGTGCGGCCGATCTGAAGCTAGATCCCGAATCTCTGGAGAAACTCAACCGCGCCAGCACAAATGCCGCAGGCGCGGGCAGCGCCGACTGAGCGCATGGTCGGCCACTCGGACGTTATCCTCGAAGATTGCCAGCGGTAAGTTCCCAACTCCTGATACGTCTTACCAGGCACAATCGCCGGGACCGCTTTTTCGCAGTAGAATACTGATCAGCTTGGGTCACCGATGAGGTCATTCGCGCCGCAGGCGGTCTCGTTGTAGCCACCTGAGTGCAATGTGCTGACGTCGCAATAACAGATTCGGGTGAACGCAGTCACGGCAACACAGAGAGGAGAATGCAATGCCGCTTCAAAATAACTACTTTGTAGACTATCACAACCTAAAACTGACACGCGATGACAAAGGTGTGCTGGTTGCTGAATTCCACAGCAACGGCGGACCGTTCATCATGAGCGCGCAATCTCACACAGAATTTGTCGATGCCTTCTACCGGATTGCGCAAGATAGGGCGAACAAGATCGTAATCCTGACGGGCGCAGGTGGGGAGTTCATTACTGATGTCGATTGGTCCTCTTTTGGCGATGTCGCCGATCCCGGCGTCTGGAGTCAGGTTCACGACGAAGGCGTTCAGGTTTTGGAAAACATAGCCAACATACGAGTGCCGGTCATCGCGGCTATCGAGGGACGTGCCCATGTCCATTCAGACTACGCGCTACTTGCCAGTGTAATTGTGGCGGCGGATGGTGCGACCTTCCAGGATGTGGCCCACTTCTCCGCGGGCGTTGCGCCCGGCGACGGAATCTTTACCACCTGGAGTTATCGCGCTGGAGCGGGACGAGCGGAGGCGTTCCTGCTGAACCCACAGCCGCTCCCGGCGCGTACCGCGTACGAATGGGGAGTGGTTGCCGAAGTTGTGCCGAACGGTAAGGCGCTCGGCCGGGTGCGCGAACTCGCAGAGTTGTACCTGAAAGCGCCGGAAGTGACGCGCCGCAACACGCGCATCCACTTTATTCAACCGTTGAAGGAGCGCATTGTGCGTGAAGTCGGCTATGGATTGTCGCTCGAAGGAGCGTCGTCGGCCGATCTCGTGAAGTCTATCAAAGCCAAGAGTGAACCCGTTGCTCGCAAAGGAAAATCCGCATGAAGAGCGCGAAGGACACAAAAGACTACTCGTGTCGACCGCATTCCATAAGCGTTGCGTGGGATACAGGAGGGAAATTGTCTTCCTCGCACGCTGGCTCGCGGAAGTACATAAGGACCCGGCACCTGCCTTGGTCAACTCCCGATTGACGCTACCGGACATTGACCCACTGCACTTCTCCCACGGCGCCGCGATCTGCGAATGTCACAGAAAAACCTGGCGGCCGGCAAATCCTCGTCAGCGTGGCGCATCAGACCCGTTGTAGACTATCGTCGAATCCTTTGGACCTGGCAAAGGCGCTCGATATGTTGCCTAGAACTCCCCTCTTCACGCTCCTAGCCACAACTCTGTTGGCTGCACCGTGTTTCGAGCCGCCCCAGCTAGCCGCTCTCAGTTCCACCTCGAAGGAGATCCAAAACACCGCATCGTTGGGACCGCTGCAAAATTCGAACGACGACAAATACACTCTGCAGGGAAAAGTTGTCAATTCGACTACCGGCGAACCCATCCGTGGCGCGCTCGTGCAGATTTATTTCCTTGGGCAGACTTCTATGCTCACTGGTCCGGATGGAAAATTCCAATTCGACGGCCTTCCCGCTGGACAGAGCACGATTACCGTTCGAAAACCCGGCTTTTTCACAGAGGAAGAAATTCAGCCTTCCGGGGGAGGACAACGGCTGGCCATCACGGGTCCGAATACTTCACCCATAGCGCTCAAGTTGATTCCCGAAGGCGTCATCTACGGAAAGATCAGCGAGGATGACGGCGAGCCGATCGAAGGGCTTCCCATCCAACTTCTGGCGCAGCGCTTACAAAACGGCAGAAAGGTTTGGGAAGAACGGGCTGGCGCGACGACGGATGAAGAGGGAATGTTCCGGATTGCAGAACTGCACCCAGGCAATTATTTTCTTTCCGCGGGACCGAGCCGCGCTCCCGTCACGTTTCCTTCCAAATTGTCACAGTCGGGGGCGCAAGGCATTCCCGTCACGTTTTATCCAAGCGGTTCCGATCTCGCCGCGGCCTCGCCAATCCCGATCACCCCGGGAAAGCGGTTCGAAGTGAATCTATCACTTTCCCCGCGGCCTTTCTATCGTGTCTCCGGCAGGGTCGCGGGCTACGGACAAGGGCAGTATGTAAATCTCGAAGTCCTGGACTCCACTGGAAAATCCGTTGCCAACAACTCGCGTTTCGACCCCGCGAGCGGTTCCTTCCAAATTCTCTCGATTCCGGCCGGGGCTTATGCATTGCGAGCGGATTCGCCGGGCGCACAAGGCCAAGCGCTCACTGCCACTGTCCCTTTGATCGTGAATTCCGATCTTTCCGGGCTTCCCATCATGCTGATGCCAACAGTCAGTATCCCCATTCGAATGCAACTCATCGCCTCTCGAACTGGCTCGGAGCAATTATCGGAGCAGGAGAACTGGTCCCCTGCGTACGTACAGCTCGTTTCGCGGGACAATGGCCTAACGGAAATGCGGTACGGAGCACAACAAGTGGGAGAACGCGGAAATTCTTCGCTCCAATTTCAAAACGTCGCTCCCGGAACCTATGAAGTGGAAATCAATCCGAACGGCATGTTCTACGTGCAGTCCGCGACTTCCGGTACGGCTAATCTTTTGGAATCCCGCCTCTCCGTAGCACCGGGAGCTTCCGTGCAACCGATCGAAATTGTGATGCGCGACGATGTGGCTTCGCTCAGCGGAAATGTTTCCTCGGATAATCAACCCCTCAGCGCGACCGTGATGGCGATTCCCGAGCGCTCTTCCGCACAACCGATTTTGCAGCCCGCCGATTCGAACGGCGGCTTTCAATTCGCATTTCTTCCCCCGGGCGCATACAAAATTCTAGCTGTAGACCATCCGGAGCAGCTCGAGTATGCGAATCCAGATGTACTGCGGAAATATCTTTCGAAAGCACGCGACACAACCCTGTCCGCCGATCAGGCGGCAAGAATCGATTTGGAACTGGTGAAAGTCGGAGAATAATTCATATGTTCTCTCTGAAGCTGTTGCCCCTGCTTGTTCTGTTTGGATTCGTGCAACAGGCAGCGGTGCCGCCCGCCGCACCCCCAGCTTCCGCCACCCCGTCCACCTTTCGCATTAGTGGCAGAGTCATCGATGCGGTCAGCGGGCAGCCGCTCGCAAGCGCGGTGGTTTCGATTGATTCTTCCAATCCTCCCAACTCTCCCAATTCGCCTGATTCTACTCGCGTGGAAGTCACGGCCGCCGACGGCAGTTTTGTTTTTGCCGACGTGCTTCCCGGCAAGTATGTCCTCTCCGCGCGCCATCGCGGCTACATCGCTCAGACGTATCAACAGCACGAGAGTTTTACGACCGCGATCGCGGTTGGACCGGGATTCGAATCGGAGAATCTGATCTTCGGTTTGCGGCCCAGCGCTTCGATTTCGGGAGAAATCGCCGATGAGTCAAATGACCCGATCCGTCATGCGGATGTGATGCTTTTCCACCAGACCTTCGCGGGCGGAAAGCGCCGGACCTTGTTGATCCAACAAACCTTGACCGACGACGAAGGTCACTACCATTTCGGCCACCTGATCCGTGGGACCTATTTTGTTGGTGTCTCGGCCCAGCCATGGTATGCGCAGCACAACGTTCGCCACCAGGTGAAACAGGAAAACCAGGGCGGGGTATTTGGCGGCCTTCAGCCTGTTGCCGAGCAGAACCAAATCCTGGACGTTGTCTACCCGGTGTCGTTCTTCGTGAACGCCAGCGACCTTGCGGGCGCTGCTGCAATTACGCTCCGCTCCGGGGACACGGAAATCGCGGATTTCAGGATGCGTCCGGTTCCGGCGCTGCATTTATTGGTAAAAACTTCCGCTGCAGATCCTGGGCAGGGCGAGCAAGTGCAAGTGATGCAGCCCCTGGCCGAGGATAGCTCGGTTCCCATTCCTGTTGGTTTCACGCAAGTGGCGCCGGGCCTCGTGGAAGTCACCGGCGTGCCTCCGGGAAGTATCCATCTCGGAGTGAATACGCCGCATGGAAACGAATGGACGCGCCGGTCGCAGAGCGTCCAGGTTTCGAGCGACGCGGAAATTGACGCGACGCAGAACGGTTCGTCAGTCGTCGTCAGCGGGATTTTGAAAATGGAGGATGCCTCGCCGCTGCCGCAACCTGCTCGCGTCATGCTAAGAAGTTTTGCGAATGGTCAAGCGTTTAATACCACTGTTTCTGCCACCGGCGAATTTTCGTTCAAGAATAATCCAGTGGAGACGGGAGAGTACGAGCTCATAATCATCGAGCCGCAAGCCCTCTTCATCAGGAAACTAACTTCAAGCGGCGCAAAGACGTCTGGGCGTTCCTTTGAAATCGCGACGGCGCAAGACGTGAACGTGACGATCACCGCAGTGAGGGGAACCGCGAAGATCACGGGGATTGCACTCAAGAATGACAAGCCCGCACCCGGCGCAATGATCGTTCTGGCGCCGCTTGATTTGAAAAGCAACCCGGCATTGTTCCGGCGGGACCAAGCCGATTCGGATGGAACATTTGAGCTGAACCTTGTGGTGCCAGGCCGGTACACACTCATGGCTATTGAAGACGGCTGGGATTTGGAATGGGCTGATCCCGACGTGCTGCAAAAATACATCGCCAGCGGCGAGAGCGTGCAGATTGCGCCGAACGGAAAAGTAGAAGTCAAAGTGAAGGTGAAGTAGGGCGCAACCGCAGGGATGGTTTCCAGCTGATTCGCGGAGCGCGGAAAAGTTGCGCGCCCAGGGCCAGCAGCGCGGGGAAGCAGACCGAGACGTAGCGCGGTTCGCAGGTTTGCAGTTGTGTGAGGAATGCCGTGCGAATGAGGATGAACGCCACGATCAGCAAGACTCCTGGGTTCGTGCGCGAAGACCAGGCGGCTGCAAGACCCATAACAACATATAGAACATTGAGCAGCGCGAAGCCGAGAGTAACTCTGAAGTCGGTGGGATTGCCGCGATAACTTTCGCTCAGCGGCCAGAGTTTTCCTGAGTAGGGCAGCAGGGCAATCCGCGGAGTGAACCAGATAGCGGCAGCGCGCTCGATCGGAATCCAAACCCAGCTGCGGATGGGATGACGCCGTGTGCGTTCCCGCGCCAACTCGGCGAATTCGAGATCGAGCGCGCGCGTCATTCCGGGCATTCGATTGTAACGATCCAGCAGGGAAGCGACCCGCGACAATTCTTCGGGAGAATCCACTGCGTAAGAAGGAAGATTTTTTAATTCGATCGCCTGCGAGGGCAGTTTCCAAGTGAAAAGATACGCGTCCTGAAAACGAAACATCCACGTCTTCGTCCAGGCGTAGAAACCGGTGGGCAGGACATCGCCGAATGTTTCCGCGTAGCGAGGGGCGAGGAATTGCACGCGCCCAAGATTCACGGCATTGCGCGCCGCCCAGGGCGCCAACGGCAGCAGCAAACCAACGATCGTGCACAGTGTTGCGACCGCGAGTTTTCTCCAATTCGCGGGACGGCGATAGCGGAGCCATAGCGCGATCGGCACGGCTCCAAGAAGCAGGGGCGTTTCCGGCCGGACGAGCGTACCGAGACCAACAACGAGCCCGCCCAAGAACCAATTTTTTACGGCGCGGAGCAGGCCGCGGTTCGAGGCCATGAGGTCGAGCGCCGCTCCCGCTGGCGACAGAAAAATCAGAAGCGCGAGCGTGGTGAAAAACGTTGCCAGAACTTCCGTCTGCGGCACGGCGGTGTAGTTGGCGGTGAAGGGACAAAGAGCAGTGAGCCAGAGAGCAGCCGCTGCAACACGGCTGCGGGTTTCGCCGGGAGCGCCCGCGGCCAGGCGATCGGCGATGCCCGCGGCCAAAACACACGTCGCAAGATCGACGAAAGCTTGCGCGAGCATGACGGCCTTCCGGCTGGTACCAGCCAGGAAATAAATCCCCGCGAGGAATGCGGGATAGCCGGGGACGCGGGCATCCGAGGGAAGAAGCTGCCCGTGGGAGTAGAAGCCATAGACGCCGTGGTACAGCCAGTTGCGGGCAAGCTCTTCGTAATAGGCGGTATCCCCGGAAGAAAAAGGGAAATGCCAGATGAAGAAGAGGCGCAACCCAAGCCCGGCCAGCAAAGCCGGTGCGAGATGTTTGACGAATGGCTTGGTGAACATGTGTGCGGCCGAAGATGAAACGGATTGCACGGGCATTGTAGCAAGCACGGGACCGGCGGAAAAACCAGGCTGGCAAAGGCTTGACACTCAAGGTAAAATCTCTGGAAATGGCCAACGCACCCGAAGTTGTCAAAGCCCCAGGATTGGTGCCCGACGAGTTGAAACAGGAGCCGCGTTCCAAGGGTATCTCCACCGCGCGCAAGAAGAAGCCGAAGGAACTTGCCGTAATCACCGAGTGCTGCACGGGTTGTGCGGGATCGCCGGCTTGCGTGGAGTACTGTCCGGTGGAAGACTGCATGTTCTGGGTACCGGACGAGGACAATCCGCCGTTCGGGCGCATCCAGATCGATCCCCTCCAGTGCATCGGGTGCAAGAAGTGCCTCAGCAAGGGCCCGGACGGCTGCTTTCTGGATGGCTGCCCGTGGGACGCCATCGTCATGGTCGATATCGCCGAGGTCGAAAAAGAAGTCGGCCCGATGTCGTATTGAGGTCTCCCTCGTTGGATTTTTTCTAGACAAACTGAAAGTGCGGGGCTCGTTTCTCGAGCTGTTGCATGGCGCGTGGTTGACAGTTCACGGTTGTCAGTAAAGAGAAGCAAGAGGCCATTTTGGAATTTATTCGTTTAGTTAGCGTGCCCCACCCGCGTCCATCAACTATCCGCAGGAACTCCGCCACTCCAAAAACTGGAAGCCCCGAACGCTTTGCCAAAAAAACATTCGGGGCTCCACCGGTTTCTTCCACTCCCGTTTGCACGATTACTTCGGCATCACTTCGCGGGCTAACTTGCTGGCTACCACTTCGCGAATCTCATTGCGCCTCTTTCCTGCATCGATATCGCATCTCGCGAGCCATAATGCTTCGCCACAATGGTCGCCGCCTTCGCGTCCAACGCATCGAGCGCCGCATAGTTCGGAAACAGAATTCCCACCGCCACGTCCCAATCGCCCGGGTGATCGGTCGTGTCGTTCAACCACATTTTGTAATCGGTGATCAAGCCTTCCTTTTTAAAGTCGGGATAGACGAGCTTCATGTTCTCCCGAATATCTTTCCAGAACGCTTCAGACTGTCCTGGCTTGATATGGAAATACGTGACGCGCCACACCGGCCCAACATCATAATTCGGACTTTGCGCATAGATGGGGGACGCGGTCAGCAGCATCACCACAAACAGAGTGGTCCACAAAGCTTTTCTCATTCCTTCCTCCTGGATTCTTTGAACGGATTTATTTGGCCCAGGTCCGAGCCCCATTAGGTCCAGATCTTAGGGGCAGGCGGGAGTATATACGCTGCCTCTCTGGAGCGTCAAACCCACGTATCGGGCGACCCTTTCTTCTCGATTTTCTTTGTGTCAGCCTTGAAAGATTTCTTCACAGATATTTCTCCTATGCACTTTAGTCCGCACCGAACCCGCTGGGCCTTACCAGTTGATTCAATAGACGGTTAATGCTACCGCTTAGGGCAGTGCGAAGGAAAGTTGGGGCCGCGCGCGGCGGTCCCGCCACTGGCTATTTCCTTGGGGGGTGTAAGATCAAATAGATTTCAATGTGTAGCAATCCCAGGGCTAGTGCGCGGCGCGGGCAAGGATGGCTTTTTCGGTGAGGAGGGCTTGCTGGCGGAGGCGGCCGGAGATTTCGGGGAGTTCGCGCTGGTAGGGACGGATGGCGGGCAGGTCGTCAGGCTGGCCGACGAGATAGAGGGCGCGGAGGGCTTCCCAGACTTGTTCGTCGCCGGGGTCCACGGAAGCGATCTCGCTCCCAGCCGCCACAGCCGCTCCCGCGGCCACGGAGAGGGTGCGAATGCGCCCGCTGATGGGGGAGCGCACTTCGATGGTTTGCTGCCCATTTTGAGAGCCGACCTCTGAGTGGCCGGGTTGCAGCTTGGCAATCAGGCCGCCTTGGTGGATGGCGGTTCCCACTTTGTCGGCGTCGGTCACGCGGCCGGCGCTGGGGGCGACGATTCTGGCGGGCTGCAGGAGGGCGACGATGTGGGGACGGCCGCTCGCATCGCCAAAGCGGATCAGCGAAAGGGCGGCATTGCCGCGGACCATCGGGGATTGATCCTGGAGCATCTTGAGGAGCGTCTCGTGGAAGCCGGGGGCGGAAGTGTCCTGTCCCATGACCCAGGCGTCGGTATTGCGGACTTCCTCGACGGGATACGAAGCCAGCCGGATCAGCTCCGGGTACAACGGCTGCACACTGGCGTCGTGGCGGCCCATGCGCTCGCCGAGCTGGACGAGGGCATGCTGGATGTGGCGCGGATGCTTCTCATCGTTGAGGAATTCGCCGATTTGCTCATGGGAGAGCTGGCGTCCAAACCAGGTGTTCCACCAAAAGAGGAACGGCATGAGGACGATCAGCCAGGCGGTGAGGAAAAACAGGGCGCGATTCCGCGGGGACATTTTGTGATGCGGCGACGAGGAAGGCTTGTCCGAGGAATCTTGCTGAGCAAATTCTGATTGATCACCATTTTCTGGAGAGGATGGAGGGCTGGCCATGTCTTCTCGTGGTCTCTAACTCTCTTCGGAGGGTGGCGGCGTCTTGGCGGGCTCCGCGGCTTTGCTCTTTCCGAGGAGCCCATGGTCGCGAAGCTCCCAGAAAACATTCAGAAAGAAGATTCCGGAGATGCTCAGCATGATCAGGCACTCGAATAAACCATCCACGGTGGTGATGGTGCCGGTGACGATGATCCAGGCAATCCCCGCGAGGGGGATGATGCCGAGCAAGATGGAAATCAGGAGCATCACGGGAAGCAATGGACCTCCTCGGAAAAGCAGTTGTCAGTGGCCGGTGATCCGTTCTCCGTAAGAATAGAATAATCTTGTGAATTGCGGATTTTTTCCTCGCATGGCCGTTCGTCTTACGTACTCAGTTTTCAGCCGGAACAGAAAAAACAAAGCGAGACCAGTGCGATCATGGCTTGAACGTGGCATCCACCGTCTTGGTGTCTTTCGCGGCGAGCGTGACTTTCATGTCCTGTTCGCCCAGCTTTTCATGCACAAACGCGATGGTGTAATCGCCGGGGGGCAGACCCTTGATCTCGAACTTGCCGTCCGGGCCGGTGACCGCATAGAACGGGCTCTTGGTTACGTTGACGAACATGCGCATCCAGGGATGTTGGTTGCACTTCACGGGCAGCATGATTTCTTCGCGGGCGAAGGTTTTCTCGAGGGGCGCAGCCTGCGGAGGCTGTGACTCGTTCCACTCGCGGTTGTCCTTCGGCGTGGGGTGAATATTGTGAGTGGTGGGATCGCTGTTGACGATCTTGATGGTCTGACCGACCACTACGCCCAGCACGTGAGGATGGTATTTGCAGCCGCTCTGATCGAGGGTAATGGCCTCCCTGGGAGTGTCGAAAGTGCGGTTGCCCAAGCCTTCTTTCACGTACACGAAGACGTTGGAGAGGTGGCCTCCGCTGGCCATCACGTTTTCAGCCATGTTCGTGCCTTTGCAGGCGGGATCCTGGCTCATGTCAATCTTGGCGGCCTTGGGGGCCTCGCCATCCAGTTTCACCACTCCGACGATAATGGCTGCGGTGGCGGGATCAATCGGAGTGGCAGCGGCCGCGGGCGCCGCGGCGCTGGGAGCTGCGGGTTGCTCTTCGGTGCTTTCCTTTTTGCCACATCCGGCGAGAAGGACGAGTCCCAACAAAGCCGCCGGGGCCCAAACTGCTATGGAAGTTTTCGTTTTCATGTTTTCGCAGTACCTCTCTTGAAATTTTAAGGTTCGAGCCAATTGAAAACTATTCAGGCATACCGCGACCAGCATTGCCTGCGGGTTTCGCGCCGGACGACGAGCTGCCGCCTGCGGCCGCCGCATGACCCATCGTGGCGCCAACCCGCCGCTGTTCTTCGGCGGTGAGCTGGAGGATGTAATCGACCAGGAGCTTGGTCTGATCCTTATCATAGCCCTGGAAAGATGGAGGCGTAGGACCAGAGAAGACCCAGTGATCGTTCTCGCGCTTGAACAGACCGGAAGGCATGGAGGTGCCCGGGCTGATGGCCTGGGGGTCAATGATCCAGCGTTCCATCCAATCGGGTTTCAGACGCCCGCGGGCTTGCAAGAAGTTGGGGGCGGTGGCGGTACGGTCGTGAGCCGGATCGCCGGTAGCGTGGCATTTCAAGCAGGGCGCTGCGGTGCTGCTGAAGAGGCTCCGCGCCATTTCGGTTTCCTTGGCGGTCAGCACGGGGACCTCTTCCGGTATGTAGGGGAAGGGCTGGCGCGCCAGGGCTTGGAAGAAGCGCACCAGTTTGCCCAGCTCATTTTCGGAAAAAGAAAACGTGGGCATGTGCACTTGAAGGTAGGTGCGCACGCCGTTGCGATTGGTGTCCTTGTCATTGAGAGAAGGATTTCTCAAGAAACGGAGCAGCCAGTCGGGATCAACCCTCGCCCCTTCGGTGAGGAGTTTGGGAGGCAACTGCTCCTGTCCGTCGGGACCCTGATAGCGCGTCATCGACATGAGCGAAGTGCGTTGACCGGAAATGAGCTGGTGGCAGCCCATGCAGTTATACTTCTTGACTACCCACCAGCCTTCCTGAATATCGCGGCGATAATCCAACGGCCGGTACTGATAGCTAGCAGGAAGCGGGTTTTCCTGGCTGCCCAACAGAAAAGTGGTGAGGGCGCGAACCTGTTCCTTGGTCAGGTGCAGGTTCGGCATTCGCAATTTTTCCGTTTCGGGCTT
>Ga0179592_10000740_pt1 | contig 13160 bp, 7 predicted proteins | sample CZODoug2_1_08_16_FD_148623 | JGI IMG/M metagenome (GOLD analysis project Ga0179592, IMG submission 148623) | Vadose zone soil fungal communities from Angelo Coast Range Reserve, California, USA - CZODoug2_1_08_16fungal (Illumina Assembly) | ecosystem: Environmental > Terrestrial > Soil > Vadose...
TGTCACGCCGCCGCAGCTCAAGCCGTGGAGCAAAGTCTCCATTATCGAAGCCTCGCACTTCGATGCGGGGACGGCGTACGCTGCGATTAACTCGTTCCGGCTCGACGATCTGCGAGCGCACATTTATCGCACGCGCGATTTCGGCAAGACGTGGACGGAAATCACAAAAAATATTCCCGATGGCGGCGCCAGCAACGTAGTGCGCGAAGATCCGGTTCGAAAAGGTTTGTTGTTCGCCGGAACGGAAGGCTCCGTTTACGTTTCCTTCAACGACGGAGACGATTGGCAGCCGCTACAGCTCAATCTGCCGCACACTTCCATGCGCGATCTCGCGATTCATGGCGACGATCTGATCGTCGCCACGCACGGACGGTCGTTCTGGATTCTTGATGACATCACGCCGATTCGGCAAATGAACACTGACATTTCCAAGGAAAGTGTCCATCTGTTCGCACCGCAAGAAGCGATTCGGTTCCGCTGGAATCGAAATCCGGATACGCCGCTGCCGCCGGAAGTTCCTGCAGGGAAGAATCCTCCAGACGGCGCCATCATCGATTACTACTTGACGAGCACAGCAAAAGCGCCGGTCAAGCTCGAAATCTTTGACGCGCAGGATCATCTCGTACGGCGCTATTCCAGCTCGGATAAGCCCGAGCCTGTGGAAAAAACCGCCAGCGAGCATCCCATTCCGATGTATTGGGTTCGCCCGGCGCCGCTTCTTTTCGCGGGCGAGGGGATGCACCGTTTTGTCTGGGACCTTCACTACGCGCCGCCGGATTCTCTTGGGCATGAATTTCCGATCTCGGCGATCGTGCATGACACGCCAAAATATCCGCTGGGAGCGTGGGCACTACCCGGCAACTACACAGCGAAGCTCACGGTTGATGGAAAGAGCTTTTCTCAGCAGTTCGTCGTTAAAATGGATCCGCGCATCAAAGCTTCGTTGAGCGATCTGCGCAAGCAGTTTGAAATGCAGAGCGGTGCCGTCGAAGGAATGAACAAGAGTTTCGGAGCGCTTTTGCAGGTCCGATCGGTGCGCACTCAATTGAAGGAGCGCTCCGCTAAAGCCGGGAAAGGGACTCTTGTCGATGCCATCGCCGCTCTTGACAAGCAAGCTGCGGAACTGGAAGGCGCGGCGCAGAGCAATTTCTTCGGCCTGCCGCCCGGCGCGAAGCGACCGGAGGACTTTTCCAGCTTGAACCAGCATTTCGGCGGCATTCTGGCGGTTGCAGACAGCGCCGATGCCGTACCCACAACGCAAGCCACCGCCGTCTTCAAGGAACTCCAAGAGGATCTTGAGAGACTCGCCGAGCGCTGGACAAGAATCCGACAGCAGGATATTCCAGCGCTAAACGCCGATCTCAAGAAGGCCGGACTTGCTCCGGTCGATCCGAACAAGTCGCCCGATGCCGCTCCTTTCGCCGACGCAGATGGAGACGACGAACCGTGAACGGCATCGCACTGGAGATTCGAAAGGCGCCCAAATGAAGAGTTTACCTGTGCTTCGAATCCTCTTTTTCGCTCTTACGATCTTGTGGTCCGCGGGATTTGCGATGGCTGTAATCGACCGCGCACAGCAGATTCCAGAATCGCTCTATTCCGAAATGAAATGGCGAATGATCGGGCCATTTCGCGCGGGAAAGGTGAACGCCGTGGCCGGTGTGCCGGGAAATCCCGGTGTCTATTATTTCGGGGCGAATGGCGGAGGCGTATGGAAGACGACTGACGGCGGCACGGTGTGGAAGCCAATTTTCGATGAAGAACCGGTCGCGTCCATTGGGGCGCTGGCACTTGCTCCTTCGAATTCGAACATCATTTACGTGGGAAGCGGAGAAAACAATCTCTATGCCGACATCACGTACGGCAATGGCATCTACAACTCCATTGATGCGGGAGCGACGTGGCAACATCTCGGACTTGAGGACACACGTCATATCGCACGCATCCTGGTAGATCCTCGAAACCCGGATATCGTGCTGGTGGCAGCTATGGGCCACAGCTTTGGGCCGAACAAAGAGCCCGGCGTTTTCCGTTCAGCCGATGGTGGACGGAGCTGGAAGAAGGTTTTGTACAAGGACGACGTTACAGGTGCAGTGGACCTTACTTTCGAACCGGGGAATCCACGCGTGGTTTACGCCACGCTGTGGCATGGCATCCGCAAGCCGGGACAGAAGGGAACTTCGTTTGGTCCCGGCAGTGGGCTCTACAAGTCGGCAGACGAAGGCATGACGTGGACACAGATCACGGGACACGGTCTACCGACGGGAGACTGGGGCCGGTCTGGCGTTGCGGCGGCCCCCGGAAATCATGGGCAGCGCGTTTATCTGATTCTGGAAGCCAAGGAAAAAGACGGGGGCCTCTATCGTTCCGACGATGCGGGAGCAACCTGGAAGAAAGCCACCGAGGATCGCCGCATCCAAGGGTATTGGTACATGAGCGAGATCTTTGTAGACCCGAAAAACCCCGATGTCGTGTATGTGCCTTCGCAAAATCTATACCGTTCGACGAACGGCGGGCATACCTTTACTGCGATCAGGGGCGCACCTGGCGGCGACGACTACCACACCGTATGGATCGATCCGACAAATTCGCAACGCATCATGCTAGGTGTCGATCAGGGCGCGACGATCAGCCTCAACGGAGGCGAGTCCTGGAGCACGTGGTACAACCAGCCAACGGGGCAATTTTATAGGCTCGCGACAGATCACCGGTTTCCTTACTGGGTTTATGGACCACAACAGGACAGCGGCACAGCGGGGATCGCCAGCCGCGGAAACAATGGACAGATCACGGAGCGTGATTGGCTCCCAGTCGGCCCAGGAGAGAGCGGTTACACAATCCCCGACCCGCTAGACGCGGATGTGGTCTATAACGCGGGTCCGGGTGGCAGCGTCGTGCGTTTGTCAAAAATTACAGGGCAGGTGCGGGATATTTCCCCAGCGCCGGTCTCGTTTGGCAGCAAGTACCGTTTCAACTGGACGATTCCGCTGGTTTTTTCGCCGCAAGATCCACATCTGCTTTATCTCGGGACGCAGTTTCTCTTGAAAACGACGGACGCAGGAACTAGCTGGCAGGCCGTGAGTCCCGATCTGACGCGTACGCGCGCCGCGGAAAAAGATTCGAAACAGGTGCTTGGCACGGTCCTGACGATTGCGCCTTCAGAGATCAAGGAAGGTCTCATTTGGGTTGGAACGGATGACGGGAATGTCCAACTCACGAAGGACGGCGGAGCGACGTGGCAGAACGTCACGCCGACGGGCGTATCGGAGTGGAGCACAGTGAGCATTATTGAATCGTCGCACTTCGATCCCAGTACGGCCTATGCGGCGGTGAATCGAAACAGTCTCGACGATTTGCACCCGCACATTTTTCGGACGGGCGACTTTGGAAAGACGTGGCAGGAAACGATTAACGGCATTCGCGACGACGATTTGGTCCGCGTGGTGCGCGAGGATCCGGCGCGCCAGGGGTTGATGTACGCGGGGACGGAACGAGGAGTTTACGTTTCGTTTGATGGCGGAGATCATTGGCAATCGCTCCGGCTGAACATGCCGGTAGTGGCCATCCACGATCTGGCCATCGAGCAGGATGACCTCGTGGCCGCGACGTATGGCCGTTCGTTTTGGATTCTCGACGATGTCACGCCGCTTCGCCAGGCGGATGCGCGGATAGCATCTTCTGGCGCGCATCTCTTTGCGCCACGAACCGCCATCCGTGTGCGCCGCGATGAGAATCAGGACACGCCGCTGCCGCCGGAAGTTCCTGCGGGAAAAAATCCTCCCGATGGCGCCATTCTGAATTACGTTTTGCCGGCGAATACTGCCGGAGACATTCAGCTGGAAATTTATGACGCGGATGAAAAGCTGGTGCGGAGTTTTTCCAGCGTGCCTGCGCCAAAAGAGCCAGAGGAGACTCCCTTCGTGGCGGAGTACTGGATCGGACAGCCCCAAGCGCTTTCGAAAGTAGCCGGAATGCACCGTTTTGTTTGGAATCTGCGCGATCCCGATCCGCGCGCCATGCACGCGCAGTCTCCTTACAACTATCCGATCGCGGCGATTGTGGGCTCGACGCCGCTGCCGCCGCAGGGCCCACTGGTGCTGCCGGGGAAGTATGAGGTGCGGCTGAAAGCGGGGGAACAGGTTTTTCGCCAACCGCTGGAAGTCAAGATGGATCCGCGCGTGGAGGCAGCGCGTAACGAATTGCAGAGTTCACTAGAGCTGCAACTGAAAATCTCCGCGTTGCTCGAGAAAAACTTTGTCGGCTACCAGCAAACGAAGGTATTGCGCGGGCGGCTGACCGAGTTGATGAAGCGTCCCGAGGAAGACCCGCTTGCCGTTGCGGCGGGCGCGCTGGATGTGAAAATCGCCGCGCTGCAAGGAGAAGCGACACCGATCCTGGAGACACCGAAGACGGCCAGTCTCATGGCGGTGAACGATACCTTGACGGCGCTGGTGGATGGAGCGGACTTCGCGCCATCACAAGAATCGTTCGCGGCGTATCGTCGGATCTGCAAGGGTTCGAACGAAGCTCTTGCGGCCTGGCAGGAACTGAAGAACAAAGGCGCGGCCGCGCTGAATAGCATGCTGGACAAAAGCAATCTCGCGGCGCTGCCCGAGGTGCCCGATCCAGCTGGCGATGCGGCTTGCGGAAACTGAGGCTAATTTCTCACTTATCTCATCTCCCTGGGAAGCTTCCAAGGCTCGCCAATAGGATGGTCCTCCTAAGAATACGGCAAAGTCGAACGGCAGGAGCTTAGCCGAATCTCTGCAACCAAATGTGGATCACATGAGACCTTTCGCTCAGGATGACCATGGCCGGGGATTAGCCTTAAGAGTAGGCGCTTTCGTGGTGAGAAAGCCGGGCCAGGAGGATCACCACCGGAGCATTTCGCTTGCCCCCGGCCGCCGGAAAATGACGCACCTACTTTACGTCTGGAGGCTGCTGGAGTTGCGACAGATCCGCCAGGACCTCGGCGCTGTGCTTTTCGGCGTTCACGTCGAGATAGGTCTTGCGAACGATGCTATAGGGATCGATGAGAAAGGTATGACGCGCGGAGAGTTTGGCGACACCTAGGTTCACCAACGAGCCGTACGAGGAAGAGACCTGATAGTTTGTATCCGCGAGCAGCCTGAAGCCGAGACCTTCTTTGGCGCAGAACTTCTGGTGAGTAGTTTCATCCTGAACACTCACACCGAGGATGATCGCGTTTTTCTCCTCATATTGCCGGAGGTCGCGCTGGAAATTGTGTGCTTCTTTGGTGCACCCGCTGGTGAAGTCCTTGGGATAGAAATAGAGCACCACCCATTTGCCGCGGAGGCCGTGCAGACGGAGAGGTTTTCCATCCTGCGAATTCAGCGTAAAGTCCGGCGCGGGCGTCCCTGAGGAGGGCGCTTTCCCTCCGGTGCGCATGGCGCGGACGACGACGATTCCGACGAGCAGAACGATGATCGCTACAAAGATTCCAATCATTTTCATCCGCACACTCACAACTGATGTTGCACGGGACACGCCGTGCAGCGGGCTATTCTTTTTGGCTGAACAGACCGAAGCCTAAGCGAAACTGAATGGTATTAATACCTGGATTTGGTGTTGACAGCCCGGCGTTCGAAATATGCATGTAGCGGACTTCGGCGCTGAGGTTGCGCTTGCTGCGCAGGAAGTGGAGGCCGGCAGCGCCGCTGGTGGTGAAATTGATGCGGGATGTTCCTTCGGGCACCTTGGTATTGGTAAAGAGAGTGCCGCCGCCAAGTTCGAGATACGGAACCACGCTGCTGCGCGTGTCCAGCGCCCATTTGAACGCGAAAGGGTTTATGCCCACGCCGTAGGCGGTGTTCGTTTTCTGAACAACCGTGAAGACCGGGACGGCATCCACAGCATATTCCAGGCGGCCGCGCAGGAAACCAGGTCCGTGCGGCGCGGTGAGGATCAATCCGTAGCGGAAGCCTACGTTCCATACTCCGTCGCCGGATTGGCTGCCATTGATTCCGCGGCCCCCGCCGGTCCACGCCTGCAACTCATGGCCGCCCTCGACCGGGCCGGCTTGCGCGCGAACTGCGGGCGCGTTCACGAACATGGCAAACAGGACGGCTGGTAATACTGTTCTCACGGAGGGCGCTCCTTCCAATTCTTTGATTCCCGCCGCCGCAGTCTTGGTGCAGAGAAGATATAGAAAACTCGTTCGAAAGGCGACTCTCTTCTACTCTATTTGAGGTAAGTGCGGACGATGTGGATGACATCGTCGGCAGCCTCTTCCGAGGATTTGGAATTGCGAGGCATGTGGTCGCGGATGTGGTCTTCGATCAGCTCGGCCATGAGGCTGTTGATGGCGCCGCGGGCGGCGGAGAGACGCTGGAGGACATCCGCACAGGCAGCATCTTCGCTGAGGGCGCGCAGGACGCTCTCCAGCTGCCCGATGACTTTTTTGGTGCGGTTGACGAGGTCCAATTTCTCGCGGGAGGTGGGTGACATTTTTTTGTCTACCCTACATCGGTGTGGTATCAAGAGATTATGCCAATTGACAGTGGCTTGATGAACAGTAGAACAAAGGGGTAGACGAGCTCAAGGGCCGGCTACTCTGCCATATCTGCCAAGCGCGTGCTTACTCAAGCGCTCTCCCGGTGGCCGGGGATTAGACCAATGGAGACATTGACAGTTAGTAGGCATAAAACATCATTTATAAAAAGATTTAAATGTAGTGAACCTCTGATTGCTGGCCGGAAGGGAATTCCGGCATTGTTCATGCGGTGGTAATCACTCCGGGCTTATCTTAGGCGGCGGCAGCAACCGGCGAATCCAGGCAGGGACAAGGAATGTCTAGAAGTTTTTTATGCTTGAGTTGGTATTTGTGGGTTAGTGCTGTCTGGCTGTCTATCCTGACGGTTTCTCCGGCCGTGCACGCACAACAAGCATCTGTTCCGGGACCCCCGATTCCAATCGCTGCTCCCGCAGAGACAGCGGAAGCCGATGCAGTCCCGGCGATGCTTGCACATCCGGAGACGGACCGCTGGTGGATTTCGGGCCAGGCGAATTGGATCTCGCAGTGGCATCCCGCGTTTCATTCTCCTTATCAGGGACCGCGAAGCCTGTCTCCACAAGCGCAGGATGCCACTTCACGCGTTCTCACCCTACTTACGGGCGTGCGTTTCACGAATACAAACGAACTGCTCTGTGATGTTCAGGAAACCGGCGGCCACGGGATCGGCGAGGCCGTCGGCCTGGCGGGTGTCACGAATCTGGACATCGTACGAAACCCCGATCTAAGCAAAGCGCCTTACCTGGCTAGACTCATATGGCACTACATCATTCCCCTGGGGCGCAAGAAAATCGACAGCTCCCGTTCGCCGCTCTCGCTTTTTTCCTTGCTTCCCGAGCGCAGGCTCGAAATCCGCTTCGGCAAGTTCAGTTTGGCGGACTTCTTCGATACCAATACTTACGGCACCGACACCACTTTTCAGTTCATGAACTGGACCGTGGATAACAACGGCGCGTACGACTATGCGGCGGACACGCGAGGATTCACGTTTGCGACGATGCTCGAATATCACGAGCGGCGCTGGGCGGTACGATTTGCGGAAGCCTTGATGCCGAAAGTGGCCAACGGCATTCACCTCGATGCGGACATGAGCCGAGCCCGCGCAGAAAATATTGAATTCGAACTGCACGGCAAGATGCTTCGACATCAAGAAGGGACTATCCGCTTCCTGAGTTTCATCAATCACGCCAACATGGGCAGCTACCGCGAAGCGATCGACAGTTTTCTCTCAGGTCTGACTCTCAAGCCCGATATCACCGCGCATCCACTCCATACCACGATCAAGTATGGATTTGGCTTGAATTTTGAACAGCCGCTTAATGGTTGGATGGGCGCGTTTGGCAGGTGGGGGTGGGACGAGGGCCGGCATGAGTCATTTGCCTATACGGAAGTGGATCAGACAGTGGAAATTGGCTTGGGCGGCAAAGGCAAGCCGTGGCATAGAAAATTCGACCGCGCGGGACTGGTATTTGTTTCTAACGGCATCTCGCGAGACCACCAGGAATATCTCGCTCTCGGTGGTTCCGGTTTTCTTCTCGGCGACGGCCGACTCAATTACCGCCGCGAGTACATTATCGAAACTTATTACACGCTCCATGTTTGGCGGGGATTTTATCCTTCGTTTGGCCTGCAGCACATCAACAATCCTGGCTACAACCAAGACCGGGGACCGGTAGTCGTGCCGACCCTGCGGCTCCATCTAGAGTTCTGAATACCGGTATAGCGAAACTCCTTGGCAGCAGACCAAAAGTCTGCTAACTAAGTGCTGCTCGTTTTAACGGAGTAATCAAATGTTCGGCTTTTAGATCCCTTCCGTTTGGGGTGTTGCCACTTAGCGTTGGGTTGGGGGGAGTAATGAAAGTAGATTTGCGGGTGACTCCGTTTATGGAGTTCACCAGGGTGATCCGTCTTTTCTTTCCGGTATTGGCGGCCATCGTATTTTTTTCTTGCGCTGCCAGCGCACAAACCGTTGACGAGGTCATCGCCAAGAATATTCAGGCCCATGGTGGACTCGACAAGCTGAAGGCCGTGCGCAGCATGCGCACCACGGCAAAGTTCAGCCAGGGTTCCTTTCGCGCCGAATTTCGTCAGGAAAACAAGCGCGCCGACAAGGTTCGAGAAGAATTAATCATTCAAGGGCTGGCACAGGTACAGGCCTACGACGGCAAGACGGGATGGCAGATCTCACCGTTCGGTGGGCGCAAAGATCCGGAGCTACTCTCGCAGGACGACCTGAAAAGCTTGGTCGTGGACGCCGATATCGATGGGCCTCTTGTGGAGTACAAAGAGAAGGGCCACAAGGCCGAACTTGTGGGGCACGACTCGATGGAAGGAACGGATTGCTTCAAAATCAAGCTGAGCATGAAGAACGGAGACGTGCGCTACTACTACCTCGATGCCGACTCGTTTCTCGAGTTGAAACTGGAAATTCAAACTACGATTCGCGGCGCGCTGCAGGAGAACGAGCTGTACTACGGAGACTACGAACTGGTGAACGGCATCTATTATCCATTCGCCGTCGAGCAAGCGCAAAAAGGCAGCGCGTCACGCGCGCAAATCTCCGTTGAAAAGATCGAACAAAACGTACCGCTGGAAGACGCACATTTCTCGATGCCGATCTCCAAACCGGAGACCAAGGCGCCGCCGGCCGGAAAGTGATTCTCTGCCGCACGAAAATCCATGGATGGGACTTACACCAAAGAACCGTTGTTTCTACTTTATTGCTGAGGAATTCGCCAATATGCGCAAATCAATCCGCTACTTTGCTGCCGTGATGATGGTGTTTCTCGCTGCGATGATTATTGCTGGGCCCGCGCCCGCCCAAGACACCAAATTCGATTCGGACACGATTTCCGGTCTTGGTGCGCGAAACATCGGCTCCGCCTCCATGAGCGGGCGCGTGGCCGCGATTGCGGCAGTAAAAGAGGACGGACGGCTGACGGTCTATATTGGTGCGGCCAGCGGCGGCGTTTGGAAATCTTCGAACGGCGGCACGACGTTCAAGCCCGTTTTCGATAAGGAAGCCGCGCAATCCATTGGCGCCATCGCCATTGATCCGCAAGCGCCGAAAACGATCTGGGCCGGCACGGGCGAAGCCTGGACACGTAACAGTACGTCGATCGGCACAGGCATCTACAATTCGACGGATGGCGGCGACAGCTGGACCAACATGGGTCTGCAGAATTCTGAACGTATTGCGAAAATTATTGTCGATCCGAAGAACAGCAGTACCGTTTACGTCTGCGTGCCTGGAAAACTCTGGAGCGATAGCGAGGACCGCGGGGTCTACAAAACTACCGACGGCGGCAAGAGCTGGAGCAAAATTCTCAAAGGGGTGAATCTCTCGACTGGCTGTTCGATGATTTCCATGAATCCGCAAGACCCTAAAGTCCTTTTCGCGGGCATGTGGGACTTTCGCCGGAAGGGATGGACGTTCCGTTCGGGCGGTGAGAATCCCAGCGCGCCCAGCGGCAGCGGTTTTTTCCAGACCACGGATGGCGGAAGCACCTGGAATGAGCTGGATGAAAAGAGCGCGAAAGGGCTCCCTGCGAAACCCTGGGGGCGCGTTGCCGTCACGATTGCCCCGGCAAAACCAAATGTTGTGTACGCTATGATCGAATCGACGCGCAGCGCTCTTTTCCGCTCCGAAGATGGCGGCAAAACGTGGGAAGAACGAGACCGCAGCAATTGGATGGTCTGGCGGCCGTTTTACTTCGCCAACCTGATCGTCGATCCGAAAAATGAGAACAAGGTTTACAAGCCGGACCTTACATTGATTGTGAGCGAGGATGGCGGCAGAAGCTTCAGCGTGATCGGGAACGGCGCACACGGGGATTTCCATGATGTCTGGGTGAATCCCGACAATAGCGATCATGTCATCGCCGGCGATGACGGAGGCGTTTGGTATTCCTACGACGGCGGCAATACCTGGTGGAAGGGCAACAACCTTCCCATCTCGCAGTTCTATCACGTGAGCGCGGACAACGCCGATCCTTATCACGTCTTCGGCGGATTGCAGGACAACAGCGTGTGGATCGGGGACTCACAGTATCCGGGCGGAATTACCAACGGCCGCTGGGAAAATATTTTTGGAGGGGATGGGTTCTGGGTATTTCCGGATCCCGCCGACGCGAACTACGTTTACGCCGAATCACAGGGCGGCGAGATCGGTCGTGTCAATCGATTCACGCTCGAGGCACGGCTCATCAAGCCGCAACCCAATTATGGGGAAGGGAAGTTGCGTTTCAACTGGAACACTCCGATCCACATGAGCCCCAATCAGAAGGGCACGATTTACATCGGGGCACAATTCCTGTTCCGTTCCCGCGATCACGGTCAATCGTGGGACCGCATCTCGGCGGATCTCACTACGAATGACCCGGAGAAACAAAAACAGGAAGAATCCGGCGGCGTAACTGTCGACAATTCCTATGCGGAGATGCACACCACGATCTACTCCATCAGCGAGTCGCCGCGCGATGGTCAAACCATCTGGGTTGGAACCGATGACGGAAATCTCCAACTGACGCGCGATGGCGCCAAGTCCTGGACCAATGTCGTCGGCAATATTCCGAATCTGCCGAAAGCCTCGTGGGTTTCGTGGGTGGAAGCAAGCCTCTATGATGCGGGTACCGCTTATGCAACGTTCGATCGGCATACGTTTGGAGATATGGGGCCTCACGTCTTCAAGACCACGGACTACGGGAAGACCTGGACGCCGATCGTAGCCGCAGACAGCGGTGTGCGCGGCTATGCGCATGTCATCAAGGAAGACACGCTGGCGCCCAATCTGCTCTTCCTGGGAACCGAATTCGGTCTCTGGATTTCACTGGATAGCGGTAAACACTGGGCGCAATACAAAGGTCACGAATTCCCCAAGGTAGCTGTCCGCGACATCGTGGTGCACCCGCGCGAATCGGATCTGGTGGTTGCCACCCATGGCCGCGGCATCTGGATCGTGGACGACATCACGACGTTGCGTAAGCTGACTCCCGAAGTCATGGCGCAAGAGGCTGTTTTCCTCCAGGCCAAGCCCGCGCAGCAGCGGCTCCCCGCGAATGGCGGCTGGGCGGAAGGAAGCGCCGTGTTCACCGGGCCCAATCCACCGGACGCGGCGCTGATTACCTACTACCAGAGCAAGCGTCACATTTTTGGGAAAATGAAACTGGAGATTTTCGATTCCCAGGGCCAGCTGGTGGACACGCTCCCTCCGAACAGCCGCCGCGGCATCAGCCGCGTGGAATGGCCCATGCGCCTTAAGGCGCCCCACGTTCCCCCGGCCGCCACGGCTGCGTTTGAAGCGAACCAGGGCCCCAGAGTTTTGCCCGGCACCTACACAGTGAAAATGACGCGCGGGAAAGAGACCTACACCACGCAGCTTGTCCTGGAACTTGATCCGCGTGCTAAGTTCTCGATGGAAGATCGCAAACTGGAATTTGACGCAGCGATGCGCGCCTACCGACTGCTCGGGGAGATGAGCTTCCAAGTCGATCGCATCAACGGCGTTCACGACGCACTCATGGAGCGCGGCACAAAACTGAAGGGAGACCCCGCCTTCGGCAAGAGGCTACAGGAACTCGCCGGCAAAGTGGAAACCATGCGAAAGAAGATCGTGGCCACGACGGAAGGAGGAGCCATCACCGGTGAGGAGCGAATCCGTGAAAAAACGACGCAACTTTACGGCGCTATCTTGAACTATGAAGGCCGTCCAACCGACTATCAGGTCGCGCGCATCGATTCGTTGAAGAAAGAACTGGATGAAGCGGCCGGTGAATTTGATGCCGTTCTTACCAAGGAGCTTCCCGCCGTGAACAAAACACTCTCGCAGAAAAAACTGGAAGCCATCCAGCCGATGGACCGCAAAGCCTGGGATGTCGCGAACAGCGATTCGGAAGAAGGGGCCCGTACTGGCGGCGCAGCCTTGCGAGAACGCGATTAACTTCTACGTGGCCTATAATTGCCGCATTTCTAAACCACCCTCCGCAAACACATTACCATGTCGGCGAGATAGATCTGAACAAGTACAGCGACTCCCGAGCATCGCAGACTGCGGGATACGCTTTTAATCCAAGGGTGCGCGGGACGTCCAGCCCGACTGCAGGCATTCACCTTCCGATAGAGGGTCCAGTAGATCACTGGTTCGCCGTCGCCCGGAAGGACGAAAGCGGATGGATGCCGTCAGTCTCATTTTCCGAGGAGCTGACGAGCGTAGGCTGGTGCTTTGCCAGCATCTTCGTGTTTGAAATAGGCGTACACTCCGACGCCCTGGCCAAGCCAGGCGTCGAAGCGTTTTCTCCAGGCGGTGATTTGCTTCGGAGCGTAGTTTTCAAGTCGCAAGCGGGCGTAGGTGAAGTCGGCAGTAAGCACATCGGGAGGCGTTTGCTTGTCGGTCTCGGACAGGCAAAGCGCCGTCTTGTGCTGACGAAGAACGGAATACGTTTCGTCGGTGTACCACGACGGATGGCGGACCTCGAAAGCGAAAGCGAAGGCGGTTGGGCGAAGAGCAAGAAAATCCTCCAGCAGAGGACGATCGAATTTGAAGTTGGGCGGCAGTTGAACGAGGATTGGGCCCAGGTGGTCGCCGTCGTTTAGAACGCTGGCGACTTCCAGGAAACGTTTCACAGTGCTC
>Ga0179592_10000742_pt1 | contig 13149 bp, 10 predicted proteins | sample CZODoug2_1_08_16_FD_148623 | JGI IMG/M metagenome (GOLD analysis project Ga0179592, IMG submission 148623) | Vadose zone soil fungal communities from Angelo Coast Range Reserve, California, USA - CZODoug2_1_08_16fungal (Illumina Assembly) | ecosystem: Environmental > Terrestrial > Soil > Vadose...
GGCCCGGCATCCGTGAGCCGGCATTTGATCCCTTGCTTGGCGGCGTCGGCTCAGCTCACCGCCGTGATTTTGGATTGCGTACCCGGCAGCGCGGTTCCCAGCAAGAACCCTTTGCCGTCCTTGCAGACGACCTCCGAGTATTCGGACTGACTCGACACACTGCGGCCGAACAATTGCACATTGGTCACTTCACAGGTCGCCCCGGCATTCGCCGCAATCAGCGACGCCACCATCGCGTACACATCTTTGTTCCCGGGCAGCTTGCAGTAGAATCCCGGCTGCTTGCCCTTCGACACATCGGCGGCGCGCGCCTCCTCCGCGGACAGGCAGGAAATGGCGATCGGGTTTTCGGCTCCCTGGGTCTCCAGGAGATAGCCCATGGCGCCTTGACACGCGGCCTCATAGACGCTCGTCTCTATCGCCCGGCCACCCCCCGCGCGTTTGCGCGTGCCGGAGACCACCAGTTGAGCGTCGCTCACGTCGCACGGGAGACGAAGACCAGCGAGCAACTTCTCGCTCTGTGTCTTGGCCTTTGCGCGCGCTTGAGGGGTTTGATTGGCCGCATCGGCGCCGGCGTCCTGCGGATGGTCGCCGCTGAGCTTCTCCAGATCGCCGCGACTGAGGGAGCCGTTGAGCCCCCCATTCTCCTGATGCACGCCGGGCGCATTCTGGGCCCAAACCGGGATGATCGAAGCGCCCATCATCCCGAGGAATGCGATGATCGCCATCGCACGGATGTTGCTCGCCGACTTCCGAAAACTCGCTGACTTCTGGGAACTCGGTGACTTCTTGTAGCTCGCCGACTTAAACATGATTGTGGCTCCCGAAAAAAAGTGCTAGTTCGGCGAGGCCCTGAGAGATCGCCGGCTGGTCCGCAGCGCCGCCGAGGAGAAATGTCGGCGGCGTGTAGCACGGACTGCCGCGGGACGGCGACCGCGGCGGCGCACAACAGGAGCGACAGGCAGAACCCCGCTGCCCTGCGCAAGGCTATTGCTGTGCGGAGTGCGGCGGCCATTCGAGCACCTCGTCCGCGACGGCGACACCGGTCGGACTCTGCAGCTCAACGTTCAACCGCAATGCGTGTCCCTCAGCGGGTTGCAGCGCACCGGATTGCAACGTGCCGGTGACCCCCACCGCATCGTTCAGCAGGGCGATCCGGCGCTCGCCGCCATCGAGGGACTTGCCCCGCTCGTCGACGACACTCCAGATCAATCGATAATCGTGCAGTGGATAGAATGGCAGACTCCGCTCCGAGTTCGGTGTCACCAGCAGTGCAAATCCGGTCGGCGCCCGATCAGCGGTGCTCACCCAATGCACGGTGATCGTTGCCGGCTCGGTCAATTTTTTCCAAACCTGGTAGGACGGCTTGCGCTGGCGCGCCTCGTCGACGACACCATGCTCGACGTATCCTTCGCTCATCCCCGGCCAGAGATTGCGCGGCGACTTGTAGTCCTGGTAGCACCACAAGATGGCGCCGGCAATCCAATCCCGTGCTGCCAGCAGCGGCATCTGATCCCGCATTGTCGCGACGCGAATCCGATCGGCTTCCAGCGGGCCTTTCGCAAATATCCCTGCAAAGCCCATTTCTGAAATGACGACCATCTTACCGGGAAATAGGCGATCGATCTGGTCGAGCGCGGGGACCAGCGCCTCGGCCGGGCCGTGCCAAGACCCGTAATACTGATTCATCATCACGAAATCCGCATCGTTGGCAGCAGACTGTTCCGCTCGCTCGAGCTTCGGCAGCTTGTCATCCGTGAAACTGACAAACCGGTCGGGATCGAGCTTGCGGATCATGTCGCGCATGGCTCGAAAATAGGCGATGCCGCCTGGCGTGCTCATGGCGCTCTCGTTCGCGACACTCCATGCGAAGATGCTCGGATGGTTGCCGGCCTCCTCGATCATTTCACGCATCTGTCGTTGCGCCAGGGCCAGCACTCGGGGGTCCGATAACTGCTCTTCACTGAATTGCCACACCGGAATTTCAGGAATCAGAAGAATTCCGTGCCGGTCGGCATAGTCGAGCACCAACGGATGTTGAGGATAGTGAACCGGGCGCGTCAGCGTGGTGTGCAGAGCCCGCATGTCGTCAAAGTCGCGCCATATGGTTCCTCGCGTTTCCGCGAGCCCCTCCCAGGGAGAATCCTCGTGCCGGGCGAGCCCGGTGAGACGAACTCGCTCCCCGTTGACGAGCAGATGACGCTCGCGAATCTCGACGGTGCGCACCCCAAACGCGTCGCTGTGCTGGTCCAGCAGCTCGTGATTCCGGCCGATAAGCTCGACGACCATGCGGTATAGATTCGGATGATCGATGCTCCACAGCATCGGATGCTCAAGCTTGAGCGACACCGCAATGTCCGTGGCGCCGGCGGCCAAGGAGATCATTCGCGTCTCGCTCGCCGCCGCGCGATCGTCCGGACCATATGCCGTGACTCGCATCGCTATCGGTGCGCTGAGAACCATCGTCGGTGCGCCACGATCCGTCGCCGACGCGTTGCGCGTAACCGGCGCCCCCGGCGCGAGCGCACGCTCGACGATGATCCGATCGTGAATCACGGCGCCATCGGCTTCGGCTTCGGTGCGGATAGTCTGGCGGCCGACCCAGGCCATCCCGCTGGTGGTCAGCCACACGTCGCGGACGATGCCGCCGTACGTCCACCAGTCGTACCGCACCTCGGGAGATCCCCTCTGCGCAAACCCGGGTATGGTCGCGATGCCCGGCCGATTGTCGATCCGCACGGCGATCACGTTTTGTGCACGGAGCTTGGACGTGACGTCGAAGGAATAGGCCGTAAAGCCGCCCTCGTGCTCGCCGAGCTCCACGCCGTTCAGCCAAACATGGGCGCTATAGAATGTTGCCCCGAAGTGCAGTTCGACATGCGCACCCGGTGCCAGGGGCGGCATGTAGAAGCGATGGAAGTACCAGGCAACGCCGAGGTAGTCGTGAAGTCCGCCGGCGTTCCAAGTGTGCGGAACGTCGATTGACTGCGTGCCGGTGGGAATGTTCGAATTCCAGCCGGCCGCATCGCCGGCAAGCTCCGGGTCGGCGCGGAATTGCCAATCCCGATCCAAATCCGTTCGTCCCCCGCCCAACGCGGGTACCGAGAGGAGCAGCAGCCACCACCCAAACCAACTTAAAACTCGCGCGAGCCGGTCTGCAGCACTGACATCCCGATCGGTCACGGCATCACCTGTCCGCCATTGACATGAATAATCTGACCGGTGATATAGCCGCTCAACTGCTGCGATGCCAGGAACAGAAAGGCTCCGACGCAATCGCCGGGTGTGCCGATCCTGCCAAGATACACCGTCTTGCGCATGGCCTCCATGCGCTCCGGGGGAGTCGCCGAGTGGAAGGACGTAGCGACGACACCCGGAGATACGGTATTGACGCGAATGTTGCGGGCGGCGAATTCCCGGGCAAGATGCCGCGATAGATTGTGGACGAATGCCTTGCTCGACCCATACACGCCGGTGCCGGGACCGCCGCCATCCAATCCCGCGATGGATCCCACATTGATGATGACACCGCCGCCGCGCCGGTCCATATGAGGAAACGCCGCCTGACTGGTGGCGATCACCGCCCGCGCGTTGAGATTGAATACCGCATCCACCCAGGCGTCGTCCGCTTCGAGAATCGGCCGCCGGCTGACGAGTGAACCTGCATTGTTGATGAGAATGTCGAGACCGCCGAGAACTCCGGCCGCCTCGTCGACAACGCGTCCCGGCACACCGCGTTTTGTTAGATCGCCTTGAACGGCAACGGCCGTGCCGTCGGCCCGGCAAATGTCCTCGACCAGCGCATCGGCCGCGGCCCGGTTCGAGTGCCAGTGCACCGCAACGCGTGCCCCTTGCCGTGCGAATGCCCGGCTGACCGCCGCGCCGATGCCGGTGCCCGCACCGGTGACCAGTACCGACTTGTTCTCGAGGTCATCAATTCGAAGCATGGCTTTGGATCAGGACCGGCGCGTTCGCGTTGTGTAATGCGGCGTGTACGTGTTTAAGCGCAACCCCCGACCAACGCTCCCGACATTCGGTATCGCTTAAATCTCATTAATAATATAATATGCGTTAAACTACAGTCAAGACAGCCATTTGGCGGCGCACTGAGCAGCCCCGCGGTTCGCTCGGGCGCGCATCTGCATGGTATATTCATCATATAAAACGGAGACCTCGAGAGTGCGGCCGTTGATTCGCGGACGACAGACATCACTGCCATGACGACAGATAAAAAGCCGCTGCGAAGTGCCAAGAGCTACGGTCCTAAAGACAAGGATGGCTTCATTCATCGCAGTTGGATGAAGAGTCAGGGCTTCCCCTCGGACGTCTTCGACGGTCGTCCCGTGATCGGCATCTGCAATACCTGGTCCGAGCTCACCCCCTGCAATTCCGGGCTGCGAGACGTCGCTGAACACGTCAAGAAAGGCGTGTGGGAGGCCGGCGGCTTACCGCTCGAATTCCCCGCCATGTCGCTGGGTGAGACGCAAATGCGTCCCACGGCCATGTTGTTCCGCAATTTGCTGGCGATGGAAGTCGAGGAATCCATTCGCGGCAATCCGATCGACGCCGTGGTCCTGCTCGGCGGCTGCGACAAGACCACTCCCGGTCAGTTGATGGGCGCGGCCAGCGTCGACCTACCGACCATGGTGGTGTCCACCGGCCCGATGCTGAATGGCAAGTTCCGCGGCCGCGACATTGGATCCGGCACCGACGTCTGGAAATTCAGCGAAGCGGTGCGCGCCGGCACGATGTCGCTCGGCGAATTCATGGGCGCGGAGTCGGGCATGTCACGAACGCCCGGAACCTGCATGACCATGGGCAGTGCGTCCACCATGGCTTGCTTGATGGAAGCCATGGGCATCGCCCTGCCCTTCAACGCGACCACCCCGGCCGTGGACGCGGGACGACGTCGGATCGCGCACGAAACCGGCCGGCTGATCGTACGCCTGGCGCGCGAGGATGTCCGGCTGTCGAAGGTGCTGACACGCACCGCGTTCGAAAACGCCATCCGGGTTCTGGGCGCCATCGGCGGCTCCACCAACGCGGTGCTGCACTTGCTGGCGCTGGCCGGCCGGCTCGGCATACCGCTCGAACTCGCGGATTTCGACCGGCTGACGGCAAATGTGCCGCTATTGGTCGACCTGCAGCCATCGGGACGGTTTCTGATGGAGGATCTTCACTATGCCGGTGGACTGCCGGCCGTCATGAAGGAACTCGGGCCCCTCTTCCAGGGCGCTGCGGTCACGGCATGGGGGCAGCCCGTCGGCGATAGTTTCGCGGCGGCCGAGTGCTACAACCGCGAGGTGATACACACCCTGGCCGAGCCCGCGAATGCGGTATCCGGGATTTGGGTACTCAAGGGGAATCTCTGTCCGCAGGGCGCGGTGCTCAAGCCGAGTGCGGCCAGCCCGGCGCTTTTCAGCCACCGCGGGCCGGCCATCGTGTTCGAATCGATCGAAGATCTGCGGGCGCGCATCGACGACCCCGGTCTCGAAGTGGACGCGAATTCGGTTCTCGTATTGAAAGGCTGCGGTCCCAAGGGTTATCCGGGCATGCCCGAAGTCGGCAATATGCCTCTGCCGCGCAAACTCCTCGAACGCGGCGTGCGGGACATGCTGCGTATTTCCGATGCGCGCATGAGCGGTACCGCCTTCGGCACCGTCGTGCTGCACGTGGCGCCCGAGTCGGATGCCGGCGGTCCGCTCGCCCTGGTGCGGGACGGCGATGAAATTTCATTCGATGGACCGAGCCGCACTTTGGATCTGCTGATCCCGCCCGAGGAACTTGCCGCGCGCGCCGCGGCCTGGAAGCGGCGCCAGCCGGCGCCGAAATATTCTCGCGGCTACTACCGCCTGTACGTGGAACACGTGATGCAGGCCGATCGCGGATGCGACCTTGATTTCTTGATCGGATCGAGCGGCAGCACCGTCGACCGGGAATCACATTGATGACCGGTGCGAGCTTCATCGCCGGCGACTGGGGCACCAGCAATTTACGGCTTTATCTATGCGACGCGCAGGGAATTGCACTCGACGGCCGCACCGGACCGGGCGCGGCCGACTCCGGCGGTCGCTTCGCGGATATTCTGCAGTCACTGATTGCACCTTGGGCTGCATCGTGCCGCCCCACCCTCCCGACGGTTCTAAGCGGTATGGTTGGCTCCAACATCGGCTGGACCGAGGCGCCGTACGTCGCCTGCCCGGCGCTGCCCGAACAGATTGCGGATGCCTGTGTGGCTTTGTGCGGCGGCCGCGTGCATATCGTGCCGGGTCTGTCGTGCAGCAACCGATTCAACGCCCCCGACTTTCTGCGCGGCGAAGAAACCCAGATTCTCGGCGCATTGAATCTCATCGAATCGCTGCGCCGGGAGCGCCGGCTGCTGTGTCTTCCGGGGACCCACACCAAATGGGTGGTCCTGCAGGACGGAGCGGTGCGGGAATTCTTCACCGCACCGACCGGCGAACTGTTCGCTCTCGTGTGCGAGCATAGCGTTCTGTTGCGCAGGCACGGCCAAACGGCGGCGGCGGTCGACGCGGACGCTTTCACGAAGGGTCTGGCGCACTTCGATGAATTTCCGCAGGCTCAGCTTCTGCATCGCCTCTTCGAGTGCAGAAGCCGCCAGCTCAGCGGCGAATTCTCGCTTCCAGCGGCAACCGGGTATCTGTCGGGTCTTCTGGTCGCGAGCGACGTGCAAGGAGCGCTCTGCGCGCTTACGGAACTCATCGCCAACCGGTCGGTGTACTTGATCGGCGCACCGGAACTGACGCGGCGCTACGCCGCCGCCTTAGGCAGACACGGCTGCGACACTTACGCGGTGGACGGCGCAGCGGCATCGCTAGCCGGCCTCGCACAAGTGCACCGGCGATTGTCACAGCAGGTTGTCGCATGACGCAGCAGGTTGACGCGTGATCTCGCTCGTGCCGGGCGGTGAGCCCGCGCTCGTCGCCATCCTGCGCGGCGTCACTCCGGAAAAGGTCGTGGCGATCGCCGATGCGTTGTACGATGCCGGTATTCGTAAAATCGAAGTCCCGTTGAACTCACCCGAGCCGTTCGCGAGCATCGCGCGGCTCGCCGCCTTGCGTAGAACCGACTGGCTCGTCGGCGCCGGCACGGTGCTGAGCGTCGCCGACGTGCGCCGCACTCACGCGGCCGGGGGGCGCCTGATCGTGTCGCCGAATTGCAATACCGACGTCATCCGCGGCGCCTTGGAGCTCGGCATGGAAGTGATGCCGGGCATTGCAACGGCCACGGAAGCCTTTAGCGCCATCGACGCCGGCGCCAAGCACATCAAACTATTCCCCGCGGTGACCTACGGGCCCCGGCATCTGGAAGCGCTGCGCGCCGTGCTACCGACGGATGTCGGGGTGTTTCCGGTCGGCGGCGTCGGCGCCCAGGATATCGCCGGCTGGCTCAGCGCGGGCGCCGCCGGCTTCGGCTTCGGTTCCGAGCTTTTTCGTCCCAACTACACTCTCCCGGAGATCGAGCAGCGTGCCAGGCAACTGGTGCAATCCTTGCAAGAAGCACGTAGTCAGCTCGACCGGAGATAGCGGCGTTGGCGGCATCAAAACTCAGGAAGCGTTCGTGAAACCCCTCGATATCGCAATCATCGCCATCTATGCAGTCTCGATCTTCGCCCTGGCACAGTGGGTATCCCGCGAAAAGGGTACTCACAAGAAGGATGCGCAGGACTACTTTCTCGCCGGCCGCACGCTGCCCTGGTGGGCCATCGGTACCTCGCTGATCGCCGCGAACATCTCGGCCGAGCAGATCATCGGCATGTCGGGCTCCGGTTATGTCATCGGCCTCGGGATTGCCTCCTACGAATGGATGGCGGCGCTCACGCTCATCATCGTCGGCAAGTACTTCCTGCCGATCTTTCTGAAGAACGGCATCTACACCATGCCGGAATTCCTGGAGCGGCGTTACAGCCCCAGCGTCCGCACCGTCATGGCGATCTTCTGGTTAGGCGTCTACGTTTTCGTCAATCTAACGGCGATCCTGTGGTTGGGAGCGACCGCGGTGCATACGGTCACCGGCATCGACGTGCAGATCGCATTGGTGGCGCTCGGACTATTCGCCGGCGCCTATGCTCTGTACGGCGGGCTCAAGGCGGTGGCCCTGACGGACATCGTCCAGGTCTCGCTACTGGTGCTCGGCGGCCTCGTCATCAGCTACATCGCACTCAACAAGATATCCGGCGGCGCCGGCGTGGTGGCCGGATTCCATGACTTGACGCAGCGCTTTCCCGACCGGTTCCACATGATCCTGCCGAAGGGCAATCCGAACTACAAGGATCTGCCGGGGTTGTCGGTACTGCTCGGCGGAATGTGGGTCATGAACGTCTCCTACTGGGGCTTCAACCAGTACATCATTCAGCGGGCGTTGGCCGCAAAAAACATCCGCGAGGCCCAGAAAGGCATCGTACTCGCCGCCTTTTTGAAATTGCTGATGCCGGTGATCATCGTTCTGCCCGGCATCGCGGCCGTGGCCTTGGCGCCCAACCTGGCGCGCCCGGACGAGGCCTACCCGCATCTGATGGCCATGCTGCCCACGGGTCTTCTGGGTCTGGTGTTCGCGGCGCTGATCGCCGCCATCGTGGCGTCGATGGGTTCGAAGATCAATTCCATCGCCACGATTTTCACTATGGACGTATATCGGCCCCTGCGTCCGCAAACCTCGCAGCGCAACTTGGTGCTGATCGGCCGAATCACCGCCGCGGCGGCGCTCACCGTCGCCATCCTGATGGCGAAGCCGCTGCTCGGCAGCTTCACCCAGGCGTTCCAGTACATACAGGAGTTCACCGGTTTTTTTACTCCCGGCATCTGCGTCATTTTCCTGCTCGGCATGTTTTGGGAGCGCTGTACGGCGGTCGGCGCGATGGCGGCCGCCATCGCCTCCGTACTGCTCTCGGGCGCGCTATATTTGGGTTGGCCCTCTCTGCCCTTCATGGACCGCGTCGGTCTGGTGTTCGTGGCATGCTTTGGCGTCGCAATCGTGCTCTCGCTCCTGCAGGCGCCGCGCGAGTCCGCGCTCCGAGTGGATCTCAAACAGGTGGACTACTCGACGAGCACGGGCTTCAACGTGGCGGCGCTGGCCGTCACCGCGATTTTGGTCGGACTTTACACCGTTTGGTGGTAGGCGACGCGCGTTAGCATGACGGCACTCGCGCCAATCGACATTTTCCGTGTGGCGAATATCGTCGGCGAGGGCATCCTGTGGGACTGGCGCCGGCAGGTGTTGTGGTGGACCGACATTCAAGGGCGAAAGCTGCACCGCTTTGACTGGGCGTCCGCAACCCCGCAAGCCGTGGGCACCCCCGAGCGCGTCGGATCGTTTGGCTTGATCGCGGGCAGTGAGCGGTTGATTACCGCCTTTGCCGGCGGCATCGCGTTCTATGACGTCGATCGGCAATCCGTCGAATGGCTGCCGGTGCAGCCGGTGCTCGACGCCGGCGTACGCTTCAATGACGGCCGGGTGGACCGCCGCGGCCGTTTCTGGAGCGGCACCATGGTGGAAGGAGAACAGGACGGCGCGAGCGCATGTTTATACTCGGTCGACGGCACCGGCGCAGTGAGGTGCCAGGCACGCGGCATCCGTATTTCGAACGGCCTTTGCCACAGCCCGGACGGCGAGCGGCTGTATTTTGCGGATTCGCCGACCCGAACGATCTTCGAGTACGAGCTTCTCGAACCGGAGGGAACGTTGGGACCACGCCGAGTATTCGCACGGACGCCGGAGGGCGCCTTTCCGGACGGCGCGGCCGTCGACGCCGACGGCTGCGTGTGGAGTGCGCACTGGGGTGCCGGGTGCATCGTGCGGTACACTCCCGACGGCCGAATTGATCGCACGCTGCGGGTGCAGACCTGCCAGCCAAGCTGCGTTTGCTTCGCCGGACCCGATCTTGACGTGCTCTGCGTCACGAGCGCGCGTGAAGGACTCGACGCTGGGACCTTGCGCGCGGAGCCGCACGCCGGCGACGTATTTCTATATCGCACTGGCGTGCAAGGGCTGCCTGAGTCAGAGTACCGGCCATGACAGCATCCGTACGTGGCCAAAACCTGACTTATAGCGTCGCCGACAGTCTCGGCACCGCAATCGTCACCGGCGTGTATACGGCCGGCAATCCGATGCCCATTGAGGCCGAATTGTGCCAACAGTATGGTGCGAGCCGCTCGGTCGTGCGCGAGGCCGTCAAGATGCTCACCGCCAAGGGATTGCTGGGATCCCGGCCGCGGCTGGGCACGTGGGTGCAGCCGGAAACGAATTGGAATCTGCTCGACCCCGACGTGCTCGGGTGGCTTCTGGAGCGGAAGTTCTCGGCGCCGCTGCTCATCGAGTTCACCGAGCTGCGCCTGGCCGTCGAGCCCGGTGCGGCGGTGCTCGCGGCCCGCGTGGCGGGACCCGATGAGAAAGCAGCCATTCGCAACGCGATCGAACGGATGCAGGCGGCCGAACGCGGCGATGGGGACCCGCTGGAGCCCGATATCGCCTTTCATGTAGCCGTGCTGCGGGCGAGCCGCAATCGATTTTATGCGCAACTCACGGGATTTACCGCAACCGCACTACGTATCAGCATCCGCATGACGAATCGATACAAGGGCGTGCGGCTCGCGAGCGTCGCCGATCACAAGAAGGTCGCGGACGCCATTATCGCCGGACGGGCGGCCGCGGCCGGCGAAGCCATGCGCAAGCTCATCCAGGAGGCGTTGGATCTCATCACGAAACGCGAGGCTCTGCAGGTGGCCCGCCGCCTCTCGGTCAACGCCAACCGGTAGCTCATGGGAAAAACCAAAATCGCAATCGTCGGTCTGGGCAAAATCGCCCGGGACCAACACATTCCTTCCCTTCTATTGAGCGATGCATTCGAGCTGATTGCCGTTGCCAGCCCTCATCACCAACTCGACGGGATGCCGAGCTTCGGCGACCTGCCGGCACTGTTGCACGCGGTCCCCGAGGTCGAAGCGGGGGCGCTCTGCACGACGCCGCAGGTGCGTTACGAACTCGCCCGCTACGCGCTGGAACACGGCCGGCACGTTCTTCTGGAAAAACCGCCGGGCGTGACGGTCAGCGAAGTGCTGGCGCTCGTCGATCTTGCCAAACAACATGGCGTGGGGCTTTTCGCTTCCTGGCACTCGCGTCACGCGCGGGCCGTTGAACCTGCGCGCATTTGGCTCGCCGGTCGCAAGATTCTAGGCGCAACGATCACCTGGAAAGAGGACGTGCGGGTCTGGCATCCCGGGCAACCGTGGATCTGGCAAGCCGGCGGTCTCGGCGTGTTCGATCCGGGCATCAATGCGCTGTCGATACTGACCCGCATCATACCCGGCGCCCTCGCACTGAAACGCGCGGAGCTTTCCTACCCCCGAAACTGCGAGACGCCGATCGCCGCGCGCCTGCTGCTGACCGACTCGCGCGGCGCGGCGGCACAGGTCGAGCTGGATTTTCGCCAGACCGGCCGTCAAATCTGGGACATCGAGGTCGACACCGATGCCGGCCGGCTGCACCTGTCCTCAGGCGGCGCCGTGATGGCGGTGAACGGTTTGGCGGTGGAAACCGTTGAGAGTTCGGAATATGCGGGTCTGTACGCGCATTTTGCCACCCTCGTCCGCGGGCGCGCCATCGATGTGGACTCGGCGCCCCTGCAGTTGGTGGCCGATGCTTTTTTGTGCGGTCGACGCGTCGAGGTCGAGCCGTTCATCGAGTGATGCCGGACACCTAAGAACCGCTCAATGGATGTGCGTTCGCGCAGTTTGGATTGCCGGCGAATCAGATTTTCTGGAGGCCATAGCGCCGCACTTTCGAGAGCAAGTCGCGGTTACCGGGTAGCGACGCGGTGAGAGCCTTGGCGTATTTGGCCGACTCGTTCATCTTTTCCCGCGCCAGATTTCGCTCGCGGTCGTTCAGCAGCCAAGTTGCCGGGTGAGTCTGGAATCCCATCCCGTAGAGGATGTATTGATAGCTCGCCGCCGAGAACACTTCTTCACGGTGTGCGAAGTCTTCATGCCACGGGCAATGGTCCCGCCAGTATTCCAGGTACTCGCGCAGGCTGTCCGGAATCGATTCGCGAGCTCGGTTGTCGCTCCAGAACCGAGAGTCGGTCCGTCGACTCAGCACGTAGTGCAGCTTGAGGAAATCGACAATGCGCTCCCAGCGATAACGAAAAGTGTCGTTGAATAATCGCGCAGCCTGCCGCATGCCGCCGCCGCAACTCGGCAGCAGGTTTGCAATCGACTTGGCCGACAGTTCGATCATGACGATGGCCGATGCCTCGAGAGGCTCGAGAAAACCCGCGGAAAGTCCCACCGCGACGCAGTTACGGGTCCAGAATTCTTGGCGATATCCCGAATTGATGTCGATTTTTCGATAGCTCAAATCCCGCGTGGGATCGCCTCGAGCGCCGAGGTAGCCGTTCAGTTCCTCGAGCGCGCCCTCGTCCGACACGTAACGGCTGGAGAAAACGTACCCGACGCCGCGGCGGGTCGTGAGTCCGATGTCCCACACCCAGCCCGAGGACTGCGCGGTGGCCACGGTCGCCGAGGCGATCGGGGTGTCATCGGTCGGGTACGGTATCTGGACCGCCCAGGCCTTGTCGATGAAAAGCACGTCCTTCTGCGAGAGAAACGGAACGCCAAGGTGCTTGCCGATCAATAGCGAGGAAAATCCACTGCAATCGATGAATAGATCTGCGGTGAGCAGCTCGCCGGACTTCGTCACCAAGTGCGCAATGTCACCCGTGTCCTTGGACTCGACCCGCACGATCTCCTCAACCAGGTGCCTGACGCCGAGCTTGTCGACGCAGTGCTTCTGGAGAAAGGGCCCGAATTTTCCGGCGTCCAGGTGGTAGGCGTAATTCGCCAAGCCGGTGAATTCCGGCGTCGTGATCTGCTTGGGCGCCAAGGCCTGGCCGCAGATCGCCGCCTGAAAGCACATGCTGTCCGCGAAGCTCTGGCCCCGCGGATCCTCGAGCCAGTAAGGAGCCAGGTTATGCTCTTCGTAGCCGACCGGTAGCGTGAACGGATGGTAGTAAGCGTCCGCATCGCTGCCGTCCACCCACTTCACGAAATGCGAACCTTGCTTGAAGGACGCATCGCACTCACGCAGAAAATCAGTCTCGGTAACGCCGATCTGTTTCAAGGTGGCTCGAATCGT
>Ga0179592_10000749_pt1 | contig 13076 bp, 10 predicted proteins | sample CZODoug2_1_08_16_FD_148623 | JGI IMG/M metagenome (GOLD analysis project Ga0179592, IMG submission 148623) | Vadose zone soil fungal communities from Angelo Coast Range Reserve, California, USA - CZODoug2_1_08_16fungal (Illumina Assembly) | ecosystem: Environmental > Terrestrial > Soil > Vadose...
GCCGTCTTTATCGACATAGAACATGTCTTCGATCCGCACTCCCAGATTCTCTTCAGGAATGTAGATGCCGGGCTCGATCGTGAACACCATGCCCGGACCGATCGGCACGGAGTAGTCTCCCGCATCATGCACATTCAATCCCACGTAGTGGCTGAGGCCGTGAATGAAATAGTCGCCCAGTGGCTTGCCGTGCAGATCCTTACCGTGCGAGTTGATGTAGTCGTAGGCAGCTTTGTACAGTGAGTTCGCGCCCTCTCGCCTCAAGGTCGACTTGCCCGGCTGAAAAGCAGCGATCGCCGCCTGCTGCGCGCCCAGCACGATGTCATAGATTTCTCGTTGCCGCGCGCTGAATTTGCCGCTGACCGGAAGCGTGCGCGTGATGTCGGTGGCATACATCGAGTACTCCCCACCCACATCGATCACTACCACATCGCCCGCCTTCATGGTGGCTGAATCCTCCGAGTAGTGCAGGACGGTTGAGTAGTACCCCGAGCCGACGATGGGCGCGTAAGCCGGACGCTCACAGCCTCGCTTGCCGAACTCATACTGCATTAGCGCCGAGATCTCGCGCTCCGTGATTCCCGGCTTCATCCCGCGCATGGCGGCGAAATGCGCGGCCACCGAGGCGTCCGTCGCTTTGCGGATCAGCTGAACTTCTCCCGCATCCTTGTAGGTGCGAAGCGAAGCGATCATGGACTTGATGTCCTGCAAGGTCACGAAGCCGGGAAACGCGTTCGTCCTCTTCAGCCATTCCAGCGGGCCGGTCGACGCTGCAGTCTCGCTGCCCTCCGCTATGTCCGAATAGACGGTCAAGCGGCCCTTGGGTAAAAGCCCGGCCAGGACGTCGCGCAGCTTGTCCAAGACCTCGACCCGGTCAAACCCCGTGATCTTGACCGCGTCCGGATTCTCCGCGCCCAGCTTGGGCCCCGTCCATTTTTCCTCCACGTAGTTGTGCGTTGGAAGAAAGAAAATCTCGGTGTAGGGCCGTGCCGGCGTGTCCGCCGTCGCTTCGACGGCCGGCGCGATCAGGAGCGCTGCCCCCGGGTCGGGCCAGCCCGACAGGTAATAGAAATTCTCATCCTGGTGGAATCCGAAGATGGCGTTCGGACCCTCAGCTTCCATGGGCGCGAAAAGCACTACGACATTGCCATTGGTTTCCTTTGCCAGCGCCTCGCGGCGGGCATGGTAGTCGGCGTTGGGCTGGCGCTCGAGCGCCCAGCAACACTGGCCCATCAAGAGAAGAACAAGGAGTAGCTTGCGCACGCTGTGGTCCTTTCAAACCTGCAGGTCATCCACTCCGGCAATACACGGGCTGTTGCCTGGCGTGGAAAGGTTCCCGTTCCCGATATTCGCGGTCGGGTGATCGCTAGGGGGATTGTAAATGAGAGCCTGGTAAACGCGCTATCTCCGGTAATCCGACTCGGGAGTTGGCAGCGCGAGAAGAGGCTCTGGCCAGTTGAATTACCGCCCTTGTTGGCATCGTGATTGGTGCCCCAAGCGGTGCGATTGTCGGCGCCGTCCTCCCCGCCCACACGACCCTCTACCGAGCCACCCCTGCCGCTTCCTCGCACTGAACCCAAAATCCTGCGCGAGCAGCCATTCCGGTAATGCGTGCGGGCACTTGAGCGCGGGATTCCATCGCGAACGCAATTACCAACGGTTAGAATTGGATTATGCCGACACTTGCACGCGAATCTTGGAAAATTTGGTCCCAAGTCTTGCGAGTTGTGGGCGCGGCAGGTTGCTTGGTCGCGTTTCTTTGGCTCTTTGGCCTGATTGGATACTATTCAACGAAACGCCCGCGAAATCCAGACCCGGAACACGGTTGGACAGTTCCGTTGCAATGGACTCACACGACGTATGGCGCCCCTGAAGAAAATGCGCAGTTGCTTCGGTTACATTTTTGGTTCGTTCCATTTTTTGTAGTGCTGGGCGTTGGGGAGACAATTCGGAAGCTGCACGAAAAGAATGAGCCGTGGCGAAAAAAGTGGTTGCGAGTATCTCGCTGATCGAAAAGCGCCAGCCAGTTGTCCGGTTACCCGGACTTAAGAGCTTCTGCTTGGTGTATTGTTGACAAAACTCAGGCTCCTTTGGATGGACGGTCATGAGAGCCTATATCGTCGTTGCAGCGGAATCTGGCAGGTCGCGCGACGTTGCTCAGCAGATCGCGGGGCTGCCGGGAGTCAAGATGGCCGACGCGTGTTGGGGCTCCTGCGACGTATTCGCCGTAGTGGATGTGTTTTTCGGCCTGTCCGCAAACGGTCAATTAAGGGAGGAGAACACAAGGCATGACGCGCAAAATAATTTATTGGGTGAGCACCGGTCTGGTAGCCGCGCTGTCGATTTTTGCCGCATTCACTTACCTATCGGGCAGTCCGCAGGCGGTCCAAGGATTCGCGCATGTGGGATATCCGCAACAACTGCGCATTATTCTTGGGATCGCCAAACTCCTTGGCGCGATCACCCTCGTCCTCCCCGGCTTTGCCAAACTCAAGGAGTGGGCCTATGCCGGATTCACATTCGCGTGGATCTCGGCATTTGTTGCGCACTATCTGGCAAAAGATGGCTCGGTAGCATTCATGCCGCTGATATTGCTGCTGCTCCTTGTCATCTCTTATGTGACCCGCCCGGCAAGTCGGCAGTGGCAGGCTAAAGTCACGACGGTCTAATTAAGTCAGAAATCATGAGTGGTGTGCCAGTTCCTCCACTCGTGGGCGAGGAACGGGGACTTGTGTGGAGTCGAGGTGTGGCGCGGTGGTTTAGGTGGAGCCTATCGGTTGCCGGCCCTTTCGTCTGCCGGTGCCTCACGAGCTCCGCCATGCTTCCGTTTCCACACCCCGCTCATCGAACCGGACGTGCGGATTTGCCGCATCCGGCTCTCGGAGAAGACTCACGCAGTCTGAAAGCTCGGGTGGTAATCATCATGTTCGGCTCCTTTCTCCCGAGCCTGCGGTCGTTATGCAACCAAGTCTACCCGGGTCGAGGAGCCGACATTGTTATGCAATCACTAAGGCCGACTAGCCCGAACGACCCCGTCAATCCGAAGGCAGTCGATTCGGACCTAAGGTCATTGCAGCTTGGGGTGTTCGGACTTGGAAGCGATGGGGGTGGGATTGGAATTGGTGCTGTACCGAACGTGTGGATAAAAGAGATGGCCGCCCTAGTTGGAGGCGGCCACTTCGATTCTACGTTTTGCGATTGCTTACGTTTTTACTGGCGAGCCATGACTTGCAACGCACTGCCACTTTCCGTTCGCCATCTTTACCCATGTATCGGTAAAGCGCTCATTCACATCCATAGGCTTCCCCGACGAATCGGTGCCCTTTGCTTTGAAGGTTCCCGTCGCGATGGCCGCATCGCCAAACGCCGTTACCTTCAGATCGTCGTAGTCAACGCTGTCATACTTGGTGGCCTTCGCCGTTGCCAGCGTCTCGGTCCTGCCGGTGACTTTCCCTTCGGTTGACGTATTCACGAACTTGTCGGCCAGCAGAGGAGCAACCAGGTCAGGGTTATTTGTCTTTTGTGACTGAAGCCATTGTTGCTCCAGTGCGGCTACAGCCTTCTCAGTCCCGCCGGTCATCTGCGCTTGCGACCGTGCGGCGCTCCCCAGTAGGAGCACACCGACCAAACACCACATCCATGTTTTCTTCATATCGATCCCCTTAATTGTTGAGATTTTCGAAAAATTTGGCCTGGGCCTGGCAATGAGAGCAAAGTAAACGAGGGCACTTCACGAATGGAGAGAAAGGACCCGGGTGGGAGGAGCAACAGCTCCTTACCTCGTCGCTCTGCCAGTTTGCAAAAGCAACGGTACGCGGTAATTTATATGCAGTCAAGTCAATATATTAAAATAGCGTATCGCCGAGTTGCCAGAGAGCAGTGACATGCTGCTATACCTCGCTGGAGTCAATGAACATGCGGTCTTGCGTATTGTTGGAAGCAAGCGACGGAGCGTAGCACATTTTCTGAGGACAATTCAGTACCTTTTCGAATACGGAGTTCGCTTCTTAGCAACTTGATGCTACTGAGCCCGTGTATATCCTCACGTCTCCTCGAACGATTTCCGCCGCAGAGGAGTTCACCTACGATTTGAGGATGCTCAATGTGCTTTAAAGCATATCTTTGCCGCGTTTAAAGCATAATGTTGCCGCGTGTCACTCCGCAAATGACTCATTTCACGTCGAAGGGCATCCCGTTGCTCTTGAAGCTTAAAGCATAATGTGGCCGCGAGAGCAGAAGATCCGCGAGGCACGTACGTCTCACAGTGGTAAATTTAGGAGGATCATGACTGCTCATCACGCCCGCATCAGTCCCACCGCTAAGCTCGCCGCCTTTCTTCGCGCAGAGAGCGGCATCCCTTACTGCCGTCAAATCGCCGACATGTGTGATGCCGAGGAAGTTTCTCGCACGTTCGACCCCGGCTTTCTTGCTAATCACCGCGCATACATAGAGCTCCGCTTCAAATCCCTGAATTCGTTTATCCGCCAGCTCGGCTTTCGACAAGTGCTAGAGTTTGCATCGGGAGTCGCGCCACGCGGCCTTATACTTTCAGAAGACCCATCAATGATGATCGTCGAAACCGATCTTCCGGAATTGCTTGAGGAGAAACGGTCGATCGTCAAGGCACTCATTCCACTTTCTGAAAGAATTAATTACCATCTGCATTCCGCAAACGCGCTACACACCCAAGAAGTCTGGAATGCAGCAGGGGGGTTCGAGCGAGAACCGATAACTGTGGTACATGAAGGACTGTTTCAATTCCTCACGCCGTCTGAACGGAAGCAGATCGCGGAAAATGTCCGCAGTCTGCTAAAACTCTTTGGCGGCGCGTGGATCACGTCCGACGTGGTGATCCGGGAGTCGTTTGAGCGCTTCTATCCCGAAACGAAGCAAACCAGCACGTTGAAGCGGGTGACTGAAGTGACGGGGCGCAACATTGCGGATGATGCCTTCAGTGACTGGGAAGCTGCAAATTCTTTCTTTAAGGAAGAGGGCTTCGCAGTCGAACGGTTCAAGCAGATTAACTTCGTCCCAGAAATTCGGAGCCGCGTCTTCGATCCGCAGGTACTAGAGCGCATCGAATACGAAGAAATCTGGGTGATGCGCCTCATGAATTAGTTTAATTCATTAATCACCCGGCGAATCTTCACGCTATCGGAGACAATTTCTATGTTGCTACTGTTGAAGTACGGGCGATCAATCCATACTCCAATTACAATTGGAACGACACGGGAGTTGACCCGGATTTCAAGGTCAGGGCTCCCGATGCCCTCACGGCTGCACTGAGGCTAGTAGATAAGAGATTCCACGTCGAGTAGCCACAAGATGCATGTTATCTTCTTCACCAAAAATCTGGATAAGGCACACCAATGGTTGGCAGGGCGCGGAGTCGAGCCGACTGCGACTGATTGGGGCGGAAACCGTCTCTTTCGGCTTCAGGATTTAGAAGGAAACACGATTGAGGTTTGCGTAGAACCAGGTTAGCTGCACGGTCCTCGACCTCTCGTTCTTTGCTCAATTCCAGCCGTTGCATCTTTTCGTAGGCTTTGTTAAGTCGATACAAAATCTGGCGGACGTGAGGACTTTTGAGTTGAAGTTCCTCTGCAATCGAGACGCTGTTCCAATTCAGACGCCAATACAGATACACGAGAGCACCGGCAATCTCGGGCATCTTCGTCGCCAAAAAGACGTCGGTATCGATGTTCATTATTTCCCGTTCAAGAGAGCGCAACGCGCTGGGATTTGTTTCGGGCACGCGCGACAGTTCGCGGAATAATGAAACCATCTCTGGAAGTTTCGCTCGCTTTCGAGGCAACTGGACTTCAGCCTTAGCGCGGCATCGCGCGAGGCGGTCTTCGAGAGTTCCTGACCGGTCCTTGACGTAGAAGCGACTTCGGGCCTTGATGCCGGTCGAAAGGGTCACGTATTCCACGGCACGCGGCGCGGAGTCGCGACAAACCTTGTGCGCGCTCGCGTCGATGTCAAAACCGCAATGGCAATCACAGGGCACAAGGACGATAGGGTTTTTCGGAAGTATCAGCAGGGTTGCAGTGAGCGATGTGAAGGCCGCGGCGAAGACGCTGGAGGCATATCTAACAGGGCAGGTCGTTGAGATTTCGGGGCAAGTTTCGGGGCAAGTCAGAACACAACGGAATACAAAGGTCCGTAAGTAGCTGAAAAGATGGTGCCCGAGAGAGGACTCGAACCTCCACGACCTTGCGATCACTAGCTCCTGAAGCTAGCGCGTCTGCCAGTTCCGCCACTCGGGCACGAGTACGGGTTCACCCCGACCGAGTCGGGGCGACGCTTGACTTGAGATGTTGACCACGGCCCAGCCGGAGTCACACATACATCGAAGCATTTTCATTCTGCCCGCCACTGCCCCCTTTGTCAACGCGACCAGAGTGCAGGCGCTCGGGAACGCCTGCGTCACCAGAGGCGCAGCGATCCCATCTGCCATCATCAGTCCACTCACGCTTGACGCCGAGAGCCTGGACGAAAAAGGCTGCTTTAGTTTATTCATCTTACCCCTATATTCACGCGAATTCGGGCCCAGGCCCTTAGGCGGGCAAACTCATGATGCAGTATCCGTATTGATAATTCTATGCACTAGAATTTTTAGTCCAAAGTGTTATACTCCACCTTATCAAACCCAAATTACCCCTTGCCGGCTATGCCGGCACCGCGGATCGGTTCCAACGGGAGGTCACCATGGAATCACAAACGCTAACGGGGCCATTGCTTTACCTGCTGATCGCCTGGGGAGTCGTTACCGCCGTATTCCTGGTTCTGTTGCTTCGGCGGAGCCTCCTCGCGAGCCACGAAGACGATCAAATCTTTCTCGATGCGGCTCAAGAACATATGGCCAGAGAGCAGCGGGAGATTGTGGCCAAGATCAACGCGCTCTCGCGGCCCATCATGGGAACCGGCATCCTGGCAGGAGCATTGCTGCTGGTGATCGCCGGAATGTGGCTCAAGGAAGGGCTGAAGGGCCTCTTCTAGGTCTTCAGCTCTCCCTAGTTTGCCGGCAAGCTTCAGCGCGGTGCCGGCTTTGCAGGTTGCTGCTGGGGTGAAGGTGCGCTTGCGGGAACGGTCTGCGGGACCCTCGGAGCGAGCGAAGTGTGATTGAGCACGATCACCCAGTGGTTGTTGCGCTTTTCCAAAACCACCGTGGTCTGGCCTTGGGATTCCGTATGTTGGCCGTCCACAACTGCTTCGAAGTCCCACTGGTAGCACGCCCAACCCACCGTGCCGCTCACCTTGATGTAGGTATTCGAGCGATCCATGCGCACCTGTTGCATGCGCGCGCGCTGCTGCTGGTAAACGGCTAGATAATTGGTCCAGCCGAGAATCGGCGGCGCCCACGATCCGTTTACGATCGCAACATCGTCGGCGTAATCCTTGTGCAGTTTTTCGATATCCCCGAGCTGCCATGCGCCCAGCATTTCCGAGAGCGTGTAGTCGATTTGCTGTTCGTCGCTCAAGGGGATCAGCATCTTGGAGCTGTCCGTGGAGGGAGCAGGGTCTGTCTTCTTTTTCTTTTCTTTCTGTGCCGCAGCGGGAGAAACGCAAGTCCAAGAGAGCGCAAATACCAGCAACAAGAGAATGACCTTGTGAGCCGTTCGGCTAGCCAAGCCGTTTCCAAAATGATTTCTCATTCGCGTTTCACCCCTCGGCTGAAAAGAATAGCACGCTGACTTGGTCGCGGCGGCGATTTGCCTAGTTGGTTTACTTGCTCCAGCCGGTTGTAGCTCAGGCTTTCAGGCTCTAGGTTTTTTCCTGGTCGACCGGGTGGTTCCGCGGCTCTGCGACGCGCTGAGCAAATTGACGAAAAGACGGTAGGCCCCGGGAACTCCTTCGGGCAATTGCCGGAAGAAGGCCAGGCCCGTGTAAATGTAAGCGCCTTTGCCATAGCGGGTGTAGACAAGGCCGCCGTTGAGGCCGGGCTCGCCGGGGTCGTTCATAGCGAGGAGCGGCGTGTATTTCGAATCGAACTGCGTCCAAAAATAAAGACCGCGCTCTTGCACCCAGCCCTGGAAATCATCCTGCGTGATTTTGTTGGGCTTGTTCAGGAGCGGGTCATCTGGCTTCAGAAATTTGACCGGTGAATTTTCGTCGGTGATGCGCGGCAAGGCCCGCGGGGTTGGAGGCACGCCATCTTTCGCGGCTGGAATCGGCGGCGAGATCAGCGCGGGATACGGAGCATATTGGAATTTGTCCCATGCAAATTCGCGCTGGTATTGCACGACCAGCGTCCCGCCATTCGAAACGTAGTCCAGCAGCCGTTGATTCGTTCCAGACAATTCCGGCCGAAGTTCGTACGCGCGCACCCCGACCACGATGGCGCTGAATGGGGATAAATCCCGGAAAGCCAGCGCCACGGCGTCCAGCATCTCCACGCGAATGCCCAGGCGCTGCAGCGCTTCCGGCACAGGCTCGCTTTCCGCCGTGATGTAGCCAACGCGGAGATTCGCCGGCACAAGCACGTCAAACGCATGCACGGCGCACTGGGCCGGCTCGCTCCAAAGCTGCGTCGGCAGCGTCGGCAAGGGCTCCAGCGAAGTGGCGAACTTCTCGGGCTTGTCACCCCGGGCGCGATCGGCCACGCGCTCCGCGTACGCCGAAATCTTGAAGTTCCCTTTGCCCAGCTTCAATGGCGGCGTCACCGTCAGCCGGGCATAGCGGTCGCCCGCTCCCTCGAATTTCAAGGGCACGGCTGCGCCCGTTTTCCAACCCCGCGGCACCGTCAGCGCCGCCCGAACCTCACCCGCTTGAGTCGCGTAGGAATGCACGCGCAGCAATACATCGAAGGGCTTATTCTGCCTGGCTGTTATCTCGATGGCTTGCTTTGGCTCGACCGCCAGCGTGTAGGCCGGAACGATTCGCAGAGGTATTCGATCCGCTCGCGTGGAAGTTGCGCGGAGTTGCATCACCGGTGAGCTGACCGTGAACGAGTAGCCATCGATCACGGCTTCCTCACTGACCGTGACGAGTGGCGGAGGTTCCGGCAGTATCGCAGTGGCGGAGGGCGCTGTACGCTGCGGATTCTGTCCGGCGGAAACGGTAAAGCGAACGGACCCGCTGGTTTCAGCCTCTTCTTTGGTGACGGTCCAATCGGAGGGAAGCAATACTACGGGCTTCTTGAAATCTCCCGCGATCTCTCCACGGTGGTGAGAGTCCACCCGGACCGAGAAAGACTCTCCGGAGACGATTTCGCTGCGATCTGCGAGCGCGTCCAAACGCAGCCCTGCGACGAGCGCCAGAGCCGCCTCGATTTTTTCTCGTTTTTGCTTCAGGCTTCGCGCGAGGGATATGACCGGGGCAGGAACTTGGTAGGAAATCGAAGGCACGGGCACTTCATTGATTTTTCTGCCTGCAGCAACCAGGGAATTGGCGGCCGATTTCCAATCGAGCCGCAAGACCGCCTCGCGCGCCGACACCAGGGCGGCATCCACGGCTCGCATGAGCGGGTCAGCGCCCAGATTCCCGGCTTCATAGTCCTCATCCAGCGGGCCAAGTGGTTGTGCGAGCAATTCCGGATCGAGCTCCTTGCCGTCCTCCCGCTGGAGAGCGACGGCGCGCCGCAAGAACGGTGAGCCCAGAAAACCGGTGATTCCCTGAGTGCGATGATTGGCAAACGCATCGAGCCCCATTTCACGCCAGGATTTTCCGTAGAGCGGCGAAATCTGATCCACCGGTACCAAGTAACCCTTGGGGGTGTCGCTTCGGTCGAGATCCACCAGGATCACAGGCTTTCGGTCGCCCCATGGCGTCAAGTCCTGTTCTTCCGGAGAAGAACCGTGCCGCTTGAAGGAGGAATCCGCCGCGAGTTGCACAGCCTTCGGCGTCAGCAATCCCGAGGCCTGATGATGTCCGTGGCCCCCGTGTACGCCGCCCCAGCCGTTAATCACAAGGTTGGGGCGAAATCCGCGGATCACATGGACCATGTCCTCGAGCACCTGGTCGCCCCAGATCCGTTCCGTTTCTTCCGGCGTTTTCGAATAGCCAAAATCTTTGGCTCGCGTAAAGTAGAGCCTCACACCGTAGCCCCGTGTTGCCGCCAGCAATTCCTGCGTCCGGATCAATCCCAGTTGCGGCGCTTGTTCGGGGCCAAGGTCGTTTTGCCCGCCCTCGCCTCGCGTGAGGGAGAGCAGCGCGACATCCGCATGAAGTCCGCGTGCGAGATAAGTAAGCACCGCAGCGCTCTCATCGTCCGGATGAGCCGTCACGTACAGGATCCGCGTGGTAATTCGAGCGCTCTCGATTGCCTCGATTGTTTCCGGCAAGCCGGGCCCCGTCCCGGGCGCGGGAGGAAATTGCCCTTTCGCTGTGGCCGCCCAAATGGACAGAAACAAAACTAAGTTCGCTACGACAGTGAAGCGTTTCAATTCCCCTCCCAGGCTGCGTCTACTCTCCCAATCATGCATCTCTAAGCTCCAGCGCCAGTTTTCATTTAGAAGCTTGGTGATGGCGATCCGTTACTGAATACTGGATACTGATAACCGATCACTTTTCTTCTCAAACGGCCATTGTCGCATCTCTCGCGCGCGAATGAGATACGCGAGCGCTCCCAGTGCGATCTCCGCCAATCCCCATTTTCTCGTCGCCCCGGTCTGCCAGAAGAGCCACGCCCATCCGATCATCGTCAGCACCGCGGGCAGCGGATACAGCCACATCTTGAACGGAAGGCCTTGCGTGCCCCGGCGCCGCCGCAGCAACATCACTCCGACCGCCTGGCCGATGAACTGCACGATCAGCCTCATGGCGAGAATTCCAGCAATGGCTTGTTTCAGTTTCAAGGAAACGCTGAAAACAAGCGCGAGTCCGGCCAGCACCAACAATGAAACATGCGGAAAATGTTTCGCGGGATGAACCTTGCCGAACACCGCAAAGAAATTCCCGTCCTGCGCCGCCGAATAGGGCACTCGCGAAGCGCCGAGCAGCACGGAGAATGCAGAAGCGACAGCGATCCACAAAATCATTCCCGTCACAAAGCGCGCGGCCGCCTGCCCATACAATCGTTCAACAAACAAGCTGGCGATGAAATCGGAATTTTGCGCCTCGCGCCATGGCACCACTCCCAGAATGCTGGTCTGCATCGCCAGATACAGCACGGCGATCCCCAGCACGGAAAGAAAAATGCCGCGTGGAATATTCCGTTCGGGATCCTTGATCTCGCTGCCAAGGTGGCAAATATTGTAGTAGCCCCAGTAGCTGTACACTGTGCTGACCATTGCGGACCCCAGCCCCGCAAACCACACCCACGACAGATCGAAGGCCCCCGGCGGGAAATCAAACGCCACCTTGGCGTTGAAATGCGTGGCCCCTCCCCAGATCAGCCACAGCATGGTTCCCACGACTCCTATCCATAGCAAAACGGAAATTTTTCCGATCGTCGCGATCCGCCGGTACAGCAGGATTACGATCAAGATGACGAGTCCACCGGAAATCGCCTTCGCTTCCAATGGGGTGAAGGGGTACAGATATCCCGCATACTTCGCGAAACCAATGGACGCCGACGCCACGGAAAGCGGCGCCTGCACCAACGTTTGCCACACGAACAAGAAGGACATCAACCGGCCCCACCGCTCCGGACCGTAGGCTTCTCGCAGAAAAACGTATGTGCCGCCGGCTTTCGGCATCGCCGCGCCCAGCTCGGACCACACAAATGCATCCAGCGTCGCCAGGAGCGCTCCCGCCAACCACGCGATGAGCGCTTGCGGCCCTCCCATCGCCCGAATCACCAGGGAACTGACCACGAACGGGCCAATGCCCACGATCTCGATCATGTTCAGGGCGACGGCTTCTTTAAGGCCCAGTCCGCGCTCCAGGGCGGAGTTCTCCGTCTTGTTCCCCATCGTCATCGGTCCGCCGAGAATAACAAATGCCCCCCGCGCCGCCTAACTCAGATTTTTTCCACAAAGACCATTTCAGTTTGCAACTCTTCTTGAACAGCTTAAACTCGTCCGGCGCAGAGCCTGATGCTGCACAATCTCTTTTTCGGACAGTGACGATGATTCCATCGCGGATAGCTCGCCGAGCCGGTCTGGCTGGCCTCTTCCTCCTGGCGCCTCTTGCCATGCCGGCCCGCGTCTCCACGATCACGTTGCCACCCGAGGCGCCCGCCATCCTCGACAAAATCTATTCCTTCGACCTCGACGGGGCCATAGAAGCTGCGAAGCGCATGGAGCAGGAACGGCCCCGTCACCCGCTGGGATATCTGCTGGAAATGGAAGCCTTGTGGTGGCGCATCTGGTGTACTTCCGCCGAGTTCAAATATGGAATGAGCGACGCCCGGCGCCACCCCAAGCTCGAAGCGGACCGGCGCTATTTTGAGTTGGCCGCCCGGGTCTTGTCGCTCGCAGAAGCGCAGGTCAAACAGAACGAATCCGCGGAAATGCAGTTCTATGCCGGGATGGCTGAAGCTTCGTCGGCCCGGCTCTACGCGCTGCGCGGCGAGTATCGCAACGCGGCCCGCTCCGGAGTACGTGGACGCGAACACCTCCTCCGCGCCAAGGCTCTGGACCCGGATCTCGCCGACGCTGACCTGGGCCTGGGTCTTTACAACTATTACGTGGACACGCTCAGCGCCATTGCCAGGGTCTTGCGCTTTTTCATGGGCATCCCCGGCGGGTCAAAGCAAGAAGGAGTACGCCTAATCGAACAAGCCATCGCGCAGGGCGTTCTCACCACAAACATCGCGCGCTTCTATCTCGTGCTGAATCTCCATCGTTACGATCAACAGTATGAAAAGGCGCTCAACGTCCTCGGCCCACTCGTTGAAAAGTACCCGGCCAATCCGCTGTTTCAACTGGCGCGCGGCGACCTGTACGCAAAACTTGGCCGAAAGCAGCAAGCCTTGGCCTGTTATCGCGCCGCAAGCGCCTCGCCGGTCCAGAATCCGGAGTGTCAAACCCGTGTCCAACAGCTGGTGCGCGCATCCATCGCATCGCTGGGCACGGAATAAGAGAATTGCTTACCCTGTGTTTAGTCTCAGGATTGGACGATATTCAACGGCTGCCCTTACATCGTGTCTATGATCCGCCCCCGAATCCGCATTGACCTCATCCCCGTAC
>Ga0179592_10000750_pt1 | contig 13072 bp, 22 predicted proteins | sample CZODoug2_1_08_16_FD_148623 | JGI IMG/M metagenome (GOLD analysis project Ga0179592, IMG submission 148623) | Vadose zone soil fungal communities from Angelo Coast Range Reserve, California, USA - CZODoug2_1_08_16fungal (Illumina Assembly) | ecosystem: Environmental > Terrestrial > Soil > Vadose...
GGCGATGACCGCGATCATGATCGTCGGCTCTTTTAGCACCATGTGTCAATCGGTTCGGGGGCCCACTAGGTGTCGAAGAGACGGCTGGCAATCCATTTAGTCGAATCTAGGAGTTTCTGGACGTGCCGGTCTTGACGAACAAAGGCGCGGCGTCGGTGACGAGCTCCTTCGGGAGCATGCGGAGTTGCTCGACTTCGAACGGTAAGTGGGTCAGATAGCTCGCGACAAGTGCCGCAACTGCCTCGGCCTGCGCGGCGTCGCGGCGTCGCTTGATCGGCTGACGGTCGGCGCGCTGAGACAACCAGAGTTTATGGACGGCCCACACTCTGGGATCCGGCGCCACGATGCGAACCGGCTCTCCTTTTTCGTCGATTGCCACCGCATCGAACGGTGGGGAATTCTGAAGCCAGTCGAGCCCTTCGATCTGCACTGCGCTCAGATCCTCCGGATCGGTGCCGACCTTATCGGGCGCTTCCTTCCAAGGAGGGTTTTGCATCGGCTTGATCAGGTCGACGAGATAGCCGTCGCGGTTCACGGCGCGGAAGGTCTCCTTCGATCGGTCGAAGCTGGCGTCGACCCGCTTGAGAATCTTCATCAAGGAAGATTCAGGGACTTCGTCATCGGCGAAGAAAGTCAATCCGCCCCGCGCGTCGAGAAGCAGATCGATATCTTCCGTCGTCGCGAGTCCGGGATCGATCCGCCCTCCGGATGCGGCCTCATAGGCGTAGATGGCGTTGGTGCCGAGGATCCGAATGCGGGAGCCCAGAAGTCCAAAGGCGTCGAGAGCACGCATAATGCGCGCGCCTATCAGGGGGACGCGGCCGAGACCAAGCGCGCGGTTGACGGCGGCTTGCCGGTCCATCGTATCGCGAATGTTCCTCCACCGATCCTCGGCGGCGCCGCGTCGAGTTTCGAAGTCCGACTTCATCTTCTCGGTTTCGGGTGAGCGGGCGCCCAACGATGTCTGCTTCCTGAGGCCGGCCTTGTCGTAGAAGCTGCGCACCAGATATTCGCGATCCTTCGACACGATCCAGGTCACGGATCCGCGCTGCTCATCCCACGCCAATTTGGCTTCACGCAGCGCTTGGAATCGCTGCTGGCTGTTGACCATTTCGCGGCGCTGATCATTGTTAAGTTCTTGAAATTGCATGGTTTCAACAGGTCCAACCAATTGAGGTGAGAGGTGTTGAAACCTACTTTATCTAATTAATTCAATGGTTTCAACAGTTCTGTCCAAAATTGTGGCGAAGTGTTGAAACGCCCCCTCCCCGGGAGCGCCGAAACGACCAGGATTTGCAAGCACGGAATGGCCGTAAGGAAGGTCATCCCTCGTCGGTCGCGTGCGCTGGAATCAAGACCATATTTGTCTTTAGCGCCGCCCTCCAACCTCGTCGATGCGTCGCAGCAGATCGGCGGGATCGTCGTAGACGCGGAACGCACCGGCTTGTCGCAACTCGTCCGGCCCATAGCCGCCGCTTAAGAGACCTACGCCCAGCGCCCGACATCGTATCGCCGCCAACATGTCCCAGATGCTATCGCCGACGACTATCGCTGTTTCGATGGGTGCGTTCAGCCGTTCGGCGGCAGCGAGAAACAGGTCCGGGTCCGGCTTGGCATATTTGACTTGATCACGCGTCACGACGGGAATCCGATCCGGATCGACGCCGAGAGCCGCCAGATTAACGGCCGCAGTTTCCATGCGGCCGCTGGTCGCTATCGCCCACGGAATGCCCGCCTCCGACAACCAAGTCAGCAATTCGCGAGCACCGGGTAAGGGTCGGACGCGGTTTGCCTGCTGCCGGTAAGCGGCGGCATGGGCGTGGCGAAGCCTTTCGACCCGTTCAGCGCTAATTTCGATCCCGGTCTCGCGAAGAAGCTGGTTGGTGAACAGGCCTCCGCTCATGCCTATCTTGCGATGGATGCGCCACACCGACAGTTCGATGTCCTCTGCATTGAGCGCCTCCTTCCATGCAAGGACGTGCTGATAAACGCTGTCAACGAGCGTGCCATCGAGATCAAACAGGAAGACCGGTTCGATACGCATGCTATCTCTCCCGTTCTAGAACTTCGCTGCTATCAGCGCAGAGCGGGCTACGCCTTCGCCCACCTCTTCGCCCCGGTGATCATAGGCGAAAGCGACTGGCTTGCATCCCTCGGCCAAGCTGGAGAGCGCGAGAGAATTGGTCAGTGGATCCGGATGATTTCGGCTTCCCCGTTGCCGGCTCTGACCACGTCGCCGACGCGCTTTCCGAACATCGATCTCGCCAGCGGCGAGACATGTGAGATCGAGCCTTTGGCGGGGTCGGCTTCGTCTTCGCCGACGATCCGAAACGTCTGCTCCCTGCCATCGTCGCGTACGATCGTCACTGACGTGCCAAACCGCACTTCGGAGTGGTCGGTCGGGGCCGGTACGACGCGCGCGGTCGCGCGCCGGGCGGACTATAGCGAAGGTCTAGCCCTGCGGCGGCAAGGGCCGCGCGATCGGCTGATGCTTGCGCGGCGGCGTAGGCTTCGCTGGCCGCCGCGAGGGCATGTTCGATCTGCGCCAAGCCCGCCTCAGTGACATCGTTCGGATGCTCGGAGACCGGCCGCTCCGGCAGTTCTTCGAGATAGTCGGCATCCTTGACGAAGGCTCTGCTCATCAGCCGTGATCCGTTAAGCTTCCACGATTTAGGAAAGGAACGATTGTTGTGCGGTTCCGTTCCTCTTCCGGCCTGAGCGGCAGCCGAATGGAGAACGGATATTGCAGTCAATAAGCCGGTTGGCGGCAACGCCAGAAAGGGCGCAGTCCGCAAGCATTCGCAGCTCAAGACCAAGGTTGAGGGCAAGCTCCATTGGACTAGGCGGAGCAAAGCTTCCGGACGATTCATGGCAGGAGTGCGACGGCCAACCCCCTTCAAGGGTGTGCGACGCGAGAACAAAGCTAGTTGAATTAAGGGCCGGATAAGTGTTGAGCGCAGGCATCCTGATGTATCGGCGCATCGGTCCGAAACTGGAGGTGCTTCTAGTGCATCCGGGCGGGCCTTACTGGCGCCGTAAGGATGAGGGTGCCTGGTCGATCCCGAAGGGCGAAATGGATGCAGGCGAGGACGCCGGGGACGTTGCCCGCCGGGAATTCATGGAGGAGCTCGGCAGAGCTCCAGTCGGGCTCCTTCATCCGCTCGGCGAGATACGTCAGCGTGGCGGCAAGCGTGTCCACGCGTTTGCCGTCAACGGCGACCTGGACGTCCAGACCATTGCAAGCAACACCTTCGAAATAGAATGGCCGCCGAAAAGCGGACGGCTGCAGACGTTTCCGGAGGTCGACCGGGCCGAGTGGTTTACGCTACCGATAGCTCGCACGAAAATCCTCGAGGGCCAGCGCCCCCTACTCGATCGGCTGGAAAAACTTGCGACAACGAATTGAAATTACGCAACGACATCGTGCCGGGTCTTCGCCGCGGCATCGTAGATCCGCACCTGAAGCATCGGGAATCGGCGCTTCAACTCCTCCGCGCCGCTTCGTGCGCCTTCTGGCGTCGAGAACTGGGTTTTCAATCGGCCATCGACTTCGATCGCGAAACCGGAAGTCGGCAATTCGGAATGGGCTTGTGGCATTTGCAGTTGATTCGGATGGGATGCCGCGCGGTTCACGCGTGCGTTTTCTTACGGTGAGTCGGTTGGGCAGGACAAGCATCCCTTCCGGGGTCAGCCGGGTGGCGGGCAATGACTGATTCATTTGAATTGCACCGTTTCGTCGATGCCCAGGCGGGCGTGGCTTCGTTACCGTGGTCGGACCCTCAGTCCCAAAGCCCGCGGCTGATCGTGTCGCCCCAGGTCATCGACCCATTGTCGAACAGCACCTCATCTAGCGACACTAACGGGCTATCGCCGAATTTGGCGTACTTCGCGCGGCGCTTGTCTAGTTCTGATAAAGGTGGCGTTTAACTCGTCCAGGCAAGAGCCCATCGTCAGGCAGTCATTTGTATGGGGGCATTGGCTGCAGGCGTCCATGTCTCTGCTCCACTTAGCGCGTGATTGCGCTAGGGGAGCCAAATCCTGAGTCGCGGCGCAGCGGCGGCCATCTATGCCATCGGCGTTTCATAGTCGAGGAGAATAGATTTGGAGTCGCGGGTTACATGCCGCTTGATTATTGTGGAGGTGGGACGTTGGCGAGGTGCCACCCGAGCTGCGCTTTGCCGGGCTTCACTCCAGGACCTCATATTCGAATGCTAGGCCTTCGGGGTCATTTTCCTCGAGCCATGTTTCCGCGGCGTCGGCGTTTGCGAACACCTTGAGATGACCGGGGTGGCCAACATGATGTCTGGTATCGACATAAATCCAAACGGTTGTCATTGGTCCCTCTTGCGCTTGCGCCGCCCCCAATGCTTGTCCATCCGCGATGGATCGGTTCACGCCGGCGGGGCGTTTTGAGTTGCCGTCATCGTCTGCGTCCTCACGCATGTACTGAACGAACATCGCGAATGAGGAGATCATCGCTACGACCGCACACCTATGATTAGGGCGAGCAGCATTTCCCGATCCCCGGGCCACGCGGCAGTTTAGCTAAGGGCCAAAATCGAGCATCCTGCGAATTATGCGCGGATGGTAGTCCGGTTCAAGCCAAATGGGCTTTCATCCTATTCTTCGAGCCATTCAAGTATCTGCGCAGCGGCGATCGTCCTTTTCGGCAGATGAGGATTGAGTGTGCCCGCGCTGACATTTGGCGTGTCGACCAATTTCGCTCTCGCGAATTTCTTGGCCTCTCGCTCGTTCGGAAACGTTTTGGTCGCCCTTACGCGCTTTCGCTTTCCCCGTGGCAGTTCAAATGAGACGTACCACGTGCCTTTCGACTTGTTAGCCATGATACCCTCGCGCGGGCTACGTCGGCGGCTCACCGACCGTGGGCGGGAACTCAATCGAAGGCTAACGAAATCGTTCCGCTTGCCACCTGCCAGCCCTCAGGATTCGTTTTCCGCCGTGGCCGGTGTCCCAGGGCAGCCTTCCGAGCCAGAACGCACCAGCGTCGTTCCTGGAGTCACGGCGGGGCGTCGTCCCCGTCGGTCTTGCCGCCTCGAATGACTCGGAAAGTTGGCGCACCTTCTTGATTGAGCATTTCGCTCATCAGATACCGGGCTGCCTCAATATACAGTGCCGTAGCCTCATCAGTCGCGGCGGCCGGCACTAATCGACTTCGCAACAACTCGATGTGCTCCCGAAGTATCACGGTGCTGACAGAATTTGAAGCAACTAGAGCATGGACGAGTTGCGTGAAGCCAAATATCTGGCCTTCGGCCGCGAGCCCGTCGTTCGCGATCCTTCAAAGCTGCTGAGCGATCTGGTCGTATTCAGTGCGGATCTTGTCCTTGCCATAGAGCCGCTCGAGCCGGCGGACCGTAAAATGACCACGGGCCACCTCCTGGAAGTGCTCGATGAACGCATAGTTCACCGCAGCGCCCCCAAGGGCGCCAACGACCGGAAGTGCCTGCGCTGCGACCTTCTGGGTCACCACCAACCCGGAGCGCGCGGCTACCTGGGTGACGAACTTGAGAAGGATAGGAGCACCCTCCTTGATGACCCCACGCTCGGCAACAAACCGCGCAGCTTCGGTTACGGTTTTTGCGAGCATGCCTCGAACCGCAAAATATCCGCTCTCGGACGCGTCGGCCGATCCGGCTCGCCCGCCCAAAGCGAAGACCTCAACGCAAGACGGAGCAGCCTCCGGGTCAGATAAATCCTCGCCCTCGTTTTGCGCTATGTCTGCGATCGATCGCAACATAATCACGGTGGATACCGGCAACTCGACCGGAAGTGCGGCTAAACCAAACGTGCCGCCCGCGGCGCCGGACGCCGTGGCGAGAGCCCGGTGCAACAACTCCGACCCGGTTCGCGGGGACCGCGGCAGAGTGCGCAACGCCACCTTCAGTGCTGCCTCAAGGCCCTTGGATGTAGCAGATCCGATCGCCTTCGAAGCGAACGAGGGAAGCGCGTATCCGATAAGCTCGACAGGCTTGCCGATCAGATTCGTGAGCCGGGCGGCAAGGCTGGGATGTTCGAGCGATTTGACCGCTTTCGTCAGAGCTTCGCCGTCCGCCAGTGTCATGTCTGAAATTTCTTGCAACGACAATATTCCCTCGGGCGTGGTTTGTTATTCCCCCAGCCATAAGGCCAGCCTGATCTGCAGGAGCGCCAAGGTAGCTGCTACGGGGCGCTCCTTGGTGGAATTAATTGTTGTCGTCGCAGTGCAGATCATCGACCATCTAACCCGCCCCTCGCTCGCGGGACGCGCGGGGACACTTTATATCCCTGGCCGCGCCCTTCGCCTTCCCCTCGCCCTTCCCCGAGATCGCCATCCTCCGGCTCCATCATGTCCACCTTCCGGAACTGTGGAACTGGCGGAAAAGCCGCAGACTTGCAATTCCGAATCCCTGCCCTGTGTTAGCAGCGCGGAACGCGGGACGCGGCCGAAGGATTCGTCCCGCGAGACGCAGGAGTGGTTTCGATGCTGATGATGAAGGAACGGCGACCCGCCTTCCGGACGATCGAGGGATGGGCAAGGTCGATTCTGATCGAGGCCGGCGCTATCCGCGAATGCGAGGAGCACGGCTGGATGAGGGACCGCAGCGATCCCCATGCCCGCGAGCGCGCCCTTCTCGTTGCACGGCAGGAACCGCCGCCCGGTGTCTCTCCGGATGAAGCCGCGGCCGCCGTGGATGGCGTGCTTGGCTCGATTGGCGACACCTGCCCGGAGTGCCCGCCCGAGGAATGAGTCCTCTATCCGAGAAGGGTCCGCGCCGTCGCCAGGCCACTCGCCAGTGCCGCCTCGACGGTGCCCATGTCCCGCCCGCGGTAGAGTGCTTCGCCGGAAAGAAAACCGCCCCACCATCAATTCTTGAAAGCACCGCCTGCGCCGCGCGGAGCCGTCCCGCATCCTGACTTCGTCATAGGCCGCGTCGAGAAACTTTGAGCCACGACCACGGACGGGCCACAGGGCCCGAAATTTCAGACTCCTCCAGGTTGGACGTAACAGAACACGTAACCGGCGCGGCTCAAGAACACGATGCCGTGTCCCGTTGGATTCGATTTGTCCCATTTCAGTTTGTTGTTTGGGATCTCAACCTCGGTGCCGACGTCGATATGCGGACGATGCCGAGGCTCGTCCGGCCGATCGTCGGTGATCTTGGCGTAGGTCTTGCCGTCCCGTACATGGATCTCATCGGCCCAATAGGCGTCGGCCTCGCCGCAGCAGGAGGCGTTGGGAATGTCCGGCTGCATCAGCGACTGATACCATTCGGCTTGTTCATGATGGTCCGGATCGTGCGCCTCGGCACTGCCGATGACGAGCGCCGCAACAACGCCGAGCATGAGACCTGTGAATGTGATTTTCAGCGGTGCCATCGGCAAGCTCCGAATGCGTTTGCCTGATGTAGGTTCGTAACTCGCCGAAACCATTAAATTGAATTTTAGATTTCGGTGCGGGCCGTCTCGGCGTGCCTAACCACTTCCCCCTAAAACACAACTCCGAGGCCAGCTCGCGAGTATGGCAAGTTGGCCGAGCTGTTGCGCTTAAGCCGCCATCCGCATCGCCCGCTGATCGGCTCGCTTGGGCCGTCCGGGCTTGCGTCCCGCGTGCAGCGCGGATCTCGGGAGCGCCGATGGCCTCGCCAGCGCGGATACGGCTTTCCAGCGCCTCGCGCGCGGCCGCCGGCAGCGCCGGCGACGACAACGTGACCAGGGCAACCCACGAAAGCCGCGTGAAGATCTCCGGCCGGCTGCCATAGACCCGCGCGACTTTCATCATTTCGGCGGCGTCCTGCGCGTCGATATCGAACTGGCGGCGGACTGCACGGCCGAATGCGCAATTGCCCTTGATCGTGGCCCGCAGCGCCAGCAATTTCATCCCGATTGCAACGTTCTTCTCCAAGCCTGGCACACGCGTGAGCGCGCGCGGCGGTTTCGGTTCGCGCTTGATGCGCGGAGGCTTGGGCTGTTTCGGCAGCTTCGATGGCCCCAGGATTTTTTCCAGGTCGACGCAGATCAACGTCATGACGGCGCTGTGCAGCGGATGAGCGCCGGCGGCCTTCGCGGCTCTCGCATCGTCGGTCCGGTCGGCTTGTTCTTCGCGCTTTTCGCGCGGAGCATGCCCAAGATCCTGCGCGCCTCCGAAGAGACGCGAACCAGGGCATCAGGATTGACCTCAGCACCGTTGACGACGTCGAGCTGAAACTTCTCGGCTGCCAGCACCAGGTTGGCGGCCCGCCGCACAAGGTTTTGGTCGACCACGCCCAGATGGCCGCCGAGTTCGTTCTCAAAGGCTAGGCAGAGAGCGCGAAAACGGCGCGCAGCGAGCGTGCGGCCGTCGGTGCGAGGCAGCTCCAGTCCGCTGGGCGTACGTCGGGAACGGCGTTTGTAGGCGGTGGTCGGCACTTGGCCAGCTCCAGGCGTTGACAGGGGGGACTGTCGCCTGGGTGCGGCACCGCCTGACCAGCGCGAGTCAGGCAGCGGGAGCGCGCATAGATGGCGCCCATCTGATGTCGATTCCTGCTATATAGCACGGACAATGTAAATGTTGATTTAGCAACGGTGGGAAATTTGCGCCCACTGTTGTGCGTGAGCCACTTTCGCTGACCTTCACACCAACGAACGAAGAGAAGCTCGCGCCGATACCGTGCTGATCAAGGGCCTGATGCGGCGGACCGCCGAGGATTCCTGCGACGATCAAGCGGGCGCAACGGCGATGGTGATCCGGCCATCCTTGTTGCATCGGTCACTTCAATTGCGGCAGGCTTGGAAACGGCGAATCGCGGGGCAATGATGATCAACCAAACCAAAACAACGGTGATTTTTGCCTGCCCGCAATGCAACCTGGCCCATGAGGTGACACAGACGCACTCTCACACCAAGAAGGCGGGAGGATTCTGCGCCGAGTGCGGCGCAGCGGTCCACTTCTGGTATGGCTGTTTTGTTTATTCCGACTGGAGGGCCATGACCGTCCTCCCGCTATTGCAGCGTCCAAACATAGCCAATGACACACAGGATCAGCAATACGACGGCGATCCATTCCCAGCGCGGCGAGCCTGAGCGCAGCCACCTTGTCGACAGACCGCTTTAAGCGGATGCGCCACCACGTAGCAGTTGCCGGTAACCGTGCTCCGTCATTCATTTGGCGCGCAACAAATGGCTTTCGAACGCCTTCCGGGCGCGATCAGGTTCGCGGTCCGGATCAAGATGCAGCACAATGCGTGCGACTTCACGCCAGTCAGCACCTTCCGCGTTGGCGTCGAGCATGCGCAGATAGGTGATAATGTGTTGCTCGTCGTAAACGGTCAGAACGCAATCGGACGGCGCGGTGTCGGCGACATCTGGATCAAGCGGCGGCTTCTGCATGGATGGTCTCGCAACGGGGTGTTGACCGACCACTTTGCTTTGACCTCTTGGCATATTGATTACCGGAACCCTGGACCGCCGGCGAGACCGGCGACGCCCCTCCTGGGCTGGAAAACAAACGGTCCGCGAGGCATACTGCAGGAATGAAGAAATCCGACGCCATCTGCCCCAAATGCCACGCCGGCTACCGCCGGATTGAACTCGTTTCCAAAAAGGGGACGAAGGGGGAGTTTCGCTGCTTGCTCTGCGATCACGTGATTGAGGTTTTCGACGGTTCAAGCGAAGTGGCCCTTCGGCTTACTATCCAGCCTGAGAAGACGTTCCAGAGCCCCAAACGCCTTAGCGACCCCGACCGGTCGTGAGATCAGGTTCAAACGAAAGAGGCCGCCAACTGAGGGCGGCGCGCCCTATCGAAGCGTCCAGACGTACCCGACGACGCAAAGGATCAGCAATAGGGCCACGATCCACTACCAGCGAGGCCATGATTCATCGGTCATTTGGTTGCCTCATTGTTCTACAGCAACCTATCCGGTTATGAGTAGATTGCCAACTGAACGCTGCGCGGTGATGAGGCTTCTGCAGGATGCAGAATGGTTGCATTGGAGTGATCGAGAGACAGCGAGGCAGCTCCGCGTTGGCGCGCCACTCATTGGCCGGCTTCGTGAGAGACGATAGGACAGCCACACAGCACGAAGCTCGCCCCATTCACTGAGCCGCCAGGCCAGAGGAAAATAGAATCTCGCCGAACTGCCGGCGAAAATGCCCCTGGTTTCCATTTATCGGAAGATAGACCTTGCGGCCACGGTTGAGTACCCGAAACCCATCAGCCGTCAGCGGAGGATCCAGTAATCGGCAAACGTTTTCCTTGATCAACATGATTGGCAATTGTCTGCCGGCGCTAAGAGCCAAAATGTCTTTCTTGAGAAGAGGGTAATCTCGAAGAAGCACCGCGTCGCGCCGTGGGTCCCGCGATTTGAACTTCTTGTCGATAGGCTCATAGGTGGCATCGATCAAAAGCCACCCACTTCGCTGCAATTCCCTTAGCCCAGCTGCTTTGTCTGTCGGCTTGATCGCCAATTGTTCCATGAAAGCCGAAAAGATCGGTTCACTGGTCCTTCCCACCGGATTGTAGAAATACAGCCCGGACTCCGGCGGCGATTCCGCCACTATCAAGAGGGTCAAATTATCGGGCTCGTATTCTCGTCTCAGCGCAACGTATTGAGAGCGTTCCATCCGGTTTAGATCCTGGCGAGGGTGCGCTGAACCTGGACCGCCGACCATTGGCCATTGCCACGAGGCGTCGGGATGCCGGCCTCGCTGAGCTTGGCTGCGATGGCCCGCATTCCCGATTGAGCTTGGCGGGCCGTTTCACCGTCCCCGGGGTTGCCGGGATTTTCTCACTAGTCGCGGGTCCTATGGGTCACGGTTGCCCGCTCTAATTTCCGACCCGGCTGGCGGGTGTAGCGATCGGCGCGCTGCCGCTTTGAGGTGCGGCGCCTGGCGGTCATTCATCAACGGCGAGTCTCTTGTTCGCCGGCGGCGGGGTCATGGCCGATCTCGACCCGTCGCTATTCTCGCGACGGTCGACTGTGGTTCGTTGATTGCGGCGGGAGCCACCAAGCAGTCCCGCAATCGCGGGCCCACGGTCGACCGAACACGGTGGTTCGGTCAGCGCGTGAGCGCCGAATGGAAATGCGAGGTGCTGGCGCTGGCGACGGATCGACTCAGCAAGGAAGTTGCGTGGTTTGAACCGCCACGTCGAACGGACGTTCAAATCCTGATCGCAAAGACACGCATTGGGGAAAACGGAAGCTGAAGCGGGACGAATGAAAACGGTGCTGACCTGCGCGGCTATTCGCGGGGCCACTAGCGGGGGCTGGGATGGTGCGACCGGTGCCTTCGTCTCGGTGGCTTCGAGCTCGTTCATAAGCGGATACCTCAAAATATCCACGCTTGATGGCTGCGCCTGGCACTCGGGCCCGGCAAAGCACCCGCGCACGCTGACGCCACGGGATTGCCTTTGACGTCAGGACGCAACCTCTAGCGGCTTGCGAAGTCGGCGATTCAGCGCGAGTTTTTGGACGAATGCTTTCGGCAAAGAAAGATGTTGCGATGACCGGCAAATACGCTCCGCCGGAAGTTACGATCCGGAGTTATCAGGATTCTCCGATTTGCGATGTCGTGGTTGTCGTTCGCGGCCAGGAAATGGTTCTCCGCTGCCGTGACTATCGCCAGGCGATGCGATGGGCGCGCCTGGAACGTAAGACATACAAAATTCCCGAACCTGATACGGGCTTTCCGGCCAATGAGGAATCCCGCGACCTGCCACTTTTTTTGCGTGCAGATAGGAATTGATCTTTGCTCGGCGCAAAACGCGCGGAAGAGTCGGGGCTAAAGGCGAAGGGGAAATGATTGGCCGTCAATAAGATCACATGGGCACAAGCCGGACGAGTGACTGAACCGGGCCGATACATGTTGCGATTCGGATGGCTCACTGTCACCCCGGAAGATCTTGCGATCTGGGAGCAATTTCCAAACGCGGCGTTTACGCTCGTTACGACGGCGTCGGCGACGGACGTCGTCGGAGGGGATTTTCGTCTCGGCACGTTTGAACTCTGATAAGTTCTCAACCACCTTCGGGCGGTCTTTTTGTTTGATACTGCGCGTCCGATTGGGACGTCTTCTGTGGCTGCCTAGCATATTGAGGCTTGCGCCGTTCCACGACCCGCCCGCGGAGACGAACAGGCTAGTCGGTGCGACTGCCGAAAACGCGCGCTTGAGGATCAGAGCGTCCGCCACCACGATCAACGCATTTCCGGCAACGGCCAGCGCGCTCACAATGTCAGCTGCGCCGACGCTGGATCCAACGTTGACGCCACCGGTGATGGCATTGGCGTTCAGGTTCTGGAAGATCAGGCCTTCGATGTACATGCTGGCCGGCAGGAGGCCCAAGCCGACGGATGAGGTGCCGCTTGCGATGACGCCGGCCGCGGTGAACAAGTCTGAGACGATATTGGCGGCTGGGGAGAATCCTTGCGAGAGCAACCACGCCGCGTCTGCTTCTGCCGCCAGTAGGCGCCCCTGGCCGTCAAGCGTGTAGCCGTTGCCGGTATTCGGATTGACGATTTGGCGAGCGTTCTGGCCGCCGATGGAAGTTGGAGCCCGTAGGAATTGCATCGGATCGCCTCACTGCAGCATGGCCGGCGCGTCGAGGATGACGTCGACGGGATACGGCGCGATGCCCTCGCACCGCATCTGATTTTCGGCGAGATGATTTCTGGTGGATCGAATCTAACACTTGGTGCCCTCGTTTGACAGCGGCGATGATTTTGTTTGGGTCCTTGGTCCAGGTAAAGGGTTTTGGGTTTGCGTTGGTGTGGTCGAGGAAGCGGTGGATGGCATCTTTGAGTTCCCGCAGCGATCGGAATACGCCGTGCTTGAGACGCTTGTTTGTGAGCTTGGCAAAGAAACCCTCGATGGCGTTGAGCCAGGAGGCGGATGTCGGGGTGAAGTGGAAGACAAACCGCCGATGTTTTTGGAGCCACGCCATGACGTCGGGATGCTTGTGGGTGGCGTAGTTGTCGACGATGACATGGACTGTCTTTTTCTTGGGCACCCTGGCCTCGATGAGGTTCAGAAACCGGATGAACTCCTGATGGCGATGGCGCTTCATGCACTGGCCGATGACCTTGCCCTCAAGGACATT
>Ga0179592_10000751_pt1 | contig 13052 bp, 15 predicted proteins | sample CZODoug2_1_08_16_FD_148623 | JGI IMG/M metagenome (GOLD analysis project Ga0179592, IMG submission 148623) | Vadose zone soil fungal communities from Angelo Coast Range Reserve, California, USA - CZODoug2_1_08_16fungal (Illumina Assembly) | ecosystem: Environmental > Terrestrial > Soil > Vadose...
GTTTACGGGGCGGCGAAGCGTCGGCCTGAAATTGAACGGCGCGCTCGATCTGCGCTTGCTCAGCGGATTCGTTCCAGGCCTGGATGCGCGCGGACCGGCACAGGTGAACGCCTCTTTCGAGGGAACGCTAGACCGACCGCGAATTACGGGACGTGTACATATCGATAGTGCTTCCGCCAGAATGGCGGATTTCCCGACGGGATTGAGCGCGATCAAAGGTGACTTAATTTTTGATGCCACGCGACTTTCTTTCAACAATCTGACTGCGGAAGCAGGAGGCGGGACGCTGACGTTAACAGGCAGTGTGAATTACGCCGACCGGCCAATTCACTATGACGTTAGCGCAAAGACAGATCGCACGAGAATCCGGTATCCGGAAGGGATGAGCTGGCAAGTGGCGGGAAATCTGCGACTCTCGGGAACGCCAGAATCCGCGCTGCTCTCCGGGAAAGTGGTAGTGGATCGCGTAAATCTTTCAGGTGGACTAGAAACGGCCGGCGCGTTGATTGCGTCCAGAGAGTACGGCGGGCCAACTTCCAGTTTCCTGCAGAATTTGCAGTTTGATGTCGAGGCGCTTTCGACGCCGGATGCACGAATGGAGTGGCCGAACGCGGAGTTGGAAGCGGATGCGAATTTGCGAGTGCGCGGAACATGGGAACACCCGATTCTGCTGGGACACATTCATGTGCTGTCCGGCGATTTGTATTTTCACGGAAATCGGTACCGCGTGGCCCGCGGCGATTTGAACTTTGCGCGGCCGCTGAATATCGATCCGGACATCAACATTGAGGCGACGACAACGATTCAGCAGTATGAAATCACGCTGAATTTCAGCGGGCCCGCGAGCAAACTGAACTTGTCGTACCGCTCCGATCCACCGCTGCCGGGCAACGATATCGTGACGCTGCTCACTCTGGGGCAAACAAGTTCGGAGGCGGAAGTGAGGGCGGGTGGCACGGGTGCGTCGCAAAGCCCCGGATCAGGAGCATCGGCGATTTTGTCCGAGGCGATTTCGAGCCAATTGGGGGGACGGCTGGAACGGCTGTTTGGGATTACGAAGCTACGCGTCGATCCGGGCATTGCGGGAGTCGGTTCGAGCGGATCGGAACAAAGCGCGGCGGCACGCGTGACCGTGGAGCAGCAGGTGACGCGGAACCTGACGATCACCTATGTTTCAAACGTGAGCTCGACACAACAGCAGGTGATTCAAGTGGAGTACAACGTGAACCGGAATGTTTCGATTGTGGCGCTGCGCGACCAGAACGGAACGTTCGGCATCGACTTTAAAATCAAGAAGCGCTTTCAGTAGAATTCACAAACAAGCGAATCGAGGTTACGCGGGATCAGGGTTGCTGCGGATCGGCTTGTGCCTGCTGAGTCGAACCATCGGAATTCTGGCCTTGTTGCCAGCGCCGACGTCCAGCAAAGGGGTGCTTGGCCTGCGAATCTGAATTCTGTGCGTGAAATTCCTGCCACGCCGCGCGAGCCGCCTGACCTGACACGTTGCGAGTTGCAAGCTGCACTTCTTTAGAAATCTTCGGCATTTCTGCGGCGACTTTCTGTCCAAGAGGTGAGCCGAAGAACTGAAGCATGCCCTTGATTTCCTCTTCAGTGTAATGTTTGTCGTAGATGGCGACGAGTTGATCGGCGATTGCGTCGGTGTCGTATTGCTTTTGAAAGGCGGCGAGATAAGAGTTGACCGAGTCCTGCGCCTTGTCGTCATTGGGCGCGAGCGAAATCAGCTTCTGACGGTATTGTTCGGTGGAGTTGTTGGCGGCTTCCTGAATCATGTCGCGAGCGCCGATGAGTTCGAGCAACGAACGAATGTCTGAATCTTTTTGCGGATCGATAGCTTTCGTAACGGAAGATTTGGCGGTTTCGTGTTGAGCGGCTTGAACCGGCGAATTCGATGCGCCCTGGATGGCGACGAAAAATGTTCCGATGTAAATGACGATAAGAGCAAAAATGGCTTTCATGACTTGCCTACCTTTTTAAATATCGGCAGCCCTCAGGGTGGCCGCACGAGAATCATTGTAAGAAGCCGGGAAATAGGAACCGAGAATGTCAAGGGACAGGCGTGCCCGCTCGGTGACTGTACTCGAGGACAGGGCTAACGTGTTGGGGCTGCGAAGCGACTCTGTTAGCATGCGACGCTATGACGGAAGGACGACAACCAAAACAGTTAAATAAGACAGGTGGCGAAGCGGAACTCGTGCAGCGTGAGGCGGGTTTGCAGCACCAATTGAGCGCGGCGCAAGTGGCCATGATTGCGCTAGGCAGCACGATTGGCACCGGACTTTTTTTGACGAGCGCGATTTCCGTGAAGCTTGCTGGACCGGCGGTGATTTTGAGCTTTGCGGCGGGAGCGCTCATCACGTTGACGGTGATGTGGGCGCTGGCGGAGATGGCGGTCGAACATCCCGCGGCGGGTTCGTTCGGATTGTATGCGGAGATGTATCTGGGGCCGTGGGCTGGCTTTGTGGCGCGGTACACGTACTGGTTGTGTTTAGTGATTATTGTGGGAAGCGAAGTGGCGGCAGCGGGAATTTACTGTCAACTTTGGTTTCACAACACTCCATCGTGGCTTTGGATTGCGGGCTTTTCCGCGGCGCTCGTTTACATGAACACGCTGAGTATCAAGAATTTCGGCACGATCGAGTTCTGGTTCGCGATGATCAAAGTGGTGACAATCGTCGTATTTTTGATTTTGGGGACCGCACTCGTTTTGGGATTCGGATTTCCAAGAATTGGCACAGGAAATTTCACGGGACATGGGGGATTTTTCCCCAACGGATGGGCGGGAGTTGGATTGGGAGTCACGATGGCGATTTTCAGTTTTCTTGGTCTGGAAATTGTCGGCGTTACGGCGGGAGAAGCCTCCGACCCGAAAACGGCGGTACCGCGCGCATTAAAGCGGACATTAGCGTTTCTAGCCCTGTTCTATCTGGGTGGTCTGGCGCTGGTGGTGGGAATCGTTCCATGGGAGCAGATCGGACTCGACAAAAGTCCTTTCGTGACGGTGTTTGAGAAAGTTGGGATTCCCGCGGCAGGTCACATCATGAATTTCGTGGTGCTGTCGGCAGCGCTGTCGAGTGCCCTTTGCAATTTGTATTTCACGGCGCGAATGTTGTTTTCACTGTCGCGAGGAGGATATGCACCGGCAATTCTGGGCAAGCTGAGCAAACGCGGAATGCCGGTGGCTGCAGTTCTGGCATCGAGCCTGGGAATGGCAGCGGCAATTGCGTTGAACTGGAGATTCAAGAACACGGCGTTCCTATTTCTGATCGGCGTGGCATTTTTCGGCGGCCCGTTTATCTGGATCATCACATTAGCGACACACATGGGATTTCGGCGCAAGATGCGCGAAGAAAAACGTGAGTTTGTGCGGTTCGCGCCGCGGGGGCAGTGGAGTTCGGCGCTAGGACTGGCGGCGTTGCTTGGCGTGTTGTTGTCGACCTGGTGGGTGCCGGACTTTCACGTGTCGCTGCTCTCCGGCCCGCCGTGGCTTGGCTTCTTGACGCTGTGCTACTTTATCTGGCGCGCGTACCGAAATCGCAAATCGGTAGATGGAACGATAGAAAATGACTGACCTGCTGGCTTGGCGGAAAGAGTTTCCGATTCTGGATCGGACGACGTACCTCATCAGCAATTCGCTGGGTGCGATGCCGCGTGAGGTGTACGGAAATCTGAAAGCATATGCAGATGCGTGGGCAGAACGCGGCGTCCGGGCGTGGGAGGAGGGTTGGTGGGAAATGGCAGTCGGCGTTGGCGACAGAGTGGCGCCACTGATCGGAGCCAGGGCCGGAGAAATTTCGCTGCACCAAAACGTGACGCAGACGCAAGCCGTCATTACTTCGTGTTTCGATTTTCACGGGCCGCGGAACAAAGTAGTGATGACGGAGCTGGAGTTTCCTTCAATCCAATATTTTTACCATGAGCAGGCGCGGCACGGCGCGCGGGTTGAGATTGTACCGACCACGGATCCAGTGCGATTCGATTTGGAAAAGTTTCTGGCAGCGATCGACGAGACGACGCTTCTGGTACCGATTTCGCTGGTGTTGTTTCGAAGCTCGTTCATCGTCAATGCGAAAGCAATCATCGAAAAAGCGCATCTCGTAGGTGCGCGCGTGATTCTGGATGTGTTTCAAGGAGCGGGCACAATTCCGTTTAATGTGCGCGAATTGGGTGCGGATTTTGCGGTCGGCGGAGTGTTGAAATGGCTGTGCGGCGGCCCGGGTGTGGCGTATCTATATGTTCGCGAAGATTTGCGAGCCGCATTGAAGCCTGCATTGACGGGATGGATCGCACATCAACGACCGTTCGCATTCGAAACGGGACCGATCGACCGGCAAGCGAATTCGTTTCGTTATTTGAACGGGACACCGCATATTCCGGCACTCTACGCATGCCAGCCCGGACTGGAAATTTTGAACAAAGTTGGCATCGCCGCAATCCGGGAGAAATCCGTCGAAATGACGACCAGGCTGATGGCTGGCGCCACGGGCCGCGGCTGGCGAGTCAACACGCCCGACAATCCAACGGAGCGTGCCGGAACGGTCTCCGTGGATTGCCCGCACGCCGCGGAAGTGTGCCGAGAGCTGCTCGCGCGGGAAATTTTGGTGGACTACCGACCCAAAGCAGGTGTCCGAATTTCGCCGCATTTCTACAATACTCTGGATGAGTGTGACTTCGCGCTGGCGCAGATCGAGGACATTTTGAAAACGAAAGCGTGGGAGAGGCACGCGGCGGCGATTGCTTCTGCCTGAGTTTATGGAATCTAACCCAGCGCTCTCTATCATCATTCCTTCGTACAACGAAGAGTTGAGGCTACCGCCTTCGCTCGGACTGATCGCGGACTACATCAACAAATCGGGACGAGATACGGAAGTCCTGGTCGTGGATGATGGTTCGACGGACCAGACCGCAGCCGTTGCGGAAACATTTCGGGCGCGAATACCCCAACTTCGAGTCGTACCGAATGGAGAAAATCGCGGCAAGGGTTATAGTGTGCGTCACGGGATGACGGAAGCGCGAGGGGACATCGTTTTGTTCACGGACGCGGATCTCTCCGCGCCGATTGAGGAAGCGGACAAATTGATTGCGGCAATGGAAACATATGACGTCGCTATCGGCTCGCGAGCGTTGGATCGAAATCTGATTACCGTGCATGAATCGGGCTTTCGAGAATTTGCGGGAATTATCTTTAATAAGATTGTGCGAGCCGTATTGTGGCTGCCGTTTGTGGATACACAATGCGGATTCAAAGCGTTCCGGCGCGAGCGCTGCAAAATTATTTTCGAACAACAGCGAATCGAGAGGTTTGGGTTCGACCCGGAGCTGCTCTACCTTGCGCGGCACCACGGATTGAAATCCGTGGAGATTCCGGTGCGCTGGGCGCACTCGCCGGCGACGAAGGTCAATATGCTGCGGGACAGCGTGCGGATGTTTCTGGACGTATTCACGATTCGGTGGAACGCGACATTGGGGCGGTACCGCCGGCAGAAGTAGATGGGGAAAGCGTTCTTACTTTGCATTACAAAGTACTTGACAACGAAGCAGCATTTTGCTAGCTTGAGGTTATGGCGTTGAGCAATCCATCCCGCGTGCCGCGTTTGGACCCCATTCCGATTGATGCGCGAGCCGCGGACCACCTTCGCTACATCCGCGAGACGATGGCGAGCGCGGCGGAATTTACGGCCGTGCCGGGGTGGGGCGGCGTGGCGATGGGAATTACCGCCTTGGCAGCGGCGTATTTCGCGTCGCAACAGGCGACGCAGGCAAGGTGGCTGCTGGTTTGGCTGCTGGAAGCGGGGATTGCCGTGGCGATTGCCGCGCCGGCGGCTGCCACGAAAGCGCATCGCGCAAATGCGCAGCTTTTTTCAGGGCCAGGCAGAAAATTTTTGTTGAGTTTTGCCCCGGCGATTGTAGCTGGTGCACCGTTGACATATGCGTTGGCGCACGCCGGATTGTACGCGGCGCTGCCGGGAACCTGGCTGCTTTTGTATGGCACGGCGATTGTAACGGGTGGCGCATTTTCCGTTCGCGTTGTACCGGTGATGGGTCTGTGTTTGATGATTCTGGGCGCAGTGGCGCTGTTCGCGCCCGCACAATGGGGTGACACGCTGATGGCGAGCGGATTCGGCGGAGTTCAAATCGGGTTTGGAGTATGGATCGCGCGCAGGTTCGGCGGATAGCGGGAAATTATGGCAAGAAGCTCGACAGCAAAACAGGAACAATCGCAGCGGGAAAAAGCGGCGCCGCTCAGCGCAGTGCGCGGAAGCGCGCGCGAAGCAGTGTCGCCGGATCTGGACCGGTTGATTCACGAACGGATCCGCTTGGGGATTGTAAGCGCGCTGGCGGTGAATCGTTCGCTGACGTTCAACGAGCTGAAGAATCTCCTTAAAACGACGGATGGGAATCTTAGCGTCCACGCAAGGAAGCTGGAGGAGGCAGATTACATCGTCTGTACGAAATCGTTTGACGGACGGTTGCCGAAAACTGAATACCGGCTGACAGGTACGGGGCGGCGCACGTTGGAGCGGTACTTGAATCATATGGAGGCGCTGATTCGGGCGACGCGAGAAGGGTAAGATTTTTTTGTCTTTGCACTTTGTATCACAAAGTTATTTACGGTTATGCGGCGGAGAAAGCAGTCGTTATGAGCGTTCAACAGGTTGTCTTGCAGCACATTCTTGCGTCGGCGCCGGTCGCGCCGACTCAGACTTTACATGTAGCTATCATCACGGACGGAAACGGACGATGGGCGACGTCGCGCGGCTTGCCCCGTTCGGCTGGGCATCGTGCGGGAGCAGAGGCAGCGCGAAGCGCGATCGAGGCAGCGCCGCGACTGGGCATTCACACGCTGACGTTGTTCGCGCTTTCATCCGCCAACTGGAAGCGGCCTGCCCAGGAAGTCAGCGCAATTCTCCGCTTGCTGCACGAGTACCTGCTCACCGAAACCACGCATTGCCAGGAAGAGGGTGTGCGGCTAAGCGTGATCGGCCGGCGCGACCGGATTCCGGCGACCCTGCGCCAGGCAATCGTGGATGCCGAAGCTGTGACAGCACATGGCAAGCGGCTGCATTTGCGATTGGCGATCGATTACTCGGCGCGCGAGGCGATCTATCAAGCGGCTTGCCGGTTTTACAAGGCGACGCAGCTTTCTCCGGAAGCATTTTCCGATGTTTTGTCGGAAGTGTTGCGAGGCGGGTCTACGGAAGTGGATTTGCTGATTCGCACCGGCGGCGAGCAGCGCCTTTCGGACTTTCTGTTGTGGGAGTGTGCATTTGCGGAGTTCGTGTTCCTGCAAAAGAGATGGCCGGAATTTGTTCCGAAGGATCTGGAAGCGGCAGTCAAGGAATTTCATCGGCGGGAGAGAACTCGCGGTGGGCTGCCGAAAGAGGCAGTGAGTTAGGGCTCATTCAAACCCAGAGGACTGGAGAGAGTCATGGCCGAAACACCACGCCTGGCACATTTAATGTTGTTGCTGTTTCTCGGCACTGCACTGACGATTGTCGCCGGCCTCGCCACTGTCTTATTTGGGGCGGTCCTGCGTGCCAGGCTGGCTACTCGAATGGGCGGCTTGCTGGCGATGGCCTGCGTATGCGGTTACGGAGTCATGTTGCTTGGGACGGGAGTCTTCAGCTCGAGCAAAACACTGCCAGAAGGCCGATGGAAATATTTTTGTGAGCCGGACTGCCACATCGCCTACTCGGTCGCATCCGTCCGCACGGGGACGATGCTTGGCACAGAAACAAGCCAGATTCAAGCAAACGGCGAGTTCGTCGTGGTGCGGCTGAAGTCCTGGTTCGACGAAAACAGCATTTCTAAACACCGCGGCAACGGACCGCTCACCCCGGTTCCGCGATTGGTGTCGCTTGAAGATTCGAGCGGCCGACGGTACTTTCCGACGCAAACGAAAGCGAGTGCGCTGCAAGGAGCCTCGACACCCCTGGCGCAACCGTTGCGGCCGGGTGAGAGCTATATGACATCTTTTGTCTTCGACGTGGCGCGCGACGCGAAAGACCTGAAACTGCTGATTACCGACGACGATCCAATCTCCGTGATAACGATTGATCACGAAAATAGCCCGTTTCACGGCAAGATCTATCTCGAACTGAGCCAGCCTGCCACATCCTCCGCGGCGACGTTACACTAAAACCTACATAATCCAAGCCTTATCGGGTTCGGCGGTGCAGCCCCCTCCCTGACATTTCGCACTTCCGCGTCGTCTATACCTTAGGAGCGAGGTATGACGACGATGGGACTTGCACTGCCTTGGGAGGCTAGAATCTCCAGCCAGGAGCAAGAGCGAGGCAGCCGGGTGGAACTTGGGGAAAATCCGGGGAGCGGATTGGCGCCGACTTCGGGCGAAGTGCGTTCGGACGATTTAGAACTCGCGGCCGCTTGCCAGGCGGGTGAGATGCGCGGGTACGAGCGTCTGTATTCGCTGCACGGCAAACGAATGAAGAGCATTGCGCGAAATCTGCTGGGAAGCACGGCCGACGCGGAAGACGCGGTACAAGAGACGTTTCTTAAGGTGCAGAGGAGCATTGGGACTTTTCGCGCGCAATCAAGCTTTGTGACGTGGACGTTTCGAATTCTCATAAACACCTGCTATGACGCGCGGCGCAGCCGGATGCGGAAGAAGGAAGTCACGAGCGAAGGGACGGAGGAATCGCCATTGCCGGAACGGCGCGCGCCGGGCGCGCATCCTTCGCTTAAATTGGCACTGCAACGCGCAATGGAGAAGTTGACGGACCATCAACGACACGTTTTTTTGCTTTATGAGGTGGAAGGTTTCCGGCACTCGGAAATCGCGGGAATGCTGGAGATCACCGAAACGGCGTCGAAGAACACGCTGTTTCAGGCGAAAAAGAATTTGCGAACGATGTTGGAGCCGCCGCGGAGTCAATCGGCGGAGGCGCGGTGAACGATATGAACGTGAGTTGCGTAGACCGGGAACGAATCTTTATGGATGGAAGCGCGGCGGAGTGGGCGGCGCTGGAAGCGCACGCGGTGACTTGTGCGGAGTGCGGCGAAGAGCTACGCGTATGGAAGAGCATGTCCACGGCAGCGGGCGAACTGCGCCAGGAATGGGAGACGCACCATCTGTGGACGAGAATCGAACGCGGGCTCACGGAGCAGATGTCTGAGAAGCCTTCGCGGCTGCGGGCTTGGCTGAATTCAATTGGCTCGGTGAGCGTCCAGTGGCAAATGGCTGCGGCACTTCTGGCGCTAGTTGTCGTAACCGGCGTAGCTTGGAAGATTCTTCACACCGGTCCCAATCCCACTACTGAAGTTTTCTTGAAGAACAGTGCGGTGAGCGAAGTGGAACGCGCGGAGGCGGATTACCAAAAAGCGATCGACAAGCTCGATGCAGAAGCGAAACCGCAACTGGAAGCGGCAGCCACACCCTTGATGGCGAGTTACCGGGAAAAGCTTTTGGTGCTAGACAACGCAATCGACGAACTGCGGGCAGAGGCGGGCCAGAATCCTGCGAACGCGCACCTGCGGCACCAGTTGCTGGCGATGTACGAGGAAAAGCAGGAGACGTTGCAAGAGATTCTGGAGACGAAAAGATGACGACGGAGAGAACAAAACAGCCACGGAATGCTAGCTTCACTGCTGCGATTGCGATGGCCGCAATGATTCTTTTGGCGGGATCTACAGCGCAAGCGGCGAACAACCCGGAAGACCAAGTTCAACGAACGTTTGAGAAGACCTTGCCGCTGGCCGCGAATCAGGGACTTAGCCTGGATAATCGCTTCGGAAACGTTCACGTGATTGCCGGCAACGGGCGCGATGTAAAAATCGTGGCGACCATTCGTGTGCAGGGAAAATCAAAAGAAGACGCACAGAAGTTTCTCGACGAGATTCAAATCGACGTCCAGCAAACGAGCGACGGCGTTCACGTGAAGACGGTGTATCCGGACGATCACGCGAAGTACGTTTTGCGGATCCAGTGGAAGCGAACCTCTTACTCGGTCGACTACGACGTTACGTTACCGGTGGATGCGCCGCTGTGGCTGCGAAATGATTTTGGCAACGTCGAGACGAACGGCGTACATGGCTGGACACGGGTCGAGAATGGCCATGGGACCGTTGGTGTAAAGGATGCAGGGCAGACGAAAATCACCAACGCGTTCGGCGGGATTGAGTTGAGCAACGCAAACGGCAGCAGCGCGATCGTCAACAACAACGGCAACATTACGCTGAGCAACGTGAAAGGCACGATTGATGTAAAAAATCGGTTTGGAAATATCACCGGTACCCAGTTAAGCGGAAATGCGACGATCTCGGGTGGAAATGGAAACATCGAGATTTCAAGCGTAACGGGAAACGCAGTCGTGACAAACTCCTTCGGAACGGTGACGGCGCATACGATTGGCGGAAGCCTGACGGTCCACGACACGAACGCTAAAATAGAGGCCTCGGATGTCACCGGCAACGCGGAACTGGCAACGAGCTTTGGCGAAGTGATCGCGGAACGAATCGGCGGATCGCTGCAAGTTCAGGACAATAACGGGCAGGTGCAGGTGAGAGAGATTCATGGCATAACGAACATCAAAAGCTCATTTGGAAAAGTAGACGCAGCGAATCTGTACAAGGCCGCCACGTTAGTCACCGGGAATGGAAACATAGAAGCCAACGGAGTGGACGGTGACCTCTTCGCCAAAACAAGCTTTGGTTCGGTTGATGCCAAGAATATCAAAGGGAATTTGACGGCGCAGGACACGAACGGCGCGGTGACAGCGAGCGCAGTCAGCGGAGATGCCGGAGTTGATACATCATTCGGCAGCGTCAATCTAAACGGTGTGGGCGGCAAGATTCGCGTGAACAATCAGAACGGCGCGATTGAAGTGACGGCCGCTTCCTCGGGCGCATGCAAAGACATCGTGCTAAAAACTTCTTTCTCGCACGTGATCGTGCGCATTCCGGCCACTTCCGGGTACAAAGTATCGGCCCATACGTCGTTCGGACGAATTTCGTCTGAGCTGCCCATCACCGCGACGGGAACAATGGGGTCGGACGCACTCGAGGGAACTATCGGAAACGGGGCGTGCGCGCTCGGACTCTCAAACAGCAACGGCAGTATTGAGATTGCGAAATCGCTTTAGATCTCGAAACCGACTATTTTGCGGCGGGCGCGGTGCATGGCGAACGCGCTGCGTAAAACGCGTGTCGCAGCATCTGTCAGTTGATAATGGGGCAGGTCTTCCTCCGAGACGAATGCGATGTCGGTGGCGTCGCTGCCCGCTTTTGCCTTGCCGCTCACTCTTTCGCAGAGATAATCCACGATTACGAAATGAAAGCGTGGACGGATGTTTGCGTCGCGCGAATCGGGCGTCGAATACGGGTTGATTCTCTCAAATACCTCGATCAAGTTCAGGACGCGAACAGTGATACCTGTTTCTTCGAGCATTTCACGAGCGACGCCTTCCAGAAGCGTCTCGCCCAATTCCAGCGTGCCACCGGGAATGGACCATTGGCCGAGCAGCGGCTCCGAACCGCGGCGGATGAGCAAGGCTTTTCCGTTTTCAATGAGAACTCCGCCGACGCCGACAATAGGGCGTTCCGGGTATTCGCGAGGGGATGGCATTATTAAAAGAGAGTGAACTCCTGGCTACAGACGGCGAAACTAAGTCCGGGGCTGGATTCGACTTGCCCCTGCACGGTATATAATACGCTGAATGGTGCGGGCGGCTCGGAGCAGGGCGCCCAACCCGGGGAATCTCACTACGGAGGAAGTGGCCGTGATCCGCTGCCCTGATTGTGCTGCCGAACTCGATGTGGATGAAGACGAAGTGGAAGAGGGAGAAATCCTGAGTTGCCCCGAGTGTGAAGCGGAGATGGAAGTGACGCAAACGCACCCGGTGCACGTGAACGTCATCTCGGAAGACGACGAAGAGGAAGAAGACGACGAGGGCGAGGATGACCTTGCCGAAAAAAAAGAAGATGAAGAAGATGATGACGATGACGAAGAGGACGAAGAAGAGGACGACGAGGAATAGCCAACAGCCACGGAGCGCCCGGGGCAGCGCGACTGCCTCGCAAGTCATCTAATTCCGTGGAGCCCTCTATGCGCGGCCATAGGATGTTGACTGCAGTAGTGATGTTGCTTTTTTTTCCCGTTATGATCTTCCCGCAGGAAAGTCAGCCAGCACAGCCTGTTCCGTCAACACAGTCCGCACAACCCGATTCAACCAGCAAGAAAAAGCAAGGCTCCAGGCATCAGCATGATTTCCTGATCAAGGGAACTGTGTTTACGCAAGAAGGATTGAGCTTTGCGGGCGCACAGATTCAGATTCGAAAAGCGGGACAGAAATCGTACCGCTGGAGAGATGTTGCAAATTCTCGCGGTGAATTTGCGATTCGGGTTGTGCAAGGCACACAGTACGAAGTGTCGGTAAGCGGCAAGGGGAGCAGAGAACAAAAAAAGACCGTGGATACGACCGGAAGTGAGAGAGTAGAGGAGTTGGTGTTTCACATGGAACGCGAGGGGAGCAAACCGTCATGAAACGCCGTGCAGGAATTGTGCTGATGTTGGCAATCCTGGTCTTATGCTTCACAGCATATGCGCAGGACTCGAAGAAGGAATCGCAATTGCGGACCGTCCGCGGTGTGGTCGTGGACAAGAGTGAATCCGTGGTCCCCGGCGGCGTGGTTTTCTTAAAAAATTTGCGGACAAATCAAGTCAAAAGCTATATCTCGGACAATGAAGGAAGCTTTCGGTTCAGTGGGCTCGATCCGAACGCCGACTACGAAGTCCACGCAGAAAAAGACGGCGCTAAATCGCCTAATCGTCAGGTTTCGAGCTTCGACAATCGGAAGGAAATCGTCTTGACGCTGAAGCTGGACAAGAAAAAAGACTAGCGCGTGCCTGTCCTCGGCGCAAGAAATCGCATCGCCCGGGGAACGATTTCGATCTCGACTGGACTGCTTCCCAGCAATTCGCCGTCACCTTGAAACGTCGCTGGCGGATCAACCTCGATACGCAACTTCCGCACACTGCGGGTGTGGAGACCGGGCAAATTGATGCTCCCTTGCAA
>Ga0179592_10000752_pt1 | contig 13044 bp, 10 predicted proteins | sample CZODoug2_1_08_16_FD_148623 | JGI IMG/M metagenome (GOLD analysis project Ga0179592, IMG submission 148623) | Vadose zone soil fungal communities from Angelo Coast Range Reserve, California, USA - CZODoug2_1_08_16fungal (Illumina Assembly) | ecosystem: Environmental > Terrestrial > Soil > Vadose...
TCTGGCGAATGCCGTCAAGGTAACGCTGGGTCCCAAGGGCCGCAATGCAGTGCTCGACAAGAGCTACGGCGCTCCTACCGTCACCAAGGACGGTGTCTCGGTCGCCAAGGAGATCGAACTCAAAGACAAGTTCGAAAACATGGGCGCGCAGATGGTGAAGGAAGTAGCGTCGAATACTTCCGATGAAGCTGGTGACGGCACCACTACCGCCACCGTACTCGCACAAGCCATCATCCGCGAGGGCCTGAAATCGGTCGCTGCAGGCGCCAATCCGATGGATTTGAAGCGCGGTATCGACCAAGCGGTCATTGCTGCCACAGAGGAGCTCAAAAAGCTCTCCAAGCCCTGCAAAGATCCGAAGGCGATCGCCCAGGTCGGCACGATCTCTGCGAACTCGGACGAGAGCATTGGCAAGACGATTGCCGACGCAATGGCGAAGGTTGGCAAGGAAGGGGTAATCACCGTCGAAGAGGGTCAGGGCCTCGAAAACGAACTCGAAGTGGTCGAGGGCATGCAGTTCGATCGCGGCTATCTCTCGCCGTACTTCATCAACAATCAGCAGAGTCAGAGCGCCGAGCTCGAAAAGCCGCTGGTCCTGCTGGTGGACAAGAAGATCGCCAACATTCGCGAACTGTTACCGCTGCTCGAAACCATTGCCAAGAGCGGCCGCCAGTTGCTGATCGTCGCCGAGGACGTCGAGGGCGAGGCGCTTGCGACCCTCGTCGTCAACACGATCCGCGGTATCGTCAAGGTCGCCGCCGTCAAGGCGCCGGGCTTCGGCGATCGTCGCAAGGCCATGCTACAGGACATTGCTGTCCTGACGGGCGGCACGGTCATTTCCGATGAAGTCGGCTTGTCGCTCGAGAAGGCGACGCTGAGCGATCTCGGCGAAGCCAAGAAGGTGCTGGTGGAGAAAGAGAACACCACCATCATCGACGGCGCCGGCAAGGCGGCGGACATCAAGGGGCGCGTTGAGAGCATTCGCCAGCAGATCGAGGAGGCGACCTCCGATTACGACAAGGAAAAGCTGCAGGAGCGCGTTGCCAAACTCTCCGGCGGTGTAGCCTTGATCAAGGTCGGTGCGGCGACCGAAATCGAAATGAAGGAAAAGAAGGCCCGCGTCGAAGACGCACTGCATGCAACTCGCGCGGCCGTCGAAGAGGGCGTTGTTCCGGGCGGCGGCGTGGCCTTTTTGCGTGCGCTTAAGGCCATCGAGAAGCTGGTCGGCGCCAACGATGATCAGACCACGGGCATCAAGATCTTGGCCCGCTCGATCGAAGAACCGCTGCGCCAGATTGTGGCGAACGCCGGTGAAGACGCCGCTGTGGTGCTGAACCGAGTCCGTGAGGGCAAGGGCACCTTCGGCTACAACGCCGCGACCAGCGAGTACGGCGATATGCTGGAAATGGGCATCCTGGATCCTACCAAGGTCACGCGTCTGGCTCTACAGAACGCCGCGTCGGTTGCGGGTCTATTGCTCACGACAGAGGTCATGATCGCTGAGTCGCCGAAGGAAGACGAGCATGCGCATGGCGCGCCGGGCGGCGGCATGGGCGGCATGGGCGGAATGGACATGTAACATCCCATTGCAGCGAACCCTGCAAGTGCCGGTTACAGTCAAAGAGAGCGGGCTTCGGCCCGCTTTCTGTTTTGTGCGCCCGGCAAGGGCGCACTCATTTAGAGGTGCAAGTCCTCTACACATCTGGCAGGGCAAGTGCGGCGTGGGCGGAGCCCCCGGCGGAATCACGTTCGGTCTGCGACACCTCTTTGCTGACCACGTGCATTGCTTCTTTGCGGAGCCCGTGACATTCGCCCGCAAATTTACGATATAACCTGTTGAATAATATATACATCTCACAATGCCTGTTATCTGCGGGATGGCGGCAAACGCAGCGCTGCCGACCATTGGGACGATGTGATTCGCGGCGTTGACACCCTCAACGATCCCAACGGAGGTACGACGCAACTCTCGAATCTCGGCCAGTATCACTTCACCGATGGTTCGGTAACTACCGCACCTCCGATAATCCGAATTACAGCCCAGAGAAGGCCGGTGAAGTGGGGAGCTGGACCCAGATGACGGAGGCACCGTAAGTAACCGCAGGTGTCGACGTCAGCATTTTTTTTGTAAATGACGCAGCGTTCATCTTGCGGGGTCTAATCCAATGAGACGTGACACGTCGCCATACTTCTACGATTCATTCACTCGACAACAGTGGACGCGATTCGATGCGGGAAGCTACCGGCTCGCCCCGGCCGCGCTGACTTTGCTCAAGGGCGTCAATGAGCCAATGCCTGTATCGGAGGTGGAGGAGGTCATTGGACCTCTTTGCCGACTCCTTGATATTCAAATGGAGGCCAATGACGTTTGTCCTTTCGTGATTGCAGTGGCCGGGAGCGTAGCCGTTGGAAAGAGCACCTTCGCCAGGGTTCTCCACGCCTTGCTGGCTCAGGCAGGCCGAACGGTAGAACTGGTCGCGACGGACGGCTTCTTGTGGCCAACCGCAATTCTTGAAAAACGTAACCTAATGGGTCGTAAGGGCTTTCCAGAAAGCTATGATCTCGAAAGAATGCTGGTGTTTCTGGCGGAGCTAAAAGAAGGGAAGTCGGAGCTTCGGGTGCCTGTCTACTCCCATGAGTTGTACGATATTGTCCCAGGACAATTTCAAACCATAAACCAGCCCCAAGTCCTGATTCTCGAAGGGCTCAATGTCTTGCAGGGGTCGTCGCGGGATAGCGCCGCCGTGGCCGCAGACTACTTTGACTTTAGCGTCTACCTCGATGCGGATGAAAATGATGTCGAGCAATGGTACGTCGAGCGGTTCTCGGTACTCCAGAGAACAGTATTCCAACGGCCCACCTCCTATTTTCATCACTTCAAAGATCTGCGGCCAGCGGAAGTCAGAAAGACGGGGCAGGGAATATGGCGGTCAATCAATCTGCCAAATCTTCTCCAGAACATTCAGCCCACGCGAGAGCGAGCGTCACTGATATTGCGCAAAAGTCAGTCGCACGCAGTGAAGGAAGTGCTGTGGCGACATTCAATCGATGGCAGATATCGGCAGTAGTGTCGAAGGGTATAGGCCGGTCGACCGGCCGCGCTAGCGAGAATGAACTACTTGATCGAAGCCGGCTTACGCAGCATCTTGCGGATGGTCGCGAGATGTTCCTCTTCGGTGGCGATCTGTTCGCGAGCGTATTCCTCAAGCAGAATGCTCTTGCCTGCTACCAGATTCAGCAGCTTGCGGTATTCGCCCAGTCCCAGATGCTCGTGTTCGTAGGATTCCTGAAGAATCTCCCCTACGTCGTGCCGATGAGTCTCGAGTAGCTGTCCGATCTTCAGCGCCTATGCTGATGACGATACGACTCTCAAGTTTGATTTGCACAGCGAGAGGGGTTTCGAGTATAGTAATGCAAACGTTTGCACCAACTACATGGTTTGACATGAAAATGCTTCGACACTGCGCATTGAAAACGTGGCTCGCCTTGGCAACTTTGACGGGAGGCCTCGCCATGCTGTCGGACTTTGCATCCGGACAAGTGCAAGGTGTGGATGTGGCGGGCTCATTGGATTTGGGCGCGAAAGCGCGCCAAGTCATGATCGATATTTTTCTACATAAGGATGCCACAACGATTGAGCGGTCATTTACGGGATCTTTTGTACAACATGATCCAACTATCGCCGACGGCCTACCTGGATTGTTGTCGTTCGCCGCTGAGGTGGCCCGGTCTCCCGCTGCCAAGATTACGATTTATCGCACCCTGATCGATGGCGACATGGTCATGCTGCATTCGAAATACGAAGGCCTCCGGGGCGTTGCGGCTCCTCTCATAGCTTTCGACCTCTTCCGATTCAAAGACGGTAAAATTGTTGAACATTGGGGGGGGCAAGATTTTGAAACGGCTCCAAATCTCTCCGGCCATACTCAGGTCGACGGTCCCACGGCGGTCGTTGATCGTGAAAAGACGGAGTCGAACCGAGCTCTCGTACGAAACTTCAAACAAGTTGTAACGGTGGATTTACATTTTGATCGCGTTGGAGAATTCATTGAAGGCGACAATTATACGCAACACGCCTCCAATATCGGCGACGGTACCGCGCGGTTGAGGGCACGTGTCTCTGAGGTGGCCAAACCTGGCGTCGTACCTGTTCTGCAGCCTCGGCGTTACGTGGCCGATGGGAATTTCGTGCTGGCCTTGGTCGAAGCGCGCACGGAGCCCCATCCAACCGCCAACTACGATCTCTTCCGGGTAGAGAACGGGAAGATTGTGGAGCACTGGGACGTGTTATCACCAATTCCTCCGCGCGCCCGGTGGAAGAATTCCAACGGACCATTCTAGATGCGCTTTCATCTTTCTTGCCGCACGTGGCGCGAACCTCGAGCAGAATTGGGTCTGGCTCGCGCGAATTGCGGCAGGCGACGGTGGGGGACAGCAATGCATCCACGCTTCGTCTGGAGATTGCTCATTCTAATGGCGCTCGGGTCCCACGCTTCAGGACTGGCCGCACAAGAGCGCACGATTGACGAGATCAAGATAGAGACACAGGCGCGAGCCGAGCGTGGAGCCTATCCGCTGATAGGCCTGGATCCGGGCGATGTACGCGAAGCGCTGGCGAGCATCAAGACTCGAGATCGTGATGAGTGGGCTACCGCTTGGAGCGCGGTCGCTGATCGCTACTACAAGGCCGCCACAACGTTGAGCTCTCCAGAAGAGAGGCGGGCGAACTATCTGCGTGCGTGGCGGCTCTATTATTTCGCGCAGTGGCCGGTGGCTTCTTCCCAGGGCAAAAAAACGGCTTATGTCAAGGCGTTAGACGCCTTCATCAGGAGTACAGAATCACTCAGCCCCCCTCTTGAAGTTGTCCGGATCCCTTTCGAAGGCAAGGAGATCGTTGGCTATCTGCGCCTGCCGCGTCTAAAGACCGGGCCGGTTCCTCTGGTAATCGCCGTTAGCGGACTTGATAGTCGAAAGGAAAACCTCGCCGAAAGCTACGGCGCATTGATCGAATACGGTATCGGCTTTTTCTCGATTGATGGACCCGGCACCGGGCAATCGCCTGTTAAGGTCAGTCCCACAGCGGACCGTGTACTGAGTAGGGTGATCGACTATCTGGTCAAGCGCAGGGAAATCGACCCGAAGCGCATCGTCATGCATGGTGTTAGCTTTGGGGGCTATTGGGCAGCCAAGCTTGCGATTGTAGAGAGAGATCGGTTGCGCGGTGTAGTGGTTCAATCACCGCCGGTCCACAGTTTCTTTCAGGCGGACTTTGTCAAGACTTCGTTGTTGGGGAACCGAGAGTACTTGTTCGATATCGTCCCTTCCTTCCTAGGTCTGGTGGACAACGTCGAGACGGTCGATGACCTGGCTCGAGAGTTCCCAAAATTGTCACTAGATGCCTTGGGGTTACTCGGCAAGTCGACTACATCGATGCTGGTGATCGGCGGCGTGAAGGATACACAAGTCCCGATCTCCGATATCGATCTGCTTTTGAACAACGGTGATGTGCCAAAGGAGGCCTGGATCAATCCGAATGGCGGCCATCTTGGCCGCGAACGGACTGGTTGGACCGATCCGATGATATTTCGAAGAGTCATTATCCCTTGGGAAATTCGCACGCTTAAGGACGACTAGCGTATGCACCCGGGAAGTAAGCCATGACTGCGGAACCGAGCTTTGCCAGCGGAACCAGTGAGCAGCCGCTGCTCTTCCGAACCGTGGGGGACATGCTCGAATTGGCGGCCGAGCGCTGGCCGAACCACGAAGCTCTGGTGGTCCGGCATCAAGGTGCACGTCACACATACCGCGAATTGAATGACCAAGTGGACATGCTCGCCCGTGGACTGCTCGCTTGCGGACTGAAACCGGGTGACCGAGTGGGGATTTGGTCGCCAAACAATCTGCAGTGGGTGATTACGCTGTTCGCCACGGCGCGCGCAGCCCTGATCTTGGTCAACATTAACCCAGCCTACCGCATCACCGAACTCGAATACGCCCTGGGCAAAGTCGACTGCCGCATGCTCATTGTTGCGCCATCTTTCAAATCGAGTAACTACCTAGAAATGATTCGATCCTTGCTGGCCGGCCGACCCGCTTTCGATACCCTCCCTCAGCTCGAGTTCCTCGTACATCTCGGCAGGCTGCCGGTATCCGGTTTTTTATCATTCGACGAGTTGTGTGAGGTCGGCGTCGGGCTGCCCGCCGACCAACTCAAGGCGGTAGCAGACGGGGTCGACGCGGATCACTCGGTGAGCATTCAATTCACAAGCGGCACTACCGGCCAGCCAAAGGGCGCAACACTCACTCATTTCAACATTGTCAACAACGGGTATTTCGTTGGCGAGGCAATGAAGCTAGGACCGGATGATCGGCTCTGTATTCCGGTACCGCTGTACCACTGTTTCGGCACAGTGCTCGGAGTCCTCGCTGCCGTGACGCATGGGAGCACAATGGTGTTCCCATCCGAGTCGTTCGATGCCGAAGCGGTGCTAGACGCCGTGGCAGCAGAACGTTGCACAGCGCTACATGGGGTGCCCACCATGTTCATTGCGGAGCTCGAACATCCGCGGTTCCATAGCTTTGACTTGTCGTCGCTGAGAACTGGCATTATGGCGGGTGCGCCGTGCCCAACAGCGGTGATGCGTCGCGTGGTTGATGAAATGCACCTGCGCGAAATTACGATATGTTATGGCATGACCGAAACGAGTCCCGTGAGCTTTCAATCGCATGTGAACGATCCACTTGGGAAGCGCGTGACGACCGTCGGGCGCGTGCATCCGCATGTTCAAGTCAAGATTGTCGATGCAGAGGGCAAAATTGTGCCGCGTGGTGAATCGGGTGAACTGCTGACTCGTGGCTACAGCGTGATGAGAGGTTACTGGGCGGATCCAGAGCGGACACAGGAAGCAATAGATGAAGCGGGCTGGATGCACACCGGCGATCTCGCCGCGCTGGATGAAGGCGGCTACTGTAAAATTGTTGGACGCGTCAAGGACATGATCATTCGCGGCGGCGAAAACGTGTATCCGCGGGAGATTGAGGATTTCCTTTATCGCCATCCCAAGATTTTGGACGTCGCCGTCGTTGGTGTGGCGGATTCGAAGTATGGCGAGGAGGTTTGCGCGGTCATCCGCTTGCGTGAAGGCGAGAGTGCCAATCACGAAGAAATAATCGCGTTCTGCCGAGGGCAGATTGCGCATTACAAGATTCCACGTTATGTGCGTTTTGTCGACAACTTTCCGATGACGGTTACCGGCAAGGTGCAAAAGTTCATTCTTCGCGAGCAGTTAGAACGCGCGATGGGTCTGCGGACTGAGGATAGTGCTTGAAGATCGGCGTGAGTAGAAAAAACTTACGCGGTATCTTGCGATTTGAGCGTCTCCGCGATGAAGTCGACGACCGCCCGTACCCCCGGAAGCATCCCGCGGCGGGAAGTGAAAACCAGGTGCAAAATGCCGTCCGCCACGCTCCACTCAGGTAGTACTCGTTCGAGCTTCTCGCTTGCAATGGAATCACGGCAGTCAACTTGCGGCAAAAGCGCCACGCCGAGGCCATGAACGGCCCCGTTGAGCAGGACGGCGAAATCTCCAGCTGACAATCTCGGCTGGATATTGATCTTGCTCGTACGTCCGTCAGGGCCTGATAGCGTCCAGCTCGCAGGCCCCGGTCGTTCGGTTGAATGCAGAGTCGGTAGTCGTGAGAGGTCATCCAGGGTCTTCGGCCGCCGATATTGTTGCAATAGAGAATCACTCGCCACCAAAATCCGCCGGCTGGTTCCAATGCGCTTGACTACTAGGTCGGCGTCCGTGTCGAGCCGTTCGCGGATACGAATGGCGATGTCAACGGCCTCCTCGATCAGATCGACCGGTCGGTTAGTGATCAGAAGCTGTATACGAAGCCGCGGATACTCGGAGAGAAATGCCGGAAGGGCATGGGAGACGGTACGCTGCAGCCCCAGAGGACAGCTGAGGCGAATCAGGCCCTGAGGCTCTGACCGCATACGCGCCGCCACCTCGTCGACGGCTTCGGCTTCGACCATGGCGGCGCGGGCATGGCGATAGACGTCTTGACCCACTTCCGTGACGTTCAGTTGTCGCGTCGATCGCTCTAACAGCCGAACACCCAGTTGCTCTTCAAGCACAGCGACTCGTCGGCTGATACGAGATTTGGGGACACCCAATTCTCGAGCGGCAGCTGAGAAACCGCGATGGGTTACAACCGCGGCGAAAAAGCGCAAATCGTTGAAGTCACGCATGCAATTCGTTCACCCAGTGGGACATTCTGTTCGAAATGCGGCTGCCAGTCAGGCCATCGTCTCATCTGTAATGTATATCGTAAGTCGAGCCGGGAGGAAAGCTCGGTGGGGAAGGGTGGATTTCTTGGTACTCGCAGAGCCGTTAAAGAGGCCACTATCACGGGGCCCGACCAGAGCAGCCGCTCAGCCGTCGAAGGCCTGGAATGTCGCTCGAGGCTTCGGAGACCCTAATCTGTCCTGCCATGAGAACACTATGTCCTCTCGGCAGTGGCTAATCAAACTGCTTGCCCTTCTGTAGAGTCAAACGCATCGCAATTGGCGTTACCACTCCTTGGTTCGTGAAAATGATTGAACATCGACGATGGGCTGAACTCGGCGGAGTAGATCTCGGTTGGTTGAAGGCGAAGTACCATTTCTATGTCGGCGGCGCCAGTAATCCCGCGCACACAGCGCTCGGTTCACTCATCGTGTGGAACGATGATGAAATTGAGCCTGGGCGGGGATTTCCTGTTCACGGACACGAGAACATGGAGATCATCACATACGTTCGTCAGGGTGCGCTGGCTCATCGGGACAGCCTGGGCAACGTCGGACGCATTGAAGCCGGCGACGTGCAGGTCATGAGCACCGGCACGGGCATTCGCCATCATGAGCACAATCCCGAAGACATCCCACTAAGGCTTTTTCAAATCTGGATTCGCCCCCGCAAGCACGGCGGCGCGCCGCAGTGGGATACCAAGCCCTTTCCTAAGAGTGAACGCGCCGGATGTCTGGTCCCGTTGGCGAGCGGATTACAGGACGACGGGGAGGCGCTTCCCATTCGGAGCGACGCTCGCGTTCTAGGAGCGACCCTCGCGGCGGGGGACGCCGTAGAGTATCCGCTGCCGCCCAGTCGGAATGCCTATATGGCGCTCACCCTCGGCAGCGTCACTGTGAATGACCAGCGGATCGAGGCTGGCGATGGCGTGGCCATCAAACACGAGCCCTTGATCAAAATAACGGCGCTGACAGACACCGAGTTAGTTCTCGTCGATGCCGGGTGAGACGCCGAGAGCAAACACTATGAAATATTCCAAATATGACCGGCGCCGGGCCCCCAATGCCCAAGCTACCTGATTTGGAGGGCTTGGCAATATTCGCGAGGGTTGCGCAAATGAAATCCTTCGCTAGTGCGGCGACAGAGCTGAGCCTCTCGCAGGCCACCGTTTCCAAAGCCGTTTCCAGGGTTGAGGCAAAGTTGGGAGCCCGACTGTTTCATCGCACATCTCGGCGCCTCGCATTGACAGATGCGGGCAGTCAGCTCCTCGTCCGCGCAGAGCACATTCTTGCTGAGGGCGAAGCAGCAGAGGACGAGGCTCGAACCCAGTCTGCCGCGCCGCGCGGACTAGTGCGACTCGCGGCGCCCATGAGCTTTGGTGTGTTGTATGTCGCACCGATATTACCGGAGTTCTTTGCGTCGTACCCGGACGTATCGATTGACCTTCAATTGAACGACGACACGGTGGACATGCTCGATGCAGACTTTGACGCGGCCATCCGAATCTCGGCGCTGCCTGACTCTTCGCTAGTTGCACAGACCCTGTCTAGGATGAGTCGGTACTTGGTCGCTGCGCCTGCATACATGAAGAAGCATGGAAGGCCGAACCACCCGATGCATCTCGCAGAGCATCTCTGCATTGACTATGCGCACTCAAAGAAGCCCGGCACTTGGACCTTTACCAATAAAAATGGCAGCGTAGCGACCGTGCGGCCCGCAGGCCCGCTACGCATCAACAATGGCGATGCGATGATGCCAGCTCTAGTCGCTGGAACGGCTATCGGTATCCTTCCGGAATTCTTCTTGCGCGATGCAATCGCCGATGGTCGGCTGGAGAGACTGCTACCGGACTGGTCGCTTCCTTCCGGTGCAGTGTACTGGGTGACGCCGCCCGGCGGACTGCGACCAAAGCGGGTCGAGGTACTTGGCAATTTTCTCGCTCGAAAGCTATCACCGCGCTCGGCGCGTGCAATGACGATCGCGCTCACGAGTCCGTAGGCGGCCGTTCGAAAGATTAGCTAGATCTTCGCTCCCCGCGATGAATCGCAAAGCCACCCGAGAGTTCGTTCTCATCCCAACACCTAGATTCGATGGCGGCAGCACGGCCGGCATTTTCGGCATCAAAACGATATAGAACTTTTGGAAACTCATCGTTTCTGGAATTGCGATGGTGTGTCACAGTGATCGCACATATAGTGCAAACGATTGCATAACTCATTGCAGCTGACGAGTAAATCGGCGTCGGCCGAGAAACGTAGGCAAAGACGGCAGTTAAGGGGGAACTAAATGCGTGATTCGGCAAGTCAACCCGCCCCTCGAAAGGCCGGGCTCGGATTTTCGGTACCGGTTGGCCTAATTGCTCTGGCGTTGGGCGCGGCCGCGAGCTTCAGCGCCACAGGGTCGTTTGGCGCGGAGGAGAAAGATGTGTCCTCTGCCGAGAGTGCAGATGTGGGCGCGCTTGCGGAACTCGTTGTCACTGCGCGAAAGCGTTCCGAAAATCTGAGAGACATTCCGGCATCGATCACCGCCATTTCGGCCGCGACCATTGCGGAGGCGCACGTCACTCAACTCGACGACCTAAATTCGCTGGTGACAAATCTCAATATCGACGAGGCTCACGACAACACGCCGGATGTGACACTACGCGGCGTCGGTGCGTTTGGCGTGGTGCAAGGAGTCGGCTTCTATGCCAACGATGTGCAGTTGTTCGAGGGGCAGATTGCGAGGCCGATCGACATCGAACGCATCGAGGTGCTGAAAGGCCCTCAGGGCACCTTGTTTGGCGGCGCGAACGTGGGCGGAGCCATCAAGTACGTGACCAAGGATCCTACGAGTACTTGGGAAAACGAGGCGACCGTCGAATTCGGATCATATCGCACGCGCAATTACCAGGCGGTAATCTCCGGTCCGCTCGATGACAAAATCGGCATACGAGCGAGCGTCTACTATGACACTCATAGCGGGTATATCTATGATACCTATAACAAATTCGATTTCGGTGACGCCAACGACCATGGTGCCCGAGTTACCTTGGTAGCTACGCCGAACGAAGACAACAGAATTCGCGTCCATGTCAGCGCAGATGATTTTAATACGAGTTCCCAGAATCTCCTATACACGCCGCCCGACTCGCAAACCTACTCGTATTCGGTGAATGACTACTTTATCCCCCACTTCGCCCGGCACATTGGTTCTGTGGATGTGCAGTTCGATCATCAGATAAACGCCGAGGTCGCACTTACTTCGTTGAGTTCCTTTTTTACGTCCTACAATCGCGGAAATACAGATTTCAACAAGAAACCTATCCCACTTGATTTGTTGCAGCAGAATGCCGACAACCGTATTTATAGCGAGGAGTTTCGACTGGCATCGACAGGAAGTTCGAACTTCGACTGGCTCGTCGGCGCATTTTTTCAGGGACGCCGGAGCGCGACGCTGAGCGTCGACAACATCTACAACGGCGATCCCCTCAACCCAGTGCTTCTCGGCACTGACTTTGACCGCGACGAAAAGTCGCAGAGGCAATATGCTCTGTTCGGTGACGTGACTTACCATCATGAAAATTGGCAGTACGAATTCGGCATTCGCGCGGAGTACTACACGAGCGCCCTGACGGCTTGGAACACCAACAACCTTGATCCCAACACAGGCGCGGTGCTGCCGATCGCGCCCGGCCATCTCGTTGGACACGAGTTCTCACCCCGGGTTTCGGTGCAGTACAAGTTCAGTCCAACCCTGAACGCCTATGCAACGATTGCGCGCGGCTTCACGCCTGCCGACGAAATCGAGGAGAACTTTGTCGTTCATCCCTACCGTCCGGAAATTGCCACCAACTATGAAATGGGCTTGAAGTCATTGCTGGAGCATGGCGTGCAATTGAATGCCGCCATCTTCTATACCAACTATGCGGATAGGCTGTATCTGTTCCAGCAACTGGCGGAAAAACAGATTATCGATTTGACCACCAATGTCGGCCCCTCCAAGAACTACGGGGTTGAGTTCGATGTTTCCGCACCCCTGCCGGACGGATTTAAGGTGAGCGCCGGAATGGGCTACCTTCGAGCGGTATGGGGCGAGGTGCCAAACTACATCGATCCAGCGACTTCTCTGCCAATCAATATCAAGGGCCGTACGGTGCCATTTGCGCCTGCGTACACCGCAAATACCACGCTCGAGTGGAAACACGGTTTCGGCGGATACGAATTGGGTTGGCGTGCGACGACTTCGTTCGTCGGTCGCTCCTACTGGGATCCTCAGGACGCGGCCTACCAGCGGGCTTATCATTTGGTGAATTTGTCCAGCTGGGTCGAGCGCGGCATTTGGAGACTGTCGGCCGGCGTCACAAATCTGACGCAGACCGAATACAACACCATTTACGGAGTTGCGGCTGACGTCGGCGCGCCCTTCAACATTGCGCGCATTAACCGGCCAAGAGAGTTCCTGGTGACCGGCTCGGTGCACTTTTGAAACACGAACCACTATCCGGTTGATGGATGAGGCCGCTAGATCGACTCGCCCGCGTACGACTCGATCACGACGTGATCCGGACTGCAGAGGGCAGGGGCCTACCCTTAAGAGACTGCATTAAATGCCGGTCTGGCGATTCAGACCGGCTGGGGACCGCAAACATACCGTTGCTACTACGTTTGGCCAAGCGCAGTCATGGCGGTCAGTGAGTCCATATAATCCCGCCATTGCACAATCTTGCGGTTCCCGATAGTAACGACCGAGATGAACCGGTTGTCGTAGGGCG
>Ga0179592_10000754_pt1 | contig 13042 bp, 14 predicted proteins | sample CZODoug2_1_08_16_FD_148623 | JGI IMG/M metagenome (GOLD analysis project Ga0179592, IMG submission 148623) | Vadose zone soil fungal communities from Angelo Coast Range Reserve, California, USA - CZODoug2_1_08_16fungal (Illumina Assembly) | ecosystem: Environmental > Terrestrial > Soil > Vadose...
TCCTGTCCGGCGAGCCTTCAAAAAAATACAGATTCAGATGATCGCTGACATTATGCGGCTGAGTCGCTGAAAATACCCCTAGAAATGGCCGGTTTTGGACGCCAGATGGACGCCACCCATCAATTGGACGCTGCTTCTCGCGGTGCTCCAGGCACAGAACTGTCATCCTTGCGGAGTCTGGATCAACAAGCCGGTCCCACTCCGGAACCGCTGCCTGTGGGAGGAAGCAGATGAAACGCATCGATCTCCTCTGGAAAAGCGAAATGCACTTGAGAAGCGAAAAAAGTGGGGATGCTGTGGGTCGACCACGTTGGCGATCGTAGTTGCTAGGCGATCCTGGCGCGATATTTCTTTGCGGAAAACCCAACATTTGAAAAACTCACTAAATTTCGTGAGCACCTGTCTAAGAGTCGTTGACACGCGCCGGTGTGGCTGAATTACATCAACCCTATATTCACAAGGTTCTGGTAAAGTCTCTGAATAGTGTCCTGCTCCAGGAGGTTCTCTGCGATGCGATTCCAATCTCTATTTTGCAAAGCGACCCTGGCGGCGGTTCTACTGCCCTGCTTTGCTCTAGTCACAAGCGCACAACAGCCATCTCAACCGCAAACTCTTGTTACGTTATCAGCGCCAATCCGCGCAACACTGTATCCAGAAGTGATGTGTGTGCACTGCATCGTGCCTGAATGGGACCGCAGCTATCTTCTCCATTGGGAGTTCGACAAAGACCCCGCATTGGTCACTATGTACGACAGAAATGGAAAGAAAGTGCTCGACGCGCGTGTAGTGCCTAAAGACGCCGCAAACGTTTCCCTAATTGCTGTGGGTGCCACGCACGCTGGAGGAATTCTTGCCGCTGGCGGTGGCACCATGACAGATGGCTCCAGTCAGAGATTCATCGCCAAGACCGACCCCGCAGGGCGCGCTGTGCACTCGGTGCACACGGGCCGTTTCACCGCACGGCACGTATGCGAGGCTCCTGATGGCACGGTCTGGGCCCTCGGCTTCGACCTGGACATCCACGATTCGCCCGACGCGGATAAGAACGTCTTGCGCCACTATAGTTTCGAAAAGGGTCTGCTCGGTACTTATGCCTCACTCGATTCCATCTCTAAATTTCCCGATTCCTATTTGGCTATCTCCAATCTAGGGAGAAGCTATCTGCGCTGTGGCAAGGACCGCGTCTCGGTTTACGTCGGACCACCTGCCCAGTATATTGAAGTGGATGCTTCCACGGAAAAGCTCACTCGCTGGAATGTCGATGTCTCTTCTGTTGTTGGCTCCAAAACGCATGGATTTGCCGTCACCGACGAAGGAAAGATTTTCGTAGCTTTCGCCAATGACCCAGACCCCAATGGCGAGCGCAAGCACGGATTGTACGAATTGAAAGCAACGCCGAGCAGTCCCATCGCCTCCCCCACAGCCGTAGACGGAACAGTCACAGTTTTCGATTCATATAAGACTGTCCCGGACGGGACCTTCCTGCGGCTTTGGGGTGCTGACGGAAATGTACTTGTTGTCAGCAGAAAGGGAGACGACTGGGGGCTGTCTTGGGCAGAGGTACTCGCGGCAAGCATGGCTCCGGAGTAGTCACCATCCCACGCCGAAACCGGAAACTAGCCTCAATGTCGGGACAGAAGCAGGAGCGAGCTGCGAGCGGAGCGTCACTAAGAGGGCTTTGCTCCCTTGACGGCCGTCCGAGAGGAGGCTACCGGCTGTTGGCTCGAGCTCCGGGGTGGAGGCCCATTTCCTCCTCGAAGCTCGAAAAAAAGTCTTGTTTACGTGGCCGTGGCTGCATTTTCTCGAGGTTTTCGGCGCAGTGCTCATTGTTGCGCCCGCAACTTGGTCCTCCAGCTCCGCGGCACGATCAGCGGCCTTCAGCTAAGCGCCTGCTGTTTCCTGAGAAGCCGCCCTTAGCTCTGATGATCCTATTTCCCGCACGGACGTCCCATTAAGGAGCCCCTATGAAACACGCCCTTCACTATTTCGCCTGTGTGATCATTCTCACATCCTTCGCAGCGCTTGCCGCTCCAGGGCCCAAACAGTTGTTTTCCTTGACGATTGCTGCGCCAAAGGAACCCATAAGAGCCGGGACGGAATTGCGTCTGCTTGTCACGGTCACGAATACTTCGGACCGCACCATCAGCTTCATAACCTCTCCAGGCCCGATACCCGAGGACGGAGCTCGGTACGAAATAGACGTCCGCGACGTGCAAGGGAGTCCCGCTCCGCCATCAGCCCATCTTCGCGGAAGGGATAACCGCATCTCAACAGACTACGGGAGTCGTATTGCCCGAACATTGGGGCCAGGCGAATCCTTCGTCGATCAGGTAACAGTCACAAGATTCCACGATTTGAGCCAGCTCGGTAAATACACCATATGGGTCGCTCTCCCAATACCGCCGCGCCAAGACTTGGGCGAGGGCAAGGTCAAATCGAACTCAATCACCGTAACAGTGATGCAGTAGCGGCAGAGAATATTCTTGCGGCTTGAAGGCCCTGCTTTACATCAGGTGATGATCGACTTGCTGCGAGTTAATAGGATTGGTTCTGGTCAACGAAATAAATCTCGCACCCAGAAAGAAAGCCTCGCCCAGTAGTACTGCGCGCGGTTAGAGAGAGTGTCCGGCTTTGTTAGATCGGCGCCGCCATTCCCCGTCTGCAATGCCCGTCTGTATCCCGCAGGCAGCTCGAAAATCGAAGGATTGAGAGGCGCTTCGGAGATTTCCATTAGTTCTACCTTGCTAATCGTCTTGTTTCCCGCCTCAGTTATGAGCGACGTTTCTTCGATCGGATATCCTCGGGGTGCCTTACCGAGCCATTTGATTTGCAATCGATCTTGGCGGTTGCCCGTGCTAACAGCGAGCCTAGCGAAGCCAAAGCCACTTGATGCCTGCTCCTGACACCCGAGTCCCGGCAGGTCGATGTACCACCCGTCTGTTTCTTCTACGCTTGCAGGCGTTGAAGCACCAGGACTAGGTTCGAATCGGATTTTGACTTTGACGTGACGAGCCGTGTAATGCTCAAACTGTCGGCGCTCTCCCGTATCAATGGAGTCGATTGTCATCATCACTTGGGCTCCAGACCGCTGAGTCATGTTGACTGGACGTGCTTTCCTTAACCGCTCCGACCAATCCTCGATTTCGGAAGAGGCATAGAGTTTGTCCCGTTGATTAAGGTTGAAAATCCGCTTTTCATCGCATTGCTGAATCACCGCCCAATTAATCGGATCGGCTCCGGCCATCTTCTCAATCACGGTCTCCGTCCGTTGCCGCGCACCCTTCAGGTAAAGCGTATTCACTTGCGACAGCCAGTCGCCGGAGGTGCGGCGGGTTTTGATCGCGATATCAGTGAGATTCGGGACAATGAACTTCGGAAGTCCAACTGAGGCAGCAAGGATCAGTACAGAGAAGGTGCTGGAGCAAAGCGTGACCAAGGTTCCCATTTTGGCCATCCGAACAACGGAAGTTTACAACATTTCGATTTCTGAGGCTTTGACATTTAGCCAGATACTACGGAAACAGGGATCATCACTGGCCGGGGGCTAATGGCTGATTAGCCGATTAACCATCCTCGGTGGCACCGATCCGCACCGACCAACCCCGGGGCGATGGAGGATCCCCTCGCATGTGCCAACGGAAGATCAGGGCTCAAATCGTGAGCGCGATGGCCCAATGAACCTCTCAGAAAGTGATATCGGACCAGACTCTCGGTTTACTGGGAAGCGATTCAGCCTCTTCTCGAAGGCAGAGATCGAATGGTTAAACGCATCCACAGTCTGGTTCCATGACGAACGCTTTGAATCTCTATATTCTCTATGGCTCTTCGGGCAAGCAAATGACGATGCCGTGCGCCATGAATTCGAGCAAGCCGGCTCCGAATAAGGTTGAGTTAAGGCCGATCTGTGCTTCAAACAAGACCACCAGAAGTGCACTTCAGCTCCTCACTTCAGGTCAAAGGGTTTTTCGCTTCAGTCCTGCGCTAGAGCGAACCTCTCAGAACGGAACGAGATAGCCTTGCAGAGAGAGCCAGGAAGGACGCGGCCAAATTCGGATGAGGCGGGAGCGACCCCACCCTTTGACGCACCGTGCGTCACGGCTTCTGTGGGGTCGCTCCCGCCTCAGTCACGCGCAGCGCGTGACTCATTTAGCCGCGTCCCAGAGTCGGAGTTTCGGGAGAGGTTTTTTTAAATTCGTTAACATATTAAAAGGCGGCAATAAGAGCCTCAAGGGTGGCACCAAGGGCTCGAATGAACGAATCCCTGCGGTGTTGCACGAGAGTCGGTCGCTGGACAGCGCATCAACGAATTGCTTCATTTCGAAGAACGCCGTTTGTGGATCGTTTCCGAGTAGCGAATTTGACCGAGCATCGAGTAGACGATCACTTTTGGTAACCGAAATTTATTAACACGCGTTACTGCCTAGGATCGCGGAATTGCAGATGGAATACCCTTGCTGTCCCGATCTATAATTTCTCGGTATTGACAGCGCCATGGCTTCACCGGAAGGTGGCGAAGATGAGGCCGGTCTCAACCGCATGCTACCTGCTGCTGCTTTGTTGGCAAGCCGGTGCTCAAGCGCCGCAGCCGATTGACGCACCGAAGACACAGAACAATGAGAAATGTGCAGTTGCAGGAACCGTTGCAAGGGCGGACACGGGGGAGCCGCTAAAGAAGGCCACGGTTACGCTTTGGAGTCACGACAGTGTGGAGCGGTCCGCGTTTGCTATCACGGATGCTCAGGGACGCTTTCAGTTCGACAAGGTAGAGCCTGGCACATATTCCCTGGACGCGTCGCATAACGGCTTTGTGAAGCTGGGATACGGGCAGAAAAAGCACGGGGATCCTGGGGCGAATCTCACTCTCGCGGCCGGTCAGAAGATGACCGACCTTGTTTTCAAATTGCCGCGCACAGCATCAATCACTGGCCACGTGATGGACGAGGATGGGCAGGCCCTGCCGAATGTTGAAGTGAAGGTGTATCAAACATCCGGCCGGAATGGAAAAGACCAATTCGGTGCCATAGGAGGTGCCTCGACAAACGACTTAGGCGAATACCGTGTTTTCGATCTCGCACCCGGTCGCTATTATGTCCGAGCTAACTATCAGTCATGGAAGGACGTCATGGGAATTAAGCCGTCCACTTCCGGTAGTTTGAAAGGGGGCTATCCTCCTGCCTTCTATCTGAATACCACCGACCCCGCCAAGGCTGTGGGTATCATCGTGAACGCAGGAGACGAAATCCCGTCGGTGGATTTTCTCTTGAATCCCACGCATGTTGTGATCATCCGCGGAAAAGTGTTCAACACAATCGCAACCCGTAGTGATGGGAGTTTGCAGGTGGCACTAATGCGGCGTGGAAAGGTGCTTAATGACTTTCCCTCGGCGAGTGCAGGGGTCTGGAACAAAGAAGGCAGCTTCGAAATTCGAAATGTGTTTCCTGGCTCCTATATCATCCAGGCCTCCTTGTGGGCTAATCAGGAAAACTACTCGGCACGACGAGATCTGGATGTAGGTAACTCGGACGTCGAGGGAATAAACCTAACGATCACGCACGGTGTAGATGTGTCTGGCCACCTTACCTGGGAACAGAAGCCGCCGAGCGAGGTGCAAAGTGTCCACGTTGCATTGCAATCCTCCGACCAAGGGCCTTTTTCCCAGAACTCCGGAGCTCTCGAAGTCAAGCCGGACGGAACTTTCGTCATCAAGAACGTTCCGGAAGGGATCTACAAACCAAACGTCTTCACAGGGAGCTGGAACTGCTTTTTGAAGTCTGCCCGATACGGGGTTGCGGATGTCACAGATGGCGGCTTGGCTCTTCACGCAAGCACGGACGCGGCTCTCGAACTTGAGATGAGCTGCCGGGCCGCACAGATTGAGGGGGTTGTCCTAACAGGAGATTCGTTGCCCGCAGCAGGAGTATACGTGGTGGCGATTCCGGATGCGCCACATCGCGATAGCGAACGAAGGTATCGCTCAGAGCTAACTGACCAAAATGGGAGATTCTTGCTGCGCGGTATCGCGCCCGGAGAATACAGGATTTTCAGCTGGGATTCTATCGACGATTTTGACTGGTACGATGCAGAGCAAGTCAAGCCATACGAGAGCAAAGGGGCGCGCATAAGCGTGGAGGAAGGCGACCGAAAGACGGTGCAGCTTACAGTGATCGAGACTGAGAACGCTTCGCAAGCGAAACAGTAGAGTATTCGAGCTGGCGGACAGATTTCAGCTGAAAGACTAAGTGATCGATGTGCAGGGAATGCGGCTTATCACCGACTAACTTTCCTGATAACGCCGTGCTCGGAAACGATCCGGGTCCAGAAGTCCCGTTCGAGAAAATGAGAAATGCGTCCGCATGGACAGATCCAGTCTGGTTCCACGACGAACGCTTTGGATCTCTGTACTCTCTGTGGGTGCTCGGGCAAGCAAATGACGATGCCGTCCGCCATGACCAGACAGGCTTCGTTCGATAGTGAGTTTGCTGCAAAGCTCGAAGGACCAGCAGAAGGGCGCTTCAGCTCTTCACTTCAGGCCAAAGGATTTTTCGCTTCAGTCCTGCGCTTGAGCGAACCTCTCAGAACGAAACAAGATAGCCCTTGCAGAGAGAGCCAGGAGGGACGCGGCCAAATTCGGATGAGGCCGCGTCCTTCCCGGCTTTCTCTTCGTGGGGTATCTCTGCTGCTTTTTACAAGTTCGCGTCACCGCCAAGGTGAAGCGAATCAAGGCGATGGGTGAAGCGCCGGGGTGAAGTCCACTGCACTCCTCCGAGCTGAAGGGAACATCTGCTGCGGCTGAAGTCTGGTACTGAAGCACACTTCTGCCGGCCTCTCGAGGGCTGCAGCCCAGATCGACCTTTGCTGACCGGATAGATTCTGAACTCAGCCTTCTGTCTTGGGGCCGGCTTGTTCGAATCCCTGGCGGAGGGACTCGTCATTTGCTGGCCCGAAGAGCTACAAAGAGTATAGAGATTCAAAGCGAGGCACTACGTCACCGCCAGAACAGTTCGAGCTGCGCGTGCCAATGTGGATCTTGCCGCATCCAATTCCAAAAGCGTAAGCTGCGGCGGGGCGTGGGGAGAAGACCATGGCGCACAACAATCCAATTCGAGATTCGGTTTTGCAGGCGATCGGGAATACGCCTGTGGTGAGGCTGAGGAAAGTGATGACGTCCTCCATGGCCGACGTTCTAGTAAAGCTGGAGTACTACAATCCTACCGGCTCTTACAAAGATCGCATGGCGCTGGCGATGATTGAAGGGGCGGAGGCGCGCGGCGAGCTGCGTGCGGGGATGCGCGTGGTTGAGTGGACCGGAGGAAGCACAGGATCGTCTCTAGCGATGGTCTGCGCGATCAAAGGATACCACTTCATGCCCATTTCTTCGGACGGATTTGCCAAAGAAAAGCTGCAGACCATGCGTCTTTTTGGTGCGGACCTGGAGATTTTCCCGGCCGAAGGCGGCAAGCTTGTACCGGAGCTTTACCAGAGAATGAAGAGCCGCGCGGAAGAATTGGCGCAGCAGCCGGGCACGTTCTACACAGACCAGTTCCATAACGCGGACGCGATTCGTGCCTACATGGGAATCGGCACGGAGCTGGCGGAACAGGCGGGCACCGGTCTGGCGGCGTTTTGCGGCGGGGTGGGCACGGCCGGGCTGATCGTCGGCGTGTCGCGTGCACTCAAGGAAGCCGGATGCAAGGCGCGCATTGTGGCGCTCGAGCCGGCCACCTCGCCGGTGCTTACCACCGGAAAAGGGGGGCCGCACCGAGTCGAGGGGATCGCCGCCGGATTCCGGCCGCCGCACCTGAAGCCCGGCGCATACGACGAAGTGCGCACGGTCGAGGAACCTGCCGCTCGCGAGATGGCGCGACGCCTGGCGAAGGAGGAGGGAATATTCGCGGGCACGTCTTCCGGCCTCAACGTCACCGCCGCGTTGCAACTGGCACAGGAGCTCGGGCGCGGCAGCACGGTCGCCACCGTGGCCGTAGATTCCGGTTTCAAATATCTCGCTGGAGATCTATACCAAAAGTAGTCGTCGTTCAGCCTTCCTAAGGTGGATTGCTGCCTGACACAAGTTTGGAGATTTGGAGATTTAGTCCATCCAAATCCTTAATTTGTGCTAAATTCCGAACAGGAGGCAGAATATGCGAATTGGAATCGTATCTGCTCTCTGCGCTTTACTGTCGTTGATTTACTCTCCAAGTTCCGTAGTGGGTCAGTCCAAGCCCGCCAGTCCACAAGCTGCCCCAGGCGTTCCTTCGGAAGCTGGATTCGCCGCCAAACTTTCGGAACGACCAAGACGCGCTGAATCCGGGAGTGGCGAGTTCCGTTTCTATCTCAAAAACGATCCCACGAACGTAGTGCGATCGTTGAGGGGCTTGGTGATCCAACAAGAAGGGGCAGGCACAACGGGAATCCAAGCGCCGGTTGGGGCGAGCCGGTGCGCTCACATTGTCATATACCAGGCCCCGACTATGGATTCCGAAATGATTAAAGAGTCTCCCAGAGCGTTCGCTCGCAACATGCCAACGTTCGAAGGACTGCAACCATGTTGCAGAGATTTCCGTAGAGTAATGGCGATCCCGCAAGGGGCCCCATTTGTGAGTCCTGGGCGAATCGGCGCACTCCCTCCGAACCCGTAACGTTGTTATACGGAATCCGGCATTAGACGTATATTCTCATCCCGTACCACTAAGCCGTTCGCAGGGTCGCCCCACATCAGTATCGGCACCGATTCCTTACAACTCTGAGTAACGCGCAACCGGAAAAGTCATGGTACGCGACTTGTCTGGTTTTCCGACTAACTGACACGACCCTTCCCTGACTCGGCACTGAATACCGTTGCTCCGTTACTCCGCGATAGAATCGGACCAGTGGAGACGAACCGAACTCAATTTGGAGGTGGGACAAAATACCGGTGAACATTGAGCTTCGAACAGCGTGCGAAAAAGATCTCACTTTCGCTCGCGACGTGTACATCGAGACCATGCGGTGGATTATCGAGCGTTTGTTCGGCTGGGACCTCGCGCGTGAGGACAAAAACTTCGCTCAATTCTTCAAGCTCGATGAAGCCAGAATCATTACCGCCGATGAGCAGGATGTCGGCTGGATTCAGGAACAGGTTGAAGATACAGCCATCAACGTTGGCTCTTTTTATGTGATGCCAATGATGCAGCGGCGCGGGATTGGAACGCAAGTTCTACAGATGTTGTTGGCACGTGCCAGGAATCAATCAAAAGCAATTACGCTGTCCGTAGTAAAGATCAATCCAGCGCTCCACTTCTATGAGAAGCACGGATTTCGGATCACGCATGAGGACAAGCACAAGTTCTACTTGAGAGCTGACCCCCACTAGTTGTCACCACCTTGGCACCGTGCCTGGTTAACGTTAGTGCTCTATCGGAGGCGCGTTTTCGCAAGAGTGTGAAGTCGGGCGAGGTGCTCCTTCGCGCGTTCGATAGAGCCGTTTGCATTGAATGTGGTCGCTGGCGGTTGCGGTGGATGTGGGCTAACGGCCGGACCCGGTCTAACGGCTATGGGAATTGAACCTTTTCTCGTTTGTATCCTATTGATTCTGCATGGCTTAGGAAAATCAGAGGGAAGCGGAAATCGCACTTAAAAGCGTTACCTTGCTCCATGACGTGAGGAGCATAGCACGCGAAGCGTCCGCCGTCCCAGCGGCTAAGTCCAAACGCGGCTAATGGACATCTCTAACATGTCGGCCCTGTTAAATTCTTTTTGAGCGCACTTTTCCATTCACTCGTGCGAGTAGTCTTGTTTCGTTTTCTTTGAGCCGCTGCGCAGACAACCACGGCTCGTTTCGCAATCCCTCGGTTGGTTTCGGCCCGACCCAAACATCTCTTCGATCAAGACTTCGACCACGATTACTTCTTCGGACTCCCTGATGGGAGCGGGATGCCCAATCATCACGGCACTCACCAGTATCTTCCTCGAAAAATGCAATCTGCTGAAAGCTCGGGTGGTAATCTACGCCCATCAACACCATGTTCGGCTCCTTTCTCCCAAGCCTATGGTCGTCAAGCAACCACAGTCTATCCGGGTCAAGGAGCCGACATTAGATATGCAATTAAGTGAAAGCAATTGACAAGGTCTCGGAGCAAGCGGCTCCTACAATGGAATTGGGAAGTCACTGGAAGAGGGCATGATAGGGTATAAACGGGGTCATGGAAGTGGGTTAGGGAGACGCCGAGTAGGCGGAAGCGTTGATGCCGATTGCGGCGGAGGCATTCCCGTAGAGGGAGGGCGATGGGAGGAAGGAACAATGAATTAAGGACATAAGGAAGCAAGGAAAAAGGATCTCGCGAGGGGATGGGGAGGGGAGGCGCTGCCTTCGGGGCTCCCTTCGAGCTCAAGACAAGGAGGGCAAGGAAGGCCGGCGCCTACAGAGAAACGTCACACGAGGAAGCACGCCCTTGCAAGGAAGAAAAGCAAGAGGACGTGCTAAAGCGACGCCCCTACACAGGCTGAGAGGAAAAACTGGCCGCGGAACCAAAGTGGGTCGGGCTCCGTACAGAATGAGTGGGCAGGCTGGTCCGAGAAACAGACAGCTGTTCGAGAGAGACAGACAACCGTTAGGGAGAGAGGAATCATGAAGAAGATAGAGAGTTTGGTACGGGGCTGGATACCCTGGGCACTTTGTGTGGCGGTGATTTCGCTGGCGGCTGGTGCGCCCGCATGGGCGCGGGGCGAAAAGCGGACGGTCTTCGCGGAGGGCGATTTTCATTGGCAAGGCAGCCTGAAGGCTGGGCAGACCCTGGAAGTGATCAATCGAAATGGAGAGATTGGAGCGAGCAGTGCTTCCGGGGATGCGCGTGTAGAAGGCACGAGGAAAGGGAGCGATGACGACCGAGAATTGTTTATCGAGGTGGTCGAGTACCCGGATGGCGTCACGATTTGCGCCGTGTACGCGAAGGATAAGACGCCGGGGCGGTGCCACCACGGCGGAGTTTCGTCGGACCCCGTGAACTGGAGCTGGCGCGGGCACCGAGCGAAGATCAACTTCGACGTGCAGGTGCCGCGCGGCGTGCGGTTCAATGCGATGACGACCAATGGAAGCGTGCACTGCGTGAACTTGGACAGCGTGGTGCAGGCGGAGACGACGAACGGCAACGTGGAGGTTTCGACGAGCGAGTGGGCTTCGGCGAAGACAACCAACGGTGGAGTGCGCGTGTCCATGGGCGGCGCTAAATGGAGTGGCGAGTTGGAGGTGATGACTACGAATGGCAACGTGGATGTCACGCTGCCAGCTTCAGCGGAATTCAAAGTGGATGCGGCCACGACCAATGGCGGGATTCACACGGACTTCCCGGTTACCGTACAGGGGAGTTTCAGCTCGAAGGCGCTCTCCGGGACGGTGGGCGGAGGGGGAAGAGAATTGAAGGTAGCGACAACGAACGGCGGGATTGAGCTGAAGAAGAGCTGAGAGGATCAACTCATCATATCCGCCGACGAAGTGCTGGAAGGGACTTGATGTTCGATTAAGCCGACCTGCCCGGCACTTCCGCGCTTCTCCCGTTCTCCACGATTGTTCTTAAAAAAAGAGCACGGGTCTAAGGACCGCCACTACAGCACCGGCCGACTGCGACTTCCGCTCTCGCCTATCTGTTAGACTACCGGCCCATGAGAACACTTCTGTTGCGGGCCGTCGGCTTCGTACTCTTTGCAACATCGCTCGGATTTGCAGCGCCGCTCGCATCCGCGCAGGATGTCATTCCTCTCAATCAAGGACCGCCTCCTGGCTCCGCTGCGGAGAACTATCCGGAGAAAGAGTACTTCCCGAAAATTTGGAACACGGAAGTCGTCACCAACGTGACGAAGCCTACGCTCACGATTTTCCAACCTGCACCCGAACAAAAGAACGGCACGGCGATCGTGGTGTGGCCGAGCGGCGGCTTTATGGCTCTCTCCATCACGAGTGAAGGCAGTGACGTGGCCAAGTATTTGGCGGCGAAGGGCGTCACCGCGTTTGTTTTGAAGTACCGCCTTGCGCACACTGGCGAGGATGCGACCCAGGAATTCTCGACGCTGATTGCAGACCGGCAAAAGTTTGGGGAGATCATCGGTAAAGTCATTCCGCAATCCAACGCTGACGGCCTTGCTGCAGTTACTTACCTTCGTTAGCACGCCTCCGAGTGGGGCATTTCTCCCGACCGTATAGGAATCACCGGCTTCTCTGCGGGTGGAGAGGTCGCCGCCGGAGCTGGCTTCCAATACACACCGGAAGGGCGACCCGCGTTCGCAGCCCCGATCTACGCGGCCGCCACAAGATTCAAAGACACGGCCGTACCAGCGGATGCACCTCCGATGTTTGTCGCGGCTGCAACCGACGATCAGCTCGGCCTCGCACCCGATAACATTCTTTTGTACGAAAAATGGAGCGCCGCCCACAAATCCGTCGAACTGCACGTGTTCGCAAAGGGCGGCCACGGGTTCGGCATGCGCAAGCAAAACCTGCCGACGGACCACTGGATCGACCGCTTCGCCGAATGGCTCGACCTGCAAGGCTTTCTGAAGAAGTAGGATTGCGGTGGCACGGGCTTTAGCCTGTGCTCCGACGATCCTCCATCGTCGCTACATCTCGATCACTGTCGGAGCGCCCCATCGCTGTAGCGGCGGTTTACCGCCGCGCTAGCCGTTTTCGACGCGCGCCTTTATATCTGAGTACGCCGCATCGATGAGCCTGCTTAGCGCTGCGGGGTTTGTGGCCGTTCCCGGTCTCACCTTCACATGACGCATGAACTTGCCGGTGCCTTGCAACAAGCGGTCTGGATCGGGCAGCGCTGCGCCGTGAAAGAACCCCACGTTTACGTGCGAGGCGAATACATTGACGTAGCCGAAAGGCGCATCTCCCAAACATGCAACCGGACAACCGTCATGCAAAAGCTCCCGGACTTCGTCCCCGCAGTTTCGCATCACCTCAAACCACTGACGCGCGATGGCTCCCAATTCACCGCCATGCTCTTTCATCCACGCATCGATGGCGGGATCGCGCTCGACACCGCCGTCAAATCGCAGCAATTCCGTTCTC
>Ga0179592_10000756_pt1 | contig 13030 bp, 9 predicted proteins | sample CZODoug2_1_08_16_FD_148623 | JGI IMG/M metagenome (GOLD analysis project Ga0179592, IMG submission 148623) | Vadose zone soil fungal communities from Angelo Coast Range Reserve, California, USA - CZODoug2_1_08_16fungal (Illumina Assembly) | ecosystem: Environmental > Terrestrial > Soil > Vadose...
CTCATGCTCGGCGTGTATCTCACCTGCAGCTATTGGGCCGTGTCGCAGGGGCTGCCGGCGGGAATCATGTCGCTCCTCGGCGCTCTACAACCCCTGTGTACGGCATTGATCTTGGTGACTTTCGCCCACCAGAGACTTCAGGCCCGGACATGGGCCGGCCTCGGCGTCGGATTGGGAGGGGTGGCGCTGGTGCTCGCGCCCAAGTTGGCGGCGGGCGCTGCCGGCGCGTTGACGTGGACGACCGTGGCGGCGGCCTTGGTCAGTGTCCTCGCGGTGACCACCGGAACACTCATGCAAAAGCGCCTATCGTCGACGAGCATCTGGAGCGCAGCCAGTGCGCAAAATTTCGGGGCGGCGATCGTCGCCCTGATCGCGATGTGGTCGATTGGAAACGCCCATTGGGACGGCTCGATCTCGCTTTGGGCCGCCTTGTTGTGGGCCGTCATCGGCACGTCGGTTTTGGCGTCGACGCTCTTAGTGTGGATGGTGCGGCATGGGGAAGCGACCAAGGTGACGGCGCTGATGTTGCTGGTGCCTCCGCTTGCGGCGCTTCAAGCGTATTTTCTGTTCCGAGAAACTCTGTCGCCGATGCAGCTCATTGGATTCGCACTCGCGTTGGGGGGCGTGTTGCTCGCGCGATCCGGCGGATGAACCGGTCGATCCTTTTACGCAGAGGGCTTAGCTGGACGGCCTGTGCTCTCGGGGCGCCATTGGTGCTTGCTGCCGGACTGGCCGCGGCGATCGAGGCGGGATACCGCCGCTCAAGTTGCGGCGGCGGTCGCGCTCGGTAAGACCCTCCACCAAGGATAGCCGGCGTCGCCGTCATCTCCGTAGGCGCCCAGGAGGCGATATTGCCTCCGTAGCGATGGATATGCGCGTGCCCGGCCGCAACACCGATATAATTTAAAGATGTTTTCCCAGAGCGAGGCGCCTTTTCGTATGCGGTTCATGGACTTAACGAAGCCGTTGGTTGACTTATTCCGCAGAGCGCCGCAGTCCCCGCCCACTCTCGAGACTCGGGTCGCGGCGCTGGACGAGGGGTCGTCGGAGCTGATCGCCGCCACGGCGCTGGGCGACGGCGAGGCAGCCTTGCGTGCAGCGGCGGTGCGCAAGCTTGCCGACGGCACTACTTTACGGAAACTCGCGGGCTTGAGCGAGGGCGCCGCACCGACCGAATCAGCGGACATCGAACGAATTGCCCAAGAGCGTGTGGCGCAACTCATTGATTCGGGGTCGATTGATATTGCCGACCTGTGCGCTTCGACGCGGAACACCACCGCAATGCTGTCGGTGGCCGGCCTTTGCAGCAATCCAGATCACCTTGCTCGGGTGCTGACCTCGATCGACGATCCGAAACGAATGTCGAGCCTCGTCGTCGAGGGCTCGTCGAGCCGCCTACGGCAACTCGCGGCGCAAAGCATCGAGGATCCCGCGGAACTCACGCGACTCCTCAAGCAGGTCCGCGGCAAGGACAAGAGCGTCTACAAGATCATCAAGCAGAAGTGTGATGTGCTGCGCGCCGGGGAGCAGCGGATTGCGCAGATCGCGAGCGATGTCGCTGCGCTCTGTGCGTCTATCGAGCGACACAGTCATCGTCTTTATGACGCCCTCTACGCGACATCCTTCAAGCTATTCCATGAGCAGTGGCAAACGCTCGAGTCGCAAGCGGCGCCGGACATCAAGGAGCGCGCGCTCCTGGCCATCGATCGCTGTCGGGACGTCATTGCCGGGCATGTTCGGCAGCTGGCGCAGCGGGCCGAACAGCAGGCGCAGCACGCAGCGCGCAAAGTCGCCCGGGATGAGGCCTTGGCCCTCGCCGATTTGGAAGCGCAGCGTCGCAATGAAGCGTCGGCCCTCGCAGCAGCCGAGGCGGCGGCACTGCGCGAGGCTGAAGAGAAGGCTCGCAATGAAAAATTGGCGGCGGAGGCGCTCGCTCTGCGCCAGGTCGGCGGTCTGATCGGCAAAGCCAATAGCGCGCTGCGCGACGGCAATACGGCACGGGCTGCCGGTCTGCGGCGCGCCGTCGAGGAGAAGCTGCCGACGGTGCCGGCGGTGCCGGCGTTTCTCGCAAGTCAGGTGCTACAGCTCGATATGAAGCTGCACGAACTCAAGGAGTGGAAGGATTACGCCGTGGCGCCCAAGCGCGCGGAGTTGATCGAGGAGATGGAAGCACTTATTGGATCGGAGGAAGCGCCCAAGGCTCTCGCCGATCGGATCAAGCGGTTGCAAGACGAATGGAAAACGATCAGCAAGGGAATCGTCAGCGATTCGGAGGCCGACTGGCAGCGCTTTCACCAAGCCGCTCAGACGGCCTACCAGCCGTGCCGTGAATATTTCGAGGCGCAGGCCCGGCTGCGGCAGGAAAATGTGGAGAAACGCAGGCTTGTGCTCGAGCGGCTTCGAGCCTTCGAGAGTTCCCAGAGCGGCGAGCATCCGGACTGGCGCGCGGTGGCGGCCGTCTTGCGCGAGGCTCCCCAGGAGTGGCGCCGGCATTCTCCGGTGGATCGCGCGGCCGGGCTTGCGATCCAGGAGGAATTCGACGCCTCGATCGACCGGCTGCAGGGGCGGCTCGACTCGTGGTACGCAAACAATCTGGCGGAAAAAAAATCGCTCATCCAACGGGCGCAGCAATTACGAACGAAAGAAGACAGTGGTGAGGCCGTGGATGCGGTGAAGCGCCTGCAACTGCAGTGGAAGAATATCGGCGCCGTCCAGCGCGATCAGGAGCAGCAATTGTGGGATGAGTTTCGGGAGCAGTGCGATGCCGTCTTTCAAAAGCGCCAGCAGGCTTACGCGGAGCATGCTGCCGGACTCGAGGCCAACAAGCGCCTGGCCATGGCGCTCTGCGAGGAAGCCGAGCGGGTGGCGGTCCTCTCGGGCCCCGAATTACTGGAGGGCGCTGCAAAGATTCCGCAGTGGCGGACCGACTTCGAGGCACTGGGCGAAGTGCCGAGAGCCGACCAGCGCGGCCTGCGCGATCGTTTTGAGCGTGCGCTCACCCGGTGCCAGGCGCAGATCTCTCAAATGCGGGCGCGCGACAAGGAGCTCTCGTTCACCAATCTCCTGGAAGCCGCCCGGCTCATACAGTTGTATGGGTGGGCCGTGGCGCAAGGCGGCGTATCGTCCGACCTTGAGGCGCTCAATCAGGCGGCCGAGTTCTTTATCGCGGCAGTTCAGCAGTGGCCCAAAGGCGGAACTGCGGCATTGAAGGAGGCTTGGGTGAAAGCCCATGCCGCGGCTGCACTCGACGTGGCCGCCAATGAAACTGCGCTCAGACTGCTGTGCATCCGCAGCGAGATTCTCACCGACCGACCCACGCCGCCGGAGGATCATGCGTTGCGCCGAACTTATCAGGTGCAGCGCCTCGTGCGGAGTATGGGTCAGCGCAGTGAAGAGACTCCGGAGGATCTGGATGCCTTCGGACTGGAATGGGTGCGCGTCGGCCCCGTCCCTGCGATCACGCACCAAACCTTGCTTGCCCGGTTTCTCCGCTGCCGAACCTGAGCTCCCTACCGGTCCGGCCGGGCCCCAAGGCGGACGTTTTTCGTCTCCGGCGCCCACCGCTGACAGATCACGGCACCGATCGCGAGCACGGCGACGCAGGTGCCGAGTGCCGCGCGCGCTCCATACGACGCGACCACGATCGGCAGGAGGAATGTACTGACCGCAGATCCGATTCGGCTCGCGGCGATCGCGAGTCCAATGCCGGAAGATAGGATGGCGAGAACCGCCATATTATAGGCGAAGAACGGCCGTCGCCCGAAGCGGTCCGCCGTGGGCCCGGTCACCAGCGCGCCTGCAAACAGGCCGAATAGAGCCGCGCCTCCCAGCAGCCCCATCCACACGGGACTTAAGCCTAGTTGGGGCGCGGCAAGACTTAGCGAAATGCCGATGATGCCAAGCCCGTAACCATCGCTGAATACGCCGCCGGAACTGGCGGCGGCCACTGCCGCATGAAACGGACGCAGGGGCGCGTCGTCATATTCGACCGAAGCCACGCTGCGAGATGGATCGATCATTGCCCTGCCTCGCAGTTCCGCTTGCAGCATTGCCTTGCAAAAATGCAAGTCAATTGTGCAGTATACGTAACCGAACAGTGGAAGCCCCCAATGAAATCGCGATGGCTAAACAGCGGCTTCGTTCCGGCGGCAATTCTGAGTTCGGTGGCAATGCTCATCTGTCCGGCCCGGAGCAGCGCAGGCCCCGCGTCTGACGCGCTCCCGACTGCGGTCCTGCTGACGGGCCGCGCCGGGTCGGCGCCGAACCCCAATGCGGCGTTTTATCCGGGGTCCGACGCGTTGGCAGCGCCTCCATTCAGCGGAATCCTGTCCATGCGCCAAACCCCGTTGCAAACACAACCGGAGATCGAAAAGCCGATGCAGGATGGGCGAGACGCTCGGCTCTTTCCGGCCGTGAGCCTTGAGTTCTTCACGCTGGGCGAGCTTTTGGTGCCCGTTCAGCGCGGCGAAATGGTGCGGGAGGTTCCGGGTGTAAACCTCAGCTTCTGGCGTGTCATCCCGCAAGTGGGCAGGATCTGGCGCGAAAATACCGATGGCGGTTGGTCGCGCGCGGCGTTCCCCATCATGCTCGTCAATGACACCGACAATGACGCGCATCAGGGGCTCGCTACATTTGTGTACCGAGACGCGGAAATCAGCAATGTCGCCGTGCAGTTCGTGCAGCAAAGCGCACCGTACCTGCTCGGCCGGCATTTTGTCGCGTGGACTTCCGTGCATGCGGATCTCACGGCGGGCGATGCGAATGCGCTCGACGACCGGCGCACGGCAGCTCGAGCGGAGCTCGCCGGACGCCTCCCCGCGAAACCATTGCGCGAACTCGCCGAGGCGGCTCGTGCCGGAACCCTGGAGGGCTTCGGCGGCCCGCTGAACCGAAAGTGGCTGGTCGAGGCGGCCTTGGTCCGCGACGCCACCCTTTATTATGAAGACGCGTCGACGCCATACGGAACCTACCCGTATCCCCTCGAAATGCGCTTCGGAGTCAGATCGGTCATGAAAAGCATCGGCGCGCCGCTGGCCTTGCTGCATCTGGCTGAAGTCTACGGGCCGTGGGTGATGACGTTGAAGGTTGGCGACTACGTCGCAGGTCTTGACCCGAAATGGAAGCGTATTCGGTTTCTCGACGCAGCCAACATGTCGACGGGCTTCGGCGGAACCGGAAGCTTCAAGACCAATCCGAATGACATCCTCGATGGCTACCTCGACGGCGATTATGACGCGTGGTACACGGCGCGATCCCACCTCGACAAGCTGGTGCAAATAAATGCCCACCTGCGGCCGTACCCTTGGGAGCCGGGAACCGTCGTGCGCTACCGCGATCAGGATTTCTATCTGTTGGGAGCCGCCATCGACGGCTTTCTCAAATCGATGCGCGGCCCATCGGCGGAAATTTGGAGCATGCTGATCGAAGAGGTCTTCCGGCCGATCGGCATTCTGCACGCGCCGGCCGTCAGAACCCGTGAAGCGCCGGACCGGGACGGGCTGGTCTGGTTCAACGCCGGCTTTTACCCGAGCCTCGACGATCTGGCGAAAATCGCGCTCCTCTACCAGCATCGCGGCGCGCATGCGGGCCGCCAGCTTCTCCATCGCGAACTCACCACGGACTTGCTCGCCGCGCGGGATGCGATGCAGAAGGATGGTGACTCGTCACTGAACCGGACCGCGCCGGAGAGCGCGGCCGACAGGGCCGAGTTCTACAAGATGGGTTTTCATTTCGTGCCGTATGTCGGATCAAAAAGTCACCGGCGGCATGATCTTCCCACGATGTCCGGGTTCGGAGAAAACGAGGTCACGCTCTACCCGAACCAGATGATCTCGATCGTGATGGGCAACGCCGCGAAATTCAGCCCCGGCGACCAGATCAGATCCGAACAGGGTCCACAAACCATCCGGGCGGTCGACCGGCTCTCGCCCTTCTGAGACTTTTCGTGCGAGCGCTGGCGTTCGTGCCCTGATGCTCACCCTCATCGCTTCCGTTTGTCATTGCATTTGCGCAAGGCGATCTTGCGGGCGGCGATCGACTGCCCGGTTCCTGCGCTGTCGACACACAGGGCTATAGTGCGAATGGCGATGCCTGCCATCGGCGAGGAGTTGGAGGTGGCCATTGACCCAAAGCGCATGAATGCTCAGCGCATGAAGGGTTGGCGCTCGATCTCGATCGCCTCCTGATTGCGCCGCTGGGCGCGCAGCGCATCGGCGAGCAGCCGCCCCGCCTGAGCTTGCGCGGCGCGATCGCCGCTGGCTAGACCGAGCGCCTTGCGCCCGCAGCCCTCCGCCTGATGCGCGTCGCTCTCCGCGAGCCTCAGCCGCCCAAGTTCGATCCACAACAGGGGATTGTTCGGCTCGATGCGCAAGGCGCGGTCGAGCGTCGATGAGGCGCCGTCGAGATCGCCGTGGGAAGCCAGGGTCCGCGACTGCGTCACGAGCGAGAGGGTCGCGGGAGAGAGGTGATTTTCTCGTGGCGAAGGCGGCGCACGCGGCGGGGGAGGCGGAATTGGCGTGAGCGGACCCGGCGTCAGCGGCCCCGAGGTCTCCGGTCCCGGGATTGGAGTACCAGGGCGTTCCGGTCGCTGCGACGGAGCCGGACAGCCGCTGAGCAGCACCGCAGCGGCGAGCGCCGCGGCGAGCGTCCTCAGTGAACGATGTGCTTGAGCCATTCCTTGATCTTGTCACCCATCGTGCCGCTTGGCGAGGTGCCCATTGACGAAGGACCGCAGCCGGGTTTTGCGGGCAACGCCGTGTCCTTCGGCACCGAGACGACGACTGCGTCCGCGCTACAGGCCGGGGAGGTCTCCAGACCGTCGCCGAATCCGATCCATCGATCCTCGACCAGTTCCGGCGCAACCGGTTCAAATGAAGCGGACCTGAGCCTCGCGAGCGTATCCGCCCACACCGGCAGCGCTCCCACAGCGCCGGTGAGCCCTGTCACGCGATTGTCGTCGTAGCCCACCCAGGCGACCGACACGTAGGTGCCGGTGAATCCGGCGAACCAGCTGTCGCGGGTATCGGAGGACGTGCCGGTTTTGCCCGCGACGACGGTGCCCCGGGGCAGACGGGCGGCTGCATCGCGCCCAGTGCCGCGCGTGGTCACGAGTGTCAGCATCCGATCGAGTTGGTAGACGGCGGCCGGCGGCGCCGCTTCCTCGATCTGTACCTTGAAGGATTTGAGCGGCCGTCCCTGTTCATCGAGAACCGCACGCACTGCGCGCAGGCGGGCTCGATAGCCGCCGTTCGCCAGCGACGTGTAGACCTGCACGACCTCGAGCGGCGTCATCTCCACGGTCCCGAGCAGCAACGACGGATTGAGTGTCGCCGGTGTTTCGAGGCCGAGCCTCTGCAGCGTCTCGGCCACCTTGGGCAATCCGATGTCGAGCCCGAGCCGCACCGTCGCCAGGTTCATGGACTCGGCCAGGGCGCGTGCCATCGGGACCCGGCCGTAGACTTGGTGCTCGAAATTTTGCGGCGCCCAGATGCTTCCGTCGCCGAGCTTAAGTTCAATCGGCGCGTCCTCGATCACCGTGGCCGCGTTGTAGCGGCCGGTCTCGAGTGCAGTCAGGTATACCGCAGGCTTGACCAGTGAACCGATCGGCCGGCGTGCATCCAGTGCGCGATTGAAACCGTCGGTGCCGACATCGCGGCCGCCGACCACCGCCACCACGTCGCCGCTGTTCGGCTCGGCAACGATCACGGCGCCCTCGAGATGGGCGCCGCGCACCCGACTGGCCGCATCGAGACGCTTCAGATTCATCGTCAGGGCGCGCTCGGCAGCCGCCTGCGCGCGCGGCTCGAGGCTCGTGTATACGGCAAGACCCGCGGCGGCGAGGTCCGCCTCGGCATAGTCGCGCTTCAGGTGACGTCGCACCAGATCGAGATAGGCCGGTACATAGCTGCCTCCGGGCGGCCGCAGGCCGAGTGGGCTCGCCGCGGCGCGTGTCGCGGCGGCGGCATCGATCAGATGCGCCACGCCAAGCTCCTGCACCACAAGGTTGCGCCGTGCGCGCGCGCGGTCGGCGTGTTTGCGGGGATCGTAGTAGGACGGTCCTTTGACCAGCCCGATCAGCAATGCCAGTTCACTGACATCGAGCTCGGCGAGCGGCTTGGCGAAGTAGTACTCGCTGCCGAGTCCGAAGCCGTGTATCGCACGTGAGCCGTCCTGGCCGAGATATACCTCGTTGAGGTAGGCCACGAGGATTTCCTCCTTGGAAAAATGCTCCTCGAGCCGCAGCGCCATCAGCGCCTCGGTGGCCTTCCGGCCGAAACTCTGTTCGTCGGACAGAAAGTAATTTTTGACGAGCTGCTGCGTCAGGGTGCTTCCGCCCTGCACCACGCGACCAGCCCGGAGGTTCGCCCAAAGTGCGCGCACGATGCCGTGGGCGTCGACGCCGTGATGCTCGTCAAATCGCCGATCCTCGATCAGTTTGATCCCCGAGCGTAACAGCGGCGGAATATCATCGGGCGACAAGATAAGCCGATCTTCGCCGTGGATCGGAAATACGCTGCCGATCACGGGCGGATCGAGGCGGAACACGGGCAACTCCGCGCCATCGGCCGACTGCAAACGCGTAATCAAGTTCGCGTCCGCACTGATTGAGACGAGTTGCGGCTCCCGCTGCTCGTCGATGAAGCGCACGCGGCGCGCGTGCAGATCGAAGGAGCCGCCACGCCGTCGATAGATCCCGGGTCCCGCGAGCGGGTCTCCGAAGCGATAGTGGAGGCGGTGGAGTTCCTCTTCGAGATCGTTGGCTGAAATCTGCGCGCCCGCGTAGAGTTCGAGCGGCGCAGCGTAGACGCGAGCCGGGATCGACCAGTGCCGGCCTTGGAACTCCCGAGTCACGACGTGATCCAGGTGCACGATCCAAGCGAGACCAAAGGCCGCGAGCACGATGCAGCCCAAGATGAGCGCCACGCCCCATCGAAGCAGCTTGGAACGCGCCACGCGGGCCATCAATGCGATTGCGTCTCCGGGGCAGCATTCGAATAGCGCGTGCGTCGAGCGGGGACCGGCGTGCGCTCGGACGCCAACTGACTCTCGGCATCACTCAGTTTAGCGCCGAGACCTGGCATATGCGGCGCAAGCGCCGCGGCGCGGCGATAGTGACGAATGGCGTCAGCCGGGCGCTTCGCACGCACCAATGCATCCGCAAGAGCGACCAGAAGCTCAGGATCACTCGGCTTCCGGCGAATGGCATCGTTGCATGCGTCCAGATCTGACTGCGTAACACAGCGGGTGGAGTCACGCTTCGCCGCCGCCGCCTCGGGCGACGGTGGCTCCGCCGACCACGCCGCCATGGATACGAATAAGGTTGCGAAGACCATTAGCCTGGCTGTGCATGTCGACATTTCCGTCCCGCTGCCGTGAATACGCTGCATCATGGGCCAATCTCCCTGACCAGGCGAATTCCGACGCTGCTGGTACGGTAATCCGACGCGAAGTGATTTCGGTAATTCGCCCGAACGTACGACGGAGACGTGAACCACGAGCCTCCGCGAAGTTCGCGCTCGGAGCAGTCGCCGTCCGCGCGGGCGGACCCGTCCACCGGAGCGCCGCCGTAGTCGGCGTGCCAACAATCCAAAGTCCATTGAAAGACGTTGCCCAACATGTCATTGAGACCCAGCGAGTTGGCTTTGAATGAACCGACCGGTGACGTGTTGGCATAGCCGTCGTCGCAGGCGAACGCCGCCCACCCCGGATACTGGCGCGCCGCGCTCGCGTCTGCCACGTTCGCGTAGACGCAGGCGTTCCCTCCGTTCGCAGCCCACGGGTACACGGCCTCGCCGCCGGCACGTGCGGCATATTCCCATTCCGACGCGCTCGGCAGACGGTATTGATGCCCTGTTTTGAGCGAAAACCATTGCGCATAGGCGACGGCATCGTTCCATGACACGCACGTGACCGGATGCAATCCGGATTGAGCAAATCCCGGATTTTGCCAGTTGTTCTCGGGCCGATACTTCCATGACCCGTCGTAGGCGTCGCACCCCTGCGTGGCATGACCCGTAGCGTCGATGAATTGGCGGTATCCTTCAACCGTGACGAGGTCCGTCGACATGGCAAACGGACGGATGATGTTCACCGTATGCTGCGGCTTTTCGTAGGACACGGAGCCGCGATCCGTGGCGGCAAAGCCTTGTTTGAATCGAGCTGCGGGCAGCACGATCATGGCAGCACAGGTTGGGCAGTCGCGAATCACGGTGCCCGGAATCGGGGCTGCGGCGGCCGGCACTGACGCCTTCGTCGGCATCGGCGCATGACGTGCATAGAACCACGCGATGGCGGCAAGTCCAAGCACGGCAGCAATCAATCCGATCACTCGAACCATCGAACCGCGCAGCGCGACTCCACGACCCTTTCGCGAATTGCCTTCCGCGACCGGATCTGGAGTGAGGTCCTCCCGCACGATGGCAAGATCGCTCCAATCGTCCAACCCGTGCAAATCCGCCTGTGCGGGTTCGCCGCTCGTGACAGGCTTATCGGCCGGTGGAATCAGGGTCGGTATCGACGCTGTCCTCGGAGTCGGGGCCGCGACGCTCGCCTTGCCCGGCGCAATGCGTCCGGTCTTACGTTGCACCGAATCCGGCGATGCCGATGTTCGAACTGGTGCTGCCGATCTTCGAGCCAACGTGATTGCCCGAGCTACGACGTCGCCAAAACCGTCCGCAGCAGGACTTGGCTTCGGCGAGGCAACAGCAGAAGGTGAACCCCGCGCACGAGTCGGGGTACGCGTGGCGCGGCCGACGGGCATCTGAACTGGGGCCGTTATCAGCTTTGACTCCTCCAGCGTTGGGATCGGATCCGGAATTCGCGGCGGAGGCACAATTCGAATGGTGGTCTTGGGGACTCCTCCGGCCCGCGTGGCGCTCGGAGTAATAGTCGGGATGCGGACCGTTGCGGGATGTGAGGCAGAGATCTCGTCTGGCACTGCGACCGGCTTTGATGCCGGAATTGAACTCGCACCGGCGCTCTCAACCTGCTGATCGATGGCTTCCGCGGCAGCCCGCTCCTTTGCAGCATCCAGAAGACCGAGGACTTCCTTGTGAGCGTCGACCGGCAACGGTTCGACGAACTCGCGGCGGCGGAGAATTTCCGACATTTCGGTCGGGGAAGCGCCGGCCTTGAGCAGCCGCTTCAGCTCCGCCACGACGTCGTGGTATGTGAAGCCGCCGGTCTCGAAGGAACGCAGAACCTTGGCAAATGCAGATGCCGGAGAGGATGTCTTGGCAGCCATCAACGTAGCGAGCCGCCATCCCCACGATCATGCGGCGGCGACAGGGTGCAAAGCTCGATTCTATTCATGGAGTATCTCATCGGTCGATAGCTGGACTTTTACGATTTGGCGTTTCGAGGGCATCTCTGCCGTGGGGATTCGAAGCGCGGCGCGCCAACAAACCGGATATTACCCCGAATGGTCAGGGTCCGCGAAATGTCGCGTCCCGCCGTCGGGATCGTGCGATATGCGCGGGTGTTGCGCAAGTACCACGCCGGTCGCGCCCGTACAGTGACCGCGCTGCCACGTGCTGTCTCAGGTCTTCTTCGGACCATACTTTTCGCGCCACTCCTCCCGCGCGCGGCGGCGCATGGTACCTCCCCATCTTGGAATTCCAGTACGCCCAAGAACGGGGGTCGATGATTCCCGGCGGGGCGTGGTCAAGCGCCTCCCGAAATTCATCGTCAGGTACGTATCGGCGGATGATTCGCATATCCTCCGGGAGAGCAGAGGTCATCGCGTACGCCATGAAGCGTACCGGGTCGGCAAGCGCTTGTTCGGGCGACTCGAACCAAACGATGTTACGTGCAACAGTCAGAGTCTCGGGCGTAAATGGAATCGGTTTCATGGCCTACAGTCCATAGTCCGTGTCCGCTTGTCGGATGACCCGCTCAATGTTTGCTCGGCGCCTCAGGCTTCACATCCCGCCTAACAGCGAATACAGATCGATCTGCCGGCTATCGCCGATCACCTGCTCGAAATCGAGCCCCAGTGTCTCGAGAACAGGTTCCGCCACGGGCCTGACCTGCTTCCACACATAGTGCTCGCGATCGATCGGATGCTGAACGTTATCCATCGGTTCCGGGCCGGCGGTCGTAACGAGGTAGCTTACCAATCGACCCGGCGGCTGCACGGATTTGCGCGCGGCGACCACATGCGGCGGACTCGTCGCCGCGTACTCTGCGGCGTGTTTGCGCAGATTCTTGCGATACACCAACGAGTCGTCCAGCTCCCCGCTCCTGACTTGCCTCACGACCTCGGAGAGGTACGCATCGACCGCTTGATCCGTGAAGAGCCGCTGATAGAGTTCCCGTTGCACCTGCTTGGCGAGGGCGGTCCAGTCGCGGCGCACGACCTCCATTCCGATGAATTCGACGCTGTTGGCGTCGTCACCCTGGCGAAGACCGACATAGCGCTTGCTGGCGCCCCGCATGCTGTTGCGCGCATGCGGCAGGAACAACCTGAGGTACATTTTCTCGAATTTGAGCTCAAGACGGCTCGTTACTTTCCAGCGCTCGCCGATGTAGGTGGATAGATCGCCGTTCAAGGAGCCGGCAAGTCCTCGGCCTCGGTCGCGCGTCTCGTTGGGATCTCCGCCGTGGGATTGAACGAACAAACTGTCCGTGTCTCCATAGAGCACGTTGAATCCGGCGCTCTCGAACCAGCGCTTCGACCACAGCAATATTTCGCGGCCCGCACCGGTGATCGAGTTGGCCAGCGCGGGGTTGTAAAAGCGGCAGGCCGATGTCCCGAGTACTCCATAAAACGAATTCATCAGTATCTTGATGGCGTTCGATGCCACGTCGTCGCCGATCGCCTTCGCCGCTTCGCGCCGTGGGAAAAGCGCATCGAGCATTCGCGGCAGGATTGCGGGTTCCCGCCGGAACGCGCCGCCCGGAGTGCGGATCAGGTCGTCATCCGGCGAGGGATCCGCTACATACGACAAAGGATCGATGTTGAACGTGCGGATGATGCTCGGGTACAGGCTTTTGAAGTCGAACACCCAGACGTCGCGATGCAGGCCGGATG
>Ga0179592_10000759_pt1 | contig 13020 bp, 10 predicted proteins | sample CZODoug2_1_08_16_FD_148623 | JGI IMG/M metagenome (GOLD analysis project Ga0179592, IMG submission 148623) | Vadose zone soil fungal communities from Angelo Coast Range Reserve, California, USA - CZODoug2_1_08_16fungal (Illumina Assembly) | ecosystem: Environmental > Terrestrial > Soil > Vadose...
TCCATTTTCGCTCCCTGAACGATCCCGAAAAGCTCGGCGTCATCGAACAGAATTACGAATACGACCTTCTTGAGCCTGCCAAGCTCCTCCATAAGTACGTCGGAAAAGAAGTTACGCTAGTACGTTCCTACCAGGAGAGCGGCACCACCAAGCGCGAAGAAATCAAAGCGACTTTGCTTTCCGACAACAACGGTCCCGTTTGGAAAATTGGCAACGACATAGTCACTGGAGTCTATGCCGAAAGCTATCGCTTTCCCGAAGTCCCCGCCAATCTCTACGAGCGTCCTACTCTTCTGATGTCCCTCGAAAACTCCGGCGCGAGAAAACAGCAGATTGAAGCCTCCTACCTCGCCAGCAATTTGTCCTGGAACGCCGATTACGTTCTCACTGTCGCTCGCGACGACAAGAACGCCGACCTCGACGGCTGGGTCACTGTCGTCAACAACAGCGGCACTGCTTTCCGCAATGCCCGTCTCCAACTTGTCGCTGGCGAACTGAACCGCGTCCCTACTGAGAGCCGCATTCGCGCCATGGACGAAACCCGCGCCTTGTCGGCGAAAGCGGCGGCCCCGCAGTTCCAACAGGAAGCTTTCAGCGAATACCATCTCTATTCCCTCGGCCGCAAAACCTCCGTGGAGGACAAAGAGACCAAACAAATCAGTTTGCTGCAGGGCAGTGGCGTTCCCGTCGAGAAAATCTTCATGGTCAACGGGCAAAGCTACTACTACCGCAATCAACAGAATCCCGGCGCGCCGCTGAAAGATCCTGTCATGGTCTATTACAAGTTCAAAAATGAAGAAAAAGCCGGCCTCGGCATTCCTCTCCCTGCCGGCAACGTCCGGGTCTATCAGAAAGACTCAAAAGGCGGCATCCTCTTTGCCGGCGAAGACCGCATCGATCACACCCCCAAAGACGAATTCGTGAACATCCACATCGGCAACGCCTTCGACGTCGTCGCCGAACACAAGCAGACGGATTACAAGCGCATTGACACTCACGTTTGGGAAATGGAATTTGAAGTAACGCTGCGCAACCACAAAGACGGACCCGTCACGGTGCAGGTGAATGAACCCATCGGCGGCGATTGGGAAATGCTCTCTTCTACCTACAAGTACACCAAGACAGCAGCCTTCGCCGCCCAATTCATCGTCCCCGTCGCCAAGGACGGCACCTCTGTCCTGAAATACCGCATCCGCGCCAAGTGGTAGTTAGATTTTTTCAACGCTATCAGCCGGGTTCGGCGATGAAAACCATTTCAGCGGAATCGTCGCGGATGGGGGTCTTGTCGAAATCGCCGTATTCGGCGGAGACCTTGAACCCGCAGCGGGCCAGCAGGTGCTCGACTTCGTAGCGGAAGAAATACCGCAGCGGCCACGCGAACACCAGTCGCTCCTCACGCCCGCCCGCATGTTTGATCGAGAAAATCATCTCCACGTCATTGATCTGCTCCGCGCGATGAAACGCCGCCACCCGCTCGCTGATCTTCACCTGCCGGCCGTCGGCGGTGTTGTACTCCGTCACCAGCGTCTCCCTCATATGCACGGGATCGTGCATACGTTCGGCATCCGTCTGGAACACATCCAGAATTAGCCGTCCCCCCGGCGCGAGATGCTTGCGCGCGCACTCGAGGCAGTTCATCTGCTCATGCACTTCCAGCAGGTGTTGAAATGGCCGGAAGGGAATGATGATCAACCGGAATTTCTCGCCGAGATCGAACCCCGCCATGTTTCCCTGGACCAGGTGAACGCGCTCGCGTGCCTCCACGCGCAGCGCTGCGCGCTTTTGCACCGCCCGCTCCAGCATGCGCTCGGATAGATCAAGCCCCGTAATCCGCTTTCCCGCCTCCGCCAGCGCCATGGTGATGCGCCCCGTGCCGCAGCCCAGCTCCAGCACCGGATCGCCAAATTCACGCGCCGCGTCGCGATAGAACGCAACGTCCTGAGTCCGCCCCTTCACCACGGGCGACTCATCGTAATAATCGGCGATGAACGAATCGTAAAGCGCGCTAGTCATGAGCAATTATTTCCGAACTTGCTTCCTTGTTCCAAGTGAACCTCCTTAATCGAGGCTGCTATCAGGCTGGTCCTCAGAGATGTCATCCTGAGCGAAGCGAAGGATCTCAACCGATTGATGGACCTTAGTCCCGCAGTCGAAAGACCCGAAGCCCTCAGAATGGCACGGGGAGCTGATTATTCAACAATGGCATCGGCTTCGATCTCCACCAGCATTTCCGGCGCAATCAGCTTGCTCACTTCCACCATGCTCGTCGCCGGCCGGACCTCTCCGAAAAATTCTCCATGTGCCCGCCCCACCTTTTCCCACTCCGCGATGTTGGTCACATAGATGCGCGTCCGCACAACGTCTTTCAGGCTCGCGCCGGCTTTGGCAAGCGCCGCTTCGATATTCTTGATTGTTTGCATTGTTTGCGCGCGCAAATCGCCCACGCCCACGATCTTTCCGTCTGGCCCCGTCGCCGTGGTTCCCGACACCGTAATCACATTGCCGATTCTGACCGCGCGCGAATACCCCACAATCGGCTCCCACGGTGTCCCGCTCGATATGTTCTGTCTTGGCATGCACGGTCTCCTCATTCTTCGAAATCATAGAAAGAATAATCTATTCTTTGGGGCGTAACAAAATGGCTGGTGCCGGTCAGTAGGGGAACTTCTCTGGAAGATGCTAAACTGAAACTCATTCGGCGTCGAAATAGAGAAGACTGATGAAGTGCAACAACATCCTCGAAGCGGTTGGCCACACGCCCTTGGTGCGTCTGAACCGCATCAATCAGGGCCTGAAGCCGCAGATTTACATCAAAGCGGAGTTCACCAATCCGGGTGGCTCCGTGAAAGACCGCATCGGCATCAGCATGATCGATGAAGCCGAAAAAAAAGGCTTACTCAAGCCCGGCGGCACCATCATTGAAGGCACTTCTGGTAATACCGGCATGGGTTTGGCGCTGGTCGCCGCGGTTCGCGGTTACAAATGCGTCTTCACGACTACTGATAAACAATCCAAGGAAAAAGTCGATCTCCTGAAAGCTCTCGGCGCTGAAGTCATCGTCTGCCCCACCGCCGTCGAGCCCGAAGATCCGCGCAGCTACTATTCGGTGGCGAAAAAACTCGCGCGCGAAATTCCCAATTCCTACTACCCGAATCAGTACGACAATCCGATGAATCCCGAGGCCCACTACCGCACCACGGGGCCCGAGATTTGGGAGGATAGCGAGGGCAAGATCACGCACTTCGTTTGTGGCGTGGGCACCGGCGGCACCGTTAGCGGCGTGGGAAAATTCTTGAAGGAAAAAAATCCAAAAGTAAAAATTATCGGCGTCGATCCCTACGGCTCGCTTTACTATGATTTCGTCAAGACCGGGCAAACCATCAAAGCAAAAACGTATGTTGTGGAAGGCATCGGCGAAGATTTTTTCCCCACGACCATGAATCTGAAAATCCTCGACGACATCATTCAGGTCAACGACGAGGAATGCTTCGTCGTTGCGCGGCGCTTGGCAAAAATGGAAGGCCTCTTCACCGGCGGCTCCGGCGGCGGTTGCATCTCCGGCACGTTGCGCCTTGCCAAGGATCTCGGCCCAAGAGATTTTGTGGTCGCGCTGCTTCCGGACACCGGCACACGCTACCTCAGCAAAGTTTATAACGATTTGTGGATGCACGAACGCGGCTACGTGGACGCGGCTACCGCCATCACCGCAGGGGAAGTAGTCAACGCCAAACGCGCGAGCGGCAAAGTTCGTGAACTGGTTATCGCCCGTCCGCATCAAACCGTTTTTCATGCGTTGAAAACCATGCAGGAACAGGACATCTCACAGATTCCGGTCTTCGAGGAAAATATTCCCATCGGCACGATCTACGAAGATCAAATCCTGAATCTTGCGCTACAGGGCAAGGATCTTCGCAAGCTCGTGGTTCGCGAAATGATGAGCAAGCCTTTGCCGCAGGTGCCCAGGACCGCGCCCGTCGAGCGCATTACCCAGATCCTCAGCCACGAGAATCCCGCGGTCTTTGTCGAGATGGGCGATTCACGTTTCGAGATCCTCACCAAGTACGACCTGATGAGCACCGTCGCCAGCCTCATGGAACAGAAACGCTAAGGAGATCCCTTGGGAGGATATTTTCCAGGTCCTTTAGGCTTCGCGTCATTTGTTGCTGTCAAGTTCGGAGGGTACGCACTTGCTGGGATCGCCCTGAAGAAACTGCAACCGACCATCACTGCTAGCGTCGTAAGAATCGCGGTCACGAGGACTGGACTAGGCATTCTCCTGGGCCCTCCCATGACCCTTTTGGGAGCTTTTGTAATTGGACTTTTGTTTTCAAGCGCCAAGTCAGACATGTCTTCTTACGTGGGTTATATGATCCTTTTTCTAGTGCGAGTCTTAGTTTGGAGTTTAGTTGTTTTTATATTTACAAAGCGATCCGACATATCACGAACGAACTTATGGGCATATGCCGCTGTAGGAGCCGTATGGTCATGTCTACTGGATTGGCCGGGATTCAAATTGGCAATGATTGCGCCAGGACAAATCCCTGTTTGCTAATCATCCCTTCCGATGTGAATCTATATAACAAGAATGAAAATTCATGACTTTAATGAGCGGCTGAAAGACTCGATCCTCATCGCGGATGGCGCGATGGGCTCGATGCTGCACGAGACCGTGGGCACGCAGCGGTGCTTCGACGAATTGAATTCGACCGAGCCGGAAGCGGTATTTCGCGTGCACCAGGCCTACATCGAAGCGGGCGCGCACTTCCTCGAAACTAATACCTTTGGGGCGAATCGCTTCAAGCTCGCGCCCCTCGGACTCGCCGAAGAAGTCCAGCGCCTCAACAGCCGCGGCGTAAAAATTGCCCGCGAAGCGCGCGAATCGGCGTCCCGCGAAGTCTTGATTGCCGGCTCCATCGGGCCGCTGGGACTCGGTGTACAGTCGCGGCATCCTGCTCCGGAAGAAATCCAGGATATTTTTCACGAACAAGCGCTCGCGCTCGAGGAGCGCGGCGTGGACTTCTACATTCTCGAAACTTTTTCCTACATCGAAGAATTGCTCATCGCCATCGAAGCGATTCGTTCGTTTTCCGGTTTGCCCATCGTTGCGCAGCTTACTTACGCAGAAGAAGGCACGACCTACGGTGACGTCCGCCCCACGAATGCTGCAGCGCAACTGAAAAACAAAAACGTCCAGGTGATCGGCGCGAATTGCACGCTTGGCCCCCAGGCGCTTCTGCCCATTCTCGCGGAGCTGGCTGCGGTCGATAACATTCGCGTCAGCGCCATGCCCAATGCCGGATTTCCCAAGCGCGAAGGCGATCGCATCGTTTATCCGAAATCCTCTCCGGAATATTTTGCGCTCTTCGCTCGCGAAGCCGCTGCGCTGGGCGTGCGCATTCTCGGCGGTTGCTGCGGTACAACGCCAGCGCATATTCGCGCCATGGCTGAAGCGGTGAAGTCACTGCGGCCCGCAAAAACACATCCCGCGGCACCCTCGGTCCAGGCAGTCGCGAAACCCGTGCCCGTTGCCGAGCGCGATCCCGAAAGCAAATTCTGGAAGAACCTGCAGGCCAAAAAATTTACAGTCTGTGTGGAAATCGATCCGCCAAAAGGGCTTTCGCTCGAGCGCATCTACGAGCAAGTGGACAAGGTCATGGCCTCGAAAAAAGTGGATGCCATTGACATCAACAGCGGAGCCATGGCCCGCGTCGGCATGGACGCCCTGATTGTGGCCGGCGCACTCGAAGCCCGCGGCATCGAAACCGTTCCTCATCTTACGACCCGCGACCAGAACATCATCGGCCTGCAAGCCGCGCTTCTCGGCGCGTGGACCGTCGGCGGTGTCCGTAACATTCTTGCAATCACCGGTGATCCGCCGTCGGTCGGAGATTATCCGGAAACCAGCGGGGTCTACGAAGTCGATTCCGTCGGCCTGGTCAAAGTTCTGCATCGCTTGAATCAGGGGACCGACTGGGCGGGAAAAACGCTTGGTGGCGCAACGAATTTTACGATTGGCGTGGCGGTGAATCCTGTCGCCGACGATCTTGAGAACGAAATAGAGCGCTTCCACGCCAAAGTCGAAGCCGGCGCGCATTTCGCCATGACCCAGCCGCTCTTCGACCCCCAGCACTGGCACGATTTCCTGAAAGAACTTGGCGGCAAGCCACCGATCCCCATCTTGATCGGCATCTGGCCGCTGAATAGTTACAAGCAGGCGCTGCGCTTGAACAACGAAGTCCCCGGCATCGTCATCCCCGAGTCTCTGCTGAAATCGATGGAAACCGCCGGAGCCGCCGCCCGCGATCGCGGTTTCGAAGTCGCCCGCGAAATGCTCTCTTGGGCCCGCACCGAACTTGCCGGCGCGTACTTGATTCCGCCCTTCAAACGCTACGAAGAAATCCTCGAGATTCTCTGAAGCGCGTTTAGGGTTTAGTCTTCGGTGGCTCTACCGCGCTTGTGTGGTCGTGAATGATCTTCCATCCATCGGTGAAGCGTTGCCACACCAACGTAAACACTCCTCCGCGTTCATCTTTCTCCCGCTTCAAGTGCCATCGCCCAAGAACGAGCGCTGCGTCCGGCCCCAAGAACCGAAACTCCAACTCCGAAAAATCCAGCTGCCCCATCGCAGCCTTGTCGGGATAGTTCTTCTTGTATCGCGCCAGCACGCCATCCCAGCCGCGCGCAATCCCTTCGCGTCCAGAAAATGTCAGTTCCGGCGAACGCCAGTAGCCCTGTAGAAAGGCGTCCACGTCCCCACGGTTCCACGCGGTTTGCTGCGCGTTGAGAACGGAACTGATCGCCTCCCGCTCGGGCTTATGCTCATCAGTCGGCTTGGCAAACACTCGATTCTGCAGCAGCGGAAATACCCCCAGTGCCAGCGCCCCTGCCAACGCCCAATAGTGATTCGCTCTCATGCGCGCTCTCCTTGTAAATCCTTGTATACAGGGAGGATAGGCGAGGGGCTACCTTGCAAGCAAGCCTTCTCCCTCCGCCCACCGTGTAAGCCAAATGATTACAGCGAGTTACATCTGATAGTTCCAGTCCACTAGTACTTCGGAACTATTGGACTATACTTTCCTTGGCGCGATACTTCCTTTAGAGGCTGAGGAATGTTTAGCGCCATGCTACTTGCAATCTCGATCGTGGCCCTGTCGCAGTTCGCCCTGTATTATTGGCGGGCGGTGCTGGCAGGAGTCGCAGCACAGCCGGTTTCTGACCGGGTGCTAGTTGCGGCCCAAGTAGAGAACGGGCGGCTTGCGGCGAAACATTTCCAAACTCTTGCGGGCCTGCATGATTTGACTCCCGATCTCCAACCAAATCGCAACCGAATGGGCTTTGTGCGAGTCTATTTCCGGGTTATTGAAGGTCTTGATGCGATCTTTGGCAAGAAGATCCCCGCATTCGCCCTGTGGAGCGAGCGCGAACGAGCCATCTGCGCCCGTTACGCCGCGGTGCTGGTCGACCGCCGCCTGCAGGCCAATCTCGACCTCGCGGCCTCCCTGCGGTCCTGCTAATTCACTCGCTTCAGACTTCCTCTCAAAATGATCGTTAGTAAGCCCAGCGCAGCAGTATAGCGCCGGTAGTGTACCCCGCTCCTACGGTGACAATCAGCACAAGGTCGCCCTTGTGCAAGCGGCCCTGCTCCACGGCATCGCGCAGCCCCAGCGGAATCGTTCCTGCTGTCGTATTGCCGAACCGGTCGATGTTCACCATCACCTTGGAATCGTCGACGCCCAGGCGCTCCTGCGTGGCTCGGATGATACGCAGGTTGGCCTGGTGGGGCACCAGCAGTTTCAGGTCGTCCTTAGTAAAGCCGTTCTTTTCAAGCAGACAGGCCGCCATTTCAGACATTCGCCGTACGGCGTACTTAAACACCTGCGACCCCTCCTGGTGGACATAGTGCATACGCTTCTCGACGGTTTCCTGGCTGGAGGGGTGAAGCGACCCGCCTCCTGGCATGTAGAGGAATGCTCCCCCGGAACCATCCACGTCATGCTGGAAATCGAGGATCCCCTCGCCGGGGCCCGCAGCCTCGAGCAGCGCGGCGCCCGCGCCGTCGCCAAAGAGCACACAGGTAGAACGATCCTTATAGTCGAGAACGGACGTCATCGTATCGCTGCCGATCACTAGAACTTTCTTGTGAGTGCCCGCACCAACGAACTGCGCGCCCACGGTCAGCGCGTAAGCGAATCCGGAGCACGCTGCGGACAAATCGAACCCCCACGCCTTCTTCGCACCGATACGTTCCTGCACCAGGCAGGCGGTGGCCGGGAAAAACATGTCGGGGGTAACACTGGCGAGCACGATCAGGTCGATCTCCGAGGGATCGGTCTTGGTTTGCGCCAGCACGGCCTTTGCGGCTTCCGTGGCCATGTGCGAGGTGGCCACGCCATTCTCCACGATGTGGCGTTCGCGGATGCCGGTGCGCGTGCGGATCCATTCGTCATTTGTCTCGACGATTTTCTCCAGGTCGGCGTTGGTCATCACCTTCGGTGGAACGTAACCGGCTACACCCGTGATTTTTGCCGCGATGGGGTGGGACATGAGGCTCCTTGCCAATAGCTAACCGGAAGCAGAGATTCTGAATTTTATGCGATAGCGCCGTAACGTTACAAGGCAAAGACTGTTTGTCTTCAATACCGCAGCAGGTAGCTCACTTTGACGAAGAACAGGCGGGTCGTCGAATTGTTGGGCGCACCCTGAACATTCACTGCGGGCGGAACGCCGCGCAGCGTGAGGTCGGTGTAACCATTGTTGTAGCCAAGATAGACGGCCGTGCCAGGATGCAGAAGATAGGTCAAGAGCACATCGGTCGTAAATTGCTTGGTGGGAGCGAAAGGTCCGGCGGGGTCATCGGAGCCGCCGAGGCTTCTTTGCACATCGAAAAGCTGGGTGTTGGCGATGGTCGCGTTGTAGTCGAGAATCAGCCGCAGAGACAGTTCTTTTGTGAACTGATAATTCAGTTTCGCGCGATTCAGGTAATTGTTGAAAACACTTTGCCCGGCTGAGGACGGCGGTGGCACGGAGCCCGCGCGCGTTCCCAATCGATAGTAGATGAGCGTCTCATCAAACCGGAAGCGCGCGGAGGGCCGCAGTGTCAGACCGAAATTCATGCGCTTGGCGTTTGCCAGGAATGGCAGAAGGCCGGGAGCTGGAAAGAAATTTTCTCCGGTACCCTGCGTGTACCGGGCGGAGATGGAGATCCATTTATACGGTTGGGTGGCGGCGAGGATGGACGTGCTGTGTTTTCGGAAACCGATGCCTTCGAATAGCTCGTAGGCCTCACCGCGGTTGATGCTAAGGGTGCTCTGTTTTGTGAGGTCAACCTGAAAACCGAGCCCCACTCCCCAGTCCTGCAGGATGCCCGCGTGGTTCCAGTCCACCGTCTCGCTGACTGCGGGTCCAAAATCGATGATCTTGCTCTTGTCCGGCCGCCAGAAATATCCTCCGAACACGTTGTTCTGCCGGATGTCGATGCGATTGACGAATCCCAACTCAGTGCAAAAATTTGGCGAGAAGTCGTTGTAGTTGGTGGAGAAGGTAAAATGCCGGCCGGTGTACGACGCGTCAGCCCATAAAGCATTGCCCTGTTGCGATCCAACTCCCCGCGTGAAATCCGGAAAGGAAAGGCAATCGAAACCGGTGACGGCGTTCTGCCGCGTCCAAGTGTGAACGGCCTGCGCGTCAACCACCCAGTTTTTTGAAAACTTTAGGCGCGCGTCCAGCGAGGCAACGCGATTGCTGGTGTCCGCGAAATCGCGGCTCGAAAAAAAAGCGCCGATGTAGGATTGATTGCCGAATTCGCGCGTCACCCGCAGCACTCCATCCGCCGCCCGCGTATTGTAAGGACCGCTGCTGAACGCCATTCCCGGCTGGCGATCGTCAATGATCAGCGCGCCCAGCGTCCATTTGCCGAGCTTACCGGTCATGCGGCTGCCGAACTGCGGGTTGGCAATCTGACGGGAAAAAAAGAGATTGATCGGCGTCATGAAAAAACCGGCGTTCTCAATGAAGAACGGCCGCTTCTCCGGGAAGAAGACCGCAAAGCGCTGGTTGATGGTGACCTGCGGGTCGTCCGATTCCACCTGGCTGAAATCCGGGTTCAGCGTGACGTCGAAGGTCAAAGAATCCTTGGCCACAAATTTTGCATCGAGTCCCGCGCGATGCTCGAATTTATCCATAAAACCAGGAGGCGTGGCGGGATTTGGGGAAATCGCCGGGCCTGGCTGATTGAGGAAATGATCGCTGGCCAGCAGCCCGTAAGGAATGAGCTGAATATTCCGTCCGGGCGACACATCTTCCAGGCCACCAACCGGCGCGAATTGCTGCGTCAGTCCTTCGACACGCTGAGTCACATAGGGCCAGTAGTCGTACTCACTTTTTCCGAGAATCACCCGATAAAGGGCCAGTCCCCAGGTTTGCTCCGGGACATTCGAGAATCGCAAACTCTTGAACGGAATCGAAAAGAAAACAATGTAGCCGTCGTTTGTGATCCGGCCGGCGTTATCCCACAAGGTGTCGAAGCTGAAGTCGTATCCTTGCCCCTCGGTGTAGATCGCATCGGTTTGCACCCCGAGCGGATTGGAGAAGAAGAAATAGGCGCGGTGAAAATCGCGGAAGGTGTCCAGAAGCAGACCTACGCCGTCGTCCTGATCGGTAGCTTCGCGTTTCGAAAGGTGTGCGCGAACCGCGCCGGCTTCCTCCCGGCAAACAAAGACGGCATAAAGATTCTTGTCGTCGTAGGAGAGATAAGCGGTGGTGGACTCCGACGCCGGCGTGCCATCGCCGGGAATGTTCTGGCGGAAATCGGAGACGGTCAATTCGGCTTCGCGCGCACGATTTTCGAGGAAGTCTTCCAGTTTGGGCGCGCGGTGCACGCGGGGGATTTTTGAAAGCGGAATCTTGGCCGCATCCGGGGGCGGCGCCGTGACCTGCGCGGAAACCCGCGTCGCGGCGGCGAAAACTAAGAGAATCCCAAGGACACAAATCCGGATGAGAGGGCCCATCTAGATGCCTTTATATAGCTTCTACTGTTCTATTGCGCAAGTGCAAAGTGGTACAGGTATTGTTTCGTTGAGTACGGCAGTGAGATAGAGTAGCAAGCGTGCCGGGACGGCGCTAGGACAGCGGCGGAAGAATTTCATAGCGCCACGAAAGGGCCGCCGTTTTCCTGAGCATGGCTGCGACCGAACAGTACTTGTCTTCGCTGAGCTGGATAGCGTGCTTTACCGCAGTGTCGTCGAGTTGGCCGCGGAGACGATAGAGCATTTCCAGCTTAATCCAGACGGTCGGCGGTTCCGTGGCTCGTTCGCCAGAACAAATTACCTCCAACGATTCGAGCTTCTGCCGCTTCTTCTCGAGGATCATGACCACGTCGGTGGCGGTGCAGGCACCTAGCGCCAGAAGCACAAGCTCCATCGGGCCGGGCGCTTTGTTCGACGCACGGTCGGAATCGATGGTAATCGCGTGCCCGGACGGGCTGGTGGCGACAAATTTCTCTTCTCCAATCCACTTTACGGATGCAGTCTGCATGCGGCCTCCCCGAGGAAAGAATAGCAGGATGGGGAACGTGAAACGAGCCACTCAGGATGTCGCTGGCGTTCGAATCGTTTTTTAGTTTGAATTGCGGGGCTTGCCCGGTAGTCTCAATAGCGTTCGGGAGGAGGGCACAAATGCATATCTCAAGTTCAAAGACGCAGCGCTTGCTCGCGATGGCTGCGCTCGGGCTGGCAATACTGCTTTGGGCATCGACTATGGGCGCCGGAGCGCGGCAAAGCGCAACGGCCGCGGAGGGAAAAGATCAACCGTTTGCGATCGAGTACTACTACAAGGCGAAGTGGGGCCACGCGGAAGAATTCCTGGCGCTTTTCAAAAAGAACCACTACCCGGTTCTGAAAAAGGAGATCGAGCTAGGCCGGATGCTAAAAGTGAGCATGACCGTCCCGCGCTATCACACCACCGAGGATGGGAGATGGGATTACCGCGTCACCATCGTTTTCAAGAGTGCCGCGATCGCCAACGATAATTTTGATAGCTCCGCTCTGATCAAGCAGCTTTATCCCGACCAGGACACGTACAAGAAGGAAGAGCAGCGCCGCTTCGAGATTCTCGACGCCCACTGGGATTTGCCGGTAAAAGATGTAGACCTCGAAGCGCGGTAAAGAGCGACGCGCGCGTGAGCACGAGCGATCCGCAAGCGCGAGTGAGGCACCACTCCGACGGAGGATTGACGCTAAGCTACAATGCGCAGATTTCCACCGCTGCCTCGCATGGACTGATCGTGGGCGTGGCGGTGACGCAGGAGGCCGACGACCGCGCGCAGCTACTGCCGGCGGTGGATCGCGTGGAAGAGCGGCTGAAGAAAAAACCGCAACAGATGGTGGCCGACGGCGGCTACACCACGCGAGACACTCGCGATGCTCGCTCAGCCGCACCTCGGCTTCACGAAAGGTCCAGTCTTCGTAACGCATCAGGCAGAGAATGGCCAGCAACTGCGGCTGGGTAAATTGACGTTTGCTGAAACGGCTTCGGTAACGCGGGAGCACCGCCCGGGAGACTTGAACAGCGATGTGGGCAAAAGGCAGGAGTCCAACTTCGGCCATCGCACCTCCTGCCTCCATAGAAAACCACGCAGGCGGTCAATCGCCCTCTCAGATTTCAATGAAGTTGCTAGGATGTCAACAGAGCCAGATAGCTTCTAGGTATCGGGTCGACTGCTGCCGATCCAGGAAACGGGAACAGCGGCGGGTCAGCTGCCGCGCACCGGGCCGGTGGTTGCAGCAACTTCGATGATCGGGTTGGGCATCGCGCGCATGGTGCGGACGAAAAGTTCCACGATGGCTCCGTCAAACTGCGCATTCGCGCAGCGCTCCAGCTCAGCGAGCGCGTCCGTCGCAGTGCGAGCCTTCTTGTAAGTACGATCGCTGGTGATGGTATCGTAGGCGTCGGCAACTGCGATGATGCGGGCCCCCAGCGGGATTTTTTCCCCCGTCAGTGCTTCTGGATAACCCGAGCCGTCGA
>Ga0179592_10000760_pt1 | contig 13018 bp, 19 predicted proteins | sample CZODoug2_1_08_16_FD_148623 | JGI IMG/M metagenome (GOLD analysis project Ga0179592, IMG submission 148623) | Vadose zone soil fungal communities from Angelo Coast Range Reserve, California, USA - CZODoug2_1_08_16fungal (Illumina Assembly) | ecosystem: Environmental > Terrestrial > Soil > Vadose...
AGGCAGGCGCGACAAGGCCTGGGAAACACGGTTTTGCACATCGACCTGTGCCTTGCTCGGATCAGTGCCGGGGCGGAACGTGATCGTCATTTGCAACGTGCCGTCGGAACCGGCGACCGACTTCATGTACATCATGCCCTCGGCGCCGTTGATCTGCTCTTCCAACGGAGCCGACACGGTTTCGGCGATGACTTTGGGATTGGCGCCTGGATATGTCGCCTTGACGACGACCGTAGGCGGCACCACTTCCGGGTATTCGCTGATGGGCAGCAACGGCATTGAGATCAGGCCGGCGACGAGAATGAGGATCGACAACACCGCCGCGAAGATTGGGCGATCGATGAAGAATTTGGAGAAATCCATGTGCGTGCTCCCCTATTTCGCCGCCGATGCCACCACTGCGGCGGGTGGTGACGGCAGCGCGCCCATCGCAACGATCTTCGCCTTCACCGGCGCATTCGGGACGAAGATCTTCTGCAGGCCGGCGACGATGACCTTGTCGTTCACATCGAGGCCGGAGCGCACAATGCGCAGCTCATCGGCGAAACCGCCCAGCGTGACGTCCTTACGCACAGCCTTGTTTTCCGGCCCCACCACGTAGACGTACTTGCGGTCCTGGTCGGTCATCACGGCCTTGTCGTCAATCAATATAGCCGTGATGTCGGCACCGCCTTCGAGCTGCACCCGCGCGTACAAGCCGGGTGTGAATATGCGATCTGGATTCGGCACCACGGCCCGCAAATTGATCGTGCCGGTCGCCGGATCGACCTGGTTGTTGATGAAGTTCACCGTCCCGGTGTACGGATAATCCTTATCAGTGGCGAGGCCCACCCGTACCGGATTAGCTGATTTCGCGCGCTCGCCCTTGCGCGCGAGTTCCGCATAGCGCAGAAACGTCTGCTCGTCCGGCTGGAAGTAGACATAGACCGGATCCTGAGAGACTACGCTGGTCAGCACGCTTTGGTCGGCCTGTGCTAGATTGCCGAGGGTCAGCATCGCGCGACTGACGCGCCCGGCGATCGGCGAGCGCACCTCAGTGAAGCCGAGATTGAGTCTCGCCGTCGCCACCGCCGCTTCGGCTGCCCGCACATCTGCGCTGCTCTGCGTCGAGCCGGCGCGGCGCGTGTCGAATTCTTCGCGCGAGATTGCCTTGCCTGCGATCAAGCGTTGCGCGCGTTGCTCCTCCTCCTGGGCGAGCTGTTCTGTGGCGCGTGCGTGCGCGAGTTGAGCCGCCGCGCTATCGTAGGCAGCGCGATACGGGCGCGGATCGATCACGAACAATAGGTCGCCGGCCTTGACCTCGCCGCCTTCCTTGAACGCGATGCGGTCGATGTAGCCACTGACGCGCGCGCGCACATCGACCGCATCGGTCGCGGCGGTACGCCCGCTGAACTCGTCCCACTGACGTACAGGCCTGACTATGACCTGGGCTGCGTCCACCTCCGGCGGTGGCGGCGCGGCCGCCTGAGCGCCGCCGCGACTGCACGCGCCGGTGGCCAGCGCTGCGGCAGCGATGACAGGAAGAACGAAGCGCGACCGCGCAGACATGCTAAGGAGGTGAGACACGGACGACTCCTTGGAGGATGATATGAACTTGATGTTGAAGTTCCCTTCAACATCGGTACATTAATGTTGCAGCTAGCTTCAACTAAAGTCAAGAGGCGGATGTGCAATCCGTTCACCCGACGTCGTGGGCTCGCCCGTTTAGAGCGCCAGCGCGATCGCGGGATGGATAGAGCTTGCGCGAATCATGCGCTCTACTCACAATAAAGACATGAGCAACGTCTCCGATCCCTTGATCAGCATTCGCGACATGGCCCAGCGCAGCGGCGTAGCGTCCTCTACGCTGCGCTACTACGAGAAGCTCGGCCTGATCGTCTCTGAGCGCGAGGGCAGCAGCGAAAGCGAGCATCGCCGCTACCGCGAATCGACCTTTCTAAAGATCCGCTACATTACGATCGGGCAACGCGCTGGCTTCAGCCTCGAGGAAATCGCGGCGCAACTCGCCGCCTTGCCGGACCGATTCCCGCTGCTGAAGAAAGACTGGGCGCCGATGTCCCGCGTATGGGACGAGCGCATAGATCAGCGCATCGCCGAACTCAAGCAGCTGAAGATCGATATCGTCAACTGCGCCTGCGGGCGCACGAAGGCGCCTGCGCGCAGTCGCTAGGCAAGGTCCAGGCGCATGAGCCGGGGTGCTTGAGAGAGGGAAACGGGCGCGGGCCGCCGCGCCCGAATGCGAACTGGCGCTTGCGAATGCGATGCGCAACTGCGAGAGCGCGCGTCTCTTTGCAAGCCCCCTTGGCATCGATTTTTATCAGCGGCTGCACTTCCTTGAGTGACATTCCGAGCGCTTGCGCCCGCTTGATGAAGCGCACTCGACTTGCGGTCTCGGGCGTGTAGTAACGAAATCCGCGTGTACGTTTCGGAGGCAGACTAACGAGCCCCCGGCGCTGGTAGTACCGAACGGTCTCGACGTTCACGCCCGCCGCGTGGGCAATGTGACCAATTGTGAGCTTTGCCTCAGTCATACTTGACTCCGTACCTAAGTACATGGTGTAGGCTACACCCCATGCAGACCGCAACCAAGCAATTGTGGGCCAGCGTGTTGGCGGCGATCGTCGGCTCGCTTTGCTGCGTCGCGCCGTTGGTGTTGCTGACCCTGGGAATCAGTGGCGCTTGGATCAGCCAGTTGACGGCGCTTGAACCCTATCGGCCGATCTTCATCGGCGTCATGCTCATCTTTATAGGGCTCGCGTTTCGGCAGCTGTATATTGTTCCGGCTCGATGCGCACCCGGTGAGGCGTGTGCAAATCCGCAACTGCAACGTCGGCAGCGGCAAATATTTTGGGTCGTTGTCGTTGGGCTCGCGGCGCTCATCGCATTCCCGTGGTACGCCCCGTTACTCATTAGCTGAAGGAGATTTGTCATGCGTCGCTCCACTCTTGGTTCCATGTCTCTGGTGGGCCTCATCGCCGCCGGCGTCGCCTCTGCCGCTCCTCCGCAGACCGCCACCCTGGCGGTTGAGAATATGACCTGCGGCACCTGCCCAATCGTGGTCAAGAAGGCGCTTGAGCGCGTGCCCGGTGTAACCTCCACGTCGGTGGATTTCGACAAGAAAACGGCGACTGTGACCTTCGACCCTGACAAGGCGACTTCGGCGAAACTCACTCAGGCGACAACGGAAGCAGGCTTTCCCTCCAAGGTCGTTTCGAAGCCGTGAGCGCCGTCATCCTTGAATCCGTGCTGACTTGCCCGAGCTGCGGGCACGCACAGCAGGAGATCATGCCGACCGACGCATGTCAGTATTTTTACGAATGCACCGGTTGCAAAACGCTGCTAAAGCCAGAGGCGGGCGACTGCTGCGTGTTTTGTTCTTACGGATCGGTCGCTTGCCCGCCCATTCAAGAGCAGCGCGACTGCTGCCATTGATCAGACGTATTTTTTCCAGACCTCAGGCACAAATGACAACAACGCGGCGATCAGCGTAACCCCTACGATGTTGTTGAGCGCGTGCGGGCTGAATGCCAGCAATCCCGCTGCGAACAGGCCAAGGGCTGCGGCGCCAAGAAGAAATACCGGCCCGGAAATATAGCAGTGGAGCCGATGACAGCGGCGCGCATTGAGAATGCAGCCCGTGCCCATCCAGATGAATGAGATCACCCAGATTGTGGCGATGCCACGCACCGACAACGCGAGGAAGTTTGCTGCAAAGCCGATGCCGAGCGGTAAACACCACCAAAAGAAGCCCGCACCAGGCCGGGTAACCCAGTCGTTCCGAGTGTGGTTGTCCGGCTGAGTGCTCAACTGATTTTCCATCCTTAACGAGGGTTCGCCGCGAGCACGTCATTTACCCTAGCGAAGAACATCTTGCTGTCTAGCGGCGGAAACTTCGCATTGTCCAATCCGGGGAGCTGATGCATAAAGAAAGCGGGCTGCGGCGGATCTTTCCCATTCCAGACAGCGTTCGGCGGATAGATCATCCATACATCCCACGCATAGACTGGCTTCGTACCGTGCAAAAGGCTCAGCACTTGCGACATTTGTCGTCCGAAGTCACCACTAGGGTCCCAGTAATGGCGTGCAAGCGTCGCATGCAGCAATTCCGCGGCCGCTGGGATGTCTTTGTTGGCGCCGCCAATCACTGGGTCATGCACCACATAGACCTTTATGCGCGCATCTCGTCAATGGACTATTCATACCAAAAACGCGGAGCGACCGACGCTACATCGATAACGACGACGAGGACCGTTGCTCTTGTACTCGCCCAGCGGGTTTTAGGCAAGCCGGAGGCTTGACAGGTTTGCCTACCCTCGCCATACTAAGTTGGTCACCTGACTTATGCGCAACACGGCTAGAACACATATCGATAAACGATCGCGGCTGGTTAATGCGGCAGTGAGCTTGGCGTACCAGAACGGGTTTGGAGACACCTCGCTTGCCGACATCGCGCGCGAAGCCGAGGTTCCTCTGGGCAACGTCTACTATTACTTCAAGACCAAGGACGAGATTGGCGAGGCGATCGTCGAGTTCAGGCTAGCCCAGCTGGCCGCGCAGCGGCAGCGATGGAGTGAATCCGGATCGCCCAAGGATCGACTTTGCGCCTGCGTCCAAGGCGTCTTCGAGAACAAGGATTTCTTGGCACAGCACGGCTGCGCGGTCGGGACGTTTTGCTCCGAGCTCCACAAGGCGGGCGGCTCGGTCGCCGCCAGAGCGACCGAGATCCTCGCTCAACACCTGGCCTGGATCGAGAGCCAGTTTCGGGCACTCGGGAAGGGCAAAGAGTCCAACGGCCTTGCTTTGCACCTGCTTTCCGCCATGCAAGGCGTTTCGGTCCTGGCCCATTCCTTTCATGACTCCGATCTTGTGGCGACGGAGACCAAGCGCCTCAAGAGTTGGATTCAAAGCTTGTGAGACACCAGGCGGGCTGAACCCGCAGACCCACACGACGAAGCCTTAAGCGGGCCGAGCAAATTTCGCATCGCAGTTAGTTAGGCACCTGACAAAACACCGGAATGACGAGATGATTACATGACACAACAAGCCCTAAGCAGGCAGAGCGGAGCCTTTATGAAAATTGTTTTAATTGGCGCAAACGGAAAGATCGGGGAACTGGTTCAAACGGCAATGGCCGGCGCCGGCCATGAGATCGTCAAGGTCGGACGCAAGTCAGGCGATTTCCAAGTCGATATCGAGAGCCGAGAAAGTGTCCGGCAGCTTTATCGAGTCGTCGGTTCGTTTGACGCCGTGGCCGTTGCGGCAGGCGAAGTCGTATTCGCCCCCCTTTCGCAGCTCACCGCTGAAAATTGGCAGTTTTCGTTGGGGAGCAAGCTCATGGGCCAGATCGGTCTGGTCCAGGAGGCGATCCCGTTCATCAACGAAAGGGGATCTTTCACCTTGGTTTCGGGCGTTCTCAACTACGAACCGATATTCGCCAGCGCCGCGGCTGCAGCCGTCTCGGGCGCGCTGGAAGGTTTTGCTCGGGCTGCCGCCGTCGAACTTCCCAAGGGATTGCGCATCAATGTGGTAAGTCCGACGATCCTGAAGGAATCTGAAGCTCAATTTGGTCCGTTCTTTCCCGGCGTAATTCCGGTCGAAGGCTGGAGAGTGGCACAGGCCTACAAACGCGCGATTCTAGGGGTGCAAACCGGCCGCGTTTACAAAGTTGATTGAGCTTACTCAGCGCTTATTCGAAGACCGCCCATCAGGGTTCTGAGCCATCTCGTCGACGTGGAGCGCGATTGGCAAATGGTCACATAACTTAGCAGGCATTTAATTTTGAAACTCACGAGCAATACGATTTTGATCACCGGTGGTGCCGGCGGCATCGGTTACGAACTCACCAAACAACTCACGGCGCTTGGTAACACGATTCTCATCACGGGCCGCGATCAAGCCAAGATGAACCGTGCGAAAGCGGCCTTTCCAAACATTCACACCTTTCAAAGCGACGTTTCCGATCCGAAAGCCATCGCCACGCTTTACGAACAGGTCACCAAACAATTTCCCGAGCTCAACATTTTGATCAACAACGCCGGCATCATGCTTAAGATCAATGTTCACGACAAAGCTGGAAGCCTCGAAGACTTCACTCGGGAGATTGAAATCAATTTGAGTGGGCCGATTCTCATGGTGAAACAATTCTTGCCGCATTTGAAAGCCAAATCAGAGGCGGCAATCATGAACGTTTCATCGGGATTGGCATTTGTTCCATTGCCCATTGCACCGGTCTATTGCGCCGCCAAGGCCGGTCTGCATTCCTTCACCGAGTCTCTTCGTGTGCAACTGAGAAACACCAAAGTGAAAGTATTTGACCTGGCACCGCCCGCGACACAAACCGAACTCTTATATGACTTTGATGTGGAAGACATGAAGGGCGCTTCTATCATGAATGTGGAGGACATGGTTAAAGTCGCCGTGAAAGGACTGCAAACCGATCGATTTGAAATTCGTCCAGGTCAGGCGAATCAGCTCAAACTGATGAATCGCTTGGCGCCTGGATTTATTTTAAAACAAATGAGCCGATCGGTAGATCGTATGCTCAGAACACAGAATTAATTCACCAAAAGGCCCCATGGGATTAGACGTTGCCATCGAGAGATAGTCATGATCAAGCAGATCGGCGAAAAATGGAGAGGCTTTTGGCGGATGGCGAACAACGCGGCGCTATCTATGGATGCCGATCCTCTGGAAGACATCCACCGAAGGATTAGACAGCTCGAAGCGGCTGTTTTTCAATCTGAGGTAGAACGTGAGCCGGTCGCGCCGAGTACAGGAAAAGACCAACGTCGTCATGGACCGTCTAAAGGCTGAAGCGGCCAGACTCGGCGCCAACGAAATACTGCTGGAAGGTGTCGGCGATCAAGCCGGCGGGTCGGTGGGCACGGGATACGCCACAGCATCCGGGCATTTGGCACTTGGATTCGCTCAGTCGAACAGACTGAGAATGCTTTGATACTTTTCGATGTAGCCGCTATTTTCTCTGTTGTAACGTGGAATGCTGACCGCTTGCAGCAAAGAGCCATCCTCGCGCCAGACACAGGGGCAGACGACTGTGGATCCGGGTGGCAGCTTGCCAGCGCGTCGCAGTTCAGCAAGGTGGACACCCATGCGGTTGAGCGCCCGATACAGCTTGGCGACATTGCGCCCACCGCCATTGTAGGCAGCGACTGGAAAGATGCCGAGCACATCGGGTTTAGCACGATAGGCGGCGCGGATTTCGCGGTTCATCTGTGACAGCTCAATGTCTAGCAGGCAAACGGCTGCCTTCATTGCATTGCGCAGACGGGTCGAGCCGCGCTCGAAGTTTGGGTCCAGCTGCGCGCCGCGACAGCTGCGTACGACGAACGAATAGGTGCCATGGCCGCGCCGATCGGTGAACTGCATCGGGCCCAGTGCCTTCGCGCTCGAGACGCTATAGCGATACGCTTCTTCGCGCTTCAGTCCGTACTGGTTGAGCACTTCGTCGAATGCATCTGTGCCCTTCTCGAGAAAGTCCTCGTCGTCGGTCTGTTCTATAACCGCGAGCGTCGCAATGACCTCCGCGGGTACCACGTCCGCGAGCAGCTCGCCCGGAAAGGCCTCGCTCGGCACGCTTGCGTCACGAAGTTCGTCGATGGCGCCCCGTGCGGTGGCGAGCAGAAAGTCTCTGCCGCCGCTAGTAAAGTGCGGGTCAAGGGTATCGGAGGTATAGGGCAAGTAGACAATGGATCGTGCCGTCGTCGCCGCCTCGCGCCAGCGCTTCTTTTTGATCAGGGTGTTGTCGAACACCGGGAACTTGCGGCCGTACACCTTCAGCTCCTCGCCGTCGCGCGAAAATTTGAACATTAGCCGCTCAGCCCCCGTTCCCTTGACGTGCCGCGCCTCAATTCCGGGAGTACGCACCGTGAAGGGCAGCTCCCTGCGGCCAGGCTTCCATTTCACGGGTGGACGGGGGATCTCCAGGTGGGCAATGGTCCAATTCTTCTGCGCCTCGCTCCACAACGCGAAGGCGACCGGCCGGCCGCGCAGCACCTCACGTCCATCCTTACCGGTAAAGATGTACTGAAGTTGCACATCGCGCAGCTGCGCCTGCCCCTCGGCAACCAAGTCGCGGATGAAGAGGTCGCGCGTGCGCCCCGTGACGATCAACTCAGTCAAGTCTCCAGGCTTAGGCGGTGCCTCGTGCTGTTCCGACTCGGCAACGGCCACCGGAACCTCACTGTCACCCTCGCTCTTTGCCTCGCTCACAGCCATCGGAACATCGTGCAACAGGGGTGCTGGAGCGGTATCTGAGACCACCGGTGGGTCGTCCACTGGCTCGATTCGGCCCCCGGAGGAGATACATCCCGAGCAAATCGACATGACTAGCAACGGCAGCGCAAATGAGGCACCACGACGGACACGCGCAAAGGAACTCAACAATGCGGAAACGGGAGGTAGAAACGACATCATGACCATAATACTTGCGAACGGCGCATCGTACGACCTTAAAGAGCGCGTCGTGCTTCGCAGACTAACGAATTGCCAAGAAATGCAAAGTCGACTTTGTACAAACAACTGAGACGCACATCACGAAGTATTCCTAACCTCGAATGAGGGCCTAGGTGCCATCGGGTATGCAGCTATACTTAGAATCCTTTCGCAAACCGACGGTAATCAAGGAAGACCCAAATGCTGCGCTCCATCGTATTACTCTCGATCGTATTAACCACCGGTTGCGCTGCTCTCACGCTATCGAATTCGGAGCTCGTTGCGAATCAATTGCAAATCAGAAGCGCCGGATTCACAGGATGTGCCGTTGATAAGAACCAGATAACCAGCATTACTACCAATCTCGATGGCAGTGGAACCTGGAATGCAACCTGTAAAGACAAGGTCTATCTTTGCTCTCAAGGCTCGTCGGGTGCTCCCACGTATAGCTGCGCCGTAGCAGTCAACTAAATGCTCGCCCCTATGCGCCTCCTACTCGCATTGTTTCTTCTGATTGTCTCAGGCGCCATTCATGCGCAATCTCCGACCACAAGCGCCCCAAAACTCTACGCAGTAATCTTTGACGTCACCCTCAATTCGACCGGCAAAGTCGAATCACTTAAGGTCGCGAAGGTAATTGACCCAAGTACCCATACTTCGGACGCCGTGAATGTGGCGGTCCCGGACAGTTACTTGAGCGCCGCCCAGCAGAATGTCCTACTGGCATCTCTCTGGTGCCGTTCTCTCAATCTGGCTGTCACGGAACTGGACGAGCGACCAGATAGTGACTGCTGCTGCCGCCATTGCAAGGTCATGGCCGAACCGGCCTTCAGATAATTAACGGCTTTCCGTTTCCCCCGCCGCTCGCCACCGGCAACCGGGATTCGAATCGGTCTCGCCGATAACGACTTGGCGTCCGGCTCAGACCCGCTAAAACCGGCACTTCATCACAAACGAATGGATGCCTGAAGCCTCACGTATGTGTCTGCCCTTGCTAATTTTTATATTGCCGCAAAGAGGATTCGAACCCCTGACCCACGCATTACGAATTCGGAGTTCTTTGGCGTGAGTCATATCAATCAATGTCTTGCGAATGCCAAACACAGTTTATCCCTTTGGAAGGCTGCCAGTATCTGCTTGTGGTGGTACAAAAGTGACTACAGTGAAAGCGTCGGGTGCGGCTTCCTGATCGCGAGCCGACATCCGGAGTTTCGCAGCGGCCAGCGCGAGATACAAACTTCATTTGCCGCCTGCCGTTCGCCTGTACGTTGCAAAACCCCAAAAATCACGACAGAGCACAACAAAGCACGGCAGATTCACCCAGAGATCCCGCAAGTACCTGGTCGCGTTTGAAACAGATTAGGATTTTCGGGACACAGGGGGTCGCAGATCCAAATCCGGTTTTTAACCCCGCCTTTCCCGGACGATTGACTGCGCGACCTCTCGCTCACGATGCTCAAAAGCATCGGCGAATTGCTCGAGTTCTGCTGCGCTCATTCCAAGCTCGCGGCCGCGCACGCGCCAATTTGAAACGGTCCGTTCGACCTCTGCAAGTATTTCGACAGCAGCTTCCTTATCCAGCTTGAAATAGGCTGCAACCGCCATCAGCGCATCGATCGAAGCCGCTGGACCCGCCTCTTCGGAGATCCATGTTTTCAGTTCACGCTGACGATCGGGGAAGGGATTGATATCAAAAGCCGGCGATAGTCGCCATTGGTCCTTTGCGACATGAAGAAAACCATGATTGTGCAAGTGATCATCAACATTGTTAATGAGGATCGAGAAGGCGATTCGGCGCCAAAGCTCATCGATATCGGCTTGCGCGTCTGCTCCGTGCTGACGTATTGCATCGACAATTTCGGTGTAGGTATGTTCTGTGGGTGCTCCGACGTCCACACTAAGTAGTGTTGCGGCGGAGACGTACATGAGTCTCCCCTTGGCAGTCCGGTCGAATCTACGAATGAGAGTGACGGGGATACCGTCGCTGTCGATGAGCCGTGCCTGCGGAGCATTGATCCCCGCCGCCTTAGCCAGTTGCATCGCCAAAACCTCGCCCTTGGTAACAGCGCGCTCATCCTCGATGCTCGGAAACTTGCCAATGCTGAGCGCGCCATCAGCGTCGATGACAGAGCATTTCGGTCGAAGGCCTCCCAGTGAAGTTCCTCGACCGAGAAGGTAAGCAAGGTCTTCTGCCGTTTCGGTGTTGGTCTCCACCGCCCGACTAGCAGTGATCATCGTAGACAGCTCGATCAATGGCGGTGCGGTTCGCTGTCCTTCACCGGTCACACGCTGGAAAATACCTTCCTCGTCTTGAAATCGAAGCGCCCCTACGCGATTGACATCATCGACCGCGAGAAGAAAGTCGATAGGGGTGAGTGGCTGGTGGTCCTGCGCTTCTCCGGCCGCTCGAGCTAATGCGCGGCGTTTGGCGTGATCACGGAGGATAACGCGACGCGCCCACCCATCCGGTTCGGTATCGGCTATGGCGCCATGAAATATCGATGCATCGCGGTCGGGTGGCTTGTGAAATTGTGCGCCTGTCACCAAAGGCAGATCGGGCTCGAGTGCGAATCGATCCGAAGCGGCAAGCCACTGACGATCGTATTCGAAAGCCGCGCTTTGGCGTGCGCCTTGGCTGTCAAAGCGAAGCATGCCAATGCGACGACTGGCGTCACCGAGAAACACGCCGATCGTGCGCTTCATAATGCTTGAGGTTCCTTAGGCGCACGGACGCGTTTCGGCAAGTGGTCTGCGTCGAGCAAGAGGCCGGTGTCATCTCGGCCAGGATCGGCTAGAGCCGTGAGTGCATCGGATAGCCCCAAAACAAAAAGGGTCATGGCGTAGATTCCAAAGGAGACAGTCGGATCGCCTTTCTCGACTTTCAGGTAGGTATTTTTATGAACGCCAATTCGCTCGGCCATCATGCCAATGGTCCAGGAGCGCTTACGTCGCGCTACGGCAATGTCAGCGCCGAGTTTGGCAATGCCCTGTCGCAGGCGTAGCGGCAGGACTGCTTTGTTTTTTGTCGCTTTCATAAGGTCTCATAAAATAGACCTAAAACGCCTTAAAGTCCATTTTAAGATACTTTATAGGAAATGGCATTCCAAAGTTTCTCTTTAAGTCATTGATTCTATTATGAAATACGCATTACGCCCTGCCAACATAAGCGTCCGGTGTGACCCGCATTGCAAAGCGATCTCTGGAACTCCCTCCGACATAATTCGGATTCGAGGGAAGCGACGAGCCACACAATGGTTTTGAGTCGGAGGAGGCGCCGCCGGCGAAGGAGCATAAGCCTCGATCATGTTCAAAACCCGAACATCTGCCGAGGCGGCCGACACTGAAGCGAAGCCACGACCAATCTCCGCATCCGCTGCAACGAGCCCCAATCTCTCACATAGAGTGTCGATGTATTGCCGCCCGTTGTGAATTAAAGTGTTGCAATGCCGGCGGACAAGCGACTGCCCGCACATGCACATCACTCCAAGACCTCTACCTCCATTGGAGTCGCTTTTTCCAATGTGCTCGTCCTCGACTGACTCGATGAGTATGACGATCACACAGGAGGCGGCGGAAGTACGACCGCAGGCCTAGTCCGCGGCGCGGGTTCGACTCATGTGATGGTTCCACCCCGCGAGCACCAGTTGCTCGTTGACATGAGCAGATTCACTGTTGTCCAACAGGTAATCGCTGCCGCTGTACAGCTGCATGAGCACAGTCTTACGCGGATTATTGGAGCGATTCGGCAGCGATCCGTGCAGGGTGAAATAGCTGAAGAACAGCACGTCGCCCCGCCGTGCATTGATCGGTGTCGCCTGCGCGAGCGGATACGGCTTGAGCGACTCGGAGGGTTGCATACCGGAGGAGTTCTCTAGGCGACCAAGCTTGTGCGATCCGGGATAGACCCGCATGCCTCCGGCGTCCTCGTCGGCGTCGCTGAGGAAGATGGTTGCCGCAATCATGGTGTCGTACTTGGTCGGAAAGTACGACCAGTCCTGATGAACCGGGAACGGTGCTCCCGAACTTGGCGGCTTCTGGAACAGCTTCGTGTGATGTAGAACTATGTCCGGACCCAACAGGGATTGCGCAATGGCAAGAAACCGATCGTCTTGAAGCGCCTGTAGCCATCGGGCCGAATAACGCTGGACGTTGTGTGTATGGATTATTGTGGAGGCGCCGCCATCCAGGGCATCCATGTTTTCGCCACGCCAGCGCGCATTGACGTTTTCGCCACTGCGCTCCAGCTGACCCACGATGCGGTCGAAGTCCTCCTCAAGTTCCAGCAGCATCTTGTCTGAAAAGACCCTGTGTGCCACGTAGTACCCGTCCCGCGCAAAGATCTTGGCTGCATCGGCGAAAGGCTTGGCTGCGCTTTTCACTTTGAATTCTCTCTATTTGTGCTGCAACGTGAGTCAAAATCTTGCCGCAGGAGGGTCGACCATCGCCATCCGTCGGCCGGACAGATACTTGACGAATCCGGCCAAGTGCGCTCAATTAGGGCATGGTCCTGCCCCCGCTCTACCACGCCGCTTTAAGTGCGACCCGCTACGTCTCGTTCGAGCAGGTC
>Ga0179592_10000765_pt1 | contig 12990 bp, 16 predicted proteins | sample CZODoug2_1_08_16_FD_148623 | JGI IMG/M metagenome (GOLD analysis project Ga0179592, IMG submission 148623) | Vadose zone soil fungal communities from Angelo Coast Range Reserve, California, USA - CZODoug2_1_08_16fungal (Illumina Assembly) | ecosystem: Environmental > Terrestrial > Soil > Vadose...
GTAGAGCGCGCGCAGATTCTGTTTGGCGTTGTCGTCATCTCCGCGCTGAATCGCGATACGCAAGTTGATTACTGCGCAACCGAGCGGGCTGCTATCGAGCGAGGATCCGGCTATGATCGTGCGCATTCGGAACTCGCAGCTCGCAACCTTCACCCGGTCCAGAGGCGCGCGCGCCTCCAAGAATCCATTCGCGGTGATCAACAACATCCAAAGACCCGGCACGGGGTCTGCCGGGTTGAAGGGAATCACGTACTCCAGAATGGCCTCGCGCGGATGGAGTGACCGCTGGACGTCACCAAGAGCTGTCGGCGTGGCTACTTCCTTGAATCCCGCTCCATCCTTGCGATACAGTGATTCCAGTTCATCGAGCGCCTTCTGACGATCACCGGAGTCCATTCCCGGCAAGTCAAACGCCGAAAGCTCACTGATTAGCGACCACTCGGAGCGGAGTAGCTTGGTATGCTCAAACATGACATCCGGAAGTGGATCGAAGCCGATTGCACGCCGCTCCGCCGCCAGCGCCTGGGGAGACGAGACTATCCCGGCGTGTGGAACCGCCAGTTCGTCGAGCAGAGTTCTGGCCTTCAGCGCCTCAACGGCTGCAAAGACCGCGGTGGGCGGTTCTCCGGGCTCGCCCAACTGATCCTGAAGCATTTTTCCGTAGATTCGATCCGCGCGGTACGCAGCCCAGATTCGGCCCGCCCTTGACGCATAATTACCGCGCAGCGCCGAAGCGGCTCGACGCGCTTCCTCCCTCAACTCCCGGGTTTGGGACGGGGGCGCTCGCGCCGCGCGCTCGCCGTCGTAGCGAGAGCTAAGAACGCTCGCCCAGAGGTCCGGGTCCCCCATCGATCTCGCACGTTGCGTCGCGAAGGATAGCCGCTGCCGCGCCACCTCGGCACTGCCGTAGCGGTACGAGAGGTTTGCCAGCATGTCGGCAACCTGAATCGTGGCTTCCTCGTCACCAAACTTGGGGCTGAAGTCGAATTCAATGGGAATGCCCCGCTCTACTCCAGCGGCGAGCTGTCTCAGAAGTAAGTCTGCTTTGCTGCGCTCATTAAGCATGGTGAAAGGAAACGAGTTTGCGTCATCGATCAACTGCGCCACCTTCCACACAAAACGCAGTATCAAATCGGCATTCGTCGATGATTGAACATGTTGCAGCGCTGCCACGGCGTCGGCCATTGACCGTAGGATCAGGGGCAGGGCTTTCCTTTGATTTTGCGCCGATCTAAATTGCGAGATCGAAGTCAACGTGGTGATCGCCTCCGCCGCGAAAACCAAGTCGGTTCGATCGAGCGAGGCGCCGCGGGCTTGGACCTGCAAACTTCGATTTCTCAGTTGTTCATAGTCCGGTGGCGGAGCGGTTCGGAGGAGCTCTGTCTGAAGCGCCGCCAGCTCCCGCAAAACATCGACATCGCCTGATTGCTGTTCCCGCGCGTCTGGCCGACCAAGCGTCGCGATCGTCAGGAGCACCGCAAAAATGTTGGCCCGCGAATTCATTGTGTCCGCGCGTCTTCGAATAACGAACCCAGCAGCTTGCCCGTATACGCGCCGAAGATGGTTTCCGTCCCAGTCAATGCCAGCTTGAACTGTTCCGGCGCGATGCCACCGTAGTTGGTGGCTTTCATGATTACTAGCCCGGCAACAGCAATTACGAAGAGCAGCGGCAGCAGCAATGTGGCGAAGACATAGACGCCGGATAACATTGTCGAGTGTTCGCTTCGCCCCGGTCTCTTCTTTGAGCTGATGATATAACTCACCGCGAGACCGGTTAGCGTGGCCAGCATCGGCGCGATGATCCCGAGAGAAGTACTGAACTCAGTCTCCGTGAGGCCATGCAGCATGAACGAAACCAGGACGATGCCCAGAATTGCCACATGCGAAACGATCAGGAAAACGCTCATTAGGTTCCGCAATCCTCTCTCGGTCATGGTGTGCCCCGCTTTATGGCTTGGGTGAGCTTGTCAAATAGAACGTTCGAGAAGTCCTTCAGTTCTTTGGGGTAGTCGTGATCTGCATTCCCGGGATAATCGCTGGGTAGACCGAATCCGGGGACACCGCTCGCGTAGGAGCCGTCAATGTTTGCGCTCACTTGGATACCATCGGTCACTGCCCAAACGTCAGTCTCGACCTGAATCTTTTCCCAATACATCCCGTTCGTGAATACTTGGCTTCTTAGGCCCGACACGGTGAGGCCAACGTGATTTCCCCGGCAGTTGGGAACAATTCTGGGTTCGGGCAGCCTGGCGTTGAGGTTTGCCTTTCGGAAATAGTCTTCCAGAAAGTCGCGGATCCTCGGGGGCCAGTCTACAGTCGTACCGGTCTTCCGCACCGTCGCTCGAAGATTCCTGGCCTGCGGCAGGTCCTCGGGCAGCTTGATCGAGGCGCTCTCCTGTGCGAACCGGCTTTTTCTCAATCGGGAAATCAGCCCTCCACTCTCGCGATTCACGAACACGGCGAGGTCGTTTGTTCCTATATGGAAATGGACTACCGCGTCTTCCTGTGGCAGATCAAAGATTTGAACGAATTTGTAGAACACCTTGTCGGGGAAACTGAGCCCCTGACTCCTATGGTAGGCCGTCATGAACTTCTCGAACCGCCGAATCTCCTGGTCGTCGTCAGGTTCGCTCGGAAGATGCTTAAAGCGCACGTCCAGCGTCCAAGCTTCCCCCACTCCGGATGGGTGATCGATTCGCCGCAATTCCCGCGGAAACTGCCATTCGGCGGCCAATTTGGAATCCTCCGCCCACTGCATAAGAGCTTTCGTTTGGCGAGACCAGTCTGCGGATTGCTGTCGTGACTCTGCGGAGGAACCCGAGATCACCGAAAAAAGCGTTATAGCGGCGGTAAACCAACACAATGCCGATGGCCTACGGGATGGGTAATTCTGCATTTCACCCTCCTCATCCTTGGCGCGTTCAGTCGATAGCCTAACCGAGCAAACGTTTCCGTACCTGGTCTCAGTGCAGTGGATTGTATCGTCACTGTAGGTCTGCGGGAAGACTTATGCGGTCACAGTAGCCTTGGGTACCGTTTGGAAGAATACAATGGACCGAGCCGACGATGCTGCATTGAGTCATATCGCCCTCTGAGTCAGCTGCACGATACTTTAGTTACTTCGGCTAGATACAATCCCTTAGGAACCGCCAAGCCGGTCTAGAGCTACGCCATCGCGTCGATCAAGGAAAAGCAGCTCCTTGTCCGCGCCGCCGAGCATCGCCCAATTGGGAGGCTTGTTCTTACGCCTTCAAATCATTGTTCTCGCATTTTGCACTCATGCAGAACACAACGCCTCGACGGCAAGTGTCTATCGTTACTTGGGACTCTGCGCGGCTTGTAGGATACCAAGCTGCTCGCGAAGTAAGGCCATCCGCCTTTTGCTACGTTCCACTCCTGCCTGAAGCTCAGTATTGCGGTTGGCGTTCGTCTCACCCAACTCGCCTCCCGGACTCCTCCGTTGCTCCTCCTGTGGGGCAATTAGGGCTCTACCCCCGGAGGCCTCTTGATTTGTCGGCTATGCCGACAAGCCGCGCTCTGCGGCGTCCGACTTCGCGTTTGTGAACTCGGCTTCGACTCCGGTGCAGAGCGCCTACGCCGTTGCGACGAACAGTTGGTTAACGACTTCGGCCACCAGTTCCAAAGTACGAAGGCTCCGCGGACTTAAGGTAGAAGACCCGTGCGCAAGCTGATTGCGCAACAGCGGAGTGTTATCGACGAGTATTTGCACGAAATCCAATGTTCGCATCGCCGCGTTGATTTCATCTTCCGTAGGCTCGGCGATCGGGTAATCCTCGTTTGATGTCATCGTTGGCAAACTTAGCGCGAGTTTCTCCGCACGGGCTCTTTCGGTAGCCATTCTTCGAAGTGACGGGAAGTCTTCATTCCTGATCCAACCCTCCCTCTTTGCCTGGTCTAGCAACGGCGGGAGTGTAGGGGGCCTGGGTGCAGCCGGCCGTGACCATTCAACGAATCCCGCACGCTCTCTCAGCGCCATTTCCAACGTCGCATACGCGACCGACTCCGCGACCTGGTCAAACCGGTACACAAACCACGAATACAGGGCAACATTCTTGGCGGTCTCAAACAACTGTCTTACATTGACGGGCACCCCAGAGTGAAGAGTAATTTGAGTCAAAACCGCGTGGGTATCAGCCACCGTCCCAACAATATAGGTCTGTCGGACGTCGGGCGCGTAAACCTCCGACAAGGGCTTTAGCGGGTCCTGAACTTCCTCTGTCATTTTCTAATTCGGTCCCATGTCCGTCCCCCGCATTGCACCCCTTCGACAGTCATTCTACTATTACGTGGCTGGCACCTTGCCCTCCTGCCAACCGACCTGCACCTGCACCAAGCGGTGCTTGCGCACAACCGGTACCATCATTCTCAAACGAGGATCAAAATAGTCCTTCAAGAGCGCAGGTCGCGGGTTCCTTAAGTACCGGTCGGCAAATGTTTTCAGATCCGGAACGCCGACGAGTTCGAGTTCGTCCTCACGAGAGACGTCCTGGACAAGGCACGGGACATGCGTCACTCCAAGATCTCGCAATGCATATGCGCGGTGACTTCCATTGTGCAATACCAGGCGATTCTCTATCTTTAGTGCCGTAATGAAGTTGGGTCCAAAGCCTATCGCCACGGCGACAAGCGCGATGGGCCTTCCAGGAGCGACGTAGTTCGTCACTTTGGCGGTGTCCAGCAAATTGACATCCAGGAAACGTAGATCTTCCGATACAGAAGTAAAAGCGAAGGTATTGGTTCCAGATTGCGACACTCTTACCTTGGAGTTCGGCAATCCAAAACCCGCTGAGAAATTGGCTAGATCGATAGGTAGCGGTGTATCGGACACTCCCCTTTTAAGTTCGTCAACATATCGAAGATTGATGAACTTCTGGTAAACCACAAGGCGATCCAGTTCAACAATGGACCACTTGGATGGAACTAGCCCAAACGTCTTCTGCGCGCCCGGTTGGGCGAGGGCGGCATCTAGCAATTGCCTTACACTCGAATCAATATCAGTAACCGCGGGATTATCCGCGACACCGCCTTCCGTTTGCTCGAGCTCCCGAATACGATCGTTGGCGAGCCGCCACTCCGACACGAGGGCATTTTGATCGATGTTTTGACCATTGACAGCCATCGTCCTTATGAAATTTACAAATTCCGGAATCGGTGGACGACCACGTAGAAAGACAAAGTCATCGACATGCGGTGATGATGGACTCACGCCGTACCTCCATTGTAAAAAAAACGATCTAATCTACAAACCCATTTCGGGATGGCCCACCGACCGTCTCTAATTTCGTGGGTCATTTAAGCCGCCCCCGTCAATTCATCCTCCGTGACCTCACCCATATCATCCCCTGCCTTATCCGCCGCCCCCACCCCCGGCAACGCCAGAATCGTCGCGCTCTCCGCCGGATCCATCTGCTTTTCTCTGATGGCCAGGCTGTTCGGGCTACCTGCCCTCGCCTGGCGACGGCGACTCAGAGGCGCGACTCCGAGTCGCCTTCCGGACTCCGTCCGTTGCCACATCCTGTGGCAATTCGGATTACCCACCCGCGAAGGCCTTCTTGATCTGGTCGGCAACGCCGACGAGCCGCTCAACGGCGTCCCCTTACGCCGCCCCAGTCAATTCACTATCTGCTGCTCGCTCGCATCCTCGCTCTCCACCTCCGCCGAGCCCATGGCCGGCAGCGCGAGAATCGTTGCACTCTCGATGGGGTCCATCTGCTTTTCTCCGATAGCCAGGCTATTCGGGCTTCCTGCCCTCGCCTGGCGACGGCGACCCAGAGGCGCGACTCCGGGTCGCCTCACGGCCTCCGGCCGTTGCCACTTCCTGTGGCACGCAACCGCCGCTGCATCACCCGTCTCCTCGATGGTGTGAGTCACCGTATTGAGCTGTCGCTGTACCCGATCGAGCGCACCGCCAAACTTCCCAAACTCCGTCTTCACCGCCCCCAACACCCGCCACCATTCTTCGATGGCCGGGCTGTTCGTGCTCCTGCACTCGCCCGGCACCGGCGGCCCAGAGGCGCGACTCCGGTCCGCCTTCCGGATTTCGTCCGCTGCTCCTCCCCTGGGGTAAACGAAAATCCTACCTCTCGCCCGCTCATCTTGGCGCGAAAGCGCCGGGCTGTGGAGCCATGTTCTTTATTTCTGTGTACCGGACTGATGCGGTCGCCCGGCAACCGTGTTTGTCTCAGAATGCAATTGGTGGAACGATCTATGGACCTAGCCACTGCCGGTCCAATCTATTCGGAGAATCGACAATATGAAAGTGCCAATTCAAAGATTGTGGAATGCCATAAAAGGCGAAGCTCCTAAGGCGCTGTTAGGAGTAATCATTAGTGCCCTTGGATTCTTACTGGCCCTCGGAATAAACGGCTGGTTGGAGCGGAGAACAGAGCGGGAGACTTATAAGTCCATGATCACAGCTATTCGCTATGAAGCAACCGCTAACAAGAATGTCCTCGATACTAGTTACCGCAAATTCTTCCCTGATGGACTGGTAATAAAAGAATTTAGCTATTCAACCATCACGCAAGCCTTCGCCAATCCGATCTTTATCAAGTATGCGAATTCCAGGGACGTCGAAACTATCAATGCCTACGTTCGCGACCTCACGTTGGCCAACGGGTATCGCCGGTATGTTGAAAACTTGGATTTGCTACATCCCTCGGAATATAAGAATTGGCGAGACCAAGTTACAGACCAATGGGGTCAACGGTTGCCGGACCTCTACACAAATATCGACAAGGTATTGGCCATCAAGGAATGAGCTCGCAAACCCGCGGCGCTTCGCTTCCTGCTTTGCTCGCGGACCGGCCACCGTATCCTGCGACGGCGTTCGCCGCGGCTCACCCTGGGGGCAAGCAGTCTCGCGGCGTCCACCTTCGACGGGCGCGTTGCTGCGGTCCGCGCCGTCGAGTGTCGCCTAGTTTGGAGTCTTGTGCTTACGCCCTCAAATCGCTTCTCCAATGGGTCGGGCCGTTCACGCATCCCTGCGTTCGCCCTCCCACGGCGAGTTAGGCGCGCGAGCCCAACTCGCCTTCCGCGATCTCGGGCGTTTCGCCCTCGCCTGCGTTGCCCCGTCCCTGGGGCAAACCGGAATCTCGACCGTGCATGGTTGAGTCCCCCGAAATCCCCAGCCCTCGCCAAACCATCTTGGCGGCACCGCCGCCGAGCCGCTTTGCGGCGTCCCTCTTTTTGCGCAACCTACCTTTGTTACAGCTGATCCGGAATCGTCATCAATTCGACGTCGGACTCTTTACCGAACGACGACAAGGAAACCCGGGCCTGCCGAATGGCCTTGCCCACTTGGTAAATGATCGAAAATTGTCTCTCACCGTCCAGGTCGTACGATAGCACCCGATTCACGCCTGTGAGGACCTTCACCATACCCGTGCCATTAGCCTTCGTCAGAGCCACATTCGAATGGTCGTCCGCCGAAAGCCGTCCGTCGCCATTGGTATCTTGGTCCACGTACTCGACGTATATCGCCTCCGTAGGGTACTTCTCGTTGCCTGCTACCTCCGCCTTTGGCCGGAGCTGCGCAAACGCCAGAATGAGATTGGAATGCTTGTCAAAGAGCCACCGAGCTTTCGCCTCCTGTACCGATACGAATGATAAGTTACGTGTCTCGGCCCTGTAGTTAGGACCCGAGGAAAACCCGCTCCCCTTCTCTCGAGCTTCCAGCGGCATCATTTCGGTCTCCGTACCGACTATTCTCTCCACTCGACCAATTTTGGAGCTGCCCCGGTTCGGTGGACAGTTTATCGTCATCGTTTCTTGATCTCGTCTCCATCAATCTTACACCCCAAGCGCAGTCTGCCGCCGCAGACGGTAGAAGCTCCGGGCGGATTTTTTCTTCAGTCCGCCAAAAATCGACGGCGTATAAAGCTCCAGGCGCCGAGATCTCGCTCGACCCCTGGCGTTGGTATCCCCGCAAGTTCCACGCTGCGACGGTTTTGTATTCATGATCATGCCGCGAGCCTCGCTGCGTGAACACGCTCGTAGTTCACTGGCGAGCGATAGCCTAACGAGGAATGACGCCGATGCGGGTTGTACCAACCTTCGATCCACTCAAAAATAGCCATCTTCGCTTCGGCCTGGCTTTTGAATCGACGGCGGTTCAACACCTCGCGCTCGAGCGAAGCGAAAAAGCTCTCCGCCATCGCGTTGTCGTAGGCATCGCCGACCGATCCCATCGAGGGCATGACACCGGCCTCCCGGCAGCGCTTGCCGAAAGCGTAGCTTGTGTACTGACAGCCACGATCCGAGTGATGGATTACGGCTTGCGGCCGGCGCTGTGTGATCGCCATGTTCAGCGCCGCCAAAATCAACTCGGTGCGCAAATGCGTCTCCATCGCCCAGCCCACAATGCGGCGCGAATACACATCGAGCACCATCGCCAGATACAAAAATCCGGACCACGTTGGAATGTAGGTGATGTCCGCCACCCACAATCGATCGGGTCCATCGGTGTAGAACTGCCGATCGACGAGGTCAACCGCACGCTGCGCACCAGGATCAGTCTGCGTCGTGACGACATAGCGGCGCAGCGTTGCACCGCGAAGCCCGGCCGATCTCATCAGTCGTGCCGCACGTTTGCGGCCCACGCGGATGCCATAGTCATCAGCGAGCTCCGCATGGATGTTCGGCGAGCCGTAGACGCCTCTGGAGCGCCGGTGGATCGCCTCGATCTTCCCGGTCAACGCCAAATCCGATCGATCTCGTTCGCTCATCGGCCGATCCAGCCAGGCGTAGTACCCGCTTCTCGAAATATGCAGCAATCGGCACATCACCCCGACCGAGTGGGTGGCCTGGTTCACCTTCACGAACCCGAAGAGCGCTTCGAGGTCCCGCTCTCCGTTGCGAACCAGGCCGCGGCTTTTGACAGGATCTCCCGCTCTTCCTTGAGCTTGCGGTTCTCACGCCGCAATCGCGACAGCTCCTCGCGCTCCGGCGTCGTCAACCCGCCATCGCCTTTACCAGCATCGCGCTTGTCCTGCCGCACCCACAGCGAAATCGACCACGCCGTCGGTCCGAACTCCTTCGAAAGCGATGCGGGACTGCGGCCGCTGCGCGCTAAATCAACCATTTGCCGCTTAAACTCGGGCGTATACCTGACACTCTTGGTTGCCATCTCGAACACCTCCATATCTAACCATGAGGTGTCCACTAAACCGGGTCAACTCCATTTCCAACAATATCGTTGACTTCGTCTTAGGATTCGCGGCACCGACTTCAATCTGTCCTCGCGTTTTGAACTGACCGGCACTCCAGGTCCAATAAGCGATCAAGCCGCAGATCCCCAGCAGCGCGATGAGGAACAGCACACTGTTTATCCGCGCAATTACTGCAAATAGACGATCCATGTGAATCCTTTATCCGAGAATACCGCCCTCAAAATGTAAGCGATCGATCACATTCTCGGGGAATTCTCTCAGAATGCTCGACCTACACCCTCGTCCCCAAATCCTGGCGGCACCGCCGTCGAGCCGCGAAGCGGCATCCGCCGCGTCCGAACCTCCGACTCAATGCGTATTCAAACGGCGAATGTACTCTAGCTCTCCCTTCGACTTGTCGTCTTTCGGATCGAGAGCTAACGCCTGATGATATTTCGCTTCCGCCTCCTTAAGCTTCCCCTGCTCGACCAAGCAGTACCCCTGCCCACGCCACGCCCTGGTGAGATCGTTCGTCTTGGTCGCATCGTCTGAAGATAGTTCCGCCATTGATGCGGCTTGCTCGTAGGTCGCAATCGACTTTTCACAGTCCTTCTGCATCTGATAGGTATACGCCAGCTCGGAAAGATATTGCGAATTCATCGGCGATAACCCAATGGCGGATTCGAGCGCCTGCTGTGCATCCGGAATGCGCTTCAACTCCGTCAAGGCGTAAGCCTTGAGTAAATAGGCATCCGCCCACACGGAATCCAAGACCTCGATGGACTGATTGTTGTCCGCCGGGAGCGCAGCGTAGATGATCATCTTCACTTGATTTTGTGCTGAGTAGATGCGACTTTTCGATCCCTTATACGCTGCGACAAAATGATCGATGACGGGATCGAGATACTCGGTAATCGCCCGCTGTGGATTTCCTTGCTGCAATACCTGTCTTCCCTCCACCAAACGAGTATAATCCGGACCCGGAGCATTGGCGGTCTGCGCAGGCTTGGTCTTAGCTGGACTAAAGCTGATGCTTCCCTTGGTCATCGCCTGATGATTGCCGAGATTAGTCGCGTTCCACGCGTCAAATTCAGTCAGCCTTAATTCATTGGGAGTTTCAGTCCACGTCGGCCGTCGCAAATACGTCCAAACGTACTCCCGCATGAATGAATTGGATTCTACGCGATCAAGATCGTTGAAATACGGGGCATTCAGTGTGCGGTCTTTGGCTTTGAGTTCGCGATAAATGTGCACAGCCGATGTTCGTGCCTCTACTTCTTCGGCAAAGGTTGAAGTAATTTCCCCTTCCTTTTGTGCGTAAAGGTCCCGATGCTCGCCGATGAAATTCGCGCGCGCGGTGAGATAGCCTAGCCAAAGAGCACCCTCACGATCCGATTGTTGCGGGCTCCAATGGATTGTGATCGACAGTTCGTGGTCCGGATTCGGTGCCGCGGCAACATATGGCGGGGCATTTGCCAAGACGATCAGGAACCCCAGCGTCCATGCCATTCTTATCAGTTTGAGTGTCGCCATCCATGATTCCTGATTGCGTCTGCTGCCAGTATACCCAGTCGACCAAGGCGCGACAGCTGCGCTCGCGCGGAATACTCAGATAGGTGTCTGCGGCGTGTTCCTTACAAACACGTCGGCCAATACTTGGCCCCGATATCCTCGATCTTCCCGTCCTCCGCACGCCAGCGAATCGTCCAGTCAACCCGGCAGGTGAAATCACCATGCTCGTACGTGGCCATGAAGCCGGTGTCCGAATCAGACTTAGGTCTGACCACAAATCGTTCACGGGCGAGCTCCGAGCTCCGCCCTCAGAGTTGCTTCGCTCGAGCCCACCGGGAACTGTGCCTTAGCCCGTTGATCCATTGGCGCGCTGACGGTATAGCGTCGCCGCGCAAATCCTTCGCGATGGGCGGCGGCATATCACTACATGCAACCGCTAGCCGCTGGCCAGAATTGCCGTAAGCGGTCCCCATAGTGTACGGAAGCACCCGCTGCGTGGAGTAGGCATCGATCGGTTTACCGCCCCAACTCATCATGCGACGCGCTTCCCCTACGGCGATGCGTTGGCGGTGGGGAAAAGCGGTGTCGTGATTTCGGCAGTGTCGCTCAGAGTCCCAGTGTCGGTCCGCAGCCAGGAAGGGGATGGCTCATGTCCCACCACCGCTCTGGATCGAGCGTCCTTGCATATTTCCATTCATCCACTGCTCGGACCACATCTCCTGATTGCATCAGAGCAAAGCCGAGGGAATAGTGAGTCAAAGGATCGTCCTGGTCGAGTTCTGCGGCGTTCTCCAGGCTCTGAATGGCTTGCGGCATTTCGCGAAGCCGAAGCAGTATGTTGCCCAGTACGAGTCGCGGCCAGGCTTCGCTCGGGTTCAAATCGACCGCCGTCGTGGCATCTCTAGCGGCGCCATCGAGGTCATTTCGACTGACATGGAGTGACGTCGCCAACATTGCCGCGCGATAGCGCCGAGTATCCCGTCGCTCCGGATCTAGCCGCAAACTGTCGTCGAACATTCGCATCGCTGTTTTCATTAGTTCCTCCTTAGGCGGAGTAAGCGGGCCTTCTCGATCGCAAGCCTCCTTCTGCAGCGCGACGCCAGAAAAGTATTCAATTATTGCCTCGAGTTTCTTCTTCGGCGGTTCATCAAGAGCAGCACTAGCGAGCGCTCTGCGCAACGCTCTGTGCGATTCCTCCGCACTCGTTACCGCGTCGGCGAAACGATGCTTTCGATCTTGGGAAACAGCAACCGCCAAGTAATACATAAGCTCGTCGAGAACGAACGTTGCAGGTTTGTCGGGGGCACACTCGCGTCTAGGCCGCAGAAGAATGTCCCCAATGATTAGGAGACGACGCCACGAAAGCGGTTCGAGTACGGCGGCAGCCCTCCGAAGGTATTCGGTACAATTCCCGTCCCGGAGCAGTGAAACATAAGCGTCTATTGCCACGCTTTCAGGATCATTTGTCGTTCCGCCGTTGATTTGCGCGCGCGTTAGCTCCTTCATTGCATCGGTAAGCAGTTGGTCGCGCTCACTCGTAGGCGCAGACGCGGCGATGAATGCCTCAGCTTCGGCTAAGTTGATGTAGGAGGACATGAGGAAGTCGCTCGTGTAGGTCCCAACGTCTGATTCACCGTGGGGGCTTGCTAGTGCCGTGGCGTCGCGGAGGTCCACTGCCGCTGTTCGATAGTTTACGCGGGTTGCATCTAGCGGTAAGACGTCTTCAGTGTTCATCGAGTTCAGAGCGCGGTCTCTAAGTAAATTTCTCGTGTAACGAAGGAGGAAGTGGCCTCGCGTCGCGTGGGTCGGGGCGTACTCTGGTGCTACAACAACCGCAGCATCAAAATAACTAAGGGCGCGTCCAAAAGACTCTTTTGTAGAGGACTCGTTTGTTGCTACTCGGTCAGCATTCTGTGCGGCGTTTCTTGAGTCATCCTCGAGTGCTGCAAGACGCATCAGCAATTGCGCAACTCTTCTGCGGCCTGTTGTGTCATCTATTCCCTGAGATGCTTCCAGAACCGCAATAGGCAACGCGCTCCGGTAATAGACGATGGCCGACTTGGTGCGCGCGAAGTGATCGTAGTACAGCGCAAGCCGATCGGGCGCAATCTTGTGCATTCCGGCTAGTACCGCCCGACGAATCAAGGTATGCAAGTTCTCGTTGCTGCCGGACCCGGTAACAGTCGCTTCGCCGATTAATTCATCATGGTTAGTAGAAATCTCTGACACACCGAGAAAAGCCAGAAGCTTATCCGTCCATCTCGGGTTGCAGCCCGGCTGTCCTGTCTTTTCACCCTCTCGCTGTTGT
>Ga0179592_10000772_pt1 | contig 12927 bp, 7 predicted proteins | sample CZODoug2_1_08_16_FD_148623 | JGI IMG/M metagenome (GOLD analysis project Ga0179592, IMG submission 148623) | Vadose zone soil fungal communities from Angelo Coast Range Reserve, California, USA - CZODoug2_1_08_16fungal (Illumina Assembly) | ecosystem: Environmental > Terrestrial > Soil > Vadose...
ACTAAAACTAAAACTAAAACTAAAACTAAAACTAAAACTAAAACTAAAACTAAAACTAAAACTAAAACTAAAACTAAAACTAAAACTAAAACTAAAACTAAAACTAAAACTGTTTTTTTCTTTACGCTAAACCTTCTAAAACTCTCCGTTTTCAAAGCTAAACCTTTTTCACAGGCTTTCCAAAGCCAAGGGAGGGAAGCTAAACCTTCTAAAGGACATTAGTACCCAACAGCTCGCGTTTTTTTGCGGCGTTTTTTGCTCGTAATATGTAACTTTTCTGTAATCTGTAATCTGTAATCTGTAATCTGTAAAAGTTTTTTTGTTTTGTAAAGCGTTTTTAAAACTCCACCAGTTTACTTTCCACAAGAAGTTTTATTGTTATTGTTATTGTTATTGTTATTGTTATTGTTATTGTTATTGTTATTGTTATTGTTATTGTTATTGTTTTTTAAAACTCCCTTCAAAGCAAAGCCAAAGCCAGAGGGAGAAGCTTTATTTAATTGTAATTGTTTTTTAAAACTCCACAAGTTTCCACAATTTTATTTTACTTTCCTAAAGCAAACCTAAAGGACACCGTGTTTTTCTTCCCTTTCCCCTAAAGGACGGGAGCGTTTTTTTAAAGCCTACCCAAAGGGAGGCAGGCTAAACCTTCTAAAGATTTGGAGCCCGGTTTTGTAAGCTTTTCAAAACTCAAGAAAATCAATCTTTTTTTCTACCTTTCCAAAGCTTAGCTTTCCAAAAATGAGAGGTTTTGGTTTGTTTTTTTGTTTTAAAAAAGGTTTTTTTAAGGTTTAGCGTTTGTTTTTTTGTAATAACCCAAAGCTTCTTTATTATATCATTCACAAAGTTTTTTAAAATAGTTTTTTTCAAATTTTCTTATTAATTTTAAAACCTATTGAATTTAAATAAATTATACTTGATACTATATTTTCTTGACCAAAACTTCAGTAGTTTTTTAAACTTATTATTATATTTTTGTTTTATTATACTATCAAAACTATTATAAAAAACCTATGACTTATTTCAGGTAAATTATAAGGAAAATATATCCCATTAACTTGTGGTTTTCTTGGTTTAGTTAACATAGGTAATTGAGTAATATTAATTGAAGAAAACAAAAAAACTAGCTAAGTCATGTAAAAAAACTATTGATTATTAACCATTAATTTTAATATAGTATTTTGATTTTCTGTTTTACTATATTCTATAAAAAAAGATTTCTAAAGATTTCTAACAAAAGAGCTTTTTTCAAAAGATTTCTAAAGCCAGAGTGAATGAAAGCTAATGAAAAACTCTAAAATTAACCTTAATATAGAAAACTATCTCCTAAATTTAATAATTCATATTGGAGAGCTTCAAAAACTATCAGCTTTCTTAATCTTAAGTAATCCTTAATAAATAATGTATCTCAGATTTTTAATAATTTTATTAGTTTTCTTCTTTATCATTAAGATCAATTATATTTAGTACACTATTATTATTATTATTATTATCATTATTATTATTTATATTTTCTAAACCTTTCAAAAAACCAAAAGCTTTCAACAAAACTTAGCTTTCCAATTTATATAATTTATTAGCTAGAATAAAGCCATCAACAAGCTTTGCGTTTTTTTGTTTTCAAAACTGCAGCGTTTTTTTACTGAGCTTTCTAAAGGCAGCCGTTTTTTAAAACTCTTTTGGGTTTTAGAAAACTGTTTGTTTTTTTAGCTTTATAAAACTCCCCTTCCCCCGCTGTCTTTTTCAAAAGGTTTCCCAAAACCAAAGATTTGGCTTTGGAGGGAGAAAAAAGTTTTGGGATAGGAATTACAATTAGAAAAATTCTTAATGATAATTATATGAGTTTAGATCAAAAACAATTAAGAAAACAAAACTATTGAAAAAGCAACAGTTTTTTAGAATATGATAGAAAAAAGCTTGATTTACTATGCAAGGCTTTAAAAAAAGATTTCGCGAATGGATAGTGTTAATGTAAAAAATACTCTTCTTCATGATATTTATATTTATATTTATATTTATATTTATATTTATATTTATATTTATATTTATAAAAAAGTAGATAAAAAAACGGAGCTTTATTAACGATATATTAAATAATTATACATCTAATAATTATAAAATAACTTCAGAAAGCGATATTATTAATAATAATAGACAAAAACAAAAACTTTTTTGGTGGTTTTCAAAACTATCTTTAAGAGGTAGTGAAGGAAAATCTATTTTCAAAAGCTTTAAAAAAAACAAAACCCAACTTTTTATTGGGCTTTAAAAAACCTCTTTTTTAGAATAGAAAAAAAACCGATGGCTAAACCTTTCTTGGGTTTTATTAAAAAAAACTGCTTTAATACTCTTGTCTTTGGAAAAACTAAAACTTCTCCAAAACTGTCCTTTAGAAAGCCTGCCTTTAGAAAAAAACGCTCCCGTCCTTTAGGGGAAAGGGAAGAAAAACGCTCGTGTAAAGCTTTGAAGAAAACTTGTCCAAATCTGCCCTCTGGAAATTTAAGAAAACGGAGGCTCTTCTTGGAAAGAAAGCTTGGCTAAACCTTGAAAAGGAAACAATTCTTAAGTTTTAGAAAAAAACAAAACAAAACATTTCGAAAACGGGTCCTGTCCGTCAAAAAAGCTAAAAAAATTTTCTTGGCTAAACCTTGGGGATTGAGAAGCTTTGGAAAAAAACTCTCAGGTAAGCTTTGGCTTTGAAAGGTAGAAAAAAAGATTTAGAAAACCGGGCTCCTTTACAAAACAATCAAAAACGTGGGTCCTTTAGACTTTAGAAAAAAACATGCGGGGTCCAAATCTTTAGAAGAAAACGTTTAGAAAGCCGGCCCTCCCTTGGGAGTTTTAGAAAAAAACGCGGAGGGAAAGCTCCTGTCCGATCCTTTAGGTAATGGTAGAGTGTTAGAAGAGTTCGAGAAAAAATCGCGTGGTTTAGATTTCCAAAGCTTTGGAAAAAAGTTGGTGTTTTAAAATCTTTGGGGTTTCTTTTCCAATCACAGAGTTTTGGGATGCTTGGCTTTGAAGGTAGGTAATTTTACAGAACAGAACAGAACAGAACAGAACAGAACAGAACAGAACAGAAAAGAAAAGATTACAGAAAAATGAAGTTTTAGAATACGAGAGTTTTATACGAGTGGGTCAGGGATCGAAAAGTGACAAACTACGAGTGGAGTTTTGCAGGGTTAGAAAAGTTACATAATTCGAGGGGGTCAGTGATCGAAAAGTGACAAACTACGGGGGAAGTTTTAGGGAGAGAATGGAGAGGGAATAGTTAGAAGGGAGAGGGAATAGTTATATGAAGAGTTTTTGAATAGGAATATTAAGTATTAGATGGTGATATTAGGGAGTTGGATAGGAGGGAATATTAAAATAAGGGAAGGTAGGAGTATTTATATATATCTTTTTATGTTTAAAAGAAGGTGGGTGGGTGGGTATATGGAAGATTTATATTCGGGAGATAGGAATTAGATTAAATGTGGGAATATCTTGATAATATTAGTAAATGAATATTAGTATTCAATTTGGTTAATTCATAAGATTATCCCCTAAATGAAAATAGAATATAAATATGTTGGATTAGTTAGTATTAGAAAATTAGTAAATAGATAAATATATAACTATAATTAGATAACTATATATTAAATATAAATAATAGATATAGCTAATAGGAGATTATATACAATACTATATATACTATACTCTAATATGAATATTCATACTCATACTCATACTAATAGATACTATTTATATAAAACTTTATTAACTACTATATATATATATTTGTATTATTATTATTATATTTAGTTATATTAATAATATTACCCAATAGCAACTATTACTATCTCCCATATATTAATATTCCATATACCCACCCACCCACCTTCTTTTAAATAATCTAAAAACTATAAAAACTATTTAAAGATACATATCCTCCAAAACTATCTATATCTAACCATTATAAACCTATACCTTTCTCTCCATAAGTTTTTTAACATAACCATAACATTATAACCCCCTTTTTTCTATTCATGCCCCACTCGTAGTTCATCACCTTTAGAAAACTTAGAGTTTTTTTCCCACTCATATTTAGAATTAGAAACTTTTATTTTTATTATTTTTATTTTTATATAACTTACCCACTCATATTACTCATATTACTCATATTTAGAAACTTTTATATAACTTACCCACTCGTAGCTTGTCACTTTTCGATCCCTGACCCGCTAAAAAACCAGGTTTTTTTAAAACTCTTCTCCTAAAGCTTTGGAGAGCCGGCTAAACGTTTTCTTCTAAAAGTTTTCTGCTCAGTTTCTGAGCGTTTTTTTCTAAAACTCCCTTTCCCCTTTTCCCCTACTGGACAGTTTTGGAGGGAGCTTTGGCAGGAGGCCTGATCCTCGCAGTTTCTTTTTCAAAAGGTTTCCCCCAAGATTTGGCTTTGGACGGAGAGTTTTTTTTATTTTTGAATTTTTAATTAAATAAAACTTTTTATTTAGGATTGTTACTATATTACTATAAAATATCGAGCTTTCAAAATAACTATAACTATAACTATAACTAAAATTGAATAAAACTTTCGACTTTAATAATATAATATAATTAAATTTATAAATGATTGAGCTTTAAAACTCTCCCTCCGCTTTCTGACAAGCTTTAGGCAGGATGGGTGGAAGGTTTAGAAAAAAACTCCCGCATGTTTTGTTATAATAACATTAAGTTTTTGAGTATGAGTTTTTTTGATTAAGATTAAGATTAAGATTAATATTGTGGCGAAATCTAAAGCTAAAGCTAAAGCTTTTTTTATTGGGTTTTTTAAAAACAACAAAACCTGGTTTTTTAAAATACCGGAGCTAAACCTTCTAAACGTTTTCTTCTAAACGTTTTCTTCTAACATTCAAAAAAACCTAACAAATAAGAAAGAGAAAGAGAAAGAGAAAGAGAAAGAATTAGATCTACATGGATATAAAAACTTTGAGTAAAGCTGCAGCTGCAGTTTTGAAAGGCTTGCTAAAAAAAGATTTCGCGACAATTTAGAAAACGGCAGGATAGGAGAAATTAGACCGCTTTCCAACTTCCAACATTATTTTCTAAAGCTTGGTTTTGGTAAAGCTTTCTTTAAATATACACAGCTTTCTGAGCTTTCTCCCCAAGGGAGCTTTGGGCAGCGTTTTAGTAAATCTTTCAAAAAAACGCCACTCGTATTATGTCACTTTTCTTTCCACCATTAAACATTAAACATTAAACATTAAACATTAAACATTAAACATTAAAAAAGCCATTAAAAAAGCCATTCAAAAAGCTTTAGCCTCCACCATTAGCTTTCCTATACTATCATTTTCTCCGGTTTTTGTTCTTTTTCTAAACCTATCTTTTTCTAAAGCAAACCTAAAGGAGCAGTTTTGTTGTAGCCTTTCTTTCCCAAAAGGTTTCCCAAAAGGTTTCCCAAAAGGTTTCCCAAAAGGTTTCCCAAAAGGTTTCCCAAAAGTTTTCTAAATCTTCAGAAGGTTTAGCCCGCGCGTTTTATTATTATTATTATTATTATTTTTTCTCGAACTGTTTTCTTCTAACATTAAAAAAACCCTCTACCATTAGCTGTCCTAAAAGTTTTGTTTTCTAAAAGCTCCGTTTTCTAAAAGTTTTGTTTTCTTGAGCGCGTTTTTTTGCTTTATTATTTAGATTACCTTCTTGTAATTGTTCAGCAATAATTTTAAGAAAGCTTTTTTTAAAGCCACTAAATTTCTTAACATATAAAACTTAAGTTTTGAAAGGTTGTTTTTTTAAAAAGTTCATTAGATTTATTAGATTTATAACCGTTTTTTTGTACTAAATCTAAAGGCTTTCTCCTATTTTATTATCAAACATTTGTTCTTTACTTTTTTAAGGTTTAGCCAACAAAATTTGCAAAATTATAATAAGTTTCAGTATAATTTAATAAAACTTTCCAAAGCTTCTTTATAAACAAAAAAACAAAACTCCATGATTACCTCTATATCTTATAAAATTATTTATTCCTTTTTGTTCAGTTTTTCTAAATAAACTTTAACATCAGTTCATGATATAAAATCACCATTTTCATTTATTATATTGTTATCAATATCTATATTTTTTTCGGTTACAAAATATTTTAATAATTTATTATTTTTATCATCTTTATCATAAACTTTATTAAAAAACCATCAAAATAATGATCAACACCTTTAATAGATAATTTAAAAAAGCTAATTTTTTATTTCCAATCAGAACTTTTTCTCCATATTCTCCCATCAGAACATCAACATAGTTTTTTTACCTTGATAATTTATTGATATTCTTTTTGTTATATCTGTTAATTCTTTTTTACCTGATAGTTTATTTACTTTAATACTATCTTTAATAATTTTATTAATTACTTCTTCAACCTTAATAAAAGATCGCTTTCAAAAAAATCATTTTCAGTGTACCATTCTTTAAACAATAATGCAAAAAAACTTCACATTGAATATTTTCAAAAAAGCTCCATATTTTTGAGTTTTATACAACTATTTATATCAAATTTCAATTTTTCACAGATATTCAGAACATCAGTATTTTTACTTACAATTAAACCAGTTGATATTGTTTTAACTTGGAATTCACCATTTAATTGTGTTTCTTTAATACAAGGTATAATTTTATAAGTCTTATTATCTTCTAAACTTGCGTTTTTTTTGAAAAATGAGCTTTTTTAATATGATTTACGAAATCTTTAAAACTATCTTCAACTTTAAATATTTCTTCTATATTACTTTCACTTTCCAAAGCTGGTGAAAAAAATTCACTTAATAATGGAGTTTTATTGTTACACTTGATTTAAAATTAAATACCTTATAGTTCATATCCTTTAATAATTTATTTTCATTATGTCGACTTGTACCTGATTTTCCAAATGCAACTAACATTTTATCTTTAAAACTTAAATTTTTAAAAAAACTTCATCAGATTTTATAACATTTTCATATAATTTATTATTAGAAACTATTCCAAAACTTTTTAAAAACAAAAAAAGCCACCATATAATTCAATTAAAGTTAAAGAACTTGCATTATTATTAATATTAATATTCATATTCAAATTATTTTCTAAAACCCACAAGAAACCTCACAACTTGGCGATTGTTTTTTTCTAAAACTCCCAAGGGAGGGCTTTTTTAGCCAACGTTTTTTTGTATTAGTTTTTCTAATCCTTCTCCAAAGCTTCTAAATTATGTTTATTGGTTTTTTAATTTTAGCTTTTTTAAAATATTACTATTATCTAAATCTTTTAATTTCTTAACTCTTTTCAAAAACTTGATTGTCTATCATAAGTTTTTTTAATTCAGTTAATTCATTTTTTAAATATTCCATAGTTATCGCATATGCATAATGAAGAATTTCTTTAATTCCTTTAAATTTAAATGGTAACTGTTCTAATAAATCATTAGCTAATTTAGTTATATTTTTCATTAGTTTTATTCTAAAAAACTCTACATTTTTTGTTAAATAATTTTATATATAGATTCAAAAAAACTCTTTATTATAAGCTGCAGTTTTCTTGATATTTTTTTTGTACTGTTTTTAATTTTCTTTTTCGATATATTTCTCAAGATTCTCTATTAACTAAATTTATAAAAGATTCTCTTAACTCAATAGCTAAATTTTCAATTAATTTAATTAAAAAAACTCCCTGTTGTTAAAATTATATACCATAATAATAACTTCATTAAAATCCTTTAATAAAACATCTTCCAAAAAAACTTAACTTCTTTTCGAGAAGCTAGACCAATTAAAAAAACTCTAACATTAAATCTTCAGCAAATTTTATACCAATATTATTATCTAAACTATCACTATTTAAAAATCCTTTTATATTAGCATTTGTTTTCTTAAACTTTCATTTATTTTATCTAAAGTTTTTTTAATTTACTATTATTTTCATTATTTAAAACTTCTTCTAATAATCCATTAATAGTTTTATTATTTAATAAAAAAACGCCCTAATTTTTGAAATTCTTTCTTAATAGTATTTTTCCAAAACTTTTTAAAAAACTTGTTCTTTTTGCCTTAGCTTTATAAAAAAACGCCCAAATTTAGATATTGTAAAGAAATGTCCTATTACTTTGAAATAATCTTCTAACTCAGTTAATAAATCTCGTTTTAAATTTAACATATCTAAAACATTTCATAAAAAAACTGAACAAAATTACTTTTTAAAAACCTTCTAAATTATCATTAAAATCCTTGTCAAGAGTTGAAATCTTTACTAGTTGTTTTTTTGTATATTATTATTATTATTATTAATATCTTCTATATTAGTTAAAAAAACTTAGAATTAAAATTAGAATTAGAATTAGAATTAGAATTTGTATAAAACTCATTAAAGTTCTAACATTTTCTAAAGCCTACTTATTTTATTCCCCATAATATGATTAATATCATTAATATTAGAAAACTTTGAATTATTATTAAAGAAATTATTATAACCTGATCATGTATGTAATTAAACTCTTTAGCAGGTTTCCAATAAAAAAACTCCTAATCTTACAGCTTTGTTTTCTTCAATTTGTTTTCTAAAATTATTATTATTATTATCAATTCTAAAAAAACTTTCTGAAACCCACTTAAAAGCCTGATAATCTATTTGGTTCTGTTAAAAAACTTGGTTTTATGAGCGCTTTTTTGTTTTATCCCAGTAGCTAATAATAAATCAAATAATTGTGTATTATCAATATTAAATATATTTTTAATAATATTAGTAAAACCTATAACATGTAATTTTTTATTATCAATTCTAAAAACTATTTCATTTAAAAATTTAAATATTATTTTGTTATAAAACCCTAATTTATCAAATTTATCTTTATTATTCAAAACTTCATTAAAAAACTCCCTCCTAATCTCTCAGTTTTATAAAATTCAAGAAATTAAACAATACAGGAAATTTGGTTAAAAAAACTCCTTAATTGTGATTGGTAATACTCCTCTAAAGCAAAGCAAAGCAAAGCAAAGCAAAGCAAAGCAAAGCAAAGCAAAAAAACTCAATAAGTTTTAATTCATTGATTATTAATAAAATGATCACACATTTTTAATTGTTTCGTTGTATTATTCATCATATAAGTCCGTGTGAAAAAAGTAAGATTTCCCCAAAATAAGACCATCTTATTACCCCCCCGCTAAAGCTTCCAAATTTATTATGAACATTACGCTTGCTTTCTTTATCTTTATCTTTATCTTTATCTTTATCTTTATCTTTATCTTTATCTTTATCTTTATCTTTATTTGTGTGTGGTTTTTTTGAGTTAGATTATCGAGCTTTGTTTTTGTGGTTTTTTTTACTCAGTTTCAAAAGAGGTAGAATTAGTTTAATTGGCAAAATAACGTTCTGTGGCTACGTTGTTCAGAGTTCAAGTCTCTGATTTTACCCTTAAAATAATTAAAAAAACTTAGTAAAGCTTTGTTGTTTTGGAAATCTTTTTTAAAAGTCTTACAAAAAGCGCCTTTAGAAAGCCTTTCCAAGTTTTGGTTGTTTTTTTGTTGTTTTGTAAAAAAACGCTGCAGTTTTAGCAAAGAAAACCCAAAGGTTGTGTGTAAAGTATTCGTATAGGGGTTAAAGTATATATTTTCTCTCAAGTTGGTTTTTTAAAAGAGTTTTTTTGCTCTCTTCAAAAGAATTTCCAAAGTTTTAGATTTTTTGTTTTTGAAAAGCTTTCGGATGGACGAGTTTTTTTGTGTTGTTTTCTAAACTCCATATTCAGATATAGTTTTAACTTCTTTCATAGTATTTAATTCTTCTTGTAATTCATAAATAAAAGCATTATCAGATTTAAAAGGTATTAAACTAGAGTAATAAGATTGACTAGAATTATTTAATAGAAAAGGATTAGTTCTAACAAAAGAATGAGCATTTAACTGAATATTTCTTTGATCATTCAATATAGTATTTAAGTTAGTGTTTAAAAAAGTATCAACGGAAAGTTTATCACCTAAAGTATTTTTAAGAATAGATCCGATAAAATAATCAATTAAAAATAAATTTGTAGATAGACCTTTCAATTCCATTTTATTTTGAATATATGTTCTTTGATCTTTAATAATTAAATCATTAAAATTCATGTTAAAATTAATTCATCCTTGATTTTCATTAATACTTAAATTTAAATTCATATCACTATTCTCTACATCATCCGGTTCCTTTTCCAGATCGTTAGCGAGAGCAGGATTGGAGTTTTTTTCCAAGCTTTGAAGGGGTGGAATCGAAGTCGGAGTTTTTTCTAAATCTACATTTTCTTCATTAGCATTATTATCATTATCATTATTGGATATAGTCATTAAAGGAATTACTGATAAGAGATATTTAGTTAGAGTTAGAGGAAATAATTTAGGAATTAAGAATAAGATTCTAAAAATAATTAATAAGAATAAAATTAAGAAAGCAAGCGTAGTAAAATATAGAGTTTTATTAGAATGAAGATAAAATGAAATATCTATTGAAAAGCTCATAATTTGTGCTAAATTTGGAAAAGTTTTTGTGGTTAATTGATAAAAAGACAGTCCTTTAAGGAGAACATAAAAATCAAAATCAAAATCAAAATCAAAATCAAAATCAAAATCAAAATAATATAAAATCTTTTTTACAATTGGGATGATTATAGTTATAGAAAAGGTATATAAGATTAACAGAACAATTATAAGTACATATAAAAAAATTATATAAATATAGTAGACTTTTTTTAATCAAATATAATTAGATATTAAGGTTAAAATTAAAGAAACTAATTTAGTTAAAATAGTTAACAGTATTTGTGAGTTGTTCTTAAATAAATAACTTATAATTATCAATTGATTAACTCTTCTTGGAGTAATAATAATAGTAATAAAGATTATCAGAATTCTATTTATTATAGTTTTAATTAATAATCTAATTAATAGTTTTATTTTTAATATAAATTTTATTAAAATATATCAAAAGATAGTTTTTACTTGAAACAGATTACTGATAGTTAGATAATTTATTGTAGCAATAAAAAAAGCTTTCCCGCTGCGAAAAAAATCTTCAACTTCAAAGAAAATAAATCATTCATTTCCACAGCTTTCTAAAGCTAAAGATAAAAGGTAAGCCTTTGAAAAAGTTTTCGGAGAGAAAGATAAAGATAAAAAAAATTCAGTTAAAGTTAAAGATCCAGTGAAAAAACCCTTCGCATTTCAAGAGCATTTCCAAGAAAGTTTCTCTAGCATTTCCAAGAGCATTTCCAAGAAGAATTGTGCTAGCTTTATTCAATTTATTAATCATTAAAAAATTATTATATAGGGGATTTTATTTTTATAATAAAACTCAACAAAAAAAACCCAACAAAAAAAAGCATTTCCAAAAATTTATCAATCTCAAGAAAGAAAAAATTTATTATAATTAGAGTTAGAGTTAGAGTTAGAGTTAGACTTAGACTTAGACTTAGACTTAGACTTAGACTTAGAAAACAGTTGAAAACTACTTATATACTTCTATAAGGGTTTTGTTAGATTTAGAAAGCGCTTTCTTGTTCTTGTTCTTGTTCTTGTTCTTGTTCTTGTTCTTGAAAAAAACAATAGTTATAGTTATAGTTATAGTTATAGAAATAGGAATAGGAATATTTTAGTTATAGTTATAGGAATAGTTTAGTTATACAAAAAAGCATTTCCAAAACTATTTTAGAAAACAAAGCTTTTGTTATAGGAAAAAACTACTAATATTTATACTAATAGTTATACTAATACTAATACTAAGACTAATACTAAGACTAAGACTAATAATAATATTATAATTATAGGAATATTATACTAATAGGTTTTTTTTGCAAGTTTTTAAAACCCTTTCCCTAAAGGATAGATTTGGATGGATGGAATATTTTAGTTATAGTTGAAAACTACTTATATACTTCTATAAGGGTTGGTTTTTTTGTTTTTAAGCTCTAAAGCCTAGGTTTCCTAAAACTTTTAAACTCTTAAACAATACTTAGACTTATACTTATACTTATTCTTATACTTATAGTTATACTTATACTTATACTTATACTTATAGTTATACTTATACTTATACTTATAGTTATAGTTATACTTATACTTGAAAGAAAACTTAGCCTTAGCAAAGAAAAGAAAATAAAATAAAATAAAATAAAATAAAATAAAATAAAATAAAATAAAATAAAATAAAATAAACAAAACTCTTTGGAAACTAAACGAAACTAAACTAAACGAAACGAAACTAAAATAAACTAAACTAAACTAAAATAAACGAAACGAAACTAAACTAAACGAAACTAAACGACAGCTTTCTAAACCAAACCAAAGCTTTCTAAAAAATACTAAACTAAACCAAAGCTTTCTAAAAAATACTAAACTAAAAAAACTTGAAGATGAAGGCGGAATCTTTTCTTCCCTTTCCCCTAAAGATTTGGACGGGAGGGCTTTAAAAAAACAAAAAACGGAGGAATAGTATAGTCCTTTCTAAAACAACACTATTAATAAGAAGATATATTGTTTTGAAATTCATCCACTATAAATTAGGTTGCGAGTTGTCTTGGATAAAATAAATTATAATAAATTTAATCATAGCATTACAAAAATAAAAAAATACAAAAATAACAAAAATACAAAAATACAAAAATAAAAAATAAAAAATACAAAATAAAAAAATAAAAAATACACAAAAAAACTAACATCCTAAATTATCTTAAGTAAATAGAAATATAAACATAAATATAAATATAAATATAAATATAAATATAAATATAAATATTAAAATAGATAAAAAAACTAATTAAATAATTAAATAATGAAATAATTAAATAATAAAATAATAAAATAATTAATACACTTTCCGAAAGCTTTATAAAACTCCATCCCTCAGTTTCTAAAGGATTAATTTCTTGGTGGAGGCTTTAAAAAAACGCGGAAAAAGCAACTT